>Ga0326727_10012190_pt1 | contig 19670 bp, 17 predicted proteins | sample MB2enrmetagenome_FD_207643 | JGI IMG/M metagenome (GOLD analysis project Ga0326727, IMG submission 207643) | Lab enriched peat soil microbial communities from McLean, Ithaca, NY, United States - MB29MY | ecosystem: Environmental > Terrestrial > Soil > Wetlands > Peat | place: USA: New York...
GGAAGACGCGGCAGAAGACCTGCTAGGTCTATGACCGCATGAAAAAGAACCTTCCCGTGCCCCATCCTTTCTGTCATTCAGAGCGAGCGAAGCGAGTCGAAGAACCTGCTTCTTGAAATCATTGGGGCGAAAGGGTGGGAAAGCACGAACCCCGCAGGCACATATTCGTGCTGTCAGAGCCCCGGTGCGCCACGGGCATCTCCCGATGTGCGATCCTTGACTTGGACGCCCTTTCGAGCCCGCGTCCGGGGCCGGCATCCCTTGGCGGGCTGAATCGCGTCTAAGGAATTGGGGAATCGGCCATGAAACCGTGGTTTGGCATTGCGCTGGTGGTCGTCTGCATTGTGGCAGTCGGAACGAGCCTCCGCGCGCAGACCCAGGACGGCGGAAATGGTTCGGGCGCGGGCCAGAGCCAGCCTGCGCCGGGATCGCAGAACCAGCCCGCCCCTCAAGAGCCGGCCCGCACCGAGCAGCAGACCAATCAGAACCCGTTTCCTGAGGACACCAGCAACATTCCCGTAGTGCCGACGCGCAACGTGCCGGGCTTGATACCTGGCGAGAGTGACGCCTCCGGACCCGGCCGCATCCCCATGCCTGCCAGCGATTCCGATCCCGTGCGCAGTCCGGAAGATGCCGAGGCCGCCGCCGAGAATCAGCAGCAAAGTTCCAGCTCAAGCCTGGCCGGAATGAGCGACCTGCTCCCCCCTGCCGACGACGACGCGCAGCCGGGAGAGCACAATCGCAAGGGGCACGAGATCGCGTCCGAACATCACGAATCCGCGGCCGAGGACGAGAACGTCGGCAGGTACTATCTCGACAACAAGGATTGGAAGGCCGCACTCTCGCGCTTCCAGTCGGCGCTGGTGCTCGATCCCGACAATCCCGATGTCTATTGGGGATTAGCCGAGGCGGAGCGGCACCTGGGCCAGTTTGCCGAGGCCCGCGCCAACTACCAGAAGGTGATGGACTACGATCCCGGCAGCCGCCACGCCAAAGAAGCGCGCAAGGCGCTCGAAGATCCCGCCATTGCCAACGCCAAACCGCCGCAGGCCGCGCAGCCCTCCGCGTCGCCGCAATAATCTCGCATCAAAATCCCGCCCAGCGCTCGTAGAGAGCCATCAGTTGCCCGCCCCAGAAGACGCTGACTATCGCGCCCAGGCAAAGAAACGTTCCGAAGGGAAGCCTTTTCAGCGCCCAGTTCGTTTCGTCTTTGTGCGATGAAGGCAGCGCAAGCAGAACCAGGGCGGTGAACGCGCCGAGAATGCAGCCGATGGAAAACGCCAGCATCGCGCCATCCAGTCCCAGCCAGGCGGCCAGCATGGCCATCAGCTTGGCGTCGCCCAGGCCGAGGCCTTCGCGGCGGCGGACGATCCAATAGAGCCAGCGGATGAGGAGGATCGAGCCGGCAGCCAGGATGGGACCGGCGATGAGCACCAACAAGCCGACGAGGGGATTGCCGATGCCCGGCAATCGGATGGCCTCCAGAAAATACCCCAGCTTCATCGTCGATTCCATCGCCGGGGTCATCGGCAAGGCCGAAAAGGGCAATTCGCCAGAGTACCTTTCATTCAGGTTACTCGCGATCGCCCACCAGACGATCGTGGACAGAATGCCGAGGATGATTCCCGGCCACACGAGCCGGTCAGACAACCAGAGATTTTCGGCGTCGAGGACGGCGAGCGCGACCAAAAGCCAGAGAAAAACCATGAGCCCGGCGGCGACCGAGAGTTGATAGCCGAGAACGTCGAGGGGCAGCGCCAGATCGACTGCTCCTTGGAGCACGCGCCAGCTTGCCAGCGTCCACAGCCCTCCCACTGCCAGTTCCACCAGCGGATAGCGCCAGCCGATCGGAGCTTTGCACGTCCGGCAGCGCCCGCCCAGCGCCAGCCAGCTTGCCAAAGGGATGTTCTCCCACCAGGCCAGAGTGCGGCCGCAACTGCGGCAGCGCGAACGGCCCTTGGCAACGCTCTCGCACGCCGGCCACCGCGTGGCGCAAACGTTCAGAAAACTTCCGAAAGCCAGTCCCAAAAGCCCGGCAAAAACAGTAACAAGCACAGGAATCATTCGAGTCAGAGTATAAACGCGGCGGGCATGGGTCGCGTTTCGACTTCGCGTCCTTTCGCAAACAAAGCCAAGGAATGAGGCGCGGCGCGGTCTCAGCATGTGGTTGTGCGCCCGTTTCCGTGGGACGCTCGCCCCGCGCCGCCGCAGGCCGCAAGGTAAACTGGAGATGCATGGCTCTTCCGCCGGCTCACTCCAGCCCCAAGGATTCCACGCCGCAAACCATCACCGACCCGGCGCGGGCGGCGGCGTTGTTTGAGGAGTCCGTGGCCATTATGGCGCGCCTGCGCGCTCCCGGCGGCTGCCCATGGGACCGCGAGCAGTCCTTCGACTCCATCCGCAAATACACGCTGGAAGAGGCCTACGAGGTCTTCGACGCCATTGAGCGCCACGACTTTGCGCACTTGACTGAAGAACTCGGCGATCTTCTGCTTCAGGTTCTGTTCTACGCGGAGATGGCCGCCAACGAAGGCCGCTTCACCATCGCCGACGTCCTTGACTCGCTCAATCGCAAGCTGGTGCGCCGCCATCCCCATGTCTTTGGCGACGAGGCCGCGCGCGCGGCCGGAAACCGCGCCGAAGTCGACGCAAATGTCGGCGGTTCCTCAGATGCCGTGCTGCGCAACTGGGAGGAGATCAAGGCTGCGGAGGCATTGCATGGAGCGGACGTATTGCATGCAGCGGACGCGCCTTCGGCAGAGAGGCCCCCGGATTCGCGTCTCGAACACGTTGCCCGCGCGCTTCCGGCGTTGGCTGAAGCCGCCAAACTCGGCAGCAAGGCCCGGAAGGCCGGCTTCGACTGGACGAGCTGGCGCGAGCTTCTGCCTAAAGTCGCCGAGGAGACCGCCGAACTCGAAGCCGAAGCGGCTTGGGAAGATCCGGCACGGAAACCGGCCGTCGAAGCGGAGCTGGGCGACCTGCTGTTTACTGTGGTGAACCTTGGCCGTCATCTCGGCGTGGATGCGGAGATGGCTCTGCGCAACTGCAATCTGCGTTTTCGCCAGCGCTTCCGCGAAATGGAGCTGGCCTCCGAGCGCCCGCTTGAAGAACTTGCGCCGAGTGAATTGGAAGCCTTGTGGGCAGAGGCCAAACGGAAACTCGCGGCGGAGGGCGTCACTTCTCCGCCTGCAAAGCAGGAGCAGCCATGATCTCGATTCGCTCCTGCGCAGGGATGGCTGAGCTGGAGGCGTGCGTCCAGCTCCAGATCGCAACCTGGGGTTATGACGAAGCCGACGCGATTCCCCGCAAGAGCTTTCTTCTGGCGCAAAAGATCGGCGGTCAGGTTATCGGCGTGTTCGATAGCGGCGTGAAGGTCGATGCCGCTACCGGGCCGGGGCCGGACGGCAGCCTAGTTGGTTTCGCCATGTCTTTGCCCGGAGTGAAATCCACTCCGCGAGGGCCTCAGCCGTATCTTCACTCCCACATGCTGGCCGTGCTTGAATCCCACCGCAATCGCGGCCTTGGCGCGCAACTCAAATGGGAGCAACGACGAGAGGCGCTTTCCCGCGGCATTCGGCGCATGGAATGGACCTTTGATCCGCTGGAAATCAAAAACGCTTTCCTCAATATCCACAGGCTGGGCGTCATCGCCCGCGAGTACCGTGTGAATTTCTATGGTGTATCCTCATCTCGACTGCAGGGTGGTCTGCCCACCGACCGCCTTTTAGCCGAGTGGGAGCTGGATTCCCCGCGAGTTGAGGCTCTCCTTGCCCGGCGCCCTGCAGCCGCACGCGCTATAGAGATACGCATTCAGGTTCCGGCTTCGATCGACCAATGGAAAGCCAGCGAAGCAACCCGCGAGCGGGCCCTCGCTGTTCAGTTGGAGAATCAAAAGAAGTTTCAGCAGGCTTTTTCCCAAGGATTAGCAGTCGTAGGTTTCTCTCGAGACACCGAAGGCAATGGTGTCTACGAATTAGGCCCTTACTCTTAATCGAGAACTTTGATGAGGAATATATGAGAATCGATGCCATTATCCTGCGCGAGATCCACATGCCGCTGGTGCGCCCCTTTGAAACCAGCTTTGGCGTCACCCGCAACCGAAGGATTGTGCTGGCCGAGGTCCAGTCCGAGGGGCTGACCGGCTGGGGCGAGTGCACCGCGGGCGAGCATCCGTTCTTTTCGGGCGAGTCCACCGACAGCGCCTGGCAGGCGCTCGTTGGTGAGCTTGCGCCGATGCTGGCCGCCGAATCGCCGGAGCACGGCGGCGAGTGCCCGCGCATCTTCCACGCGGTGCGCGGCAATCCCATGGCCAAGGCGGCGCTTGAGAACGCCATCTGGGATCTCGAAGCGCAGCGCGAAGGCGTTTCTCTTTCGCGTCTCATCGGCGGCGTCCGCGAGAGCATTTCCTGCGGCGTTTCCCTTGGCATCCAGTCCTCGATTTCCGAGCTGCTTGTGATCGTCGAGCGTGAGCTGGCCGCGGGTTATCAGCGCATTAAATTAAAATGCAAGCCCGGCTGGGATGTTGAAGTCTTCGAGCGCGTGCGCAGCCACTGGCCCGGAATCCTGCTCAGTTGCGACGCCAACTCCGCCTACCGGCTCCACGACCAGGACCACATCGAATCCTTCGACGCCTTCGACCTGCTCATGATCGAGCAGCCCCTCTGGCACGACGATTTCTACTTCCACTCCGTGCTGCAGAAGCGCCTCAACACGCCCATCTGTCTTGACGAGTCCATTCGCAACCGGCGCGATGCGCTGGCCGCCATCGAAATGGGATCGTGCCGGATCATCAACATCAAGCTGGGCCGCGTGGGCGGCTTCTCTGAGGCCATCGCGGTGCACAACGCGGCGCTGGAACGCGGCATTCCTGTGTGGTGCGGCGGCATGCTCGAATCCGGCATCGGCCGCGCGCACAATATCGCGCTCTCCACGCTCGAAGGCTTTACGCTGCCGGGTGACGTCTCCGCATCGGCGCGTTATTGGGCCGAGGACATCGTCGAGCCCGAAGTCACCGTGTCGAGCGAGGGCGAGATTGCCGTCCCCGACACGCCGGGCCGCGGCTACGAGGCGCGCACCGATCTGATCGAGAAGCTCACCGTGCGCAAAGAAACCATCCGCGCCATGGAATTGGTGGCATAGGCGCTGCGTCAGAAGCGCGCGGGTTCTTTCTTGAGGAGAACGATCAGGCCAATCACCTCCTGGCCGCCTTCCATGCGCAGGAACCCCTCTTCGACCGAGATCGCTGCGAAACCCGCAGCCTCAGCGACTGTGCGTATGTGATCGGGATGATGCGCGTAGCGCCCCGAATCCGTAAGCCGATGCGGATAGGTTTCGCCGCGCTCCACGGTAAAGGCGAAGCACCCGCTTGGCTTGAGCGCCTTGGCCGCGAGCTTTCCCACTTGCGTCAGGTCGCCGAAATAAACCAGCGTATCGCACGCGACAATCAGGTCGAAAGAGTCCTGTGCCGATGCCAGCCAGCCGTTGATCTCCGCGATTACGAGCCTGTCGTAAATGCCTCGCTCCCGCGCCCGTTCGATCATCTCCGGCGACAGATCGATTCCCGTCAAGCGGGCGGCGCGCGGCCTCATGACCATGCCGGCGAGTCCAGTACCGCAGCCGAGATCGAGAATCTCAAGCTCCGGAGAATCGCCCAGTTGCGATTGAATGAGCTCTTCGAGCCGCTCCGGAGCCTGGTAGGCCAGAACCTCGCGCATCTTGCGGTCGTAGTGCGAGGAAAAACTCCCGAACGTCTGCAGAATGCAAGCATCGGATGCGCGTTCCGGCGGTGTTTTGTTCCTCAATCCAATCAGTTGATGGCGAATCGCCGCATCGCCGGGACAAAGCTCCAGGTATCTTGCAAAGGCGTGCGCGGTATCCTCGCGGCGGTGAAAGACCTGTGAAATGCGGCCGACGGTTTGCCACGCGCCGGGATGATCGGGATCCAACTCGGTTGCGCGCCGCGCGCAGGCCAGGCCGGCATCAGTCCGGTTTGTCTCCCACAGATGCTCCGCAAGCGCGGTCAATTCATCGGCGGTCAACATGCGGGCGGGATCAGGCGTGCCATCGCCAAGAGTGAGCAGCCCGCTATCCAGGCCTTCGCCGAGGATGCGATCGACCTCCTCCGTGCCTCCGCCGGGCATCCAGGAAGCGGCCAGCGTTCGGATCTCCTCCGCGCTCCTGCTGCCGTCGCATAGTTCAGCGATCAGCGCCGCCGTCGCGTTCAAATCGAAAAAACGATCGTCGTCGGCGTTGTACGCAACATAGCGGTCATCGAGAGTGGCTAGACCGACGGCTGGATTGAGCTTGGGATTCGCCATAGCAGCTTATCAGTCCGTGGTGACAGCCGGTCTTGTATGGATGCGGCTTTTGCTGTGCCCATTATGCCCGCAAAATCAATGGGGTTTGGCCCCTGCGAAACACATTCGTTGCCGGTTTCGATCTTCACCACAGGCAGTAATGGAATAAACTCGCGGCTTCTGGAGCCTCCGGAACCTTCGAAGGTGCTGAGGTGCGCACGGGGCTGCCTCCCCGCTGGAACGGGCAACAACCGTCGCTAGCTTCTTCATCGCGGTGTGTTGCTTTCAGAGCCCGGGCCACTAGAGGCTTTGATCGATGTGTTCTTGATGGCCTTGGTCGAGGTCTTGAGTTGGGGGCTCGCGTTTTTGATGTTGGCGTTACGACTCTCAGACGTGATACCACCATCCGTCCACGTGGCCGTACTCTTGATCGTCGAGTTTGTATTCTTGATGGTAGAGTTCGTGAGTTTGATCTGAGGGTTCGCTGTCTTGTTCTGCGTGTTCGCGTTTTTCAGGTTAGAGTTGGAGCTGGAAGACTTGAGCGAGGAGCCGCCTTTGATGAATGGGGGACTGCTCTTGTCTTGCGCATTCGTTTGCTTAATCGCGGAAGAGCCCTTGTGCTGTGCATTCGAGGTCTTCAACTGATTGTCCGCTCTACCGGATTGCGCCTGGGACGGCGTGCCTTCGGCAGCGAGAATCGCGGAATCGATAAAAGGAATTGCCGCTGTGCCGGCCAGTAACATCCCGAGAAACTTCCGCCGGTCCTGCGCCACTTGATCGAGCGCCGCACTGCGCGCCAAATGATCTTGATCCTTGGTCATACATTCCTTCCTTCTTGTGCGCAAAAGCCCCGGTCGCAATCCGGGCCTTCATGAACACAAGGCTTCCCTTGAAGCCAGTCCGCGACTATCCTACCCCCGCTGCGGCAAAGCGCAAGGCCATCGGAAGCATTACCTGTGGAAAACCATGGTTGCATGCGGGAAAAGGCGCGGCTACGAGGCACGCATCAATCTGATCGAGAAGCTGACAGTGAGCAAGGAAACCATCCGCGCCATGGCATTGGCGGCTTGAATCCGGCAGGTCAGCCGGCCTTGACCGCCTGCGTCAGCGCCGGAACCACCTCGAAGAGATCGCCGACGATCCCGTAATCCGCCACTTCGAAGATGGGCGCGTCGGGGTCTTTGTTGATGGCCACGATGCACGCGGAGCCTTTCATGCCCACCAGGTGCTGGATCGCTCCCGAGATGCCGATGGCGAGATAGAGCCGCGGCGCCACCGTGTGGCCGGAGCTGCCGACTTGCCGCTCCAGGGGCAGCCAGCCGTTATCGCAAATGGGCCGCGAGGCCGCCAGCTCCGCATCGAGCGCTTGGGCGAGGGCTTCGACCAGCGGCAGATTCTCCGCGCCTTTGATGCCGCGGCCCACGCTGACAATGCGCTCGGCCGAGCCGAGATCGACCGTCTGCGCCGACTCGCGGAACGGCTCGCCGGGCCGGGTGCGAATCTGTGCAGAGTCGAGTGTGGGCGTGAAAACCTCAATTGGAGCCGGTCCCGCGTTGGCAGGGGTGTCGAGTGCCTCGGCACGAAATGCCCCCGCCTGCACCGACACAAAGCATGGCCCGCTGCCGTGATGGCGATAGCTTCCGTTGAGCCGCCCCTGCAGTAGCTGCCGCGTAAAGACGGGACCGTCTTCGATGCCTGTCACATCGCCGATGAGTACCTGGCCCATTCGGCAAGCCAGCGCTGGCGCGAAGTCGCGCACCTGATAGGTATGCGGGAATATTACCCACTGCGTGGGGCTTTGGCTTTGGAGAAGTTGATACAGAGCGGCGGAAAAACCATCGGAGGTGTACGGCGCCAACAGCGGATGCTCCACGCGCACCACTTTGCCAACGGATTTGGTAGCGGCCTCGGCAGCCAGCGCTTCTGTATCCGCGCCGATCACGACTGCCACGATCTCTCGCGCGGGCGCCAGCCGGTGCGCAGCCGCGAGCGCCTCCCAGCTCGGATGGCTAATCTTCCCGCGACTCTCCTCCAAAACCAGGAAAACACTCATAGCACGCGCGCCTCCGTCCTGAGCTTTTCGACCAGCGCGGCTGAGGCTTCTTTCGGTGAGCCGGAGAGAATCTGCGTTTTCTTTTGCTTCTTGGGCGCTGAAATTTGATCGAGAGTGGTGACCGGCGCGGCGTTTTCGGCGAGTTCCGCGGCGCTCACCGCGCGCAGCTCCTTGGTTTTGGCGCGCTTGATGCCCATGAGAGTGGCGTAGCGCAGCTTGTTGCAGCCCGACTGCATGGTCACGAGCGCGGGCAAGGGCATTTCGATCGACTGAAACCATCCCTCCTCGAGCTCGCGTTTCACTTTGAGGCCCGCATCGGTCTTTTCGACGTGCAGGATCAGCGTGGCATGGGGCAGGCCGAGCAGCTCGGCCAGAATCACGCCGGTCTGGCCCAGCCCCAGGTCCTCGGACTGCAATCCGGTGAGCACGAGGTCGGGCGCTTCCGGCTGGATGGCCGCGGCCAGCAGCTTGGCCACGCCCAACGCGTCGCGCGCGCCCAGGTCGTCCGAGACGATGGCTAGGCCGCGGTCGGCGCCCTGGGCGAGCGCCTCGCGGATCGCAGCCGCCACGCGCTCCGGCCCGGCGCTCACCACGACGACTTCGCCGCCATGTTTTTCTTTCAACTGCAGCGCCTCTTCAAGCGCGTGTGCGTCGGGCTCGTTGATGGTCCACTCGAGATCGGTCTCGTCGATCCACATGCCGCCTGGAGCAATGCGCACCGGCGCATCGCGACTGGGCACTTGCTTGATGGCGACGACGATCTTCATGTCTTCACCATCTTAGACAAACCCGGCTCGCCAGGGTAGACCGGAGAACAGAGCGTATTTCTCTCTTGGTGTAGGGCGACAATCGTGTCGGCTCGCGGCCGTTGCCCCGGAGGGGCGCGGCGAAACGAACCAAACGACTCTACACCAACAGGAGATTTGCTTTAGCCCCTGAAGGACGTTTCCCTTCAAACTGAGATACTACCTACAGGAAGATGCGCTGCTTGAACCCGACGGCTCCATCAATCGACCTTTCCCGCGCCTACGCCGCGTGCCGCGCCATCGCAAGACGCGAAGCCCGGAATTTCTATTACGCTTTCGTTGCGCTCCCCCGCCAGCGCCGCAACGCCATCTGCGCCATCTACGCCTTCATGCGTCACGCCGACGATCTGGCCGACGACGAGAGCCTGCCCCGCGAGGAACGCCGTCGCAAGCTGCATGCATGGCTGTCTGTATGGCATGAAGCCGCTGCCGGCGCAGCGACCGCCGATCCGGTCTTCCTTGCCGTGCGCGATGCCACCGGGCGTTTCGCCATTCCGCTCCAGTTGCTCGACGAGTTGGTCGCCGGCGTAGCCATGGATCTCGATCGCGCGCAAACCGGGGAGCCCGACACATACGCCACCTTCGCCGATCTCTACCGTTATTGCTATCTGGTGGCATCGGTCGTGGGCCTGGTGTGCATCCGCATTTTTGGTTACAGCGGCGAGCGCGCCAAGAAGCTCGCCGAGGAAACCGGCATTGCCTTCCAGCTCACCAACATTCTGCGCGACGTGAGCGAGGACGCGGCGCGCAACCGCGTCTATCTGCCGCTTGAAGAACTCGCTGCGCACGGAGTGGCGCTCGATTCCGTGCTGCATCGCGCGCCCTCCGCGCCGCCCACGGCTGCCGAGCGCGCCTTGCTGGCTGCCGTGGCCCGCCGCGCCGAGGAGTATTACCGCTCGGCCGATGAGCTGCTGCCGCTCATCCATCGCGAAAGCCGTCCTGCGCTGTGGGTGCTGGTTTCCATCTACCATGCACTGCTCAAGCGCATCGAACGCGCGGATTACGACGTTTTCACGCGCCGCGCCAGCGTGCCTGCCGCGCAGAAGATCGCAATTCTCCTTGTGGGTCTTGCACGCATGGCCTGGGCACGCGCGATTGGGTAACGGCGAAACAGGGAGATAAGAAATCGGAGCGGAGCCTTAGGGCAATTCCCAAATGTGCCCAGAAAGTAACCCCGGACGAAAAAGAGTCCTTGCGATTCGCTTTTTATTCGCTATAATGCGCCCATGGCCGTTACACGCAGACAGAAGGAAATACTGGATTTTCTTGAGGCGTTTGTCAATCGCAATGGCTATTCGCCTTCGTTCGAAGAGATTGCGCGCGGCATGAGCCTGAAGAGTTTGGCCACCGTGCACAAGCACATTACCAACCTCGAAAAGAAGGGCTTGCTGGACCGCGTGCACAACCGCAGCCGGTCGATCGACGTGCTGCCGCCGGGCTCGCGCACCCGTTCCAGCCTAAAGCTGCCGCTGGCTGGGCGCATTGCCGCGGGCATGCCGGTGGAGGCCATGGAGACCCCGGAAACCATCTCGCTGCACGACGTGGTGGGCAATCGCGACGTCTTCGCCCTCGAGGTGCGCGGCGACTCCATGCGCGACGAGCACATTATTAACGGCGACTACGTGCTGGTGGAGCGCACCCGCACCGCACGCCAGGGCGAGATCGTGGTGGCGCTGGTGCACGGCTCGGAGACAACGCTCAAGCGCTTTTATCCCGAGGGCGCCGTGGTGCGGCTGCAGCCCGCGAACATCGAGATGGAGCCCATCTACGTGCCCGCGGGGCAGGTGGCCATTCAGGGACGCGTGCTGGGCGTGCTGCGCAAGTACCGGTGAAGCAGGGAACAAGCCACCCCAGCAGGCAAAAATCGCCTGCCGGGGACCCCGGCAGGGACCAAGGGAATCAGGGAACAATGTCGGGGCCGGCCGGGCTTAGATTGACGAATTCGGTTAGCCTGCCGCCATTGCCATGCGCTGGGCGCGCCAGATTGCGCCTTTGAGCGCGACGACTTCTTCTGTTCCAACCGGCATCTCAGGCGCGGCGGCGTGCAGCCCCGCGAAGAACTGGTTGCGCACCAACTCCGTTTTGGCAATCACGCTGCCCGTCCAAGCCACGGGAACCTCGCCCGTAATGCCGTGCTTGCGGCGGAGCTTGGATCGTACCAGAAGCACGAATTCCACGAGGTCGACTGCGGCCTGTTCCAGGGTTCCCACTGCGACTGCGTCGCCCGCTTCGGCCAGTTCGTGGATGACCGGGGCCAGCGCGGCAAAATCCGGGCTCGGCGTGCCGTCACCCAGGTTGATGAACTCGTCCATGTCTTTGGCGCCCCAGATCTCCATGATCCTTGGGATCACCTGGCAGGGCGCCTCGCGATCAAAGGCGTGCAACGCACGGCGGATCGAGTTGACGCCAATCCAGTAGCCGGAGCCCTCGTCGCCCAGGCGCGAGCTCCATCCGCCGGCAGTTTCATAGGCGCCGTCGGGCGCGCGGCCGACGCAATTCGAGCCGGTACCGGCGATCTGCAGAATGCCCGGCCCTCCCTGAAAGGCGGCATCGAGGGCGATCACCTCGTCACCAACGACCTCGGACCGCTCCACGCCGAAATCGTCGAAAACCGCCGTGACCCACTCCTTGACACCGGGCATGGTGGGGCTGGCGATGCCGCAACAAGCGGCCTTGACGTCCTTCACGCCCGACTGCTCAAAGGCTTCCTTCAGCACCGTGCGCAGGTTGGCTTCCGCCGCCTCGGCGCCCACGCGCAATCTCTTGATGGAACCGCTTTGCCCGCTGCCCACGATTTTGCCATCGGCAACAATCGCGGCCCGTGTGTTGGTGCCGCCGCCGTCAATTCCCAGAACTACGCTCATGGTTCGTCGATTGCCTTTCTGTTTTCCGGCGCGGCGCCATCATCGCGCAACGTTCCAGACAGAATATTCAAGCTGCCGTCGTTCTTCGGCGGAGTGAGTCCCAGCAGATGCGCCATCCATGGATATAGATTTACGTTATCAAATGGAGCCACGGTTTTCCCTTCGCGCAGATCCGGGCCCACGGCGAAAAAGCTCGCCTTCATCTCGGGCAGAATGCGAGGATCGAAGCCGTCGATGCCAATCGCCGGCGGGCGGCTGGTTTCCCCCGCGGGCGGTGCGAGCGCGCGAATGGCGTACGGTCCCGTGGCCACCACCACCGGGTCGCCCTCGCGTGGATTCTGGTTGTAGTTGAGGCCAGCCGGCACATCCTTGCGGCGATAGACCATGAATTGCGACGTGGCGTGCTTGAGCTGATTGTAGACGCGCGCGCGATTCTCCTCGGTTTGGCCGTAGAGCAGGTCGCCCACGGTATCGAAACCTGCGAGGTCGGCAAATTGGTCGAGATCGATCCAGCCGCCTTCGGGTTTCGCCATGCCGCGATCGCTCACCACAACGAGGTCGATGGGCAGGCCGGTGGGGCGAAGTGCAGCGCGGAGTTTACCCACCAGCGCGTCCATCCGCAGTGCGGCTTCGCGCGTCTCGCGCGCGTCGGGACCGAACGCGTGGCCCTCGTGGTCCGGCGAGGAGAAGTAAATGGCGATGAAGTGCGGACGATCGGCGGCGGGAAGATGCAGGAGCGCGAGGGTATTGTCGATGCGCGCCTGCTCGGCTTGGGGCCTGGCCTGAGTTTTGCTGTCGAAGGTCGCGTAGTACGAGGGCCGGAAGCCGGCGATCTTGGCTTCGCACCCGACCCACAAGAGGCAGGCCGTGCGCATGCCCTGACTCTCGGCCAGACTCCACAGTGGCACGCCGCCGTACCATGAGCCGTCGCTTACGGTCTGCGGGTCGGAGATCGCATAGCGTGTGCCGCGCGCGGGATCGAGAAAACTGTTGGCGACGATGCCGTGATGCTCGGGGTAGAGGCCGGTGACGAGCGTGTAGTAGTTAGGAAAGGTGAGCGAGGGATAGCTGGGCATCATGCCCTCCGGCGCCCGCACGCCCGCCTTGCCGATGGCAAGCAGATGCGTTGCGTTGTCGCGCTTCGCGTAGTCCCAGCGGAAGCCGTCGAGCGAGACGAGAACCAGATAATGCTGATGCTCAGCCCACGCCGAGTTGGGGCCGTTGTCGACGTGCGTGAGCGGGAGCGCTGCGCTGAAACGGGTTCCCTGTCCCTGGGCCGGGAACGCCAAAAGGGTCAGTCCAAAACCAAGAACAAACGCAGCGAGGGCCGATCTGCGCCGACGGGAAAATCGCATCGAGAACCCCCTCGCAACAGCTTATCGCATGGACGATACAAGGGTGCTGGACGGGACTACCGCTGCTCCCGGCCGTTCAGGTCCTCGCCGGCGTCCTCGCGGCCGTCGACGATGTAGACCCATCCAGCCAGCGGCGGACGGCCCGCGGTTCCGCGCATCGCCAGAGACGAGTAGTCGAAGCGCAGATCGGTGAACTCGACCGTGGTCCACGTGCGAGTGGGCGGAAGTTGCGGAGGTTCCATGCCCGGCGCAGGCTCGGGTCCGACTTCACGCACCACCGCCCAGGTTCCCCAATCGAGATACACGCGGCCGAGCGGCGTTTGCTTCGCTGCTTCAACCGCAGGGGTGTCGGCCGGTTTGTAGAGCACATCGCGGCGCGCATCGCTGTCCATCGTGCCGTTGCGCGTGTCGATCTCCGCGGTTTGGAAGGTATCGGCGGTTTCGACGATTGCATGCCAGCGGAAGGGATTCACCCGGTAGGGCTCGGCAGCAACGCGCAGCGCCGGCTCGGCAGAGATGGGCGAGTTGTTGAGCATGACCAAGGCCTGGGCGTGCTCGGCCCAGCGCCAGCAGCCCAGAACCAGCATTCCCGAGAGCGCAAAAATAGCCCAGCCGCGCCCGCGAAACCGCTGCCGTCGCGCGCCGATCTCGCGATCGACAAGCCCCAGCACCCAGGGCATAAATAGCGCCAAAAAAAGCAATGCCCACACCACCGGCTCGTAAATGAACATGAAGCTGCCTGCATACCAGTGCGGATTGAAGGGAAAGAACGGCCGCACGCCATAGTTGTTGGTCCAGTCGAGCAGCAGGTGGCTGAGCGCGGCGACGAACGCGGTGAGGTAGAGCCAGCCCCAGTGGAGGGGCTGCCGTGCGTTCCCACCCTTTTCATCCGCTGCGGCAGATGGAAAGGATCGTGTACCCATCCGAGCTTGCGCGTGGTCATCGGGGGCTAAAGCCCCGTCGTTTTCCTTGACGCCATCGGCACGACTGAAGTCGTGCCCTTTCACGTTTCGCGCTCGGCGCGCTCGATCAATCAACCAGATTGCGCCGACGACCACGCCTGCCAGCACCGGAACCGCCCAGAACGTGTGCGTGATGCCGCGATGGTGCTTCAACTCCTCCACCGGCCCGGCGAAGCCCCACAACACGTCCAGATCGGCGGCCTCGGCGGCCAGCACCGCGGCCAGCGTGGCGTAGGCCGTCCTGCGATTGAGTCCGGCCCGCCCCAGGCAGGCGCCGGTGAGGAAATGCGTTACAGGTTCCATGTCTTGGGTGATTCGCTTTCAGCATTCAGACTGTGACCGCCCACTCGCCCCCGCGCATGAGCGGCTCAACGGCGCCCGACGCGGCGATGCCGTCGATGTCGAGCTCTGCGGAGCCGATCATCCAATCCACGTGGATCAGGCTGTCATTGGCGCCCCTGGCGGCGAGTTCTTCGGCCGACAATCTGTCGCCGTCGCGCAGGCACGATGAGTACGACTGGCCGAGCGCGATGTGCGAGGCCGCGTTTTCGTCAAAGAGCGTGTTGAAAAAGACCAGACCGCTTTGCGCGATGGGCGAGGAGTGGGGAACCAATGCGACTTCGCCCAGCCGCCGCGCGCCTTCGTCGGTGTCGATGAGCTTGTCGAGCACCTCCTGCCCCCGCGTGGCATGCGCATCCACGATACGCCCGTTTTCAAAACGAACCTGGATGCCTTCGATCATCGTGCCCTGGTGCGAGAGCGGCTTGGTTGCAGTCACGGTGCCGTCGGCCCGGTCTTTGTGCGGCGCCGAGAAGATCTCCTCCGTGGGCATGTTGGGGATGCAATAGACTCCGTTGCCCGCGGTAGTGCCACCGCCCAGCCATTCATGATCGTCGGCAAGGCCGAGGCGGAAATCGGTGCCGGGGCCGCTATAGTGCAGGGCGTAGTAGCGCTTCGCATTCATGAAGGCCGCGCGTTTCTGCAGTTCGGCGTCATGGGCCTGCCATGCGCTCACGGGATCGGCCGTGCGAATGCGCGTGGTGGTGAAGATCGCGTCCCACAGCTTGGCGAGGGCTTCATCGGGCGCGTGGTCGGGAAACACGGCCGCGGCCCATGCAGGCGTGGCGCCGGCCACGATGGTCCAGTTGATCTCGTGGCGCGTGATGAGGTTGAGCGCGGGACGGTAAGCTTGCGAAACCGCGCGATTGGCGCGGCCCACCTTGTCGGGATCTTCGCTCGAAAGCAGCGCGGGATTGGTTCCGGCAATGGCCAGGCGCGCGGCGCCGCTCTTGAACGCGGCCGCCATGCCGTCGTAGAGCCAATTGGCCGCGTGATCGAAGCCCGCATCGGGCGCGTGCCGGTAGCGGAGCAGGGCGGATTCCTCGTCATTGAAGAGCGTGGTGACCAGCGAAGCGCCGGCGCGATAGGCGTGCTCGGTAATGCGGCGCGCCAGGGCCACGGAGTCGAGCGACGCGGTCATCACGAGCTCTTGCCCCGGCTTGAGGCCCAGTCCCACGTTCACGGCCACGTCGGCTAGCAGATCCAGATTCTCGGCTTGCGTGCGAGCTTCAGGTGAAGTTGAAGTTTGCGTCATCTCTTCTCGATTCCTTCGTGTTGCGTTCAACAGCCAGCCCCGCGTTCTTCGGGCCGCAGAGCGGATGCTGCTATTGTAGGAGGTCTCGCGCACGTTCCGTCAGGCAAGAAGCCAGAACAATCGCATCAAGCAAGAAATTCGGATTGAGATTGCTTTGAAAGGGTACGGCTTTAGCGGTGCCGATGAAGATGGGGCTAGCACCGCTAGCTCCCCCAGCTCCGCTAACCCCGCTAGCACCGCTAGCTCCGCTTTTCCCATCCGCTTCGCCTACAATCGGAAATGGATGATTTGGCTCTACGAGGGGCCGTATTGCGATGATGAAGCTTCATATCGATTGGGTAAAGAGGAGCATTTTGACTACCGGAATTTCCATTTCCCTGGGCGTCGCTGGCGTCACAGCTCAAACCGGGACCGCGACCGCATTTGGTCCGGGCAATCCCTTTTACGCGCCGAGCACTCTGCCGTTTCAGGCGCCGCCCTTCGACAGGATCAAGGACAGCGACTATCAGCCGGCCATCGACGCGGGCATGGCGCAGCAGATCGATGAGGTTGAGGCCATCGCCAACAATCCCGCGCCGCCCACCTTTGAAAACACCATCGTTGCTTTCGAGCGCACCGGCCAGTTGCTCACGCGCGTTTGGGCGGCGTTCAATTGCGTGACGGGCGCGAATACCGGCGATGAGTTGCAGAAGGTGCAGGAGTACGAAGCTCCGCGCCTGGCTGCGCATCAGGACGCCATTTTCCTGAACGCCAAGCTCTTTGCCCGCGTAAAGGCCATCTACGGCCAGCGCGCGTCGCTGTCTCTCGATCCCGAGTCGCTGCGGCTCGTCGAGTACGACTACCAGCAGTTTGTGAAGGCCGGCGCCAATCTCTCCGAAGCCGACAAGGCCAAGCTGAAGAAGCTCAACGAAGAAGAGGCGACGCTTGAAAACACGTTTACCAACCAGTTGCTTGCGGCGACGAAAGCGGGCGCGTTCTCGACCACGGACGTAAAGGCGCTCGCCGGGTTGAGCGATGCGCAGATTGCCGCCGCCGCCCAGGACGCGCAGGCGCGCAAGCAGCAGGGCTGGCAGATTCCGCTGCAGAACACGACGCAGCAGCCCGTTCTGGCGTTTCTCGCCGACCGCGCCACGCGCAAAACGATCTTTGAGAACTCCTGGAACCGCACCGAGCGCGGCGACGCCAACGATACGCGCGCGGTCATTGCCCGCCTGGCCGAGTTGCGCGCCGCAAAGGCCGCCCTGCTGGGATTTCCCAACTACGCGGCGTGGACTTTGACCGACCAGATGGCCAAGACGCCCGAGGCGGCCAAGCGTTTTCTCGATGCGCTGGTGCCGGCATCGACGGCGCGGGCGGCTGGCGAGGCGAAAGACATTCAGTCGCTCATCGATTCTCAGAGTGGGGCGCAGCACGGCGGGTTCACCGTCGAGCCATGGGACTGGGAGTTCTACTCCGAGCAGGTGCGCAAGGCGAAGTACGACCTGGATCAGTCGGAGATCAAGCCCTATTTCGAGCTGAACAATGTGCTTGAGAACGGCGTCTTCTACGCCGCGCACGAGCTTTACGGCCTCACCTTCAAGGAGCGCAAGGACATTCCCGTCTACCAGCAGGACGTGCGCGTCTTCGAAGTTTACGACGCTGACGGCAAGCCGCTCGCTCTTTGGTACTGCGACTACTTCAAGCGCGACAATAAGAACGGCGGCGCGTGGATGGACTCGCTCGTCGGCCAGTCGAAGCTGCTGGGCCAGTTGCCGGTGGTCTTCAACGTGGCCAACTTCGAAAAGCCCGCGCCCGGCGAGCCCGCGCTGCTCAGCTTCGACGACGTGACCACGATGTTCCACGAGTTCGGACACGCGCTGCACGGGATGTTCGCTAACACCGTGTATCCCAGCCTGTCGGGAACGCAGGTGCCGCGCGACTTTGTCGAGTTCCCTTCGCAGTTCAACGAGCACTGGGCCAGCTATCCGGCGGTCTTCCAGCACTACGCACATCACTACAAGACCGGCGCGCCGATGCCCGCCGAGTTGGCGGCAAAGATCGAGAAGTCGAAGACATTCAACCAGGGCTACGATTTCACAGAAATCCTCGCCGCGTCCGAGCTCGATCTCGAGTGGCACACACTTCCGGCGAGCGCGCCGCTCCAGAAGCCCGACGTCTTTGAAACCGAGGCGCTCAAGCGCACGCATCTCGCCTTGAGCTACGTGCCGCCGCGCTACCGCTCCAGCTACTTCATGCACATCTGGGCCAACGGCTACGCGGCCGGCTACTACGCGTACTCGTGGAGCGAGATGCTCGACGACGACGCCTTCCAGTGGTTCCTCGATCACGGCGGCATGACGCGCGCCAACGGAGACCGCTTCCGGCAGATGGTGCTCTCGCGCGGCAACACCGAGGACCTCGAGAAGATGTACGACACGTGGCTGGGCGGCCAGCCGAGCATCGAGCCCATGCTGAAGTTCCGCGGGCTGAAGGGGGAATAAGCGCGGTTAGCAGTGCTCGCGGAGTTAGCGGAGCTAGTGACCGGCGCCAGGGGTCGTATTTTTTCGGGCAATGCTGCGACGCAATCCCATTAACTTGCTGAACCGCTGGCTTGCCGAACCCGCAGCCGCGCCAACTCCGCTAACACCGCTAACGCCGCTAGCTCCGCTCACTATAATCCATAGCTATGAGCGAGCCGGACCCCACGCGCGACGTCGCACGCAAGATCGAAAAGCTCCGCGAAGAACTGCGCCGCCACGAGCATCTCTACTACGTTCTCGATGCGCCTGAGATTTCGGACGCCGCGTACGACGCGCTGATGAACGAGTTAAAGCGGCTCGAGGCGGCGCATCCGGAGCTGATTACGGCCGATTCGCCGACGCAACGCGTGGGCGGCAAGCCGGCCGAGGGCTTCAAAAAAGCGCAGCACTCGCGGCCCATGCTCTCGCTCGACAATGCCTACTCTGCCGAGGAACTGGCCGACTGGGATCGCCGCGTTCGCGAGCTCGCCGGCAACCTTCCCGTCGAGTACGCGGCCGAGCTCAAGCTCGACGGCCTGAGCATCGCGCTGATCTACCAGCCTGGCCCCGACGGAGACGTGCGGCTCACCATGGGCCTCACGCGCGGCGACGGTCAGACCGGCGAAGACGTCACCTCGAACATTCGCACCATTCGCAGCGTGCCTCTCTCGATTCCCGCAAATCTTGTCCAAAGGCTCCGCCCCCAGCAGGGGCAGGGAATTGAAGTGCGCGGCGAAGTGGTGATGCCCGAAGCCGCTTTCCTGCGCGTGAACGAGGAGCGCGAGCGCGAAGGGCTGCCGGCCTTCGTCAATCCGCGCAACTCCGCCGCGGGAACGCTACGCACGCTCGAGCCCTCGATCGTCGCTAACCGGCGGCTGGTTTTCTTCGCGTATTTCCTGCTCGTCAACAGCGAGTATTATGCCGCCGGCCAGACGGCTACGCTGGATTTGCTCACCGCCCTCGGTTTTCGCGTGAATTCGCATCGCAAGCGCGTGGCCTCGGTCGAAGAAATGATGCGGTTCATCGATCACGCCGAGAGCCAACGCTCCGAGCTGGGCTACGAGATCGACGGCGTCGTACTCAAAGTGGACGCGCACGCTACACAGCAGCGGCTCGGATACACGGGCCGCGCGCCGCGCTGGGCCATCGCGTATAAATTCACGGCCAAGGCGGGCGTGACGCAGGTGAAAGAGATTACGGTGCAGGTGGGCCGCACCGGCAAGCTCACTCCGGTGGCGGAAC
>Ga0326727_10012191_pt1 | contig 19668 bp, 14 predicted proteins | sample MB2enrmetagenome_FD_207643 | JGI IMG/M metagenome (GOLD analysis project Ga0326727, IMG submission 207643) | Lab enriched peat soil microbial communities from McLean, Ithaca, NY, United States - MB29MY | ecosystem: Environmental > Terrestrial > Soil > Wetlands > Peat | place: USA: New York...
GCGCGGCAAGTCGCCACTCGTCCGGGCATCCAGTGCCACCTGGCTCACGATCTGGAAAAGCCGGCCATATTCAACCAAATGCCGGCTGCGGCGTTCCTCGGAAGCCCGGTCCCAAAAAGAGCGTGACTGGAGCAACAGTTCCAACGGGAAAAAATCGGGGTAGGTTACCATGAACTGGCAACAGGCGACGGCCATGCACCGCACCCGCTCGCGCGTGGTCCCGGAAAAAGCGGCCGCCAATTCCAGAAGGTCCGCCCGGTGCTTGAGCGCCCGCGTCGCCACCGACAGCACCAGGTCTTCCTTCGTTTTGAAATGGAGGTAGAGCGTTCCCTTGGAATACTCGGCGGCGGCAGCCAGTTCGTCGAGGTTGAGATTCTGGAACCCGTCCCGTGCCAGCAATCGTGCCGCGAGTTCAAGGATCAGGCTCTCCCGGGCCGCTCTTTCCCGTTCTTTTCGGCTTTGGGTCACGTTCATGATTCTCTTTTCGTTTATTTTTGACTCTAGGTCAATCATTTTTTTTTCGTCATATTGTGACTCTCACAATGTACGCGTTCGCGTCCGCCCCAAGTTCTCGGAAACGACACAACCCCGCGCTCCGCTCAAGCTCGTCGCCGCTCGCGTCAGTTCGCCGCTGTGCGGGTGGTAAAACCGAATCCACCAGGTTTGTCGTCGCAAGTACTTTGCAGCCATGTGTGCTCCCCCTGGTAAACAGCGAGCACAAATTCCTGGGTGGAAATTGATCCGCAGTGCCGGATGGTTTAGGCGCACGCCGCGCGCGATCCTTAGGCACACACCCTTTTTGGCGAGTGCGCACACGAATCCTGCAAGAGCTGCAAGTTACTGAGAGGGAACCGCTTCCAGGAGTCTGGAATTGGTTGCGGGGGTAGGATTTGAACCTACGACCTTCAGGTTATGAGCCTGACGAGCTACCAGGCTGCTCCACCCCGCGGTTTGGAAATGAGAAGCTACCATTATGCGCGATTTCGGCAAGCGAAAACTTCTCCCCGCCGAAATACCTCCACTTCTCCCGACTCCGACCCAAAACACTCAAGGAATAAATTCGAACAACCCTCCATCTCCGCGCCGTTCATTCTAAAATACTGCAATTGCAGCCGGCGCACCCCACCCGTGAAAACCTCGGTGGACATCAACTGCGCATTCCTGTCATTCGGGGCCACGTATTCCGAGATCGGTCAAATTTCCGGAAACGACCGCACAGACTACTCGCGGGTTTCCTTAAGGTGCCGCGCCAAATGCCCTCGAATCACGACCGCGAGATCGAGCACGAAAAGGAACACAACCACGTCATCCACTACTGAAGCAATCTGCGGTGCCGGAATGAACTGCTCCACGCCCCAAAGCACAAAAGCAAGGCTGACCGTCAGGCTCAGGCCAAACTCCAAGAACGTCCGTGGCAGAGTAAACTGAAGCAACGCATAAGATGTCCCGATGCATATCAGCGGAATCGCCGATTTGATCTTCCACGGCAGGTCCGGTCGGATGCAATGCATCGCATCCAGAATAATGACTCCCATTGCGCTCGCAAATGCGACAGCGAGCGCGAGGGCACTCAGTATTCGTAGCACCGCCGCAAGTGACGCCAGATGGAGTATCCGCCGCCTCCCCTGCCCTTCAGGAAAATCGTCGAACGGGGTCTTCGAGATGTCCTCGCCCTTTGACTCGTCACTCATTGGTCGCCCGGAATCGCCTCGCATACATCCTGCCAGCCGGGAAAATTCCAGGAATTTGGAAATCCCCTGCAATGCTCCGGCTTCACCGACTGAATCGCGCAGTCTCGATCTTTCAGAAAAATGCACGCGCCGTCCGGCTGATCCACTAGCGCGAGGCCCTGGCGATTTGGCCGCAATCGAGTATGGCTCTGGATGAAATCAAATTCGCTCATTTCGAGGAACCGGGCAATGGCCGAAACTTCCGCGTCGCGCAGCGGGACGTACCCGGGCCAGCGGCAGCAATTCGTGCAGCGCTTGCACTTGTACCATACGGCGGACGTCGATGGGGATACGGCCAGCATCGGGAACGATATGGTAAACGGGCCCAGCTGAAAGGCGAGTGGAATGATCCCTGATTTGACGGATGGATTTACAGCTTGACTTTATTTCGATAGTTGCCTAACTATTTAAGCGCATTCAGCCCCATCCCACGACGCTCCTTCATGGATCTTCTCTTCAAAGCCCTTCAGGACGATACACGCCGCGCCATCCTCGCCATGCTCAAGAAAAGCGACCTGACCGCCGGCGAAATCGCCGCCGCTTTCGCCATGAGCAAGCCCAGCATCTCCTACCATCTCGACCTCCTCAAACAGGCTCGCCTCGTTTCTTCCATCAAAGAAGGCCAATTCGTCCGCTACACGCTTGAAACGACGGTCCTTGACGAAGCCCTCGGCTGGATTCTCGGACTAAAACAAAAAACAAGAAAAACAAAATGAACTCCCCTGAAATACCGAAGAAGAACTGGCTCCAATTCGCTATTCTCGCCCTCCCCTTCCTCATCGTGGCCGCGGGTTGGTCCCGGTTTCCCGCTCGTGTGCCTTCCCATTGGAATATCCGCGGCCATCCGGACGCCTGGATGAACAAAGGCCCGGGCCTCCTATTCCTTCCGATCGTCAATCTCGGCATTTGGGCGCTGTTCACCGCGTTGCCACGCCTCTCTTCAAATATCCGTGCCAGCCAGCAGGCCGGACGAATGGAGGACGTGCTGCGCATCTGGCGCCTGGCGTTTACCTCCTATATTTGTTTCCTGTCCATGCTAACCATGGCGGCATCCCTCGGCATACCGGTTTCCATGGATCGGATGATCGTCAATGGGATGCTGATCCTGTTCCTCATTATTGGAAATTTCCTGGGCAATCTCCGCCCAAATAAGCTCACCGGGATCAGAACGCCGTGGACTCTTAGGGATCCGGAAATATGGCGCGCCACTCACCGTGCCGGGGCGCGCATCCTGTTCTACGGATGTCTCGCCCTCCTGGCGATGCAATGGTTCTTTAGCGGCGTGCAGCTGTTGATTGTCTCGCTCGGCCTGCTCATCGGTTGTTCGCTTTGGGCTATTGCCTACTCCTACTACTTATTCCGGAAGAAGAGCCACGCAGCCTCATAGCGCGATCCCACTTACTACTTAGGCTTGACGTAATAACCGGACGCTTTCCAAGTCCCATCGGGCCCTTTCTCAAAGCATACCGTCTCGACAGCGTAAGCCAGATTCTCGAATGACGCATCGAATTGGGCCACGACGAAATCCCCCCTCTGCGGACCCGTGGGACTCGGCACTTCGGTCTGATGCATGGAGGAAGCCAACGTCCGGCTCTTGCACTTCCCCAACCGTGTCCTTGCTGAATTCAAGGCAGCCGTCCATTTGTCCGCCGTAACGGCTTTCTGGAAGCTGTCCGACGCCTCTTTCCAGCTTTGATCGAATTGACCCTGGTCTATTTCGTGGAGCCATTTCTCCATCGCAACAACCGCCACCGGTCTTGGATCCGCGGTATCGCCGGCATGCATCCGGCCGAGAGCAAAGCCAGTGATTATAAGAACGAGGACAGCGCTCGGCAGGCGGAATCGGGACGAATTATTTTCGGTGAGTTTATTCATGGCGGACCAGCGTTTCATTTCAGAATAATTTTCAGCGCACAGGCGCCCTCGGCTGGAGCAGTAGATGGTAGAGTCACATGCAACCCCCCGGCATCTTGAACGTAATCGATCCGTTCATTGGAGCCAAGCAGTGTCAAAGATTCGATGCTTTTCTCCAGTGGGCCGGCCGGAGTAGCTCCTTTGCTTAGGGCCCGTATGGTCAGCTTGTAATCGGCGGGCCAGCCGAGGAAATAGGCAAACAGGGTGTTTCCACCTTTGCATGTGAACCGAACGTCCCCGGAGCCATATTTAATTTTGCCCTCGTTGAACATCCCGCCCTTCGAGACCGTACCTTCGCCGTATACCTTCCACGGACGGGTGCCGAAGATACCTTCCTTCTCGATGTCCATCCATTTCGCAAGGCCCCGAAGAAATTTAATTTCCTCATCATCGATGGTACCATCACCTCTCACCGGGATATTCAACATCAAGTTACCATTCTTGCTCACGATGTTCGCCAGCATCTGCGTCACCAATGCCACTGACTTATATTGAATGCCCTTCCGGTAATGCCACGTGCCAATACAAGTGTCTGTCTGCCAGGGAAAGGGTTGGATTTCCTCGCTGGATCCCCGTTCGTAATCCTCCACCAGGGCCGCGCGATGCTCGGGCGCCAGCCCTTTGGCGTTGATTACCGCCTGGTTATCTCCCCCGTGCCATGCCGCATTCGCATTATAAAAGTGCGCCGCGATATCCAGCCCATATTGTTCCAGCGGCAACGACACATCATCGAAGTAGAGCAGGTCCGGATGATACTTGTCCACCAGGTCCTGGCAGCGCAGGAACCATTTCTCACTATACCCGTTGTCCATCGGCGGGATTTCCTCATGCCATCGGTCGTACTTCTTGTACCACTCCTTGTAAGCGGCGGCGTCGAGCCCTTTCGGCGGCGCATAGCGCGGTCCGCAGTACAGGTCCTGTGGGTCGAGGCCCTCCCACCACTGACCCTTGCCATCCGCCTTCGTCAGCCACCCATCATACGGAACATTCTTGAACACTCCCGCCGTGTCATAGCCATATGCCACCTGGAACCAATGCCACGCATGCGAGGAGTGATTGCTTACTCCGAAACGCAGCCCGTTCTCTCTGGCCACCTTCGCCCAGATTCCCACGATGTCCTTCATCGGGCCGACCTTGGTCGAGTTCCACGGCTGATACTTTGAATCGTAACAATCAAAGTTATCGTGGTGATTCGCCAGCGCCATGAAGTAATGCGCTCCCGCCCGCTTGTAGAGCGCCATCAGCTTCTCGGGATCCCAGTGTTCCGCCTTCCAGAGGTGGTCATAATCCTTGAAGCCAAACTTGCTCTGCGGACCATGGGTTTGGAGGCTGTAATTGTAATCTTCGGATCCCTCCTCGTACATGCTGCGCGCGAACCAATCCCCCTTTTCAGGCACGCATTGAGCCGTCCAGTGCGCCCAGATTCCAAACTTCGCGTCCCGGAACCATTCCGGGCATCGATACCCTCCGCTCAGCGATTCCCATGTCGGCTTGAAGCGTCCCTCGTCGATACGGACGCCCGGATTATTCGACAGCGCCGGCCCGGGAGTTGCGAACGGTAACGCAGCATCGTCGGCCATGGTTCGATTTTGCATGGGTCCGGCCATCAAAAGCACGCGTGCGAACGCAACAATGGTAGGGAACAGGAGTTTCAAAGGGTGACCTCAAGAATTACTTCTCCCTGTGTCGCGACGCAAGCAAAGCCGTTCCCCACACCACGCAACGAGTCGGAAATTGAGAATCTTTCAATCACGACCTGCCGCACATTTCAAATGCCCATGAAACGATTCGTTCTTTCCATCATCGCCATTTTGTCCTTCGTCGTATTTAACCTCGGCGCGCGGGCTGACTCCTCTCCTCCCGGTAACTCGAGTTCTGGCAATAGGGCGGTCGCCGGATTGTCCGCTCCGCGGTGGAGAGTCGTGGATACCGCTTATCCCTCGACCGATGTCGTCGTTGCCGGATGCACCGTCCAGGATTTCGGAGCCAAGGGGGACAGCCTCGCCGACGACACCAAATCGTTCTCGCTCGCAATGCAGTTTATGGCCGAACACGGCGGCGGCGCGGTATTCGTACCCGCCGGTCGCTACCGAATCAACGGTTCCCTCGTCATCCCCACCGGCGTCACCCTCCGCGGCGATTGGGAGGCTCCCGCTACGGACAAGCCACTGCACGGCACGATCCTCATGGCCTTCGAAGGACGTGGTAACGCCGACGGGGCTCCGTTTATCCAGCTCCAGCCCAGTTCCGGAATCAAGAACCTCAGCATCTGGTACCCGGAACAGGATGCGGCGCACATCACCCCCTACCCGTTCTGTATCAAACACGCCGCCGAGCCGACTGTCGAAAACGTCACCCTGGTCAATCCATATCAAGGCATCCAGGTCGGCCCAGAGCCGAACGGAACCCATATCATCCGCAATGTCTATGGGACGCCCCTTGCCACCGGCATCACATTCGACATGTGCGAAGACACCGGGCGCATCGAGAATGTGCACTTCGACCCCAGCTACTGGAGCGGCTCCGGTCTGCCGGGCGCTCCGGCCGTGAACGGACCGCACACCTCCTGGATGCTCGCAAACGGCGTCGGCGCGCGGATGTTCCGTTCTGATTGGGAATGTTGCACCTTTATCCGGATCGCCGGCTACAAGGTCGGCATCGAGATACTGCCCTCACTCAACCGCGTTCAGAGTGTTCCGCCTTACGGGCACTTTTACGATTCCCGAATCACCGGTTGCGGTACTGCCGTCCTCGCCATCGACGCACGATTCCCCGGTTTCCTCTTTACCGACTGCATCCTGGAGGGAATCCACTTTGCCGTTGAGACCTCCGGCACCTTTAATTCCTTCATGGGTTTCCACTCTTGCACCCTTCGCGGCAAGGACGGTGCCGTGAACCTGAAGGGAAAACTCGGATCGGTCGCTCTATTCCAGCATTGCAATTTCGTTGGTGAGGCGGCACTGGATACCGGCTGTTTCTCCTTGCTTGGCTGCACCTTCAACGCGAGTGCGAATCACATTCGCATCGGCGAATCGGTGCGCGTTGCAACCATCGCCGGTTCGCATTTCAAGACACCGGCACGCATCACCAACCTCTCCACCTCGCGACAGATCAAAATCAGCGATGCACCCGTTCCCGAATCCAGGTTGCCGAAGATCGTCCAAAAGCCGGACAAAACCCTGAAACCCCGGAAGTCCACCCTCTACGTCGTCACCGATCCCATCTGGGGTGCGGCAAAAGACGGGATCACCGACGATAGTGCCGCCGTCCAGAAGGCCCTCGACGCAGCCGGCAAGGACGGTGGCGGAATCGTATTCCTGCCCGGCGGCGAGTACGCCCTGCGAAAGAACATTTCCGTGCCTGGTGGCGTAGAGTTGCGCGGGCCTTTCGACGTATCCAACGAAGCCTTCGACCACGGTGCCATCATCCGCGTGTTTACCGGCAGGGGCAACGAGAACGGCACGCCGCTGGTCGTTCTGGCCGCGCACAGTGGCATGCACGGACTCAACTTTGTTTATCCCGAGCAGAAATACGATGCCATCGTTCCCTACCCCTACACTGTTCAGGGACGCGGCGACGATATCTATGTCATCAATACCTCGGGCGGTAATCCCTACAAGTTCATGGACTTTATGACTTATCGCTGCGACCGACATTGCCTTGATCGCGTATTCGCGGGAGCCCTTCGAGTCGGCATTGCCGTAGGTGGTGGTAGCGTCGGTGGCCAGGTGCTCAATGCAAACCTTAACCCCGGCAATTGGACATTCGCCCACTTCCGCAACTGCCCAGGCCGTCCACCCACAAAAACCCTCCCGCCCGGCGCCGATAAGGAACCCGTGGACACCTACGTTTCGAAGCACCTGGAAGCGTTCATCTACGGGAATTGTTCCGACGAACTCGAGTTTAACTCAGCCGTTTGCCCATGCCGGTATGGCCAGCATTTTGTAACCCAGGATGGCAAAGGCGCCGCCGTCACCTTCCTTGCCCACGCCACAGACACCGCTCAGGTGTCAGCTCTTTTTGATGGCCTCGCGCCCGCCGGTGTGGATTTCATCAACTCCAACATCATCGCCTATGTTCCCCCGGAGACCCACTATTGCGGCGATAACATTGGCTCCGAAGCCAGGTTTTACAATACCGCGCTTTGGGGTACCCCAGTCTGTTCCGCGATCGTCAAAAGCGGAAAGCTTCTCTTCGAAGTTGCGTGCTTCTATGAATACGGACCATTTGTCGCGGACGGCGGCACGGTGGCCTTGACCAATGTTCGTCTAGTCAAAAACCACCCCGACGGGAGCGAACTCATCGTGAAGCATGGCGGAGCCGTCGCTCTGACCGGCAACATCACGCTCAATGGCATGCGGCTTGGCCCCGATTCCACGGCGCAGGTTGTCACCTCGCGGTTCGATGCCGCATGGAACCCGTTCACCGGGGTAATGGGCCATGCTCCTCTCTCGGGCGCCGTTCCCGTATTCTAGAGCAATACTTCGAAGGCGGACTATCATTCCAAAATCTCGCCTCCTTCGAAATAAATTGACTCGACGGGCCATCCATTGAGCCGGAAGTTATGGGTCCAGAGAATCATCAGAACGATTCGCCCCCATGGACCTCGTTACGAATAAGGCCGATCAAACCGGCGCTGGTTGCACTGCAACAGTCGAATCGTCCCTGGACGCCATCGCGGATAACGACCCCGAACGCGAGGTCCAAAGACTTCTCGAGGCCGTCACCGAGGAAAAACTGAAACTCTCCTCCCTGCTCAACAGCATCAGTGACGAGGTGTGGTTCGCGGACACCGACAGGAAGTTTACCCTCGCCAATTTCGCCGGGCTCCGCCAATTCGGCCTCAACTCGCTCGAAAAGCTGGACGTCAAAGAATTCGTGGAAAACCTCGAGGTATACCGACCTGATGGAACTCCGCGACCCGTGGAGCAGGCGCCTGCCCTTCGAGCTCTCACCGGCGAGATTATCCAGAATGAAGACGAGCTTGTCCGGACTCCAGGAACCGGTGAACTGCGGCACCGGCAGGTCAGTTCCACACCGGTTCGCGATGGCCACGGTCATATCATCGGCTCCGTTTCCGTCGCTCGCGATGTCACCGAGCACAAACGGGCTGAGACGGAATTGAGGGAAAACGAGGCGCGGTTTCGTACCATCTGCGATACGTCACCCCTCGGAATCATTCTTACCGATCTGAACCTGAACACCATTTATGCAAATGACGCCCAACAAAGACTATGTGGCCTCTCAGCAGGGAATCAGTTCGGTCAAAACTGGCGAACCGCCGTTCACCCTGAAGATCGCGAACGCGCGATCCGCGAATGGCAGGAGATCGGCCGGACCGACCAACCGTTCCGAAGTGAACGCCGATACCTCCATAAGGATGGAAAAATCGTCTGGGTCTCGATGACTGCGGCGCCCATCAGGGACAACGCAGCAGTGCACGGCTACGTCGGAATCGTTGAGGATATTACCGAGCGCAGACAATCCGAAGAACATATCCGCCGGCTCAATCAGGAATTGGAGTTGCGCGTCGTCGAGCGCACTTCGGAATTGCGCGCCGCTGTCGATCAGCTCGAAACGCAGATCGCAGAGCGTCACAGGCTCGAGCGCGAGATTCTTGAAATCAGCGAGCGCGAAAAATCACGCGTCGGCCAGGACTTGCACGACGGCCTCTGCCAGACCCTCGCAGGCATTGGATTCCTGGCGAAAGCATTGAAGCGAAATCTTGAGGAAGAAAATCTCCCAGTCGGCGCGGCAGCCGAAAAGGCCGATGCTATTGCCAACCTCCTCAAGGAGGCCATCGATGAAGCCAGGAGCCTCGCGGCGGGAATGTATCCCGTTAATATCGAGGAGTACGGCATCGCACCCGCCCTGGAAAAATTAGCCGCCGATACCGCGCAGCGTTTCTACATCACATGCAACTTCGTATGCGCCAGCCCGGTCGCCCTCGCGGACAAGCATGTGGCCGCCCACGTCTACCGCATCACGCAGGAGGCCATTAGCAACGCAATCACGCACGGGGGGGCTCAGACGGTCGTCATTACCCTCGCCGCCGTCGGCGACCAGATTACTCTGAAAATCGAAGACAACGGCAACGGAGTCGTTCAGAACATAGAATCGACCGGGATGGGCTTGAAGACGATGACCTACAGGGCCCGATCCATAGGCGGTTCCATCGATTTTCGCCAGCGGAAGGGCCGCGGCATCGAGGTGATATGTTCATTTCCAAATCAACGCGAATCCGTGTGATGAAGCCGACGCCGTATCACGGCGCGGCGCAGGTAAAGTGATAGGTCCCTGATCCGATTTGGAATTGAGCATTCCCATCCCCGCTCGGCAAGGACTTGATCTCCGTACGACTTGCCACGTTCCGTCCCCCTTCCTGGACCGGCGACGAATTCTTAACCGGTAACTCGATGGTCGCGGTCGTGTTCACGGGAATCGTAACGCTGAGCGAAAAGGTTCCCTTATCCAATGTCCATTTGGTCGCGATCTTTCCATGGATGGAATCGAAGGAACCTTCCGCATACTTCAGCTTTTCACTCGGCCTCGGCCGGATAATGATTTGCTTGAAGCCCGGCGCCTTTGAGTCCACGCCAATGCCCGCCACGGTATCGAACATCCATTCGCCACACGAACCGAGCGAATAATGATTGAACGAATTCATCCCCGGATCCTGGAAACCTTTCTCCGGCGTCCATCCATCCCAGCGCTCCCAGATGGTCGTCGCGCCGTGCTTGACCGAAAACAACCACGAAGGAAATGTATCCTGGAAGAACAAGCGGTAGGCAGTATTGACCTGGCCTTCCGAACACAGCGCCGGCAGCAGAAAACTTACTCCCACAAAGCCCGTCGTTAGATGATCCTTATGGCCGGCGACATTATCCGCCAGGTATTGCGCCGCCTTGGCTCGCAAGCTTTCCGGGAGCAGGTTAAATCTCAAGGCCATGCAATAACTGCATTGCGTGCCCCCCTGGATGTGGCCGTCCGCCGAAACGTATTTCCGGTTGAACGCCGCTTTGATTTGGTCGAAAAGGCCGTCGTACTTATCCGCCGCCGCAGTATCCCCCACTGCCCGGTACGCTTTCGCCAGCAAAGAAGTCGAGTAAGCAAAATACGCCGTCCCAATCAATTCCTTCGACGTGTCCTCACCCTGCCACAGCCAGTCTCCGTAATCCGGCCCGCGATCATGATCCCGGATCAGGTCCGTGCTGTGTTCATGGCACCAATCCACCCAACGCGCCATCGACGGCAGATGTTCCTCCAGTATCCGCTTGTCTCCGTACATCAGATAGATGGTCCATGGGCAAATGACCCCCGCGTCCGCCCAAGCCGGAACCGCGCCGTTTCCATGCCCTTTTCCAGACGGCGACGGGCTTATATCTGTAAACTCTCCATCCTCCAACTGCGCATCCGCGACATCCACCAGCCATTTGGTGAAGAATGCGGAAACGTCTCCGTTGTAAGTGGCCGTATGGACAAATACCTCCGCGTCGCCCATCCAGCCCATCCGTTCGTCGCGTTGCGGACAATCGGTTGGCACCGACAGATAATTTCCGCGCATACCCCACTGGATGTTCGATTGCAGTTGATTGATTTGAGGATTCGAGCAGGCGAACTCTCCAGTCCGCGGGATATCGGTCCCCACCACGATGCCCGTAACCGTGTTAATGGTTGGAGGCCGTGGCGACCCGGTCACTTCTGCATAGCGAAAGCCGTGGAACGTGAAGCGCGGCTGCCATGTCTCCACTCCTCCTCCCTTGCAAATGTAAGTATCGATCGACGGTGCGCCGCGGAGGTTGGTCGTGTAAATCGTTCCATCTGGGTTGAGCATTTCGGCGTGGCGCAATGTGATTTGCGTCCCCGCGGGCGCCGTGATTTTCAAGCGCAAGTACCCCACCATGTTTTGCCCGAAGTCGTAAGTCCAATGACCCGGTTTCGACTCCCGCAGCGCCTTCGGCTTCATTTCGCGGGTTTGACGCACCGGCTGGTCGACCTGTCCATCCAGCGGCCGCTGCGCCTCCGTCCTTTCGGTCGCGGTATGCCATGTGCCCACGTCCAATCCCGGCTTGTCCCAGCCTGCCGTTTCCTGGCGGGCATCGTAATTCTCGCCCAGCATGAACTCGTATGCACCTTCCAACTCGCGTCAGTCACCACGCGCTCGACGCTTCCGTCCGCATATGTCACCTCCAGTTGCGCAAACAATGCCGGCACCTTCCCCCACGCCTGGAATCCCCCGTTCCCGATGTGCCCGCTGTACCACCCGTTGCCGAGCATCCCCGCCAACGTATTGGCGCCCGTTTTCACCAGCGACGTAACGTCATAATCCTGGTAGCGCACCCGCTTGTTGTAATCCGTCCAGTCCGGCGCGAATACATGATCGCCCACCTTCCGCCCGTTGATGTGCAGCTCATACAGCCCCAACGCCGTCGCATAAAGCCGCGCTTTCGCGATCGGCTTATTCAATAAAAAGTCCTTCCTAAGACATGGCACCGGCGCCTCGGCAGTTCCCGTCTCGGAAATGGACGACCCATCGATCCATTTTGCTTCCCAATCCCCGGGCTCGAGCAAGCCCATCTCCCACGTACTCGCGGGACTCCACGCACTCTTGCGCCCGAAAGAGTCCGTGACGCTAACCTTCCAATAGCAGATTTCGCGCGATTTCAACGGCGCCCCGGCGTAAACAATCCCGGTCGTCTCGTCCGACTTCACATCCCCGCTGTCCCATACATCCCCCTGATCCTGCGCCAGAACCTTCGGCGATGACGCGACCAGAATGCGATACCCGGTTTGACTCACATTTCGTTCGCCCGGCTTCGAGTCGGTTAGCAGCCAGTCCAGCCGCGGCTTGGTTACGTCCATGCCGATCGGATTCACCAGGTATTCGCACCGCAAACGGCTCACGCTGATCGCATGGTCTTTTGACGGTTTCGCTTTCGTTTCCGAGCTTTGGACCGGAAATACCAGCGCAAAAACGAGGGAAAACAGCAGCCAATGAGGGAGGGGGGTACGGTTCATAATCCGTGTCAAGTTGAATAGGGAATCCCTCTCCTTGCAAGCGCCGACTCACACTCGCCCCCCCCGAAATCCAAGACTTGCCATCGTCCCCCGTCATCCCCACGATTCTTGACGTGAGTGATAAAGCCCCTTGGATTACCTACCGCTCCGAACTGAAAGTGCTCGATTGCACGATCCGTGACGGCGGTCTCATCAACAATTCCCAGTTCACCGACGAACAGGTGCGCGCCGTTTACCAGGCATGCATCGCCTCGGGCGTCGATTACATGGAGATCGGCTACAAAAACGACCCCGCCCAGTTTCCCAAGTCGAAATTCGGACCCTGGCGCCACTGCGAAGAGGAAGCCATGCGCCGCGTCGTCGGCGATCACACCTTCGAGGCCACCGGCCTCAAACTCAGTGCCATGGCCGATGCCGGCGGCAAGTGCGATTGGAAGAACCACATCATTCCCGCAAAGGACAGCGTCCTCGATGTCATCCGCGTCGCCTGCTACGTCCATCAGGTTTCCGAAGCCATCGAGATGGTCGAACACTGTACCGCCCTCGGCTACGAAACGACTCTCAACATCATGGCCATCTCCGTCGTCGCCGATGCGGATATCGATCAGGCCCTCGAGATCGCCGCAAAATCCTCAGTCGGCACCATCGTCGTTGTCGACAGCTATGGAAACCTGTTCCGCGAGCAAATCGACCACCTCGTGCGCAAATATAGCAAGGCCGTTGAAGGCACCGGCAAACATATCGGAATGCACGCCCACAACAACCTCCAGCTCGCCTTTGCCAATACCGTCGAGGCCATCATCCTTGGCGCAAATCGCGTCGACGCCACCATGATGGGTCTTGGCCGCGGCGCTGGCAATTGCCCCATGGAGATCCTTCTCGGTTTCCTCCGAAATCCGAAATTCAAGCTCCGTCCCGTCATCGACTGCATTCAGAACACGATCCTCCCGATGAAGCAGAATTTCGACTGGGGTCCCTCCATTCCCTACAACATCTCCGGCCAGATGAATCTTCATCCGAAGAGCGCCATGGCCTGGCGCGACGGCCCCACCCCCGACGACTACCTCGCCTTCTACGACCAGACCTTGACCGACGTCTGATCGTCTCCTTCAGCCGGATTAACCGGAGTTTCGTCACGGGGCGAACCCGGATCCGTCCCAATGTAAGGAGGCCTCATCCCAAAGGGGTAGCCTGCGGCCGCACAGCACCTACGATGCGTCGCGTGAAATCCATTGGCACCCAGTGGCCGCATCCTTTTGATTTCTCGTCTCTCGTCTTGGGACTACCGATCACCGCCCCCCGAGACGTTTACAATATCTTAACAATTCTTGCCGTGCCCATGGACAATTTCTTAACAATGGCACATGATCCTTATGGGTTGGGAACTTTCCTATGAGACACTCTGCCTTTCCCATCATCAGCCGCCGCCTTCACGCCGCATTATTCATCATCGCCGCACACGCGCATGCCGACCCGCTTCTTTCTTCCTGGTACACCGCAAACTCCACCAAATACGCGAGCATCTATGCGAGCGCCGCTGCGGAGGCCAGCAACACCGCAAGTACTACCTGGTCCGGCCAGTCCCTGCCGACTTACGCCGGCGTCCACGAAATCGATTACTCCGCCAGTTGGGTCTATATAAAGAACACTGGCATTCCCGGCCAGGTGATCGGGCCGTGGAACAACCCCAATCTCCCTAGGAACCAGGGGTCTAATAGCACGGTTTACCGTTTCCCCCGAAACCCTGCGGTCGTCTCGGGAACCACGAACAAAACCCTCACCGGCATGGGAGCAATTGGTTTCTTCGTGGACGGAATGTCCATCTACAACACATCCGACGGTTATTCGTACGACCACGCAAAGAGCGAGGACGCCTCTCCCATCGCGGGCATCGGAAATGGCGACGGCATCTGGAACCGCGACGCGTGGGTGCTCGAATTCAGCTCATTCGACTCCTCTTTCGCCCACAATCCAGCAAACGGCCAGTACCATTGCCACGCAAATCCCATCGCCACGCGGTACTTCGTCGGGGATAACGTCGATTATAACGAAGCCACCAATACTTATGCGGAGAATACTTCCACCACGACGTTCACACACTCCCCCATAATCGGCTGGATGAGTGATGGCCTCCCCCTATACGGACCCTACGGTTATGACGGCGGCGGCTACGGCGCCACGGCCAAAGCCGTCATTAATGGCGGCGGCGCCGTTTCATTGGTAGTTGTAACCAGTGGCGGAACCATGTTTCAAACGGCTCCGATGGTCACTTTCTCTGGCGGTGGCGGCAGCGGAGCGACTGCGACTTCCACCATTAGCGGCAGCAGCGGCTTCGTCACCGCCATCACTGTGACGAGCGGCGGGTCCGGTTACACTTCGGCCCCCGCAGTCACCGTCGGCGGCGTTCGCCGGATGATCTCCGGGTATGTCCTCCGTACGGGAAGCTATGGCACCACAAATCTCGCTGTTACCGGTCGCACGACACTCCCCGCGTGGGCTGCTGCCGCTCAAAGCAGGTCCGCCACCCTGTCCAGCAGCCAATATGGTCCCACCCTCACCGCCACGACTGGCAGCGGCAATACCCTTACCACTTACGGCATCGGGCATTACGCGGAAGATTACGATTACCTCGGCGATCACAGTTACACCCAGGGCGGTATCTACAATGGCTCCGTCCTTTATGATCTGAATAAGTATAATGCCCGCTACTGCTCCACACCGGACTACCCCAACGGCACATGGGCTTACTTTGAGTGCCTCAAATCCGACGGCACCTCGCCCGCCTATCCCTACAATTCCGGCCGTTGGTTCATGGGCACTCCCAACGGTGGAAGCGTCTCCACTTCCGTACAGACCGCCGACACGCCCCAGACTCAATATTTCAAGGGCTCCCTCGCCACCACGGAGACCTGGGCCTCGGCTCCCATTACCGTCTCCGGCAGAAACGTCACTCTTACATGGAATGCAGTCCAAGGGGCAATTTACACTGTCAGCGCCTCCACGGACTTGGCGAATTATTCCAATCTTACTCCCACCTTGACTGCCACCAGTAACATTGGCGGCGCCACGGAGTTGGGCGTAACCTCCACTAACAAGAAGCTCTTTTATAAAGTCGCCCGCACCGGCACATCCTCCTGGGACTCGACGGGCTACTAGCTTGACGCTCGATCCGATGCGACTCGCCCTCCACTTTGTCGCCCCCCTCGCTTTTTTTCTCACCGCTGCGCTCGCCCGTGCGGTCGCTCTCGAGATCGCAATCCACCCGACTTTCGACGGCCAGCCGCTTCACCTCGATTCACTCCGCTACAACGACTCCGCCGGCGAGACCCTCTCCATCTCCCGTCTCAGCTATCTCCTCAGCAACTTCGCCCTCGAACGCGAAGACGGCGGCTGGGTGGAAATACCAAACCAATCCGCTTGGATGGATGCCGCCCAGCAACGCACGATTGCGCATTTCAATTCCCTTCCCCCAGCCAAATACCGCGCCGTGCGTTTCGACATCGGGCTCGATCCCGCCGCAAACGCTGCCGACCCGTCTAAATTCCCCCCCGACCACCCACTGAATGCCAACCTCAATGGCCTCAGTTGGGCATGGCAAGGCGGCTACATTTTCCTCGCTCTCGAAGGACACTACCGCGCGGGCTCCGGGACGCTTAACGGCTTCGCTTATCACCTCGCCCGCGCTCCCAATCGCACTCGTATCAACATCACCGCCCAGCTCGATCTCTCCCACGACTCGGCTCTCCTTCTGGATTTCGATCTCGGTGCGTTGCTCGATGCGCCGCATCCCCTCTCCTTCCAGCGCGATGGCACTGCCACTCACTCGCGTCCAGGCGATCCCGTCGCCGCGGCGCTCGTCGCCAATCTCCCAACCGCTTTTCATGTCGTTCAGGTTCTATCCACCGCACCCGCAATCAGCCTCCCATCCTCTGTGAAGCCGCTTTACCTCCCCGCGAGATACACGCCGTACCGCTTCGCAATGAGCAGCACTTTTCCCATCCCGGATCTCCCGCGCGACAATCCCCTCATCAACGAGCGAATCGCCCTTGGCGAAAAACTTTTCCACGAAACTGCACTTTCTCGGGACGGCACCATTTCATGCGCTTCATGCCACCAGCCCGCTTCGGATTTCACCGATCCGCGCCGTTTCAGCGTCGGCGTGCGCGGCCAGATCGGCGCTCGCCACGCCATGCCTTTGTTTAATCTCGCGTGGAAGACCAGTTACTTCTGGGACGGACGTGCCCCCTCCCTCCGTGCCCAGGCGCTCGTCCCCATCCAGGATCACACAGAAATGGACGAAACCCTCGACCGCGTGACCGCGAAACTCGCCGCCATCCCGGCATATCCCCCGCTTTTCGGCGCCGCCTTCGGTTCGCCTCAAATCACGGCGGAGAAACTCGGTCTCGCTATCGAACAATACCTGCTCACGCTCACATCGTTTGATTCCAAATTCGACCGCGCCATGCGTGGCCAGGCAACATTGACCCTGGACGAGCAACGCGGCGCTGCGTTGTTCATGACAGAGTACGATCCACGCACGGGGCAATACGGCGCCGACTGCTTCCATTGCCACGGTGGACCTCTCTTCACCGATCACCAGTTTCATAACAACGGTCTGGATCCAAACGCCGCCGACCCCGGCCGCTTCCGCATCACCCGCCTGGAAGCCGACCGCGATAAATTCGCCACCCCAAGTCTTCGCAACGTCGCGCGCACCGGCCCCTACATGCACGATGGTCGTTTCACGACTCTCCAGCAAGTCGTCGCCCACTACAACAACGGCGTCCATCGCAGCGACACCCTCGACCCGAACATAGCCAAGCACCCAATCGACGGTTTGCACCTCAGCGCCGACGATCAACGCGCTCTCGTCGCCTTTCTAGATACCCTCACCGATGAACGCTTTCCCGCTCCGCCCGCGCATCCTTAGTTGTCCCGGATTCTGGAGTAATCAAATCTCCGGCGCTTTGCGGAACCCGTCCAGCCAGTGCCGCAACGTCAAAAGGGGATGTTTCCACACCATCCGCGGACCCGCGTAGCGCATCACCTCGCGAGCTTGTTCCCGCCGGTCGCGCTGGTAGCAATGCACCGGGCAATTCGCGCACGTCGGCTTTTCCTCCCCGAACCGGCACCGTTCCAGCCTCACATCAGTATACTCCAGGAAACACTGGCAATCCGCACACAGTCCCGACGCTGTCCCATGCCTCCCCCGGCAATAAATACGAACCATGTATCGCATCGTTGCCCGCTCCCGCGTCAGCCGGTTGCCATTCAGATCATTCGAAATTTTCTGCGGGGGACGAATCACTTTATCGGACACAGAGGCTTACCTTATCACATCCCCTCGCGATTGTAACCCGTCCGTATGCATGCACCGGAACGCCTCGCACTGTTCCCCTTGCGTTGGAAACGTTCAGGCCGGTAGGCTGCGAGATAAGCCTTCTCGACCTTGCCGATGGCACTCCCCCATTCATGACCAATCGCGAAAACATTCTCCGCAGCTTGCGGCGGCAGCAGCCTGAACGAGTCGGCTTCGACTTCGTTCTATCTCCTGCCCTCCTTGCAGAATTCACCCGGCGCACGGGTTCCGAAGACTACGCCGAATATTACAACTTCCCCATCCGCGATCTCCCGATCAATGCGACCCGTTTGCAAACCGATTACTCCGGCTATTTCGATCATTTGCCGCCCGGAACGCGCCCACTCGACTGGAATCCCGAGTGGGGTGTCATGGGCGCGCCAGGCGCCACGGCGCATTTCCTCGAAATGCTCCATCCGATGGCCTCATTCACATCGCCCGCGCAAATCACGGACTACCCGTGGCCCGATTTCCTCGCGGATTACCGCTGGACCGGCGTTGCGGAACACGCGGCATCCCTCAAAGCTCGAGATCTCGTTTGCGCTGGTTTCCTCGCGATGACGATCTTCGAAATCGCATGGTATCTGCGCGGCATGGACACCTTCATGGAAGACCTCATCTGCGGCGAACCGTCCGCCTTTCTCTTGATGGATCACATCACCGAGATCCGCGTCGGCATGGCCCGGCGCTTCGCTGCATCGGGCGCGGATGTGCTCATGCTCGGCGACGACGTGGCCACCCAGCTCGATATGATGATCAGCCCTGAACTTTGGCGCGATACGATCAAGCCCCGGCTCGCCCGTGTCATTCGCGCCGCCAAGGAAGTTAACCCCGCCATCCTCATCTTCTACCATGGCGACGGTAACATGGAGCGGATCATCCCTGAACTGATCGAAATCGGCGTCGAGATACTAAATCCCGTTCAGCCTGAATGCATGGACCCCCTGCTCATCAAGCAGCGTTTTGGCGACCGGCTCGCGCTTTGGGGTTGTGTCGGCACCCAAACCACCATGCCCTTTGAAACTCCCGAGGGCGTCAGGCAAAAATGCCATGAGTTAATCCGAACGGTCGGCGAGGGCGGCGGCCTGTTTCTTGCCCCGACCCACACCCTCGAGCCAGACGTCCCGTGGCAAAACGTCGAGGCCTTCATCGCCGCCGTAAAGGAACAGTGAAGACTCCTTCGCGTCCCTACCAGAAAATCACATTTATCACCACGGCAGCAAGCAACACGAACAGTCCGATAACGCCCGCCTGCTTGTACCACGGCAGCCCGGATTCTCTGATCTTCGGAGTAAGCGAATAAACAAGCCCCACTAATTCCTCGTCGGTCTTGGTCGCCTTCGTTGCCAGAGAGATCACGACAGTCACCACAAAACACACCGTCCACGCAAAGATCGCCGTCCAAAAGTTCTGCGCCATTTCACTCGGATACAAATGAATCGCGCCCAGCCATCCGCCCTTGATTCCGGCAACGCAATCCCTTGGCAGCGTCAGACCGTGGTGCAGTCCCGCCGCGAGCGTTCCTGACAGGAGTCCAAAAAACGCCCCATGCCCCGTCGCGCGCCGCCAGAACATTCCCAGCATGAATGTCGCAAAAAGCGGCGCGTTCACAAACGCAAACACCAATTGCAGCATATCCATGATGTT
>Ga0326727_10012193_pt1 | contig 19664 bp, 21 predicted proteins | sample MB2enrmetagenome_FD_207643 | JGI IMG/M metagenome (GOLD analysis project Ga0326727, IMG submission 207643) | Lab enriched peat soil microbial communities from McLean, Ithaca, NY, United States - MB29MY | ecosystem: Environmental > Terrestrial > Soil > Wetlands > Peat | place: USA: New York...
GTCGTCCGCTGCCGCTCGATGGCGTCCATGGCACGCGTGATGGCGGTTGAAAACCCTATGCAATACTCGGTGTTGCGAACGTCGTTATCCATGGTCTTGGGCACCGCGATCACCCTCACGCCTTGCCGGTCAAGTTCGGCGGCATAGCTAAGGGTGTCATCGCCGCCGATCGCCACCACGTAATCGAGCCCCAGCGACTCGATATTCTTCAGCACCGCCGGCGTCACGTCGAACACCGTGCTCGTCACGCCATTCCTGGTGGATTGCTTACTTGAAAACTGTTGCCCCTCGAGCGCCGGCGGCAGCGCCGGCATCTTGGTGGGATTGGTGCGGGAGCTGTGCAGATACGTGCCGCCCGTGCGATCGATAGTGCGGGTGTTCTCGCGGTTGAGCGGCTGGATATAGCGCGACCGGCTGGCCGGATCTTTCAGATCGACGTGCGTCAATCCTTCCCAGCCGCGACGGATGCCAAGAACCTCGTATCCTATTTCGGTTCCCCGGTAGACGGCCGACTTAATGACCGAATTCAGGCCCGGGACGTCGCCGCCTCCGGTGAGAATACCAATTCGCTTTGCGGACATGAGAACGCTCCTTAACAGAAATCTACGTTTTCAACTCTGAGCCACCAGGATTATTCTGCTCTTGAGCTGCTTCGCAAGTCCAGGCCCGCCTCAGCAGCCGAAGAGCAAAGCAATTCTGAGAGTCTGGCCTCTCGCCATGTAATCGAGGCCGTTCCTTCCGAGTTTCTCCCACACTGCTCAGCTGCATCATCGAGTCTTGTGGGCGTCCCCCACGGCGACCACCCCGGCAATATGCAGTCACGGCAGCTGCAGCTACTCAGGTCCAGCCTGGGCGGATTCCGATGTGCCAACGCCAAATGACTGCAGAGCAAGGTAACTCAAACCGAAGCGCTTGATATTGTCGTGTTGCTTCTCAAATTGGTCGAAGTGGCCTTCTTCATCGCCAACGAGGTGTTCAAAGATCTGCTTTGTTGCGGCATCTGCCTTTGTTCCGCATTCGATCGCCGCCTGGTTGTAAAAGTGGGCGCTCAACTCTTCCATCGCCATCGCTTTCAGAAGAATTGCCTCAGGATCGATGATCCTGTCCACGGAACCGGCCGGGACCATCTCAACATCGCCTTTAAGAAACAGGACTCGCTCAGCGAGCAGTTCAACGTGGCCCATTTCCTGGATGGCAGTCTTCTTGAAGAGCGACGCCAAGGGCTTGAAACCCTGGTCGTCAAGATGGAAATGGAAGTACATGTACTGGTGCACCGCCTGCAGTTCATCGGCGACCGCATGATTCAGGAGATGAATACTATCGGCACTTTTCATGGGTTTCTCTCCGCATTCCTGGTTCGTGGTCAGAAACTGGATCTATCGCAAAGACTCTCGATCTTACGACCCACCAGTCAAACAGCATACACCTGCGCGCGATTCCGCGCCCGGCGAGGCGCAAATTGTGGTGGCCACACCAATGCGATGGCCCACTTGACCTCAAAACCTCGCCGGCGGCAACCAGTATAGGATCAGGATGCGATCTGCATTGCACAGGTGAGCAGCTACGGGGATCGCCAAGTTCTGTGACCTGAATCACGGCAAGTCAAATCTGAAGGGATCGCGATCCTAAGCACGTTTGTTATCCGGACATTACTCTTCCCCTGAGGGATTGTTTCCGTGATACCGGTGATCCAAGCGCAACAGGCCTGAGAATGCATGGTTCTTCATTTCGATGTGGTTGTCATATCGCGCAGGCTTAGAGCGCAATCCGGTTCCTGAGGGGACAACTGACGTGCCGACAGTCCGAATCTGGCGCGTAAGTGCGCTTGTCTTGTGCTCCTGGCTCATCACCAGAGCTTTTTCGGATAATAGCCGGCTTCGATCAGGCGGCGTATGCTTTCGACAGCCCACGAGTGGTCCTCGCGGTAGGTAACACCAAACCAGGAATCAACACAGCGCAGGACTCTGACCCGCGCCTGCCCGGCCACAAGCAATTCATTCACCGTGCTGGGGATGTAGCATTCCGCCTCCAGATCCGAGCCGTTCAGTTGAAGAAACTTCTGAAAGTGCTCATCCAGTTGGGCAAACACCTGGGGAGTAAACCCCCACATGTTCATCGATACAATCTCATCCCCCGTGAGCCTCGTCTCGCGGCCTGCCGCATCGGTGTACCGGGCGTGCCCGCCATCGCGTTCGATACATTTCACTTCAAGAATATTTTCAAGATAGCCGTTGCCATCCACCTGGCACACGCCGCGCGCGACCGCGCCGAAGTCGGAAAGAGTGTTGCGCAGAACCAAACCGACGGTTGCATAATCCGATGTCCCGGACTGCAGATGACGTGCCAGCGCCCGGTAGCTTTCCGCTCCGTAAAAATCATCCACATTGATGACCGCAAAGGGTTCATTGACGGCGCCAGCGGCCATGAGAATGGCGTGCGTCGTGCCCCACGGCCTGGTGCGGCCGGCGGGCACATGAAATCCCCCGGGGAGTTTGGGGAGTTCCTGATAGACATATTCCACCGCAAGGCGCTTCTCAAACCGTGCGCCGATCCTTTCCTTAATCTGCTGTTCAATGTTTCTGCGGATCACGAATATGACCCTGCCGAACCCAGCGCGGCGGGCGTCATAGATGGAATAGTCCATGATGGCTTCGCCACCGGGACCAACCGGTTCGATCAGTTTCAGGCCGCCGTAACGGCTGCCCATACCGGCTGCCAGGACGAGAAGTGTTGGGTTGGCCATGTTTTTCATCCTTTCTCAGAGTTTAGTCATGCGGGGTTATTTGGGGCATGCTGTTGGGCGTGAGCGCTTCAAACGGGGCGAGAAGAAAGGCGTGTAGTTGTTGCACTCGAGGCGCAAGGAGCAGGCGACTCTGAACCTTCCGCTTCAAGCCATTTCCATGCAGTTTGCGGGTGAGAAGGCTCAATTCAAAGGTCTTCGAGCGAGCGTGATTTTCTGCCTGAACAGTGGTCTCCATGGCGAGAAACCTCTAGAGCGGAACCAGGGTAACCGTGTCCCGATGAGATTTGTACAAGGTCGCCGCTCCCTGATGGTCGCGTCAACTTGAGTGCTGTGGCTTCGAGATACAGCATCCCTGGTTCCGCTGTAGTACGGCGATGCGTGGAGGAAACCTTCACTGAAGCTGCACTTCCCGTACACGCGCTTTTGTACGCAGAAGTGTACCACTCCCCGAGATGAATTGGGGAGATCAAGCCCGAGGTTGCGGATCTCGGCGCCAAGTTGCTCTGTGGCGTGGGGCCTTGCGCGTAGCGGGCGGGAGCGCAGAGTACTTTTAGATCGCTCAGCGGGGATCCTTATCGTAGCTTAACCGCAGGAGATCGGTATGAGGGTTTCTACTCAGCAAACACCCAAGGATTGGCTCTCTCTTTCATCATTGGATTTCCAGGAACCATGGCAGCCGAACATAGCAAGGAAAATGGATGGCACAAGTTTACCGTGTCGATACCGCGATAGAGTCGAAGCGCACCGCAGTATCTACATCGACGATACCGGAACTTACGATTATCCCCAACAGACCAGCTTTGAAACCCGGAGTCTGACCTGCGTCCTTCCACGCTGAGCCATGGCTTGAGAATTGAGCAAGAATCAGCGACTGCCTGCGTTGCAGACGAAGCCATACGGGCTTCATCATACGGCCATATGTGACGATCGGCTGCTCCAGGGGAGAATCGAAAACTGCTTTCACATCGCCTGCGTGATCCCTGACCGTCATCACCGACACCATGAACTGGACTCATGGCAATCATGCCATCCATTTTGGCATCGATGTTAGACCGGCTCAGTACAGCCAGCGCATCAGCAATGCGGCTGGGAATAGCGTCAACCTATCGGTGGGCAAGGCATGGACGCAACAGTGGGATACGGTTGTGACCGGGGGCGCTACCGGCATTTCCACATCTGCCGGATACAGCGGAAACTCCGTCGCATCCATGCTGCTCAGCACCTGGGACTCGGGCAACGCAACCACCCAACCTAACAACTTCTATTCGTTCAAGTACTACGCGGCGTTCTTTCAGGACGACTGGAAGGTGCGCCCGAATCTTACCATTAACTTGGGCCTGCGCTGGGACAAGCCCATCAACGGCAGCGTCGATCGCGAAAACCGCCAAGTCTCTACGTTCGATACCACGGACGTAAACCCGATCAACAGCATGGTCAACACTTCGGGCCTTCCCATCAACGGCGCTCTCCTTGGCGGCATCACCTTCGCCGGCGTCAATAAAAACCCGCGCGCGCCATTTGCTCCCATCAACTACCAGCTAGGGCCTCGCGGCGGCTTTGCCTACACCTTCAATCAGAAGACCGTAATCCGTGGCGGCATGGGCCTTTACTATGCCGATAACGGTACCACAGTGTCGCCGCCGCAGACTGGATTCCAGTCGACCACAACCTATACCGGGTCACTCGACGGCGGCGCAGCATCGTGCCCTGGGCAGATGTGGGCCTCTTCGCCGGCGCTCCGGAGACGCGGCGGCTGACGGCACGGGTTTATGGCGATGGCTCCTTGCCCTTCACGCTCACCAAAGGCAAGGACTCGATGCGTCTGAGTTGGAGCAATGGGCGTGGAAACGCAGAGGGCGGGAGCGGTTACGACCTGCACACCTGGAAGCAGATGGGCTGAAACCGGATTAAAATGAAACGAGTTTCAATCGAATATGAAATTATTGTGTCTCCTTCAACGGCTCGGATGCCGGGAAACTCCTCCAATTACTGACTCGAGGTTCGTCCATGAATACCGATTGCCGCTTCGCCGCTGCCGCTCTGCAATTTCTGTTTACCTGTCTTGTTCTCAATGCCGCTGCCGGCGCGCAATCGCGCCCCGCCGATCTCGTGGATCCTCTCGTTGGCACTGCCAATGAAGGACAGACCTTCCCCGCCGCCGGCGTGCCATTCGCGATGACCCAATGGACTCCGGCTACACGGGATGGCCAAAGAAAGGGCCTGGTACCGTACTACTTTGCGGACACTCAGTTCCACGGATTCCGCGGGTCGCACTTTCTCTCCGGCTCAGCGACACAGGATTCTGGCTCAAGCACTCTGAAATTGCTCGTGGAGGTAGGCTGGTTTTCGAAATGTCCGGCCAGCCGAATGCCTCGTGGCCCCCTTCGACTCAATGTCCAAAAGGACTGGAGAAATAGGGTCCGAAGATTGGTGCAACGCGGTGGCGGTGAGTGCAAATCGGCAAGTCACTCGCCGACCTCGAGGAACTCCAAACTTCCGGGTCACCGGAATTAAGCGGCCAATATACTTAGATCCCACCACGAAGGCTTTGGCTAAGAAGCTATATCTTCTTTCAGCGGGGTTTTTCTTCAGGAGGAGGGACTCCGCTTCTGGCTCGTGGTCTTGGAGGGTCAACGCCGTGGCGGAGTCCCTTTGAGGCTACGGTCCTCTTTATCTCAGTTTCCGTCTCGCCAGGCAAGCTTCATCCGGTACGACGATCGGACGGTGACCTACGACTACGGGGAGTTAGATGAAGTTTCACTGGCCTACGCGGTGACTATCCACAAGTCGCAGGGCTCGGAGTTTCCGGCGGTGGTCATCCCGACGGCTATGCAGCATTACATGTTATTGCAGCGCAACTTGATCTATACCGGTATCACCCGCGCCAAACGGCTACTGGTGGCGGTCGGACAGAAGAAGGCGCTGAGCCTCGCCGTCAGGAATGATCAGTCACACAAGCGATACTCCGGGCTTCTGAGCAGCTTGAAGGAAACAGGCCGGTGATGGAGTTGTATCCATAAAAGACATTCGGGTCAGGCTGAGAGAAGCCCAAAGCGGTAGCTCCCAGAGTCCCGTGGCCAGGCCCGCGAAGGCGAGCCTGGTGGCAAAGCCGATCGCAGCGCAAAAGGAGAGAATGTCCAGACCAAGCAAGCTCGAAGCTTGAATCGAAGGCGGCAGGTTCTTCTTCAGAACTCCTCATTTGGGCTTGCCAGCGGCGGGCTGATCGTAGGGACGCATGATCGGATTTGCGCTCGGCATGGATCCCGCCGCCAAATAGATGTGTATTCCTGAGATCCCACTCGCAACCATGGTCCGTGATCTGCTTGACGATGTAACCGATCCCGCCCCCTGCGGGATCAAATGGTTCGACCACCGCCAAGTCGCCGCCAACGGATTTGGTTCGGCCAACCCCTGCTTTCCATGTTTTGGCTACGAGTTCGGACGAGATGGGTTTGGCCGCGGCAAATGCAGCGTGGTAATGCAGGGGAACAATCGCCCCGGCCTTCGACCGGGTCTCCGTCCATTTTCCGCTGTCTGCACTCACAGAATCATTCACTGTCAAAGTCACTCCACTTTTATGTATGGATTCGAAATGACTGAAGTGCGGTAGACCCCTCACGTCTACGCGCCATCTAAAGGGTGGACACGGGATTCCCGAATCAGAATGCCGGCGGTCCCAGCTTCCCAACGAAAGCCATCGATTCTTCCGCTACCTGCTCAGCTCTGGATAGTCGGTATAGCCGTGTGGTCCCGGTGTAAAGAAGGTGGTGGAATCCGGAAGGTTAAGCGGTATATTGCCCTCAAACCGTGCTGGCAGATCGGCGTTGGCGATAAAGAGCTGGCCAAATGCTACCGCATCAGCCTCACCGGCCTGGATGACCTGGTTAGCCAGCGCGAGGGTATATTTTTCATTGGCAACGTAGACGCCGCCGAATTGTCTCTTAAGTTGCGGACCCAATCGGTCGGGCCCGAAGTACTCGCGCGCACACAGGAAGGCGAGCCCGCGTCTGCCGAGCTCACGCGCTACATAGCCAAAGGTGGCTGCCGGATCTGAATCATGCATGTCGTGTGAATCGCCACGCGGCGCCAGATGCATGCCCACGCGCTTGGCGCCCCAAACGGAGATTACCGCATCGGCGACTTCAAGCATGAACCGGGCGCGGCTTTCTATCGATCCGCCGTATTCGTCGGTGCGATGATTGGAGCCGTCCTCAAGAAACTGGTCGAGCAGGTAGCCATTGGCGCCATGTATCTCCACGCCGTCAAAGCCAGCCAGTTTCGCGTTCTCAGCTCCCTTGCGGAAAGCCTCGACGACGCCCGGAATTTCGGACTTCTCAAGCGCGTGCGGCGTTACATACTCAGTAATGGGGCGCACCAGGCTTACGTGGCCGGCAGGCCGGATAGCGCTGGGAGCAACCGGAAGTTTGCCCTCCAGAAAACGCGGGTCTGAGATGCGGCCCACATGCCATATCTGTGCAAAGATGCGACCTCCTGCTCCGTGCACCGACTCAGTCACCAGCTTCCAAGCCTCGACTTGCTGCGGCGACCAAATACCGGGTACATTCGCGTAGCCAACGCCCCGCGGCTCAACCGGGATGCCCTCGGAGATAATCAGGCCGGCACTGGCACGCTGTGTGTAGTATTCGACCATCAGCTGCGTGGGAACGTGGTCAGACGTGCCGCGCAAGCGAGTAAGCGGGGCCATAATGACCCGATTCGGCAGGTGGATGTCGCCGATCTGGATGGGATCTAACAGAGAAGCCATAGAGTGAGTCCTTGAGGAAACGTGTGTTGCTGCTTTAGATGTTCCAGACAGGTGAAAGATGCGCCCTGCTGTGGATTCAAGATGAATCTGAGGTTTCAAGAGGGATCGCCGCGAAACTCTGCGGATGCACTAAGTCTACAAAATGCACAGGTCGGGCGCGTTTAACCACACTGCAGTCTTCGCTGCGGGCGGGTTTTCGACCCTCAACCGGCGGCGACGATCCACGCGCGCGCTTGCGCGGCCTCCGACGTCGGAAACACCCTCATCGCGCCGGGCATAAGGAAGCTAAAAAACCGCACCGTCTGCTTGATCCATTCGACGTCCGTGACAACCGCGCTCCGCTCCCAGCGCGTGAGGTGTTCCATCCCAACCTTGAAGTCTTCCCAGATAGCGCCGGGATCATATCCGGCGAAATCCGCGGCGGTTTCATAGTAGAGCCGGATCTTGTCCTGCCTCTTGAGCAGATTCATAACGGCCGGAACCACGACAGCGTCATAGTCCCCTTTCGTTACGTGTCCTTTACAGACGAAGGCGAGAACGTTGTCAGGAAAGCTGTTTAGCTGCTCAATCATGGGGCATCCTCCATTGTGCATTTTGTAGTGCGAAGCCGCCGCCTATGCGGCAGGTCCATTTTCCTTGCAGGCAAATTCCGGCTCTACCGTAGTTGTTGCGTCCGGTTACTGCAAGCAACGCTCTATCCGTTTCCCACTGGCGTGCGAACGATTTCTACGGAGCATTTAGCGTGGCGCGCAACGGATTCCGCCACGCTTCCCAATAGGAAACTCTCGATGCCTCTCTGCCCATGCGAACCAACCGCAATGAGATCGGCGTGCCATTCGGCTGCGGTATCGAGGATGCTCACTCTGACGTCACCAATCTCGACAGCGGTGTGCGCCTTAAATCCCACTCTTCGCAGCTTCTTTGCAATTCGCTCGACCAATGCACGGGCCGGCTTTTTCTGATCCTCCAACTCGGGAGCGTAGCCTTGAGCCATTTCCGGCGGAGCCATGGCAGCAATCGGTTGCAGAACGTGCAAAACCAGAACTTCGGTATTCTTAGGCCGAAACTGGTTCACAACAGCCTGAATCACATTTTCTGAGAACTTTGAATTGTCAATTCCTATTAGGACTTTCATCACTCCTCTTCCTTAACGGGCAATAGGGCGTGCCATCAGCCGGGCGATGAACGGAAAACGATCCAGTCTCTTTGTGGGCATTGCCCAGACTCTGCCGCGCCATTTCGGCTCCAGACAAAGGCTCCGCATTTACGTCGTAAGTATCAAACAGGCGGTTGTGGAAAGCCGGTCACAATTGCTCATCCACGAGACTCTCGACCTCGGGCTGGTATCCGCCACAACATCCAAAGGGAACGAAAGGCGCAAGCGAATCAAGTGTTCAAAAAAGCACAGTCTTTGCTCTCATGGCAAAGGAAAATAGGTGTTCAGTCACTCTCATGGTCCGGCAAGGAGCCCGTCATGCCTAAAGCCCATGCCTTTCATTCCGTTCCCAAGAAGGTTCTGTTGCCAATTGACTTTAGCCCGTCATCCAAGGCGGCTTTGGAGATTGCGACGGACTTGGCTCTGCATTTCCATGCCGAGCTCTTCCTTGTGAATGTCGTTCCGCTCTTCTCGACCTTTACCTCCGAATATGCTGTTCCCCAGGTGCAGTTTCAACAAGAAGAGAAGACGCGTGCAGAGCGGCATCTGGCGAAGGCCTGTGCAGTCCTCACAACCAAAGGAGTCAAAGCAGGTTCCAGTGTCGAAGTCGCGAATGACATAGCCGGGTGCATCATGGACGTGGTTGAGCGCGAGCATATCGACCTGGTCGTGATCTCCACGCACGGCATCTCTGGCTGGCACCCGCTGGTCTTCGGATCGATTGCCGAAAAGGTTGTCAAACTCGTGCAATGTCCGCTTTTGCTTCTTCGCTCAACCAAACCCGGTGCGAAGACTGCGCCAGGGCGCTCCACTAAATGGTGGTAGCAAAGACGGAGATACACGTTGACGACTATGAGTGCAGGCGGCGTCTTCCTCCGCATCATCAAAGATCAGAGGTAGCAAAACTGACCAGAATCTCCTCGCAAGAGAGTTTATAGTGAAAACAGGAGGAATCAACCATGCCGGAACAATTTGAGAATCCTGAGGCAACAAAGCTGGAAGACGAGACGGTCTCGAGCGAATCAGCCGAAAAGGCAGTTGAGCGCATTGCTGAAGAAGCGGCCCAGAAATCCACGCTCACGGAACATAAATACGACAAGGATCATAAGATTATCTCGATTTGACAGGCCGGCCGGGCTTTTGGCCGCCGGCCGACACCGTGTAGCCATTGAGCGTAACTCGGCTCCAGCAACGCCGCCAGTGGCGCGTCGCCTCGGCATTTGCATCCTTTCGGAGGGCTCCTCGGCAGAAGCAACGATCTGCCCATTCGCGAGATCAGAGCTTCCCAGGGAGGCAACGGAACGCGATGGGAGAATATCGGCTCGAAGTGGCCGATGTCTTTCATGCTCATCAGAACCAGGTCCTTCAACGCTGGGGCCATGTTGTTTCCGGCCAGCAGGGGAAGGTCGTGCGCGACATCGGCCTGTGCCGCACGGCCGCCAACGATGAGTGCAACGACCCGTGTCCCCCGCGATTCCTCCAGCCAAACCGCAAAGCCGCTGCAGAGCATCGCGGCGCTATGGCGCTCCACTGGCCACAACGGCGGGTCCCATCTTGCGAAGCCGCACAAAGGCAGTATCATTCCAGCGGTTTAGCACCGCAAGAGAAGATTTCAGATTGAGCTGAGATGTACGATCGTCCCGGTGAACCTTTTCGACCATTTCCGATATTGAGCAAAACAGTACAGACTACTGCGTCGGTCCAGGCGCACGAATGGCATTATTACGACAGTGGCTTGACGCGGCGGATGAGTAGCTCAAATGACAAAGAATGCGAATAAGGAAGCCCCTGAACGACAAAAGCCGCTCTGGTTCCGAATTGGACAATTCCTGTTTTTTGTCGTCTTGGCAGTCGCCTTTTTTCTCCTTGCTCAAAGCATGGTGCGTCACCGCTTCCATCGAGGAGGCTGGTACAACCAGAACCAAACCCTCAGACCATAGCAGGCGCGGCAAGAGTCTCGGTCGCGGCCCCGAATGATGCCAAGCTACGGATTCCTTGGCATGAAGATCTCATTCGAAAGGCGCTCTCGCAAAGTGCTATGCTGCGCCATCTCCCGCTACTGTGAGCCGATGCGGTCGATGCCATACGCATCGAGCACATCCGGCAACGTCACGACACCTTCCAGCTTGTGAATATCCGCCCGGTGGACGACCGGCAAGACGTCGAGATGGTACTTGCTCATGCGTTCGAGCGCAAGATGCAGAGCATGATCCGTGTGGACGTGCGGAACATTGAGGGTTTCCACAAGACTCGTCAATGGCTGCTCTTTCCTTCCATCAACAAAGGCGCACTCAAGGGCTTCCCTGCTTATGATTCCGAGAAAGTACCCCTCATCTGCGACAGGCCAGACGCGGAAGCCACCGGAGCGGGTCTGTTCAACGGCTTCCTCAACGCGCATCTGCGAGGAGAGTATCTGCGGCGACTTCCGCATGATCTGGGCCACTGTGCGCCGGTTGCTTTCGTCACGAGTGGTGTAGCTGGGCAAATGAATGCCATCCTGATGGGCCAATGCCTCGTAGATGGGCTGCTTCTGGAATCTGGAAGAGATGAAGAAGCTGGTCAGGTTTGCGATCATCAGCGGCACGATCACAGCGTAATCCCGCGTCATTTCAAAGATCATGAGCACCGATGTCATAGGAGCCCGTATGATGCCCGCGAAGAGCGCACCCATACCGACCAGCGCGTAAGCGCCAGGGGTTGCGGTGTATCCGGGCAACAAGCCATGGGCCACCGTGCCGATTGCGCCTCCCAGCATTGCGCCGAGAAAGAGGCTGGGGCCGAAGATGCCACCAGCGTTCCCGGAGGCGTAGCTGACAGTGACGCCAAAGAGCTTGAGCACCACAAGCAGCAGCATCAACTTGAGCGCCATGGTGCCATCCAGGGCGCTGCCAACATAGGTGTACCCGACACCCAGGACTTGGGGAACCAACCATCCCATCAGGCCAACCGTCACGCCGCCCACCACGGGATGCCACCAGCGCGTACTCTTGGGCAGATGCAGAAAGAACTTGCGCATTTCCAACAAGAGCCGGGTGAAGGCGACGGACAGAAAGCCGCCAGCGATGCCCAGCAGGGCGTAAATGGCGAGTTCCAGCGGATGGACCAACGTGTATTGCGGCACTTTAAATAGAGGGTTATTGCCAAGCAGGAGGCGCAAGACTGCCCAGGAGGTGGCAGAGGCGAGCACGACCGAGCCCAGGATAGGCGCGTGCATATCGCCCATGACCTCTTCGAGTGAAAACAACACCGCCGCCATCGGAGTATTGAAGGCAGCGGCAATGGCGGCGGCGGCGCCGACAGGAATCAGGGCTTTTACCTTTTCAGGGCGCAATCCGAGCCAGCGACCGAGGACCGATCCGATTCCGGCGCCCACCTGGACAGATGGACCCTCGCGGCCCAGTGGAATCCCGCTTGCCAGCGTGGTCGCAGTGCAGAAAAACTTGCCCAGGACGGTGCGCAAGGAGATGAACCCATCCCCTGCGAAGAGGGCGGCCTTGGTCTGGGGCACGCCGCTGCCCCTGGCATTGGGAAAATACCGGTAGAGCAGTACGCCCATTGCCAGCGATCCCGCCACGGGCACCAGCACACGCCTCCACGCGGCGCTGCCCACAGGATAGAGCCGCATTCCCAACCGCTCCGTGACTACGATAAAGGCAACAACTGCGAGTCCGGTGAGCGCCCCAATCAGCAGCGAAAGAAGAAGAAATATCTGCTCCTCACGCTGTTGAAGATGGACAATCAAACGCGACCTGAGAATCGTCCACCATTTCTCTTTCGGCGGGTTTTCGGCGGTGGAGGCAGATGCCATAGGAACAGTTTACGCGAATGGCATCTCATGCCCGAGAGAACAACAATCAGGCGTTATTGACGGTGCCGGCGCCGCTTCATTCTGGACCCTATTCCTGAGTGAATGGCTGCCTTGGCCTTACAGAGCGGGCGTCGCTGCGGTCGCGGCCTGCAACCCTATAGCATCTTTCGAAGGTATTCAAACACAACATACCCAATCAGCGAGGAAATCGTGGCAATAAGAAGATTCGTGCCCGTGAAGATATCGTTCAAGGCGAACGCCAAACTTTTCCCCGGTCCATTGGTGACAGTAAACTCTCCCATCAAGAGGTTGGAATAGAAAAGAAAGACGATGAACGCGACTTCAACTACTGCTCTACAGAGCTTGCTGAGCCGACGGTCTTTTCGGTCCTCATGCATGGATGAATGATACCAACCCCGGAGATGACCGCATTACGCGAAATTCTCCATTCACCCTGAATCCGATTTATACTGACGCGCTGCCCGCTCGGGTCTTTGGGACGGAAACGGGTGCAATAAACGGGCTCGGCAGGCGCAACTGAATGTATATTGGTTCGCGGCCGGGAAAGCAAAATGGAAATTCCTAAAAAGGTGTTCAATCTTGAACAGTCGCACAATGGCTACTCGCAATACTGTTATCACACTCGATTTCGGAGGGGCTCGCCAAGTTCTTGCTGGAGCCGTCAGCGGAAGAGCGGGTCGCCAATGGAGCGGCTCGCAAGAAGCTCGCGCTGACCCATGAGGACATTTCCTAACTCATTGGCATCAGCGGGGAAACGATAACCCGTACACTTTCGGAGTTCAGCTATGTACTACTTTTTGGGAATGCATTGGTTTTGGTGGGTTTTCTGGATATTCCTCTGGATCCTGTTCTTTTCCTTCATGATGCCGGTGAGACGGATTACCTATCGGCAAATGCAATCTCCTCTGCAACTCCTGCAAAGGAGATATGCAGCCGGAGAGATCACGAGCGAGGAATACGAAGAGCGCCGGGCCAAACTTCTGCGGGATGCAAATATGAAATAGGCATTTCTACTTGGATTCAGCCAGCCACAATCTATCGTGTATGCCACTACACACGTACCGTCCCGCATCACCGACCGGAGCGCATCTCCTCTTTACTTGTACACAACGGCAGCATTTCGCCAGCAGAAGCAACAATCTGTTCCGTTCTGCTCATTCCTGGCAGATATCCAACAGCCGGGCAAATGGTCCGTCCTGATGCAGCCGTGCTTTGTATTGAAGAAATTAGCGAAGTATTCTCGCAGCCCCGGGTGCAGCCGACACAACCCTCCGAGTGAGTAGTCGTTCGGCCATTCTTGAGCAAAATTGCACAGCGTCCGCATCTGCGAGAGTTGATACTTTTTGCAAGCGCCAGTCCGGGATGCGTGGATGATGTGCTGCGTGTAGTGTGCCCACTTTTGAGGAATTCAAAAGCCTCCAATGAGTCTTTCTTCTCAATGCCTGTTCAACGATCTTCCAAGCCTTCCCGGGACTGGCACCCGGTGGAGGGAGCTAAAACAGGAGAACAACCATCGTGACATCAAATCCAGATAAGCCGGAGTCGAAGCCGGAATCGAAGCCGACCCCCAATGCAGATAAGCCGGAGTCGAAGCCCGCGCCCAAGGACGATCTGAAGTCCCTTCCCATGCCTGAGCTGATGAAAAAGCTGGGATCATCGGCAGACGGACTCACTCAAGCCGAGGCCCAAAAGCGTCAAGCGCAGTATGGACCTAACCAGATCACCGAAAAGAAGACGAATGAGTTCCTGAAGTTCCTCACCTACTTCTGGGGTCCTATTCCGTGGATGATTGAAGCCGCCGTGATTTTGTCTGCGCTGGTCCAGCATTGGCTGGATTTCTTCATCATCCTCCTTCTGCTTTTCTCCAACGCGGTGGTCGGATTCTGGGAGGAACACCAGGCGGGCAACGCCATCGCCGCTCTAAAAGCCCGGTTGGCGATTAACGCAAAAGTCAAGCGCGATGGCAAGTGGGAGGATCCCAAGGCGAGTGAACTCGTGCCTGGCGACGTCGTCCGTCTGCGGCTCGGCGACATCGTTCCCGCCGATGCACGATTGCTCGAGGGCGATTCGATCGAGGTAGATCAGTCCGCTTTGACTGGCGAGTCGTTGCCCGTCACCGCTAAGCCCGGCGGCGCGGTCTATTCCGGCTCCATCATCCGTCAGGGCGAAATCGACGCCATGGTCTATGCCACCGGCACGAACACCTACTTTGGCAAAACCGCGCAACTGGTCGAGGAGGCTCATACCGTCAGTCACTTCCAGAAGGCAGTGATGAAGATTGGCGACTACCTGATCATCCTGGCGGTAGCGCTGGTCGTTGTGATCCTGATCGTCGCGCTCTTGCGCGGCGACAAAGTCCTCACCACGCTGGAATTCTGCCTGGTGCTTCTGGTGGCCGCGATCCCTGTGGCGATGCCCACGGTGCTTTCGGTGACGATGGCCGTTGGCGCTCGTCTGCTGGCGAAGAAGGAAGCGATTGTAACGCGCTTGCCTGCCATCGAGGAACTGGCTGGCGTAGACGTACTGTGCTCGGACAAGACCGGCACACTCACCCAGAACAAACTCACCTTGGGCGACCCATTCAGCGTGGACGGGATTGCTCCCGACAAGGTCATTCTCTGGGCTGCGCTCGCATCCCGTGCAGAAGACAAGGACACCATCGACCTTGCCGTCATTGGCGGCGTAAAGGATGACAAGCAACTGAAGGGTTTCCAGGTGCTTCACTTTCAGCCCTTCGATCCGGTGCATAAGCGCACGGAAGCTACCGTCAAAGGAGCGGACGGGAAGCAATTCTTTGTGGCCAAGGGGGCCCCGCAGGTAATCCTCCAGATGGCAACCAACGTCGACGAGGTCAAGCCTGCCGTCGAGAAAGCTATCAATGAGTTTGCGGGACGGGGCTTCCGTTCCCTTGGCGTAGCCAGGGCAGATGAGCAAGGCAAATGGAAGTTCGTCGGCATGTTGCCCCTGTTCGACCCGCCGCGTGAGCAAGCCAAAGCGACAATTGCGAGCGCCCGGCACATGGGCGTGGACGTAAAGATGGTTACGGGCGATCAGATTGCCATTGCCCGCGAAACCTCCAAGCAACTGGGTCTGGGCACGAACATCCTGGATGCCAGCGCACTGGGCGACACGAAGAAGCAAGAGTCTACGCAGATGGCGGAGGCCATCGAAAAGGCCGACGGCTTTGCCCAGGTCTTCCCCGAGCACAAATTCCACATTGTCGATGTTCTGCAGAAGCGCGGGCACATTGTTGGCATGACTGGCGATGGTGTCAACGACGCCCCAGCATTGAAGAAGGCCGACTGCGGCATCGCCGTTTCCGGCGCCACAGACGCGGCCCGCGCTGCGGCATCCATCGTGTTGCTGGCGCCCGGCCTGTCGGTAATCATCGACGCCGTCAAGGAGAGCCGCCGCATCTTTCAGCGGATGAACAGCTACGCCATTTACCGCATCGCGGAGACGCTGCGGGTGCTGTTCTTCATGACGCTGGCTATCCTGGTCTTCAATTTCTATCCCGTCACCGCGGTGATGATCGTGATGCTGGCCTTGCTCAACGACGGAGCAATCCTGTCCATCGCCTATGACAACGTCCAATACAAAGACAAGCCCGAAGCCTGGAACATGCGGCTCGTGCTGGCAATCTCCACGGTGCTGGGAGTCATCGGGGTTGTTGCCGCGTTCGCTCTGTTCTATCTCGGCGAACGCGTCTTTCACCTCGACCGTCTGCATATCCAGACCCTGATGTACCTGAAGCTTTCGATCGCCGGGCATCTTACGATCTTCCTAACGCGCACCCGCGGTCCATTCTGGTCAATACGCCCCGCTCGGATTCTGTGGATAGCCGTGCTTGGCACGCAAACTATAGCGACATTGCTCGCGGTCTTTGGAGTGTTTATGGCGCCCCTCGGCTGGAAGTGGGCTGGGTTCGTTTGGGGCTACGCTCTGGCCTGGGCTCTTGTCAATGATCGCGTCAAGCTGCTCGCTTATCGGATTTTCGATCCAGCCAAATCTGCATTACTTACAAAGAAGCCTGCCGATCGCAGCCCCGAGATCGCGGCGCGCGCCTATGAACTCTACCAGCAAAGAGCCCACGGCGAAAGCCAACAGGATCAGGACTGGCTTGAAGCAGAGCGGGAGATAGGAAAGGATCAGGCGGGTCATTCGAAAGCTGTATGAGCTTCCACGTGAACGTTCACGCTGACCGGCAGCGGTTCGCGGTTGAAAGATCAAGGCCTTGGCTTGCAAGAAAACCATAGGGGTGAGACCGAGTCATCCAGGCGGCCTGAGAGGAAGGAATATGTTGTGCGATCTGAAAGCCTTAACGGGATCTCCCGTTGTAGCGACCGATGGCGAAATGGGAAGTGTCCGCAATTTTCTCTTCGATGACCAGTCCTGGAAGGTTCGCTACCTGGTGGTGGATGTAGGGAACTGGCTGAAGCGGCGCGATGTGGTTCTTCCGATTGCGGTGCTCGAACGGCCCGACTGGGCGAGCAGAACCTGTCACGCTCATCTGACCAAGGAGCAAGTTCGCGATAGCCCTGACGTTGATGCGGAAATGCCGGTTTCGCGTCAGCAGGAAATTGCCATGCGAGATTACTTTGGCTCGCTGGCAAGTTGGGTAGACAGCGAGTTTGGCATTTCGTCCATGCCGACTGGAATGAAATACCCGGTACATACCGCCGAGGTCCTCCATCTGCGCAGCACCTCACATATGCTGGGTTATCACGTGTGGGCCACGGATGGCGACTTTGGAATTCTTGAGGGCTTTGTCATGGATGAGGCTAGCTGGCACCTCGGCTACCTCGATGTGAAAAGTGGAGGCTGGCTTCAGAATCGGTCGGTGCTGGTCCCCACTCGCTGGGTTGATTCCGTTTCCTGGAGCGAATTCCGTATCCATTTGCATCACACGAAGGCAGGAACATAGGTCAAATACCAGCTTTATCCGATCGAACACTTATGAACCCTGACGGTAGAGAGTCCGCGGAATGAGTCAGACAGGTCTAAAGCGGAGCGGGAGAAACGGGGCGATCAGCTGGTCGGGGAAAAGATTGCGTAACGAGCCGCATAACACCGGGGGAGACAGTGACCATCGATTCGAAAGACTATCTCGTGCCACCAGGCAAGAAGGTCGACCTCAGCAAGTGGCCGACGATTGTCAAGCCCTATGCGAAGTCGACGAAGCAGTATAAGGAACTTCTGGACCAACACATAGAGAAGCTGAGCTCGCTACAGCAGCTTCACTACGCATCCCACCGCTATGCGTTGCTGCTGATCTTTCAGGGCATGGACGGCGCCGGCAAGGATGGCGCCATCCGGCACGTGATGTCTGGGGTCAATCCAGAAGGCTGCGAGGTTTTCAGTTTCAAGCAGCCCAGTGCAGAAGAGCTCGATCACGATTTCCTTTGGCGCACCACGTGCCGCCTTCCCGAACGCGGCCGGATCGGCATCTTCAACCGCTCTTATTACGAGGAAGTGCTGGTCGTTCGCGTGCATCCGGAGATTCTTCGCAGCCAGGGGCTGCCCGAAGAATTGCGCAACGAGAAGGACATCTGGGCGCAGAGGTATGGCTCCATTGCGGACCTGGAGAAGCACCTTCATCGCAACGGCACGAGAATCGTCAAGATCTTTCTCCACCTGTCTCGCGAGGAGCAGCGAAAGCGATTCCTGGCGCGCATCGATGTGCCGGACAAGAACTGGAAGTTCAGCACCTCAGACATTCACGAGAGGAAATACTGGAAGCATTACATGAAGGCCTACGAAGACTGCTTTCACGCAACAAGCACTCGTCATACGCCGTGGTACATCGTCCCCGCCGACGATAAGGAGAACGCACGGCTGATCGTCTCTCAAATCGTCCTTGATGCGCTGGGGGGGCTCAAGATGGCGTATCCCAAAACCACAGCAAAGCGGCGTCTCGAACTGCTCGCCATCAAAAAGCTGCTGGCAAAATAACGTCAGCGCCTCATCAACGGCAGATCTGAACAAACCGAGATCCCAAAGACCCCAACACGCTGTTACCAGTTGCGAAGAAATGGAAAGGAACCGTCATTATGGCTACCAAGGAACTCCCCATCAACGCCGATCAGGATGGCATCCCGCAATCACTGAGCAAGAACTTCGATCAGACTGGCAACTCCTCCGGGTTTATCTTCGATGTGTCTCTATCATCCGCAATCGCGGCAGATGGCAAACTTGAGGCACAAGCTCCGGTACCCAAAGGGCCGCTTTCACCGGAGATGCTCGACAAGATGAATCGCTACTGGCGGGCTGCGAACTACCTATGCATCGGACAAATCTATCTGTTTGAGAATCCTCTGCTGCGCGAGCCGCTCAAGGCGGAACAGATTAAGCCGCGCTTGCTCGGTCATTGGGGAACTTCGCCCGGGCAAAACCTCATTTACATTCATCTGAATCGCCTCATTAGAGAACATAATGCAGACATCATTTACATCTCCGGCCCTGGGCACGGTGGCCCTTCACTGAATGCGTGCTCTTATCTGGAAGGCTCATATACCGAAGTCCACCCTGAGATCACCTTGGATGAGAACGGCATGAGGCTGATGTTCCGAAAGTTCTCGACGCCGGGCGGGGTGCCGAGTCACTGCGGACCGCATGTCCCCAACTCCATGCACGAGGGTGGAGAACTCGGCTATTCGCTTGTGCATGCCTTTGGCGCGGCTTTCGACAATCCGGACCTGATTGTCGCCTGCGTCATCGGCGACGGCGAGTCCGAGACTTGTCCGCTGGAAGGTAGCTGGAAGTCTGTCAACTTCCTCAACCCCATACGAGACGGTGCTGTCCTCCCGCTTCTGCACCTGAACGGCTACAAGATCTCCGCACCTACAGCCCAGGGACGTACCAGCGACGCAGACTTGAAGGCTTTGTACAGCGGGCGTGGATACAAGCCCTACTTTGTCGAGGGAGACGATCCTCAAGTCGTGCATCAGCTTCTGGCTGGGACGCTGGACGATTGCTATGCCGAGATTCGGTCAATTCAAAAGGAGGCCCGCAAGAACGGATTCAAGAGACAGCCTATCTGGCCGATGATCATCCTGCGCACGCCCAAGGGATGGACCTGCCCCAAAGAAGTGGATGGAATTCCGGTCGAAGGCACGTTCCGCGCGCACCAGGTTCCGCTTGCGACAGTCCGTGAAAACCCCGAGCATCTCAA
>Ga0326727_10012194_pt1 | contig 19663 bp, 15 predicted proteins | sample MB2enrmetagenome_FD_207643 | JGI IMG/M metagenome (GOLD analysis project Ga0326727, IMG submission 207643) | Lab enriched peat soil microbial communities from McLean, Ithaca, NY, United States - MB29MY | ecosystem: Environmental > Terrestrial > Soil > Wetlands > Peat | place: USA: New York...
GCGCCAGTGGAGGAAAATCAGCCATGCCTTGGCCGAGCCGCCTCGCCAGCGGCACCGATATAGTTTCGCTTAGGTTAACGCTTATGGGCCGTTGGCCTGGGCTTCATTATTTCGCCCCTTTGGGGCTAAATCAACGGGCGGTCAACCCCTGGACGGGCCACTCGGAAGCTATTCCGGTCCAGAAGTCGCCTTCCCGTCAACTGGCCCGCCGCCTTGGGCCGGGTCGGATTTGGGCGTGGGAAAAATTCCGTACAGGGCTGGCCTACGGGGAAAAATCAGCGGCCAAAGCTCAAAAATTCCGCCTGCAAACGGGCATTTGGTCCACGCCTGCCTCGAGTTTGGGTTATTGCTAGATTAGTACATGGAGAACTGTTTTTGGCGTGAAAACACGCACAGTTCCAGGAACAAGAAGATAGCAGTCCGGAGTCAGAAGTCAGGAACCACCTCATTCAAATACCAAGAGTTAGCTTGAAATGCCGGCGGCGGGTAGAAAAAATGGGACACCTTGCCATGATATACCAGAAACCAAAGTGGTTAGCGGTGAGCAGCGAAAACGCTACAAAAATCTATGTTATTGAGATTAAAATGGTTATAATACACCTCGGCTGCCGTGGAAAAAAAGGGGGTGAAAAATTGGCCTAAGCTTCATTAATCTATTGAAAACACATGTAGAGAAAATGTCTACTTTTCGGCTTGCCAAGATCTTGTTGAAATTAAAGGAGTTATAGTCTTTTGCCAAGATGTTTATGAAAAGAAAGGAAGTTATTGAAAATAAAGGTAAAATGGAGATACGAAATTGTCGAATTGCCGGCATGGGCGCCTACCTTCCTGAGCGAGTCGTCACCAACGACGAGTTAGGCCGTTTTCTCGGCGTCACCAACGATTGGATTATCGAGCGGTGTGGCATTCGCGAGCGCCGATTCGCCGCCCAAGGCGAAGGCACGGCGGCGATGGCGGCGAAGGCAATCCGAAGCGCGGTTGGGGACGCCGGATGGAGTCTCGGGGATGTCGACTTTATTATCTTTGCGACCCTTAGTCCCGATCATTTTTTCCCGGGCTCGGGTTGTTACGCGCAGGCATTGCTGGGACTTCCCAATATCCCCGTCATGGACGTGCGCAACCAGTGCTCCGGCTTTGTTTACAGCCTGGTTGTGGCCAACGCTCTCATCGCCAGCGCCCAGTATCACCGGGTCGTGGTCGTGGGGGCGGAAGTGCACTCGCACTGTTTGGAAGTGCCGGAGACGAACAACGAAGTCGCGGTTCTTTTCGGCGACGCGGCAGCCGCAGTGGCCTTGGAGGAAAGCGACACACCCACTATCCTGGCATCGGAGCTTCACGTGGATGGAGGTGGGGCGGACGCGCTGAAGATGGAGGTCTTCGATAACAGCCGACGCCCGTTTTTGACCGTGGAAGACATCCAAAACCGCCGCCACATTCCGGTGATGGATGGCATACGCGTTTTCCGCCGCGCCGTAGTGGAAATGACCGCGACCTCCAAAGCCCTGCTGGAAAAGGCGGGCAAGAGGATTGAAGACGTAGACCTGGTAATTGCCCACCAGGCCAATCTGCGAATCGTGGAGATGGTGCGGCACCGTCTTGGTCTGCCTCCAGAGAAGATGTTCAATAACATTCAGACCCGAGGGAATACGACCGCCGCCTCCATTCCGCTCGCCATGGTAGAGGCTCGCGATGCGGGAAAGTTCAGGCGTGGGGATTTGCTTTTGCTGGTTACCTTCGGCAGCGGGTTTACCTGGGGCGGGGCCGTGATTCGGTACTGACTTGAAGGTGAATCTTAAGAGTTGAAGATATTGCGGCTGATCTTGGTATAGCCCTGACCGTCGGCCCACAAGGTAAGAGGAATGGCGGCGAGTTCATCCACTTCGGGGATCGCCAAGCCATTCTTCGTGAGATCGACAGTCTTGATGTATGTCCTACACGTTTCGCAGGCTTCCACCCGAACGAGCTCAAAACTCGAGGCCGTATAGACGCACATTTTATCATCGCGGGACTCTTCGCACGCCGGGCAGGCGATGCGGAGATAATCCCACTCAGTGAAGCAAAACGAGCAGATGAGCGACCGCTTGGCGCCCTCGCCTTCCGGCCGCAGGACACCCACCAAGGGCTTCGACCCACAGAAGGGACAGATGGGCCGCCGGACGACGGGCGCAGGGGTATCGGCACGGTGAGCAAGGTAATCCACATAAGGCTGTAGAACAGCCAAGGCGGTGAACCTCCTGAAGCCCTCGTCGGACGACTCATCTCCCATGTCCGACCGCACCGGCTCCGGCCGGTCACTTGTTCCGCCGGACTCCTTACGGTCGCGCTCGTTCCGGTTCCAGAACCGCTTCAGAAGCTGCGCCCAGTCGCCCGCATCGCTTCCTTCGAGGCGGGCAGCGAAACTAGCCATAGCCGATGGCCCTTCGCGCCTCAGGAATGAGAGAAATGGGCGGACTAGAGGCAAGAGAGCTTCGAGCTCACGGGGGTTCAGCTCGGGCGAGAGCTGTCCGCACAAAGCACCCGCGGTTGTGGAGCCCAAATTCGATTGCAGCCGAGGATAGAAACCCTTTTGGAACGTTGCCAGTTTCGAGTAGAAGGTCAGAACCTCGGTGGCAAAAGGATATTGGCCGGCCAGCTCGCGGGCGTGTTCGATGCGCTGGTCCCATTTTCGTATGGGGTCACCGGGGGGTTTCGTCATTTTTCCAGGGAGGACTTGTCCTTGACCTGTTCATACCAGAGGCAATGATGCATCCGGGCCCAGGAGGCGGGCGAGATGTCACCCCAACGGGCCTGGCAAGCGCTCCTGGCGTTTGTCCAGATGCCGCTCGTACGCCACCCACACTGGCCATTCCTCGATCGTATCTGGGAACTGCGCTGCAACGTCACGGTTTGCGACGCCGCTTACGTCGCCTTGGCGGAAGCTCTTGATGCACCGCTTCTCACCTGCGACCGCGCACTGGCCCGAGCCCCGGGCCATCGCGCCGTCGTGGAGTTGATTGAAGGCTAAAGCGGTATCCCTGTCCCGCAGTGGCGCTGTTATGATCTGGATGTGTGGAGCGGGTAGCCCAGAGTTATCCCGCCCCCAGGGGGATTATTCTGCGACTTTTGGCTTCCCAGTGCAATTCCCAAGCTCTTTTCTCGCGGCCTCAAGGACGCATCCGTTGATCGGGGGGTGATTATAACCCTTGCCCTCTGCCGGCAAGGGAGGTCGCTTGGAACAGCCGCAGAGTAATGCGCTCCGCGCATAAGTCTGCATTGCAAACCCGTAATTTGATTTGTGCTATGCTTGCTCGGTCCTCGCAGACCTAAGGGTCTGCGCCATACAGCGCGGAGGCACCCATGGAAGACACTCACTTTCTCCGAGAATCCGTGGTCGATGTCAATGCCGCGGTCATTGGCATCAGCCGCAGCCGATGGACTTCGGTTTCGGCCACTGAGGCATCACCCGAGCGGGCTGCGCAGGTAATGCAGGCCAATCGCTTTGATATCCTTCCTGTCGAAGACCCCTCTGGGGTGAGGGAGTATTTCCACACGCGCGAGTGGAACGACTACTCCTTGGTGGATCGGAAAACTATCACCCACCGAGATGTCATTCCATTCGTCACGCCGCTCCGGAACGTGATCCAGGGGTTCGCGGTTGAGTCGAGGGACTTCTATTTTCTTCTCAGTGAGCGCAGGATCGTCGGCCTAGTCACCATTGTCAACCTGAATTGCCGCCAAGTGTATGTCTACCTTTTCAGCCTTTTAAGCGAATTGGAGGTCCAGCTTGGCAACCTGATGACGAGGCATTGCAGCAACCAGGAACTGCTGGAAATGACTTGGGGCGCAAGCGAAAATGGGAAGTATCAAGAGGTTAAGAAACGGTACGAATCCGACAAAGTTCACGGTTACGATGTGGCTTTTGTCGAGTATATGTATTTGACTGATCTAGTCAAGGTAATCAGAAAGAAGGGTCTTTTCGGCCAGCTTGGCTATCAAAGCTCCAAGGATTTCAAGGATGCGTTTGGTCCGTTGGTTGAGCTCCGGAACAACGTGGCACATCCGAATTGCTCGCTTATCACCGATCCCGAGTCATGCAAGAAGCTGTGGGAACGGATAGATGAGGTCGAGGCCATCCTCTTTCGCCTTCGCTGAGGTACCGGGGGGGACAAACGCTAAAAAGCGACTGCAGGGCTCGTCCTATACCTGTGCTTAGGGTGAAGTCTTTGGAGTAACGGACACAGACCCTTTTGGGTTCGAGCTCAAGGGGGGGGTAGCCGCCAGTGCTTGTTTCCTACTCGCTAAGAGTGAAGTTCACATCGATCTCGGTGGCTACTTCCACAGACTCACCGTTCACCAGCGTCGGCTGATACCGCCAATCCTTAACAGCGTTCATCGCGGCTTTTGCAAGGAATGGGTGGCCGGATATAACTTTCAATTCTTGAACCGTGCCATCCTTACCAATGACCGCGTCCAGGCGCACCATCCCCTGAACGCGCGCCATCCTGGCGACGGGCGGATATTCGGGCTTGGGCCCGAAAATCAACCTTGCCCCTTCCACCTGGCCGCCCACACGGATGCGCTTGGGAGCTTGCGGCTTCGGTCGAGGCGGGGGCTGAGGAGTAACGGATGAAAGTGCGCTGCCAGTCACCCCGGGCATCGGGCTTCCCGGCACAGCAGGAGGCACGCTCCCCACGACACCGCCCCCCCGTTTGGTGGTGGCAGGGGTTACACTTCTCGAGTGCTCCGTCCGGGCCTGTGCAGCCGGTGGATTGCCAGGGCCATGGGGGTTATTCACGATTGACGCCGTGGCTTGCATGCCCGACTGAGTTGGAGGGACTTTCTCCTCCGGAGGCGTCGTTTGTGTCCGGCTCGGCGGATTCACCGAGCTCGGCCAGTACACCCAGAAAGACGCAGCCAGTATTACGCCCACAAAGATAATCAGACCGACCAAAACAACCCGTGATCTTCTCTCGTCCTGAGCCGTCTTAAATTGCGGGCCAGGAGGTGGGGGAAATACAGCCTTCGGCTCGCGGCGGGGCTCTCGCTTGAGAGGTGAAGACTGCGAAACTGAGGCCTTTTCTTCCGCCTCCCGCCTCGTCGGCTCGGGTGATATTTCGTGTCGGGAAGGTTCTGGCGGCAGCTCGATCGGCTTTTGTGGCTCCGTTAGCGGCACGACTGCCTTCACCGTAACGGGCAGGGCAGTCGGGACAATTGCCCGCTGAAACTCCTGGCAGGTCTGAAATCTTTCTTCCGGCTTCTTGGCGAGCGCCTTCAGGATCGCGGCTTCAAGATACAGAGGAATCTCCGGCACGAACTGGCTCGGTTGCGTGGGCGCTTGGTTGATGTGCGCTGCGAGAACAGGAAAGTCGCTGTCAGAATCCTTGGGCCGCTCAAAGGGCACACGACCGGTGAGCATCTCGTAAAGCGTGATGCCCATGGAATAGATATCCGTGCGGTGGTCGACCCTTGTCCCTTGAATCTGCTCCGGCGACATGTAGGCAGGCGTGCCGAGCGCCGTCCCGGTGCGCGTGAGCTTGGCTGAGCCGAGCGCGCGTGCAATCCCAAAGTCCGTGAGTTTGGCCACGCCGTCGCGCGTCAGCATGATGTTCGAGGGCTTGATGTCGCGATGAATCACCCCCTGCGCGTGGGCGAATCCCAAGCCTTCGAGCGCCTGATGGAAAATCGGAACGGCCTCACTCGCCTGCGTCGGACCCTGCAGTTGGCGCAAGTGGTGCGTCAGCGTTTCCCCCTCAATGAACTCTATCACGATGTAAAACTTTCCCTGATCGATGAGGAATTCGCGAAGCTGGACGATGTTGGGGTGCTGCAGGCGGCGCTGGATTTTGGCTTCGTTCAGGAAGCGTTCGCGCAATTCGGGATTGAGCGTTAATTCCGGAAAGATCGCCTTGATAGCGACAACCTCATCGAAGACGGTGTGCACACCCCGGTAGACAATCCCCATGCCACCATGCGCAATTTCTTCCTCCAGGCGGTAGCTGGAAATGTGTTCGGTCATCTCCTGCGGTCACCTCTGATTAGGGGTGTGGATGCCAGCTTCGTAGCGGCGACTTGGGGGCGCGGGTGGCGCATGAACCACTCCGTCGTGTGGACGCGCCGATCACGACAACGCCGATCACTGAACACACGGGCTTTCTCACGACTTTGGCTGCCGAATTTCTTACACCTTCTCAGTTATCATTGCAAGAGCAGAATGTCGGAGGGAGAAACCAGCCACGGTCAGTGCAGTCCTGACCGTGAGCTTTTCTCATGCCCGATACCCCAGCGGCAACCGCACGGCGTCAATCTGGATGGGGACGCCGCTATCTTTGCCTCTTCGGAAACAATTCTTCACCGACATCTTAATCTCACATTGTGTACTTTTCTGGAGAGGGGATTTGCGGTAACGACGGGAACAACCGAAACTGACCCGCTACCAACTGCGGGAGCACGTTGGGGAGCAACGCTTGCCGTGGGATGCGGCATCCGTTAGGATGTCGCATCGGGCTTTGTTATTACAGTAGGTGGCAGGTTGTAGGTGGCAGAAGGGACAGTAGACGGTAGACAGGAAACAGGAGACCGCACTTCCCCACCTACTACCTACGGCCTACCACCTACCTTTAGGAGTCCTTTCATGTTCAGCCGGATGGCGCGAATTGTCGCGCTGCTTCTGCCCGTCCTCTTCATTTTGCTTTCCGCCGGCGCTGGGGCACAGGAGTCCCTGGATGCGATGCTCGATTCATTAGCGGGCGCACACGGAATTCGGCAAGTGGCCATTTCGCCGGACGGCCAACGCGTGGCATGGGTTGAAGATATTGGCCCCTCCCCGCAGGGAATTTTTGTTTGCAGCTTGGCGTCACCCGCTTCATCCCGGCGCCGCATCACGGCGGGTAATGGAGATGAAGCCTCGGAGGAACGCGAAATCGCCTGGTCGCCGGACAGCCGCCAATTGGCTTTCTTGTCGAATGCCCAGAGCCCTGACCAGTTGCAGCTTTACGTGGCCAACCTCACGGGTGGCAAGGCGCGAAAGCTTACCGACTTGCGGGGCTCGCTCGATGCCCCGGCTTGGTCCCCGGATGGCAAGACGCTGGCGCTACTTTTCACCGAAGACGCTCCGCGCCTGCCCGGGCCGCTGGAGCCCATGACGCTTCCTTCCGGGATGATTGGCGGCAAAATCTACGAGCAACGCCTGACCACCGTGGACGTGGCCACGAGACGAGTTCGGCAACTCTCTCCTGCCGATATGTATGTGTACGAATATGACTGGTCGCCGGACGGGAAGGAATTTGTGTTGACCGCAGCCCACGGCGCAGGAGACGACAATTGGTTCGTCGCGGAAATCTACACCCTCCAGACAGACCCCGGAAAGATGAAATCTCTTTATAAAGCGGCTCAACAAATCGCCGCGCCGCGCTGGTCGCCGGACGGAAGCAGCATTGCTTTTATCGCTGGGCTGATGAGCGACGAAGGTTCAACGGGTGGTGATGTTTTTCTCCTTCCCGCCACGGGTGGCGCGGTCCGCAACTTGACAACTGGCCTCAAGGCTTCCGTCAGTGCGCTCGTTTGGCGGCCGGGTGGGAACGAAATTCTCTTGCTGAAAAGCGTCGATGGCGCGAGCGGCATCGCCACTCTGGGCGTCCGGAACGGCAAAGTCACAACGCTGTGGAGCGGGCCGGAAACGCTTTCTCTCGGCTGGTGGAACTTTGGCCTTTCCGTGGCGAGCGACGGGAAGACTGGGGCAATGCTGCGCGAGACCTTTTCCGATCCGCCGGAGATCTGGGCGGGGCCCATCGGGGCATGGAAGCAAATTGCCACATCACATCCCGCCCAGGGCCCAAGCTGGGGAAAAGCCGAGAACATCCACTGGACGAATGAAGGCCTCAATATTCAGGGCTGGCTCACTTATCCCCAGGACTATGACCCCACGCGGCGCTATCCCTTGTTGGTGGAAGTCCACGGAGGCCCCGGCGCCATGGCGCGTCCCATCTGGCCCAGCGCGCTCTTTGACTTCACGCTGCTTTCCCACTACGGCTATTTCGTGCTGCGGCCCAATCCCCGCGGCAGCTTTGGCCAGGGTGAGGCTTTTACGCGCGGCAACGTCAAAGATTTTGGGTACGGCGACCTACGCGACATCCTCGCCGGTGTGGATTACGTCGTGAAGCATTTTCCCGTGGATAGCGGCCGCGTCGGCATCGGTGGCTGGAGTTACGACGGGTACATGGCGATGTGGGCCGTCACCCAAACCCAACGCTTCCGCGCTGCGGTGGCCGGAGCGGGCATCGCGAATTGGCAAAGCTACTACGGCGAAAACGACATCGACCAGTGGCTGATTCCCTTTTTCGGCGCGTCCGTTTATGACGATCCGGCGGTGTATGCGAAAAGCTCGCCCATCACCTTCATCAAGAACGTGAAGACGCCCACGCTTATCTTGGTGGGCGACCGCGACGGCGAGTGTCCAACCCCGCAATCCTTTGAATTTTGGCACGCCCTGAAGACGCTGGGCGTCGAAAATCAATTTGTGGTTTATCCCGACGAGGGTCACTTGATTTACGATTCGGCACACCGCCACGACATCATGCAGCGCACCCTGGAATGGTATGACCGGCATCTGAAATAATGCGCGAACTTTCCAGTTGACGCCGGGGCAGCCGGACTATAGATTTAGCGTCTTTTCGGGTGGAATCTGAGAAGCAGTAGACGGTAGACGGCATACGGTATGCGCGCCGATTTTGTGGTTCCCCCGCTTTCCGTATACTGTCTACCATCTACTGCTTACTACTGAGGGGGAGATACATCATGAAGGTAGGACTCTTTACGGCACTGCTGGCCAAACTGAGTCTGGATGAAGTGATCCAGAAGATTAAGCCCCTGGGCATCCGGACCCTGGAGTTAGGTACCGGCAATTATCCTGGCGAGCCGCACCTCAAGCTCGAATGGTTGCACCAGGCTTCCAAGCTCAAAGAATTCAAGCAAAAGCTCGAGGATGATGCAATCACCATCAGCGCTTTGAGTTCCCACGGCAACCCTTTGCACCCCAATAAGAAGTTGGCGCAACTCCATGCCGCCACCAGCCGGAAAACCATCCTTCTGGCGGAAAAACTGGGCGTCAAGACCGTCATCGATTTCTCCGGCTGCCCGGGCGATTCGGACAATTCCAAATACCCCAACTGGTCGCCAACGGCCTGGCCTCCCGACTTTCCGCAAATTTTGAAATGGCAATGGGAGAAGAAAGTCATCCCTTACTGGACGAAGCACGCTAAGTTTGCGGAAGACCACGGCGTGCGCGTCGGCATCGAAATGCACCCGGGCTTTGTGGTCTATAACCCTGAAACCATGCTGCGCTTGCGCGAGGCGGCGGGACCCGCCATCGGCTGCAACTTCGATCCCAGCCACATGTTTTGGCAAGGGATTGATCCCTGCACCGCCGTTCGCAGGCTGGGTGACGCAGTGTTCCACGTCCACGCCAAGGACACGCGCCTGTACGACGTCAACATCAAGGTCAACGGTGTCGTGGATGCCAAACCCTACAGCGACGAGAAGAATCGCTCCTGGATCTTCCGCACCGTCGGTTATGGCCACGACGCGGATTTTTGGTGCGACTTCATTTCTACGCTGCAAATGGTGGGTTACGACGATGTGCTCTCCATCGAGCACGAGGACAGCCTGATGTCGGTTGATGAAGGCCTGAGCAAAGCCGCTGCCTTCCTCAACCAAGTCATCATCAAAGAAAAACTCAAGGAAATGTGGTGGGCGTAGGAAAAATGTCATTGGTCATTGGTCACTGGTCCTTTGTCCCTGGTCATTGGTCCCCTGATCGTGGCGGATCGTCTTTGAACTGAAAGACAAAGGGCAAATGACCAATGACGAAGGACAAATGACAAAAGGTTTCGAGAATCTTCGAGTCTATCAATTGTCAGAGAAGCTGTCTGATTCTATTTGGAGGGTTGCAAGAGGATGGGATCAACCGGCGAAAGATACTATTGGAAGACAGTTGATCCGAGCTGCAGATAGCATTGGAGCAAACATCGCTGAAGGCACTGGGCGTGGGAGCTTTCAAGACAATCGGCGATTTGTGAGGAATGCGCGCGGCTCACTGTATGAAACAAGACACTGGCTCCGACGTGCCCACGCGCGCCATCTATTGTCGGTCGAGGAAGTTAAAGCCGTTAAACCCATCCTCGACGAACTCGGGCCGAAGCTGAATGCTTATTTGCGCTCGATCGGACCGGTCGCACCTCTCCAGAACGACGATGGCACGCTTGTGGCAGATACCGCGAAGGACAAGTGACAAAGGACCAAGGACAAATGACATTAGCTCGGGAGGCACAAAATGCCAGAAATTAATGTTGCCTTGATTGGCCACCGCTTTATGGGCAAGGCGCATTCCAATGCCTATCGGCAGGTGCGGAGATTCTTCTCGGGAAATCTGGTTCCACGCATGAAGGTGTTGTGCGGCAAGGCGTGCACGGAAGAACTGGAAGAAACCGCGCGGCGCTATGGGTGGGAAGAATCGGATTGCGAGTGGGAGAGGGTAGTGGCGCGCAAAGACATCGACCTGATCGATGTCTCCACGCCGGGCTATCTCCACCACCCCATGGTCATCGCCGCGGCGCAGGCGGGCAAGCACATCATCTGCGAGAAACCGCTTGCCAATACCCTAGCGGAAGCCAAAGACATGCTCAAGGCGGTGGAAAAAGCCGGCGTGTTGCACATGGTCAATTTCAATTATCGCCGCGTGCCGGCCGTTGCCTTCGCGAAGCGATTGATCGACGAAGGCAAGATCGGTGAAGTCTACCACTATCACGGCGCCTATTTGCAGGACTGGATTATGAATCCGGACTTCCCGCTGGTCTGGCGGCTGGAAAAGAAATTTGCCGGCAGTGGCGCGTTGGGGGATATCGGTGCGCACGCCGCGGACCTGGCCGAATACCTGAACGGCGAAATCCAGACGGTGGCCGGCCAGATGACGACCTTCATCAAGGAGCGGCCTCTGCCTGCCCAAGGCGAAGGCGCTTGGGGAGCGAAGCGCCAAAAAGGCAAAGGCAAGGTCACCGTTGACGATGACACGAATTTCCTGGCGCGCTTCAAAAACGGCAGCGTGGGAGTTTTCGAGTCGACGCGATTCGCGGGCGGCCGCCGGAATTACAACACTTTCCAGATTTATGGCAGCAAGGGAAGTCTTGCCTTCCACCAGGAGCGCATGAACGAGCTGGAATTTTTCGATCGCACCGAGCCCTCGGATGTCCAGGCGTTTAGGACCATCATGGTGACGCAGCCAGAGCACCCTTACGTCGGCGCCTGGTGGCCCCCGGGGCACATCATTGGCTACGAGCACACGTTCGTTCACGCCATCCACGATTTCCTCACCGCCATCGACGAAGGCCGTTTGCCGGAGCCGAACTTCCGTCATGGAGTCCGGAATCAGGCGGTGCTCGACACCGTCGAGCACTCAGCGAAATCGGGAAGGTGGGAGAAAGTAAAGACCTGAACGCGATTGGTGATTTGTGATTGGTGATTTGTGATTGATAACCCTGACTCGCGGGCAATTTCCAGCCCCGAGGAATTGCGACGTAGAACGAAAGCTTTTTCACTGAGGGTTGTGAAGTTATTTCGGGCTCTGCCAGGAACGGAAGAGGCCCATATCTTGGGAAGGCAGATTCTGCGTGCGGGAACTGCGGTTGGAGCCAATTATCGGAGTGCGTGCCGGGCCAGATCGCGTGCGGATTTCATTTCGAAAATCGGTATCACGATTGAAGAAGCTGATGAAACGGCGTACTGGTTGGAGTTGCTCATCGACGCAGGCGTTATGAAAAGGAACCGCTTGGACAGCTTGTTGACCGAGGCGAACGAGTTGGTACGAATCTTCCAGGCGTCGCGTAATACAGTAAAATCAAGAGGAGCAATCACCAATCACAAATTCCTAAGATCTGAGGACTCGCTATGCGCTACATGATGGGAATCGATGTTGGGACCACGGGCACGCGAGCGGTGATTGTTCGCCCGGATGGGCACGTGGTAGGTGCGGCGACCGGCGACCATCAGCCGATGCGGATGGCCAAACCCGGTTGGGCCGAACAGGACCCGGAAGACTGGTGGCAAGCGACGCTGGTGGCCATTCGCGCGGCGATTGAACAAGGGGGGGGGAAAGGCGCGGACATTGCTGCCGTGGGTTTTTCCGGACAGATGCACGGCGTCGTGCTGCTCGACAAGGCTCTCGGGGTGATTCGCCCCTCCCTCATTTGGTGCGATCAGCGGAGCCAGGCGCAATGCGATTGGATCACGCAGAAAGTGGGGGCGGAGCAGCTCATTCAATATGTCTCCAACCCCGCGCTCACCGGCTTTAGCGCGCCCAAAATTCTCTGGGTTCGCGATAACGAGCCGGAGCTTTATGAGCGCGTTGCCCATTTCCTGCTCCCCAAGGATTTTGTCCGCTTCCGTTTGACGGGGGAGTTTGCCACGGACGTTTCCGACGCCTCCGGGACTTTGCTTTTTGATGTCACCCACCGGCGCTGGTCTGGGGAAATGCTCAACCTGCTGGGAATCGATCCGCAAATTTTACCCAAGGCCTTCGAGTCACCCGAGATCACGGGTGAAATCAGCCGGGAAGTGGCGGTCCTGACCGGTCTCAGCGCGGGAACGCCGGTGGTCGCTGGCGCCGGCGACCAAGCGGCTAGCGCCGTTGGCAACGGCATCGTTCTCCCGGGACTTACCTCGGCCACCTTGGGCACTTCGGGAGTTATCTTTACTTACACCGCCGCACCCAAGCTCGACCCGCGCGGGCGCATCCACACGTTTTGCCACGCGGTCCCCGGAAAATGGCACGTCATGGGCGTCACTCAAGGCGCGGGACTGTCCTTGCGCTGGTTTCGCGATAATTTCGGCAACGCTGAATCCTGGTATGCCCGGCAGGCCGATGTGGATCCCTATGAATTGATTATTCGCGAAGCGGAGAAGGTTCGTCCGGGCAGTGATGGCTTGCTGTGGCTGCCTTATCTGATGGGCGAGCGCACCCCCCACCTGGATTCGCAGGCGCGCGGCATGTGGTTCGGCTTGACGGCGGCGCACACGCGAACTCACCTGATCCGTTCCATCCTGGAGGGCGTGGCGTTCAGCCTGCGCGATTCTCTGGAGATCTTCCAGGAGTTGGATATCCCCGTTGAGCAGATCCGCGCGTCGGGAGGCGGCTCGCGTAGTTTTCTATGGCGGCAAATCCAGGCGGACATCTATGGCAAAGAACTTGTCACGTTGCGCACCTTGGAGGGGTCAGCCCTCGGCGCCGCCTTGCTGGCGGGCGTGGGAGCCAAGATTTATGCCTCGGTGGAGGAGTCCGCGCAGGAAGCCATTCAGGTGAAAGAGTCCATGGCGCCGAAACCGGATAACGTTGCGGCCTATGAACGGTACTATCAGGTTTATCGTGGACTTTATCCGGCGGTGCAGGAATTCTCCCACACTCTGGCAAGGTTAGGATCGGGCGAGCCCTGAGCGTGGGCAGGGGACAAGTGTAACTCCGGCAAAGCGCCGGATCATTTCGATTGCTTCCCGCGGGGAAATTCACCCCACGAGGTTCACATCATGAGACGAACTTTGTCTTCGCTCGCGGCGCTTACTCTTTTTGCCATCGTCATGGGCGTGGCGGCAGCCCCATCGCCGCGCGGCCCGGGCCTCGGCGGCGTCGCAAGATATCTCATGTCATATTTCTCAGTGAGGTCAGCTATGGCAGCTCCTTTACCGGAATACTCCGCGAAGCTTGAACAGACGCAATACCGGAAGTGGAATGTTTATAAGCTCAGCAATGGCTTAGTCTCTCTGTTTGTCGCTCCCGAAATCGGCGGGCGGGCCATCCAGCTTCAGCTTGGCGATCAAGAATACTTCTTTGTGAACAAGGCTCTGGAGGGCAAGGTTCTGCCGGAGTCGGCGAACAATCTCCAGGCCGGCTGGGCGAATTATGGCGGCGATAAGGTTTGGCCCGGCCCCGAAGGTTGGATGAACGATAATGAGTGGGCGAGCGTGCCCTACTACATCCTGGACGGCACGCGCTACCAATCGGAAATCGTCACCAACACGCCCGCCGAAGTCGTCGTCCGGGTGATGAGTCCGGAAGACCCCCGCACCGGCACACAATTCATTCGCACCTTCCATGTTTACGCGGACACCACGCGGATCAAGGTGAATCAGGTGATGCGGAACATCAGCCGGCGGCAGATTCGCTGGGGCATCTGGCACCTGATTCAGAATGACGCCGCGGATATCAACGATCCTTCCAAGCCCAACCCCGAGCTTTATATGTACATCCCCCTGAATCCCCACAGTAAATACCCGGAGGGATATTACAAACCCTATGGAGACGCGCGACACCCCAGCTACGAGGTCCTTCACGGTGGCCGAATGCTGCGGGTCCACTATTTGTATTGGGTGTGTAAGGCGGCTGCCGATTCCAGCGCGGGGTGGTATGCGGTGGTCAACGGCCAGAAGAATATCGGCTTGGTGGAGAACTTCAAGTACTTTCCCGATCAGGAATATCCCGATGGGGGTTCGGTACACACTTGGAATGACGGACCCGGGACTATTTCGCGCGGGCCCTTCAATCAAACATTGGCGGACGACCCGGAGAAGACGCCCTACTTCCTGGAGTCCGAGGGGATGAGCCCTTACGCTCAACTCGAGCCGGGAGAAGAATACTCTTACCCGATTTATTGGTCGGCCACGCGCGTATCCAATCCCATTACCGGTGATCCGACCTCGGGCGGAGTCGTGAGCGAGCCCCTCACCGGAAAACTCGACGGAACGACGGTCACCCTGAAAGGTACGTTTGGAGTGTTTACGCCGGGAACACTCCAGGCGGATTTCTTCAGTGCGATGGGTGAGGAGCTGGGCCACGTTACGCTTCAGACCGTTGATCCGCGCGAGGTGGTCAGCTTGGACAAGACAGTCTCCTGCCCCGAGAATGCCTTCCGGGTTAGTCTTTCCGCGCGTGACCGTGACGGCGAAAATCGCGGCTTCCTCGGCAACTACATTCTGCGGCCGAGGGGAGGTAGGTGGTAGGTCGTAGGTGGTAGGTCGTCAGGCGCTGGGGTGAAGGGCAAGAAGAAAGGGTAAAGGGTAAAGCATAAAGGATTCAGTTCGTAGAGACTTTAGCCTTTATCCTTTACCCTTTACCCTTTAAACTTCACAAATTCTTACCACCTACCCCCAGAGAGGAAAACCATGACCAAAGTGAAACAGATTACCGCCTGGGTTGAGAGCAAGCCCGGGGAACTTGGCCGTATCGCGGAAGCATTAGGCAAAGCAAAAGTCAACATTTCGGCTGGCACTTGCTGGAGCGCCGGCAGTGAAAGCCCTGTTCATCTCCTCGTCAGCAGTCCCGTTAAGGCGAAGAGGGTTCTTCAGGAACTGGGCGTGCGCGTAACGGAGGAAGAAGTCCTGCGCGTGACCCTCCCCGACAAACCGGGAGCGCTGGGCGAAGTGGGTGTGCGCCTAGGGGCTGGGAACATCAACATCGAATACGCGTACGCCAGCCTCCCCGCCGGCGGCAAGAAAGCGGACCTCATCCTGTCAGTCTCGGACGTGATGGGAGCTTCCAAGGCCCTGCGCGGACTGGCGGGGTGAGTGGGGAGGCGGTTAGGTGCGGAAGCCCTGCTGCCTACAATCCAAATGGGTAGCGGTTCATCTCCAGCGCCCGGTCGGCCAATTGCCGCTTCAATCCAACCGTATCAGGTGGCGTCCGTCGCAGGAATCGTCGAAGCACAGAGAGATGGGTGCGGAGGGTGTCGCCTTCCGCGATGCGTGCCAGCGCCCGCCGTGCTTCCATCTCCATGCGGTCGGCCGCCTCGTGCACGTACGCGCGCGCCGCAGCCATTCCGGGGTCGCCGGCATGCGCGGGAGCCTTACCCAGTTTCTTTTGAGTACGAAGCAGGACGCTCTCCATGGCGTAGATGGTCATGACCAGGTTGCTAAGGACTCCGATCACTTCCTGCTCGTGCTCCAACGCCAGCATGTAACGCTGCACGGCGCTTCCCGCCACCAGCAGCGCGGCCTTCTTGGCGCCTTTTACAAGCCTAGTCTCCTCGGCCAGAGGCTCATCGTCATCTGTCTCCTCCAGCGGCGTCATCCCCAGAATTTCGTCGGTCAGCTTCTGCGCGGCGGAAAGCAAAGGCAATTGGCCCTTCAGAGAACGCTTCATGAGCATGTCAGTGATCAACAAGCGATTAATCTCGTTAGTGCCCTCGAAGATGCGATTGACGCGTTGGTCGCGGTAGGCGCGCTCGACGTCGTAGCCATGGCAAAACCCGTAGCCGCCGAAGATCTGCACCGCTTCGTCAGCCACGAAATCCAGCGTCTCCGTGCCCACAACTTTTAAGATGGAGCACTCCACGGCGTATTCCTGCAAGGCCTCCAGGGTTTGCTTCGGCGCGGCCGGCGCCCCCCGGTCAATCCCCTTGAGCATCACGTCAATCATTCCGCTGGTGCGGTAGGAGATGCTTTCCAAGGCATAGATTTGCGCCACCATCTCACCGAGCTTTTCCTTGATCATCCCAAAGTCAGCGATCTTCCGTCCGAACGCATCGCGCTCCTTGGCCCACTTCAGCGTGTCTGCCAGCAGATATTTGCAACCGCCCAAGCAGCCGGCGCCTAATCGGTGCCGGCCCATGTTCAGAATGTTGAACGCGATCAAGTGTCCCTTGCCGATTTCACCTAAGACGTTTTCGACGGGCACAGGCACGCTCTCCAGAGTGAGCGGCGTTGTGGAGGAACCGCAAATTCCCATTTTGTGCTCTTCCGCCCCGGGCGAAACTCCCGCAAAGTTGCGCTCCACAATAAAGGCCGTAAATTTCTCTCCGTCTACTTTGGCGAAGATCACGTAAACGTCGGCGATGCCGCCATTGGTGACCCACATTTTTGCGCCGTTCAGGAGGTAATACTTCCCGTTCGGATCGAGCGTGGCCCGCGCCTTGCAGTTCAGAGCGTCGGAGGCGGACGATGCCTCGCTCAAGCAGTAGGCCCCTATCCACTCCGCACTGGCGAGTTTGGGGAGGTATTTCGCCTTCTGTTCTTCCGTGCCAAAAAATGTGATAGGGAGAATGCCGATGCCTGCCTGCGCTCCCACCGTGGTGGCCCAGGAGCCATCGCGCGCCATTTCTTCGGCGACGAGGACGGAAGAGATCTTGTCCAGCTCCAACCCGCCAAATCTTTGCGGCACGTCCGTAGCACAGAAGCCCAGTTCCGCCGCTTTCTTCAGAAGCTCGCGCAGCACTCCGGGTTTTTTCTCCTCGATTTCATTCAGACGGGGCACAATCTCTTTGTCGATGAATTCCCGCGCCGTCTGGGCAATCAAGCGATGCTCATCGGTGATGTCCTCCGGCGTGAACACCTCTTCCGGCGCGCGCGATTCAATCAGAAAACTGCCTCCCTTAATACGCTGCCCAAGGCCCGCTGATGCATCTGACATGTTTTTCCCCCTGGCTTTCAAGATCGAAAACTACGTTACTAGACGCCGGTATAACGTGTTATTGGTGCAACTCCGATGCAGCCTCCGCCTTGCGCCGGAGGATCAGTACATATTCTCTGTCCGCAATCGTTTCATAACGATCTGCCATCAGACCGGCGATCACCCGGTTGCGCGTCTGAAGTCCGAGAATCACGACGGCGCTCGGGAATTGAGTCATCTTTTTGTTGTCGCTCAGCAGGGGACGATAGGCGACCGAAGTTCCGATAATGCTGTTTTCGAGAAAATCGGTATACACGTCTGCTGATCGAGTCTCAGGTATTGAGCGAAATAACCCAACGCTTCATGCATCGGCAATAGCCGCGGACCGGACGGACCAGGTGGCGCCAGCCGTTCTGAGTGTTCAAGTTCATTCTCGGCAACGTCTCGAAAGTCGGAACTCAGATGGGCTTGTGAGATTACATCGTAGACGCCTTGGAGCTTGTGCGCAATGCGCCCAACGTAGAAATACTGGAACGCTAAAACGATCGTGGCCGCCGCCGCTACCACCAGGGTCAGCGCCCGCCGCGCGCCCTCCGGCAGCCGTCGCGGTCGATTTGCGGCCAGACTGGCGAGCATGAGAATAAAGGCGGGCAGGACAAACCGTTGGTTGATGTCCTGTATTCCGGTGGCAGCCTGAAATGGTGCTACCAGGAACACCAAAAAGAAAACCAGAGGAGCGACAGCCAAGGCTCGCGCGCTGCCGTTTGGGAATACGAACGAATGCGTATGGCCGGCCAGGCTCCAGACCCACAAGGCAACTAGAGTCAAAACCACCGTGACTACGGACAGATTGAACACAGTCGCAAACAACTTCAGCGGCTCCGGATCACTCCAGTAAAAGGGTTCAAAGAAGTGAAGCGGCGAAAAAATACTGAAAAAAGCAAGCTTCGACCTGAGATCAACACTGAACCAGGACACAGCCGAGCGGGCCCCGGAGTGCTCTCTGTGCAGAAGGTAGAGTGCCATGAGGAGCAACGAGGGGCTGACTGCGAGCAAAGCCTTGGAGCGAGGAAACCGCGGCGAGTCGAAAACGGCGAGCAGGGTCAAGAAGATTAGCCAACAGAAATAGGAGATCGCGTGCGAAAAAAAGATTAGCAGCGAGAATCCCGCAATCAGCCACAGATCCTTGGCTCGCAAGCGATCTCGGGGGGTTAACACATGGGCCAAGGCGACAAAAAGGATGCCTAGACTGAAAGCGAAACCTATTTCGCCCATCCAGACATTGCGGTGGAATACATAGAATAGCGGCAAGAGGAACAACGGCGAGTCCCGTCGAGTGGTGATCGACCCGATCAGGCGATACGAACCGAGTGCGAATAACACGACGCTGAAACTCAAATATATCTTTCCGGAAGTCTCGGGGGCGAGAAGCAAGTCGAGCAGGCCGGTTACCCCAACGAAGAGGGCATTCGGTACCGGCCAGGGGATGATACGGTAACACGGCGCCGCCTGTTTTCGAATCAACTGCGAACACACCCGGCCCGCATAAATCCACATCGGATAGTCATGCATCGGTAAAAAGCGATAGGTCCAGATGAATGTCACCCAGCCCCCTGTCAGAACAAGCACGGACCAGGCAACGAAACGACCTCGTGATTTTGCCTGGGCATCAACAAGGCCATCTTGACTGGCGCCGGCTGGTCGTCCGGCTGGCGGACCGGAATTCGCCGTCCTCATGAGCACAACTCTTGCCCCACAAGCAAGCTCGGGAAATGCAATCCAATTCCTATCTGCGCAATTTTCCGATGCTCGTCCGCGATGTCCTCCGGCGTGAACACTTCTTCCGGCGCGCGATTCAATCAGAAAGCTACCACCCTTAATTCACTTCGCGACGGCCGCAAACACATCTGTCATGTTTTGAGCACGGGCTTCCTGTTCGGTACGCTTACGCCTGGCGGTGATAAAGCGCATTGCCTGATTCTCAACTGCCGGCGGGAGGCTCCCACAGCTCAATGCGATTTCCCTCGGGGTCCATGATCCAGGCAAAGCGCCCGTAATTGTAATCCTCCCGGTGCGGGTCAATTTGCACTCCCTCTTCCTCCAGCGCTTTCAGGAGCGCGTCGAGGTCGGCGACGCGGAGAGCGCCGGGATAAACCGGCATGTTGTAGGGGATGAAAGAGCCCTACAGGAAAGGAGAGCAGCGAATCCATCCTGGCCTCGAGTCTTGCAGGTGAGATCGCGAGGTGTCGCCTGAAGCGTAGA
>Ga0326727_10012196_pt1 | contig 19661 bp, 20 predicted proteins | sample MB2enrmetagenome_FD_207643 | JGI IMG/M metagenome (GOLD analysis project Ga0326727, IMG submission 207643) | Lab enriched peat soil microbial communities from McLean, Ithaca, NY, United States - MB29MY | ecosystem: Environmental > Terrestrial > Soil > Wetlands > Peat | place: USA: New York...
TGGTCGTGGAACCGGATGCAAGGCACAAAGTATGGGCGCGGCTCATCCAACTCTCCGCCACTCGGCGTGAAGGCAGCCCTTTAGAAGATGTCGCGTACCCTTTGAGAGAGACGGACCTTCCAGTTATCGTGGCTGGGGAGGAAGGCAAGGGGCAGTTTACCTACGTGGGCTATCGATTCTTTGAAGAATACCGGAAACAGGGTCTGCCTGTGATGGGGCGAGTGTTCACTCATTTGGTGGCGCCGCATTACGAGCCGGCGGTCTGGGTTGAAGCGCCCACCGTGGTGGAGGCGATCTACAACCGAACGGGGTCGGAGTTGCGGGTGTCGTTGGTAAATGGGATTACCGGTCGTCCTTCGGGGGGCGGGCGAGGGGAAGACTCATCGGACCGCGGGTTCATCAACGTTGTGGAAGTGATTCCCGTGCTGGATACAAGGATTCTGCTGCGTGGCAAAAGGGTTCGACAAGCAACTAATCTTGCCGGGGAGCAGCTTCGCGTAACGACGGAGCAAGGCAACACGGTCATCAGGGTACCGCGCCTGGAGCAATACGACCTGATAAGCATTGAGATAGGGTGAGAGTGGAGCGCCTGGATGCTGCTGGTTCTTAACGTTGTCGTGCCCCGATGTATGCGTCCCCTGGAGGGAACCAATATCCAAGACGCGGCTCATTCTCGCCTAACTGGCTTGCTGATAGAGGGATTTCCTAATGAACACACGTGAGCGATTTCTGGAGGTTCTTGCCTTCGAGCCAGGAGTGCATTCACTGAAATGGGAGTTCGGCTACTGGGGCGAAACCGTGGATAAGTGGTATGCTCAGGGCCTCCTGAAGAGAAACTACCCCACCGTGGAAGGGTCGACAACCACGCCGACCGCGTCGCTCTATGCGCCGGCTTGGCTCAGCATCGGCAAGCGCAGACTGCCCAAGGGCATTGCCATCGTAGCTGGAGGACTCTACTGGCCCACTCAGAGTTTTCCCCTGGATCATGATGTTCGCGACTTTTTTGGCATGGACGCAGGCCAGCAGATTGTCGACGTAAACCTCTTATTCGACCCTATGATTGAGGTCCAAGTCTTACAGGAGGACGATCAGGCTTTCGATTACATTGATGTGGATGGCGTTCAACGCCGCTTCTTAAAGACGGAAGGCACCATTCCGAATGCGATGAAGTGGCCGATCGTGGACAGGAGAAGCTGGGAAAAGCTCAAGGACGAGCGGTTGAATCTGAAGAACATCCAGACCCGCTTCCCGGCCGACTGGGAGGCCCGCGTCCGCGAATACAAACAGCGCGATTACCCATTGGCGTTGGGTGGGTATCCCCACGGCTTCTTCGGCACGCTGAGCCACCTGATCGGGTATGAAAATCTGTTCCTTTGGTACTACGACGAACCGAAGCTAGTGCACGACATCCTCAACACTTTCACCGAAATCTGGATTGCGGTGTACTCTGAAGTGCTGGCCAGAAGCTCAGTCGATCACTGGCAGATTTGGGAAGACGTTTCCTACGGGAAGGGGTCAATGATCTCCACGGCCACGGTGAGGGAGTATATGCTCCCGTACATCAGAAAGGTCGGGGATTTCCTTAGAGCCCGCGGAGTCCGGCACATTTTGCTGGACACTGACGGCGATTGCAATTCACTCATCCCGTTGTTCATCGAAGCAGGTGTGACGGGCATGTATCCCTTCGAAGTGAACTGTGGGATGGATATAGTTAAGGTCCGGCAGCAATATCCCGGGCTGCAGATCATGGGAGGAATTCCCAAAAGCGAGATCGCCAAAGGCAGAACACGGATCGACGAAATCCTCGAGCCTGTAGAGGCGGTTCTCAAGACGGGCGGATATGTTCCCTTCGCGGACCATTTTGTTCCACCGGATGTTTCGTTTGAAGACTTTTCCTATTATCGCGGTCGGCTTAACGAGATTATTGACAAGTATGGACGATAGGCGCAGTCGCACTACAGCAGGAAATATCGAATGACCCTTTCGGCAATTCGTAGGGAGAAGGAGACATAAATGAGCGAAATATCTGTAAGTCAATTAGCGCACAAGGCGATTGAAGCAGGGGAGGGCATTCTGCGTCTGGCGCCTAATTGGGTTCCGAGGGTGTTCTGCAAGCCTGGGCGGCGTCTGCGGCTTGCACCCTCGGACTATTACGCTTTGGGAACCAACCGTGGGGGCATCGATGAGCGCTGGTTTGCCTCCACCACCGAAGCCATGAACGAAAACCGCGCGCCAGATGAGGGCCTGAGTTACGTGGTGCTGGATGGTCAGAAATTCACTCTGAAGGATGCCATTGAAGCCGAGGGTTCACGGCTCCTAGGCCGGAGAATGTGGGAGGAATTTCACCGTTGGCCGGTGTACAGCAAGTTTTTTGACAACTTGGAACCCCTGCCCCATCACATCCACCTCAACGACGCCCAAGCCAAGCTGGTCGGCCGGCAGGGCAAGCCGGAATCTTACTATTTCCCACCCCAATACAATCCGGTGGGAAACGTTTTTCCGCACACATATTTCGGCCTGGAGCCTGGGACGACGAAGGCGCAGATCCGCCGCTGCCTGGAGCGCTGGAATGAGGGCGATAACGGCATCTTGAATTACTCCAAGGCTTATCGTTTGCAACCCGGTACGGGCTGGCATGTCCCGCCTTGTATCCTGCACGCGCCCGGCTCACTCTGCACCTTCGAACCGCAGTGGGGGAGCGACGTGTTCGGCATGTACCAATCGTTGGTCGAGGGTAGTTACATTCCGTGGGATCTGCTCGTCAAGGACGTGCCCAAGGATAAGCAGCACGACCTGGACTTCATCGTTGACTTGATTGACTGGGAAGCGAACACGGACCCGTACTTCAAGGACCATCATTATCTGGAACCCATCCCGGTCGCCGATACGGCTTCCGAGGGCTACGTGGACAATTGGGTAGTCTACGGCAAGTTCAATGGCCGGCAACTTTTCAGCGCCAAGGAGCTGAGCGTAAGACCGGGCGCCAAGTGCGTCCTGAAGCAACAAGGCGCCTTCGGATTGATCATCACGCAGGGAGAAGGGCGCGTCGGCAAGCTTGCGGTCCACAGTCCGTCTATGATCCGCTTTGGGGAAATAACTGAGGACGAGCTCTTCGTTTCCCATGACGCCGCTTTGCAGGGCGTCGCCTTCGAGAACACGTCAAAGCAGGAACCGCTCGTCGTGCTGCGCTACTTCGGCCCTGACTCCAATCCTGACGCGCCTGAAATAGGGGACTACAAACGACACAATTAACCGGACGTGGGCGAGCCGCCATTGTCCACTCTGAGCGGACATGGGCCTGCGGCCCACCCATGGAGACGAAAGTCACTCTTCGTCACCCCCGCGGAAGGGGGGGCCGCAGTACCCTCCTGCCGGCACTGCTAGGGCGCCCAGGAATGGGATCGTGTTACAGCTACTTCTTTTGAAGGGCGGGGAGAATCCACTGTGAAATATAGGCTTCGTATTCTTTTCGCGTCTCGTCGGTGATGGGGACTGTGGCGAGAGGGCCGTTCTCCGAAGCTTGAAAGTAAAGGTCGCCCGTCCTGCCGAAAGGACCCGGATCAGTCTTCGTAAATTTCTCCACATCGACTTCGGCAAAATCGTAGACCTGTTTGGGAGTGTAATCCTTCAATTGGCCGGGCGTGAGCTGGTCAACGCTTCGCACGTAGAGCCTGAACCTTCCAAAGGCCCTGTCTTTTTCGTATTCTGCTTTGAAAACGTGTTGGAGAACCTTATCGGGAATCTTGGCGTCTTTGTAGACGTCACCGATAACGTAAAAGTCTGCCAGTTTCCCACCATAAGAGCTGTCGAGGAGCTGGAAGAGACGCAGGGTCAAGTCATCCGGACTGACCACCGGGGGCTTTTCTTTGGCCAGGTGGAGACTCGGAAGTCCAGCCGTTAATAGAAGCGCGCAGAATGCGGCAAGCAAAAAGAACCAAGATCGGCATTTTCGCATGATCCCTCCCGAACTACTGCTCGGGCACGTTAAATGTGCGCAGGTCAGTCTGTTAAGACACATATTCGGACCGTGACCGTGGAAATACTACTCCGCAACGGCGGCGAAAACAATAGGCGAAAAGTGTAAAGGGTGAAGGGTAAAGGATGAAGGCTGAACAGTGGCCCGGGCTGCAATTAGGAGCCGACTGTTGCACACTGCTGAGTTTTGCGGTCTGCGACTCCAATAACCGAACGACAGCTCCGAAGTGTCGCCTGTCAGTAGATCCGAGATTCGAGTGCGATCGTTCAGCCATCAAGGCTTCGGCGTGTGTATAATCAACAATTTTACGAGTCCCTTCCGGAAATAGTAGGCCAGCGAGCTGGTCTGCGGCAGCCGAACCCTCTGAGAATCGCATACATTGACGGGCGAGATTTTTGATTGCATCCCCACGGGAGAGGGGTATGATTTCGACTTCACCCCTCGCGTCGAGCCGAAGATATGGGTCACGATCAGCCCCAAGGGAGCGGGCTGATTCGCCGATTGTTGGGGGGAAAGCTAAAACACGATCCCGGGCCTTTTCGTGTGGCCACCGATGCAAAGTCCGGCTCCGCAATTCAACATTTACTATTTACTATTCTCCCACGCTCCCTTGCGAAGGCATAAGAAGGATTTCCTCGAGCGTGGTTCGTGGCGGCTGTGTCAGCGCGCTAAAGACGGCCTCCGCTACATCCACCGGCTGGATGAGGTCGAGGCGGCAGACAGGGAATCCAAATTGATTGGTGAGGCGGGTATTGGTGGAGCCCGGCAGTATGCCTGTGACGCGGATCTTCCACGGCCGAAACTCCTCGCGAAGCACGCGCGTCAGGCCCAGCGCCCCGAACTTGGAAGCAGTATAGGCCGAGCAGTTGGGAAAGGCGTGCAGGCTGGATACTGAAAGGACGTTCACCAGATGGGCCGAGCGGCTGCGGCGAAGCAGAGGCAGGGCGGCATGGGTACACAAGAAGAGGGCGGTGAGGTTTGTGTCGAGGTTAGCACGCCACTCTTCGAGTGAGGTCGAGACAAAGGGCTTATAGGTGAAAACGCCGGCATTGTTAATGAGGATGTCAAGCCCGCCCATGCGGCGTTCCACCACCTTGAACAAGCGCCGCACTTGCCCGGCCTGCGTCACGTCCGCCTTGACAACCAGCGCCCCGCCGGGAACTTCCTCGCCAGCCTTGCGCAACGCTTCTTCCTTCCGCGCCGCTAGCACCAGCCTTGCGCCCTCGTTTCCCAATCGCCGGGCGATCGCCAAGCCGATTCCGCGGCTGCCGCCGGTCACCAGTATCACTTTGCCTTCGAGTTTGGCCATGAGAAAAGTATGAATAAAGAATGGTAAATAGTAAATTGTAAATAGTAAATTATGAACTCGGGTCACCCCCTGGCCAATTATAATTTATAATTTACTATTCACCATTTACTATTCACTTTTTTCAACCCCTTTCGCGCACCAGCCGCAGAAACTCCGCACGGGTCAACTCGCTCTTCCGGAATGCGCCTATCATGTGCGAAGTGACGGCGACGGAATTCTGCTTTTCAACCCCGCGCATAATCATGCAAAGGTGCTTTGCCTCAATGATTACACCTACTCCCTGGGGCTTAATCCTTTCCATCAGCGCTTCGGCTATTTGTTTGGTTAGGCGCTCCTGGATTTGGAGGCGCTTGGCAAAGACATCCACGACGCGAGGAATTTTGCTCAATCCGATGACCTTCTGGTTGGGAATGTAAGCCACGTGGCACTTGCCAAAAAACGGCAAGAGATGATGCTCGCAAAGGCTGAATACCTCGATATCCTTTACGATCACCATTTCATCGTAAGCCACGGGAAAAAGGGCGCCGTCAAAAATCTTGTCCAGTTCCTGGTGGTAGCCGCTGGTCAGAAAACGAAGCGACCTGGCCACGCGGCTGGGAGTTCGGAGCAGGCCGTCGCGCTGGGGATCTTCCCCGAGCTCACGAAGCATGGTATGAATCGCTCCCTCCAGTGGGTCGGATTCCTTCTCTTTTTCGAGATCGTTCAATACCGCCGTTGGATCTTCAATCATTCTTACCCTCTCCAGTTCCCGCACCTGTGGGTCATGGTGTGCAGGGGCGCCCTTGTGGCCGCCCTAGGGCAACCACAAGGGTTGCCCCTACGACGCGGAGGGCGGATCGCCCTCATATTCAAAGAAATTCGAGCTGGTCTCCTCGAGCCGCACGCGAGAGAGGCAAGCGGCGCGCAGCGGCCCGCCGCCTTTAATCTTGTCACAAAGCAGATGGAATATCTCTGTGCAGACGTTTTCGGTAGTGGGCACACAGGCGCGAAAGTTCTCGACGTCCAGGTTGAGATTGGTATGGTCCAAGCGCTCGAGCACTTCTTTTTCGACGATGCCGTCGAGCGCCACGAGGTCAAAGACCATGCCTGTTTCCTGATCGATCGGCCCCGCGACCGTCACTTCCAGCGCATAGTTGTGACCGTGGCCAAAAGGACTGTCGCATTTGCCATAGATGCGCAAATTCTCGTCATCCGGCAGCGCCTCGTTATGCAGCCGATGGGAAGCGCAAAAGCGATAACGGCGGGTGAGATAGACCATTAATCACCGTAGTAATCCACATAAAGATCCGAGGTTTCATACAATCTTATACGATGCAATTTGCCGAAACTAAGTTTCGGGGCCAGCATGCCCCAGATTTCCACGGCAATGTTCTCTGTAGTCGGTATCTTGGTTGCAAACGCGGCCACTTCCTGGTTAAGGAACTTATGATCCATCAACTGCAACACTTCACGCTCCAGCAGCGTCTTCAGCTCCTTCAAGTCCACCACCATGCCTGTTGTTGGGTTAATCGACCCGGCAACAGTGACTTCCAGAGTATAGTTGTGCCCGTGTCCGTGAGGATTATTGCACTTGCCGAAGATGCGCCGGTTTTCTTCCGGAGAAAGCTTAGGATTGTGATAGACATGTGAAGCGGAGAACTCCGCTCGGCGCGTGACGTAGATCATCCTCTACCCCCTTAAGTAACGCGGGTGTCTCGCCCGCTGCAACTCGACCGCGCTTCCTAATACGTAAGGGCCAAAGCGGGCGAGAAGCCCGCGCTACATCGTTGAATAACGCCGTCCCTTCCAATCGACGCGGTGTGAAAGGCGATGAGCTACGACCGAGTTGATCAAAAGCGCAGCGAAAATTAGTGTGCCCTCGAGTCTCCACGGCGCCACCCGGGAGTCAAATCCCAAATGAGTGACGGCCCGCATGTAGCGGACGTGCTGCGCCGCCACAACCAGCAGACACCCTAGGGCCCCGCCCAAAACGATACCATTTCTCCGGCCGGATAATGACCACATTAAGAGTACGATGAAAAGAACCTGCGGAAGCAAATCCAGCATACAAATTTCGGCGAAGGTTTTGAAAATCTTTGCCAGGCTTCGCCCATAAAGGAGAAAGAGATTCTTGCTCCACCCGGACCACATCTCGCCAAATGTGTGGTACATGCGCGTCCGGACCCAGGCTGCTCCCGGGAGGAAGAGCACTCTTCCGCCTACCGCCTTGACTCGCTTCGCCAACTCCACGTCCTCGAGGATTTCGTTGCGAATTGCCTGGTGCCCGCCCACGCGCTCGTACACCGCGCGCCGGATCAGTAGATACTGGCCATTCGCCGCAGCCGCAGGCGACTGGGGGTTGGACACGTCTTCGAACCTGTAAAGGCGCGCCAGGTTCACATAGATGAGCGGTATGACAGCCTTCTCCCACCAAGTCGGGGTTATCTGGCCGGGCGAGAGAGACAGCAAATCGGCCCCTTCCCGCTCCGCAAGCTCCAGCAAGGCCGCGAGGCTGCCCGGCAGGTGCTCCGTGTCGGCATCGGTGAAGAGCAGCCAATCACCTGCCGCCTCGCGAGCCGCAAGCGAGACAGCGTAGGTCTTGCCCAGCCAGCCTTCCGGCAGCAAGCCGGTGCGCAATATGCGAAGAAGCGGCGCCTCCGCCCGCAGGGCCTCGAGAATCTCACGGGTCTTGTCTTCCGACTGGTCATCGACCACGAGGATTTCCCGCACGCCCTGCTGGGCCGCAAGGGAACGAACCAGACGCTCGATGTTGGCTTCCTCGTTTCGAGCGGGCACGATGATGGAGACCGGACCGGAATGGTCTTGAATCATCTCGTGGTTCATGTAGCCCCCTTACTTGCCGGCGCATGCGACTCGCGAATCCTGCTTCGAGGCCGTACAGAAGGTGGGTTTGTGGCCCCTTTCGGGCTTCGTTTTGGGTTCGTTGGCATCAAGAACCAGTTCGTTTTGAGCACTCCAAAAATGCTAAGTCATTTGTTTGCAAGAGATGGTTGAGTTCGTTTCGCATCTAGTTCTCTACAGTGCCTTCCCGTGGATCCCTCACAGCCCTGAAGCCCTGGCTACCTAGGGTTGATTCCTTATTTCTACTATAGATATTGCCCGTAAAGTCAATGCTGTAGGCCCCTCTGCTGCTCTGTTCCGAGGAAGTCCACCAGTAGATGACAGGCGAATAGGGGTTCCAAAGAGGGGACTCTTTGTCTGGCTTTGTGGTATACGAGGCGCGGGTGTTGATTGGGTCCCATACTCCTCCACAATTGATTCCGTGGCGGGTCATTGAGCGGACGACTTCCTCTACAGTCGGAAGTCGCCAGATGTCCTGCGGGGTACCTGCGATAGACTTCCCATCCGCCGTGAGATACCGACACACCTTTTGAGCCCCTTCCCAGGTGGGGCCGCGCCACCGCGTCGCCCAGATTCTGTCGTTGGGATCTGGGTTGGGCCAGCCCGGGCCTTCCGGCGCCCAGATCAGCTTCACCCCATTTCCCTGGACAATCCTCAGGCCGCGGTTGCCATCGTCGATGCGGCCTGCAATGCGCGTGACTGGCTCGATTCCAAATCCGACCGCCACAAGCAGAGGAAGAAGAATGCTGATCTTGTACGCAAAGCTCACGGGTGTGGGACGGCCTGCCCAGAAAAGTACCCCAAGGAAAAGAGGGGGTAAGATCACCGGTAGCCAGCCCAACACGACACCGAGGCTGAGGACCTTGCGAGTTAATAAAATCCAGATGCAAAAGCCTATGCCGAAAATCTGGTAGAGGCTTCCTCCCGCTCTGGGCCAGCGGAGAGCGATCACCGATAGCACCACAAAGATCAGCATTAGGGCCAGGTACTTGACCGTAAGTAGCAGATTCGGAGCCAGGGACTTGAAGTACCATCCTTCATGGAAGCTCTCGAAGGCGCCCCAAAAAGCCCACAAGCTCGCGAGGATTGTGGAAATTAGTACCGCGATCCAGCCCAAAATCGCCGCTCTGGTCATAGCCGGTCTCCTCAGGGACTTTGACCTTTGTTGTTCACCCGGCTTTCCTTGCCGTTCGTCGAACTTCCCGTGCCGCGCACCCGGCTCGCCTTGCTTGGCGCCGCTCGCGGGAGGTCTCTTGCGACAACTCGGATAGGCTATCCTAAGCCGGTGGGCGTGTCAAGAGAAAAGTGCAGGGCAAAAGGGCGGGCGCCAAGCGTCAGGGAGCGGGCTACGTTATAATAGAAAGTCAAGCCATGAGCAAAACGAACGCGGTTAAGATCCTCGTACTGTTGCTGATTCTGGGCGGCGCGGGCTTCGTGGCATGGCGTCTGCGGCAACCGCACCCCGTGGACATTGGAGAAACAGCGCCTGACTTTACCCTTCCCGCTCTCACCCAGGGCTCGCTTTCTCTTCACGATTTCGGACGACAAGTGGTGGTGCTGAACTTCTGGGCCACCTGGTGCCCGCCCTGCGTGGAAGAGACTCCCGGGCTGGAAAAGTTCGCCGAACAGATGCGCCATCAGGGCGTTGCCGTGATGAGCGTGAGTGTTGACCAAGATGGGACAGCCCTGCAAACTTTTGCGGACGAGCAGCACCTTTCGTTTCCCATTCTGCGGGACCCCGATCAGTCTATCGCCCACCGTTATGGGACATTCCAATTCCCGGAAACTTACATTATCGACCAGGAAGGCAGGGTAGCGGAAAAACTGATTGGGGCGGTGGATTGGCAGGACCCCCGTATTATTGCGTTCGTGCAGGAACTCGCGGGGAGGGCGGAAGGCAGTAGGCAGTAGGCAGGAAGCAGGAGGCAGTGGGCAGCCAGCGGTAGGCAGTGGTAGCGAATCGAATCAGGAGCCCTCTCCCTTGGGGCTGAGCGCGACCGATGTCGCTGGCTGGACGCCGCGGATCCGACGTGGATGTCCCTCTCCCTTGGGGGGCTGCCGGCGCCTTCACCAGCCGGAGCGGGAGGGGTGAGACATCAGTTGCGTGACCAGGAGAACGAAATACAATTCCAACGGCAAATGGCAAATGGTTTTGCGATCTGAACAAATTGCAAATCGTAAACCATTCGGTTTTGCCGTTTGCCTCTTGCCATTTGAGTTCGCTCTTTCCGTGCAGACCGAAAAAGGAAAAGAACCCCTCATTTGTCCGGCGACAGCCCAAGAAGGCTCCGCGCGCGGTGAGCTATTCAGAGTCCGGCTCTGGTTTCGCTACCGGCTGAAGCTCCTTGACGGTGTAATCCGCCGGCACCTGGAAAAGGTCAGCGGGAGGCTCGTCGAGCACGAGGTTAGTGAGGCGCGTCACAGTCTCGCCCCACCGCGGGTCATTGGTTGTCACCATCAGCAAAATGCGCGGCGTTGCTACCGCATGCCAGCTTTCGTGAGTGATCTGGATGGGCCGGTCATTTCCCTGGGCACCTTCAGGGATGGTTTCTGTCATACGTTCGCCCTTCGCTTCCACACCCTCGATCACTTGCGTGCCCAGATCTTCACGCGTGGGTTGCGGCAAGACCGGTCGCGCCGGCGTGGGATTAGCTGAGGCGGTCGTCTGGCGAACAGGCGGGGGAGTAGGCCTGCGTATCTCCGTCTTCTCAGCCGTGCGATCGCGAGGATTGAGGCTATAGCGGGCGCCGGCGACGGGGTCAAAGATGGTCACGTGTCGGGGTAATTCATCTTGGCCCACAGATTCCAACCCAGAACCGTAGTCCTCATAGCGTCTGCGCCCCTGGCTATCATTGTATACCTTGGTCAACGACTTTTGCGTGATTTTGGTACTGTCCGCTAGAGTTTGAGTCGTGACCGTAATCTGATCCGCTGAGTGGGCAGTCGCGGTCGAGCGGCGCGCGCCCTGGGCGTTCGCTGAACCTGCCACGCCCCCCGGTGATACAGGTTGCGCCACCTGCTGCGCGGCCAAAGGAGAATAGACCGCAGTCGATGCCACGAGACACGTCACCAACAGGAAACGATGAAGAGGATTGTTCACGATGTCACCTCCGGGCTTTGCCGCATGTGATGCCCAGGGTTGACCTCCGGTTGCCCCGACGTGATTTTCGCCGTAGAACACGCCCTCGTCCTCCCTTGCTTCATACTTATGCGCCACTCGCCTCTGCCGGTTACTTCGAGACTGTAAACAAGCTCCCGGGATTATCCTTGATCACCACACCTTGGCCGTGCCCGCCCTGATCGACAATGAGCGTCCGCAAGGCTCCGCCATCGAGTACGTTGTTGGCGATCACGCAGTTCTGAAGCTTTCCGCACACGATGCCATAGGAGGGGCTCCACACCCCGCTGCCGTCGTCGTCGCGCCCCGCATAGAGAGTATTGCCCACACACGTGACACCCTTCCCTCCCTCGATTAAGATCTGGGACGAATCGTGGCTTACGACATCGGCCAGCTTGCCACTTCGCTTAATAAAGTTACCGGTTATAGTGATTTGAGAACAAGTCTGGCGCCGGTTGCGCAGCGCGATTCCACAGGTCCCGGCGCGGTCAAAAAAATTCCCGGTAATCTGGTAGCCGTCTCCACCGGTGATCACCAGATTCTCCTGCCCATTCCATTCCACGCGATTGCAAGTGAAGGTCACGGAGGCGTTCTCATCGCGCGCCCCAAAGCCGGCGCGCTGGTTTCCGGAAAACCAGTTGTCGCTGAGGAATCCATCCCAGCCACGCAAACTCAAACCGTCCCCGCCGTTATAGGCCAGCATCGACTGCCGGACGGAGAAGCACCAGGCATGCGCGAGGTTCACCCCGTCGCCGGTGAAGCGCGCCACCTGGCAGCGCTCAATTCGGAAGGCGTCCTCATGCTTGCCGTAGTCCGGCTTGTCGAGGAAGATTCCGTGCACCCCCTTGCCCAGGCCGGCACCATCGAACCCCAAGCCGTCAATGGTGGCGCCCTGAGCCTCCCCGATATTCAGCAGGCATTTGGCATCACCACTCGCAAGCCGCAGGGCCGTTCCGCCCGGCTTGTGATAATCCCACGAGGGTACGCCGAGCAAGGCAGTGTTCGGGCGCATGCGAAGGTCCGCGCAGAGGTACACCCCGGGAGAAACGAATACTACTCCTCTCACCTCCCCCGCAGCATCCAAGGCGCGTTGAATGGCCTTCGTATCATCCGTCTTGCCATCGCCTGTGGCGCCGAAATCGCGCACGCTCATGCGTTCCTGGGAGGCGGGCGAGCCTTGCGCGTGCGCGGCGCCTGGCGCACCCAACAGGATTGAAGCGCCACCGAGTAAAGCGCTCCTGGCCATCTCGCGGCGGCCGAAAAGGCCTGAATCGCTATTCGTCATGTTCATGTCTCCATTCGCGTGCAGAGTATCACGAAATACGAGTCAACGAATACCATTCACGCTTGCCGTTTACATGTGCCGCACATGCAACTGTGCCATACACATGCCGACCATGATTCAAATTCGCCGTGTACCCGATGCCCTGTACCGCAGGCTGAACGTCCGCGCAGCCCAGGAAGGCAAGTCTCTCTGACTATCTGCTGCGGGAGATTCAACGCATCGCCGAGCGGCCCACCCTGGAGGAAATAATGGAGCGGTCGGCCCGCCTCCCCCGCGTCAATCCTCGTGTGTCTCCCGCCCAGCTCATTCGCGAGGAAAGGGACAGCCGGTGATCGTGGTGGATGCCTCAGCTTTGGTGGAAGTTCTGCTTAACAGGCCGGCCGGGGGAGCTGATCGAAGGCTAAGTATGTCCCAATTTCTAAGTTGACAGAACGAGACGGCGGAATTAGGGTTAAGGACAGGCTCGACGCACCCAAGGGAGACAAGGCGCATGACCGGAGTCCAATTCATCACCGACGAAAAAGGGCGCAAGACGGCGGCAATCATCGACCTCAAGAAACACCGTGCGCTCTGGGAAGATATCGAGGACGTGCTGGTTTCCCGGTCGCGGCAGCACGAAAAACGTACCCCGCTCGAGAAGGTGAAGGCAGACCTTATTAAAAGCGGAAAACTGCGTGGCTAGCTACCGCGTCGTATTGACATCAACAGCAGAAAAAGAACTCAAAGGACTGTCTGCCCAGCTAAACGGGCGCATCGTTCCGCGCTTGGAAAATCTGGCCGACAATCCCCGTCCGCCGGGCTGCAGGAAGCTCAAAGGCGGTGATAAAGAGTGGCGCATTCGTGTCGGTGACTACCGTGTCGTGTACACCATTGACGACGCAGAAATGCTGGTCGAGGTGACGCGAATCCGTCACCGAAGCACAGTATACGAACGATGAGTGCCGAGAGTGCGTTTGTTCCCATTAGCCGTGGGGGCTCGTTGTTCTGCCCGCGTTTCTATTCGTACAAGGCGACCGCCAGAGCGACCAATCGCAGCGCGGACCTGTTCGGTAGGTCCGCAGTTTTTTGTTGTCGGTCGAGGACTCCCCACAAGTCCCTTCGGGAAACCGCAGGCCCCAAAGAACAGGGGTCTGCGCCAGCCGGCCTTTCGGCAGGCCCTTGGGCCTGAGCGTTGTCGAAGGGTCTCTCTCTTTTGCCTGGCCGGATAAGCCTGCCTGCGGCGGCCCGCCCGCCGCAGAGCCAGAGCCCGGGCCTGGGCCACTTGTTTTACACATCGACCGCAAAGGTGTAGTATCCACAACGATGAATCCGGAACTGACTGACTTATACGCGGGCTTATCCGGCATTTCGCTGGTCCCCACTACGTTCGACCTTGGACACGGGATTCAAATCTCACAGACCTATGCACACTTCATGGCACCGTTCCTTATGGCTTTCAAGCCCCCGAGCCCCGGAAAGCCCCACCCTGCGCCGTGGAAATCAGCAAGCGGTGGGCTGGCCATAGGTATTGCAGCCGAGCTTTCTCTCCCCCTTTCTTATCGCCCTGGGGACTTGGACAGATTAAACACCATCTGGTGGATCGTGGCGTTGCTACGGTTAAAAGTTGGCGCATCGGTTTTTGTTCCGGTCGTGTCTTCCGAACGCTTTGCGGGCATTCCATCGATTTCAGAGGAGCCGGAGCTTTTGCCGATTGAAATCCACCTCAACAGGTTAGTGCCATATGGCGGAACCGATCCACGGTTGGGTACTGATGATCTGGAATGGCTGAAGTCTCACTGGGAGCCCGGAAGCCAGCTACTGAAGAACGAGGACTTCAGCACTGCGTTTATATCGGTCGATTCGTGTTTATGGAATTCCAACCCAGCTCTAGCGCTGGTGATGATCTGGGGCGCACTTGAGAGGTTGTTTTCGACATCACATCAAGAACTGAGTTTCAGAGTGTCAGCCAACCTTGCGACTTTCCTTGAAGTGCCTGGGAGCGACCGCCTCACTTGCCTCAAGCGAGTCAAGAGTCTGCTTGTTCATAACTCCGACATTCTGGTGGGGATGTTTTGGACGAAGATCGGTACCAACACCGGGATTGCGGAGTCTGGCACTGTTGAAGAGATAGACCAGTTTGTAGCAGCCGCGAAGCCAGCCATGCTCTACTTTTCACGCCGACCTATCGATCCCAATGTAATCAATCTGAGACAGCAACAAAAGCTTCGCAGTTTCAAATCCACTACCTACTAGAAGGCGCTCACCGGCGGCTTCACTGGGCTTGACGATTTGCGGCAGACGCTTATTCGCGACTTGCTCAGCCAAGTCCGTAAACTGAAGCCCACAACCCCTGGAACTAAGATAAACAAGATTGACCAAGCGCTCAAACTTACGGAATTGATTGTCGCTCACAAAAAACACAACATCACCCCGGAGTTGTTCGACAAATACCGTGAGGAATTTTTAAAACCGAGAAAGCGCTCGAAGACTCAGACTACCGATCCGGTACCGCCAGGGGAGGTTGGACCAAATGGTCATAGGGTTGGTTACACGGAGGAAGGCGACAAGGTTGAATGGCTGCCCGATGAGGAGAATCCTGGTCAAGAGTGGCCAATGATCCTTCGGCGCAATGATAATGCAATCCTCAAAGCCGAGGGCGAATTTATGGACGTCATCTGGTACGACCGCAAGCTCGTATTGCTGCAAAGGCTTAAAGAAGGAGCAGAGACAATCGATCCAAAAATACGAAAAGGGATGCTGGCCGCAATGCGTGCCGTCGAGAGGAAATACGGAAAGAAGAAGCTCCGCGACTATTACCATAATGATTTCGAATGGGGAATGCTGAACGGAAAACTATCGGCACTCCGATGGGTTTTAGGCAGCGAATGGGACATGCTGGATACCTAATCTTACCGAGGACTGGTGCACACGGTCGCTTTTTAGCGGTCACTGTCAGGCCAGTTCTGACCGTGGGATTTTCTCATGCCCGATACCCCAACCGCACGTTGTCAATCTGGATGGGGCACGCCGCTGAAAACAGGTCTTCAGTTATCAGTTTTCAGTTATCAGTAACAACGTGTGGAGAGCCGCTGGGCGGGCTGGCGCAGACGGTCGCTTTTTAGCGTCTGCGATCTCCCGAAGGGACTCTCTTTCGGCAGGGCTTTGGCGCGGGTATGCTCTCCGGCAGCGTGCCGTTCTAGTAGCCGACTGAGGTGAGCAATCGTAGCGCGGACCTGTTCGGAAGGTCCGCGGTTTTTTGTTGTCGGGCGAGGACTCCCATAAACCCCTTCGGGAAATCGCAGACCCCAAAGATCAGTGGTATGTGCGAGCCAGCGGGTTCGTCTCCCAGAGCTTTACCGACGGGGGAAGAGCGCTGCAAGGCACGCCCCAGGGACGCACCACGCGGAGTGCGTCCAGCTAGCCCGTGCGCCAATGGCAGTGCTGCGGGACGCTTTAGTGGCGAAGCAGAAAGGGGCAATGGGAAGCTCCGCCTCAAACCAGATCGCTGCTGCTGATCGACTCGTTGGCGCCTTGGGCCGAGATCGGGAAATGTTGCACGAAGGCCCTTGATGCGATGGCATCTACCGCGGTCGCCACGCTGGCGGTTCGCGTAAACTTCGACACCGTGTACCGCAGCCCGCCGTTCCAAGTGAACTTCAAGTGGGTCTCCGTGGACCACGTCATGTGCCAGAGAATTCGGATACCGGATTGTTTGTACAGCGCGGTCTTGGGCGCAACAGCAAGAAAAACGTCAAAATCAAGGGCTTTCTGCAATTCCTCGATTCGGCCCGAAGCCGGAGTCGCATCGAACCGTACATTGGCGATCGTCACTGGATAGTCTTGGAGTGTGACCTGAACGTTCACTCCGGCGGCCAGGTCGGCCCGAGCCCCCGGGGTGTACCACGGTGAGGCATCCACCCCGCTGCTGTCGAAGAAGGGGATTGTTCTCTGCAACCACCGCCGGTATTTATACCCTTCGTACCGGGCCGCCATCACGGGCAGCTTCTTGATGATTTGGATCAGACCCATTCGATACAGGCTCGCCGGTCCCTGCAACTCCGGGTAGGCATTGGCGTTGGCGTCGGCGGCCTGCACAGCCCCTGTGATGGTTACTCCCTTCAGCCACATCTTCACCTGAGTCTGTCCAGCTCTCGGCGCGGCTGGTGCAAGGGCCGTCCACATTCCGTTCGGGCCGCTCGTCTCGAGGGCAGACCAAGCGTCCCCGACCTGCACACAATTAAGGCTACTTGCCGTTATGTTCATTCCAGACTCTCCCTTGGATGTTCCTTCGACCTATGAGCTTAAGGCGCCTCTGTTCCAACGTGCCGTGGCCGCCTTACGGGCAATCTCAGATCGCCTCTCCGGTGTGAACGCTTTGGCTCCCGCCGGTCCGCAGTTTAGCCGTCCGAGCTTCCTGCGCATCTTTCCAACGCTAAGCTCCTGCCGCCTCTTCGTCGAGGCCCTCTGCGAGGGAGCGGGAACCAGGGGCTACGGACTCGGGACTGGGAACTACCGCCCTCCTGCCTAGCGGGTAGGCACGGTAAGTGCAGTCGTGGCCATGGGATCTTCTCATGCCCAATACCCCAGCGTCAACCGCACGTCGCCAATTTGGATGGGGCAGGTCGTTACCGTTGCCTTGTCCAAAGCGAAATTGCTGTAACTCGACCACCGCCAAGTTTTAGGGAGTCTTCAGTTATCAGTTTTCAGTTATCAGTAGCAACGGGTGGCAAGGCGAAAGCTGACAGCTAGTCCCGGGCCGCGAATGCCGAACCCCCAACCCCTAATCCCTCGCCCTTTCCGCACGAAGCTCAGCCATTCCAGTTGCTGAGCCCCAAGGGGGCGACCCACCCCAGCCCAGGCCAGCGGCCCATCGGCGTTAACCTAAGCAAAGGGTGCTTGCGAGTGCGCCGCCACTCGGCCAGAACTTCGGATTGCCCCTGCGGATTCGTCGATAAACGCAAGGCGACCTACGAGGGGTAATGGGGAGAACAGGCAGCGGCCCCTCAAGGTACTTTGCTGAAAATTCAGCTACATGCGATCCGGAACGAGGGCTGCCGGACGTCGACAAAGGGATTTGCAGATCATCCGTGGCAAATGGGATCTGGCTCCATTTTCTTAGCCTGCGGGGGATGCGTCTCAATGAATTTCTGAACTTTTATCGGACTGTCTGTTATAAACAAGAAATTCGAATAGTCTTTATTGGCAACCTTCCTGAGCAGCGGATAGATTGGTGCTTCTCGCTGGTACTGGGTTCGCCCCAAAAAAACCATGGGGCTGTAAAAACCAGTCGTCCCGTAGTGATTCTGTGCAGCGTCCATGAAGATTTCCTGTCTCGTGCCCGCACTCCCAGGTGCAAAAATGACACCGGCCTTGGCTATCTGTAGCAATCCTCCCTCGCGGATGCTGTTGTCGAAATATTTGGCGACTTTGTTCGCGAATGCATTGGTTGGTTCAGACCCGTAAAACCAGGTTGGGATCCCAAGGCTGTCCGCACCGTTAGGAAACCTCCGCTTTACCTCAAGAGATTGGCGCATCCACATCGGATTGCTGCACTCAGGTGCCAAGGCGAGAATCTTTAAGGCTTCGTCGAGGTCACTTTCACCAAATTTAGAGAAATAGGCTCCCAAGTTTGCAGCTTCCATCATCCCAGGACCACCCCCGGAAATAACGAAGTGGCCACTCAGTGTTAGAAGGCGTGTCGTCTGGGCTGTCTTGCGATACCCCAGGTCTCTCCTGTTCATCGACGAACCACCCATGACCCCTATCATTTTCAATGGGCCAATTTCATTGATTAGTCTTTGGAGGGCATCGTCGATTGAATCGTCATGGATGCGGCGGCACAGCGCTTCAATTACATCAGGGTAGAATTTTCCCTTTGCTACATAGTCGCAATAAATGCGTCGGTCCAAGCTTACTCCCGAGGTCAAATCCTGGAGTTCTTTAGGAGAGTAAAGGGAGCATCTATATGGGTTATAGGGCAGACCTTCCAAGGGAGGAAAAAGGACGGCTCCTTTTCTTTGCAAAAGGATTTCAGTTTCCCTCTTGCCGAATACGCATCCCAGAAAAAAGGTTGTGCCAATTTCCACCTTTTCCCAGTAGCCTGCGTCGAAACTTGTTAGGTCAACTCCCTTAATTACAGTCATCTTCAGATCGGTGCCAGCGTTCTTCACACATTCAGAGTCAAAGAGTTCCTTTAGTTTGCCTGCGAGCACAGCGGGGCACATCGGCGATTGACCGAAAAATCGCCTGGGCATAAGAGCTGAGGTTCCTATGACCGTGCTCAGAACACCGACTCGAGTCAGGAAGTCGCGGCGACCCAGGGCGATCTTGCCGGGTCTATCCGTACCAACGGAAGTGGGAGAATTCTGAGCCGGAATTTTCATCTTCTTTGACCTCCCCGCTGGGATGAGTATACACCTAGGCGACGTGCTCGGACGCGCGGAAATGGAGTTGCTCTCCTGCCGCCGGTTTTTGTTGTTGCTGAGAAACTCCGGTCCCCCGCTCTTGGAATACCCCAGACCTCCTGCGCAAAGGATTCTGTAGGTGGTCTCGGCCGGAGAGTAGGAGATTGATCGCCGTTTTGTAACAGCCTCTGGCACCAGCAACTATGGATACATCCTCTGTCACGCAGCAGTGTTGACCGAACCGATCAAGTCGCGAATGGCCTATTCCGAAGGAAATGTTTTGATCCCGCCTCAATCCGGTGTTGTTTCCTCGACGTCGACGTCCACCTGGAAAGCTTAGGTTAACGCTTACGGGCCAGCGGCCAGGGTTACGCGGCGTGGTTCATTTCAACACCTGAGCCCTGAAGGGGCGACCCACGATCTGGCTTCGATCCCACACAAATCGTTCGTCGTGATCAACCCCGTCCACCTGCAAGCAAATTCGCTGCTCATCCTGACAACTTACCACTCGATGGTGCGCCCCCCCTCGATACTGATTGTGGCGCGGGGTTTAATTGGTGCGCCCCTCCAGGGCGTGAACATTGAATAGGCCGAACGCAGTTCGGCTCTACACCAGGGCGCTGCCCTATAAGCGTTAACTTAATAGAAGCTGTACCGAGGCCTCTTGCGCGGCGGTTCGGCTAGATGCTCCACGATGTCGTCCCAATCACGGAAGGTCGACGCCAAGCTATGGAACGGCAAGATCGCCA
>Ga0326727_10012197_pt1 | contig 19659 bp, 14 predicted proteins | sample MB2enrmetagenome_FD_207643 | JGI IMG/M metagenome (GOLD analysis project Ga0326727, IMG submission 207643) | Lab enriched peat soil microbial communities from McLean, Ithaca, NY, United States - MB29MY | ecosystem: Environmental > Terrestrial > Soil > Wetlands > Peat | place: USA: New York...
TCCTGACTTTCGTCTCCAATAAGCCCTATCTAGGCTGGCCAAGGCACACCTGGGACCCGATGCTTCTTGGAATCCTGTTAACCGGTGTCGCAATCTCCCTCCGGCGCTGGCTTGCTCGCGGCCCGAACGGAAGTCGCCACGGCTTTACCGCCACTCGCCTATCGGGAAAGGACAAAAACTGGATGAACGCCGGCTCCGCCGTATTGGGCTTGGTAACACCGCAGTCAATAACGCCAAGCCCGCAGCCAGGCAGTCAGGACTTCCGCTTTGGTGGAGGACAAACCGGAGGCGGCGGTGCCGGCGGCAATTTTTGAAGCCACTCAACTGCCGATTATGTAAACCGGAAAACGTGTCATCCTGAGCGGAGTCGAAGAGCCTGCCCCGAGAGAAGCCGAGGGGACCCCTACTCACCCGGAATTCGCCGATTACGCGTCAGGGAATTCTCCCCATGCTCTCGCTACACAATGCTCAGCCCGAACCCGAGTTTTTCCGCTTCTCTTTGTGCGGGACACAACTCGTCCCCCACTACAACCGCCAGCACCGAGTCCCACGGAATCATCAGCGCCTGCAGTTCCACACATGGGTCCTTCGCGTGCCGCCTCGTATTCAACTCAATCCACAAGCCGCGCTCGTCTGTGTCGTCGAGCACGCGCGCAAAAATGGTCTCGCCCTCGTCCGGCGGCGACGCTTCCGCCGTTGCGCCATTACACAAAAACTGTCGAATCGCCTGCAGGTCCGCCCATGATTTTTTTACCACCACGGCGGTCATGGAATTCTGCTTGAGTCGCATAACTCAAGCCTAGTGGGGCCAGTCCCGCTCGGGCCGTGACCCGAGTCACGCGCATCTGTGAGAGCGCAGCTCAAGATTCTCACCATACGCTCCATTTCATTGCTGGAGTTAGACCCGAGCCACATCTGCGCGGCACCCTTCACGCCTGAAAAGGGGGCTTGACGTTGCTGTTAAAATAGTTATTACAGCGAACAATAATGTCGCTAGTTGTACACCTTGTTCTTTGACAACAGATTCGGCTCTCGGCCCGCCCGCTCGACCGCGTGGGCCGACGCGGCTCTGATTCCGCTAACTCCTTATTCCGGAATACTTTACGTATAAGTCCTTTGTCCGGAATACTTTACCCCTAAGTCTATGGTTCCAATAGACTGGGGTAGGGGGAGGGTACCCCGAAACCATTAGCGCGGCCAAGCTTCCGCTCCGTTTTGGGACTTCCATGGAGCGTTACGCCTCCTCTGCCCTCAGCATAGGTATATTGGGCATATATAAGGATGCAAGACTGAGCACTCGAGAAAGAACTGGCAAAGACATTAGCCGAACGAATAAATGGCTCCAGTAGCCGAAAAAGTCTGATAGAACAGACAATCCCGGAGAAATCCCGGCGGCAAGACTGCGAACCCAACAGAGTGAAGGCAGATGGAGAACGCGATCGGTTTGGTGATGACCGGCGGTGGCGCACGCGGTGCCTATCAAGCCGGTGTTCTGAAGCGTATCGGTGAGTTAAAAGGTATTGCCGCCCGTGGCAATCCTTTTCCTCTTATCGGGGGCTCCTCCGCCGGCGCTATCAACGGAACCGCCCTGGCAGTCGGTTGCGACGATTTTCCCGCCGTTACCCGCGCCCTTGCCGAGATCTGGAGCAACCTCCGTCCCTCCGACATTTTCCATTGCGATTTTGTTTCGCAGGCCCACAACTCCATCACTTGGATTCTCGACCTTTCCTTCGGAGGTATCACTGGCGGCGGCCATGCCCGCTCTTTGCTCGACGCCACCCCGCTTCGTCATTTTCTTAGCCGTCACCTCGATTGCGACCACATTCAATCGAACATCAAGAGCGGCGCTCTTTACGCCGTGGCGATCTCCGCCACGAACTTCAACTCCGGGAAAAGTTATCTTTTTGTCCAGGGTGCAAAAGGTCATCCCGTCTGGCAGCGCGTCCGCCTCGTAACCATTCCCACGAAGATCACCGTGGATCACGTGTGCGCCTCCGCCGCCATTCCCATGATCTTCGAGCCGGTGGAACTCAAGATCCCGCGCGGCTCGGCCTTCTTCGGTGACGGTTGCGCCCGCCTGCAGCAGCCGCTCAGTCCCGTCATTCGCCTCGGTGCCGAAAAGGTATTCGCCATTGGCGTGCGCTGCGGCAACAAAGAAAGTCAGGAAGTGAACACCAACGCGAACCGGCCCTCCCTCGCGCAGGTGATGGGTGTTCTTTTCAACGTGATGTTCCTCGATCACCTCGCCACCGATCTCGAGCACCTGGAGCGCTTGAATCATCTCCTCGAAAGCGGTCACATCTCTCAGCCCGACCTTCAGGAAAACGAGAGAATACGTCCGCTGCAAACGCTGGTGATTACCCCTTCCGTGAATTTATCCGATTTGGCAGGCCAGCATCAGAAAGATATGCCCTCTCTGATCCGCTACTTCGTCAGCGCCCTGGGACGCGATGCGGAGTCCTGCTCCGACCTCATGAGTTACTTGTTGTTCACTTCCAGGTTCACGCGAGCGCTGATCGACATCGGCTACCGCGATGCCGATGCGCGAATCGACGAAATCGAAGACTTCCTCTTTTCCTCCCAAGACTGGGAAAAAGGGAGGATCAACCGCGGCAACGGCAAGAATGGACTCAAGCCGCCTCCTGATACCAACTCTCCCCGCAACGCCAGCCGCTTCCTGTAGGTGATTTTGCGCTTTTCTTCTAGAGAAGACTTTGGGTGGCGCAGCGCTTCAGCGCTGCGGTTGGGATACTTCAAGCCCGCGGCTTTAGCCGCTGAGGTCCTGATCTCGCGCGCTACCGCTTCCGAGAATGAAAAAGGCGTCTTCGAGTGCGGGTATTCACTCAAAGACGCCTTTGCAGGATCCGACAGTCCTTGGTTCTGGACCGTGAGCGCCGGATCCTTAGCGACAAGCCCTGCGCGCCGATAAGATGCGGCGCTTCAAACTCTCACCGCGGTCCGCCTTAAACCGCTGCCATCGCCGCCTTCTTGGCTCTGCGTGCCGGACGCTTCGCGTGCCGCTCGGCCTTGGCTGCCGTCTGATGCCCATTTGTCGGGTGCATGATCGCGTCCATCAACGCTCGCTGCGCCTCAACGTAGCTCTTGACGCCTTCGCGCGCCAACTCCCCGAACGGGACAAGCGGCAGCGACGGCACCATTTCCAGTACCTTGCCCGCAGTTTTCACATTGGCGGTCACCTGCTTGCTGTGCACATCGACAAGTTTCTTTTGTGCGTCGATCAACGATTCGGTTGCCTGCCGGGCAATTTCCGCGAGCTCCGTCTTCTTCATCTTCTTGCCGCCCTCGGCAGCCTTGCCGTTCATTGCGTGCGCGGTTTCTTCGGCGACGATATCGAGGTAGCGCTTCTGCGCCTTCACGAAGTTCTCCATGCCCTCGCGCGCCAGGTCGACCAGGTGCTCCGGCTGATAAGGCTTGCGCGCCTTCGCCGCTTCCACCCAGATGTGGTTCTGCTTGCCGGCCAGTTTCAGGAACTCTTCCTGCATCTCAATGAAGGTGTCCACGCTGCGCCGCAGCATATCGATGGCGGCATGGCGGCGCGGGCAGTCCCCGATCCGCTCTTTCAACCCGCTCATCAGGATCTCGTTCTGCTGCTTGCCGAGTTCAAGCAGTACTTTCTGGCTCTCCAGGAAATTCTCCACGCCTTCGCCGGCGGCCTCACTGACCATCGTGGTCGGAGAGTGAACCGGATCGGCTAACTGCTGCCGCAATACATTCATGACATTCGCGTTCTGACGCATGGCTACATCCAGCAGGATGCGCTGCGTGGAGAAGAAAGTCTGTGCTCCCTGCTGCGCCCAGCCGGAAAGGAGAGACAGAAACGACGGCTCTTCCGTATGAGTCGGTTCGTGGTGGGTTGCCGCTACCATATGAGTTCCTCCGCTATGCTGCATTGCAGCATCAACCAAACTGTACGATATACAGGGACTTGTGTCAAGATGCTTTCAACACCTTGTGCAGGGCAACATATAGCCGAACCCATGAAAGCTTCCGCCGAGACCGTCATCAAGAAATACGGCAATCGCCGCCTCTACGACACCGCCGCCAGCCGCTACGTAAACCTCGACGACCTCGCCGCCATGGTGCGCGAAGGCAAAGCCGTCCGCGTCGTCGACGCCAAAACCGGCCAGGATCTGACGCGCGTCACCTTGACCCAGATCATCACCGAAGACGCCAAGGACAAACCCACCGGCCTGCCCCTTGAGTTGCTGCGCCAGTTGATCATGGCCAGCGACGAGGTGCGCCAGGAATTTCTCATGTGGTATCTGAAGTCGGCCTTTGAGGCCTACCACAAAGTACAGGATGCAGTGCACTCCCGCTTCAGCGAAGTGCAGTCTGCCATTCTGTCTCCCGTCGATATGATGAAGAAATTCCTGACCACGGCGACGCAACCGTCGTCTTTCGGCGCCGAAGAAGCAGAATCGGAAGTCGATCTCCTGCGCCGGCGCGTGGCTGAACTCGAAGCGCAAATGGGAGCCAAGGCCTCGCGGAAGCCCAAGCGCAAAACAGCCAAAAAGCGATGAGCAACTGAATCGCAGCAAACCTTACCAGCCTAAGCCGCCATCCCTACCAATGCGTACGTACTGCGTACGCCACTATGGAACCATTTGTATGCCAGGGAGAGAGGGGTATAATCCCGCCTGCACGCTCGGCCGCGCACCACGCGAGGAAGGCCTAAGACGGATGAACATACCGCGCAAATCCGGCAAAGCGCCAAAGCGCTCCCCAAGCGCCCCATTGCCTGAGGCTTTTATCCCACTCGCTTATTCGGAACCCAAGACGTCCATCTGGACGGAAGCGCTCTTCGGAGCCGAGGTTCTTCTCTTGCACGCCGCTCCCGTCTTTTACGGTTTTGGCGTGCCGCGCGGCGACGGCTCCGCCGTGATCCTGATTCCCGGTTTCCTCGCTACCGATACCTACCTCACCGACATGCACGCCTGGCTTCGCCGTATCGGCTACAGGCCTTATTTTTCTGGAATCGGATTGAATGCCGAATGCCCCAACCTGCTCATTCAGCGCCGCCTCAACCAGACCATCGAGAAGGCCCTGTCGGAGACCAGGGGCAAGGTTCACCTCATCGGCCACAGCCTGGGAGGCGTGATCGCGCGTTCGATGGCGGGACAGCGGCCCGACGACGTGGCCTCCGTGATCACCCTCGCCTCGCCGATTCGCGGCACGCTCCAGAACCGCGCCGTATACCATGCTGTCGAGGCCGTCCGCGAACGCATTCTGAAAGAGCACGGCCCGCGCGTACTTCCCGATTGTTTTACCGGCAACTGTACATGCAATTTCGTAAATTCTTTCCGGCGCGACCTTTCCGGAAAAATGCTCGAAACCGCTATCTACACTCGCCACGACGGTGTCGTCGACTGGCGCCAGTGTCTGACCAGGGACCCGCAGGTGGACGTCGAAGTCCACGGGACTCACATTGGGCTAGCCTTCAATCCCACAGTCTATTCCGTAATCGCCGAGCGTCTGGCGCGTGCGCATTCGTCCGACTAGCGTGCCGAAAAATCCACGATGCTAGGATAGTCGAATGAACGATGCGCTCAATGCTATCCATGACTATTACAGGGCATTCAGCACTCTGGAGTTGGATGCCTGTGCGCCTTTCTTCTCATTGCCATGCATGTTCATTAGCCCTCAGGGTACGCGGGCGGTTGCCAATCATGAGGACCTGGTGCGAGTGTTAGCTTCGGTCATCGACCCGCTAAGAACCAAAGATTATCAACGCAGTGAATTCGTCGAAGCTCAGCTTACAAGCGTCACCGCGAACGCGGTCCTGGTGCGCGGAATGGCGGTGCGGTATCGAAAGTCCGGGGAAGAGCTTGAGCGCGTGCCCCTCAGTTACCTGATGCAGCAGACTGGCACCGCGTGGAAGATCTCTGTCCTCGTTGCATAAGTCATCCGGATCGAGCAGCCTCGCTCCGGCTCATCCTCTTCGGCAACCGCCTGGTACCGACGAGCGGTTCCTAGCCCACTCTCTCCAACACCGCCCCTGTTGCCGTCTCCAGTCGCTCGCTCGCGCCGCTTCGATTCGTGATGACAATTGCCGCCGAAGCCAGACTATTGTTCACAACCTCAAAGCTTCCCGAGCAGTCCGTCTTCACATAAGGAAGCCGGTGCGCGCTAGGCCCGCTGCCGTCAATCGCAGCCTCGATGCTGACCCCCCCGCGTGCCGCACTCTGAAAATTCCACTGCATGTTCGCGCGGACGTCGCCCGTCTCCTGCAGATTGCGAAACACATATGTCTGCCCATCGTGCCAGAGAATGGCCTTGCGAAACACCAGCCCAAGTGGCATCTCGTAGACGAGTGCTTCAAGCGTAGTTGCAGGCCGCCCCTCGCGCGGGAAATACGCATGCGTCCACGTCCAAAAGTTGCGATGCCGGAATCCGCAGTTGTGGCCCTGTACGCCGAAGCCGAGCGCATCGCCCGAAAAGCGACGGCCGTCCAACGCGATCTCGCCTGAAAAAACCGCATCCGAGTGTGGCGTCCGCGAAAACCCAATCCACCCTTTATTGCTCAACGTCACGCGAAACGTGGAGCGGTAGCGCAAATTCCACGAGACTTCGTGTCCATCGACTTTCAATGCTCCGCCGCAGGAACCCTCCTGAATCTGGTTCCCGCCGATCTGGAAATGAAATGGCGACCGCCCTTTACCGCTGATGTCTAGCCCTTGCAGCGGAAATCCTTGAATAAAACTCTGCGGCTGCCCGCCCGCCGGAAACCATGTAGCCCAAACCTGAACCGGCATTCCCGCCGCATTTCCAACGCATCCGCCGCGTCCCGGATTCATCAGCAGATAGCGAAACCACCAGGCGCTGCTGCCGTCCGCAAGTCCCATGCGCAGGAACCAAACTTCATATCGCCGCCGCACCGACAGGGACGAAAATACTTCGTTAAGAGTGGCCAAGGCCTCGCGCTCCAAATAAAAAATGTCTCACACCGGCTCTCGCAATGCCGTGATGTTCAGCACTGCGCATCCCCGCGCCCGAGGATTATAGTGTGAACGCTGAAGTCTGCGTGCTGAAGTGTGAACTCTAAGGTTTCGTCCCATGCTGGATCCCTCCGCCATTGCCGCTGGTCTAACCCAGTTTGCTCCCGGCCAATTTACCCCCGGCCAATTCGCCCCCGGACAGTTGCGCGCGATGGTCCAGAGCTACCTTCCCGGAGGCGCGACACAAGCCGAAAAAGTTGCCGCCATTGAAGCGGGCCTGCGCAGTCCGCTCGGTCAGGCTCTGCGCGATGCCATGGCGCAATGGATCGTCGATGAAGTCGTGCCCGTCGAAAGGCTGGTTCCCGAATCCTATGTGCAGTGGCGTCCTCCAGTTCGCGATGCCATGATGTTCGTTATCGCCCGGCTGTCTCCGGCGCGCCTCGCTCCCAAGCTGCTCGAGCAAATTGAACTCCCGCCCGACACTCCAGCCGAAACCCGGCTGCTGCTCCTGATCGCAAAAGTCCCAGGACTGCAAAAGCTGGGCCAGGTGATTGCGCGCAACCAGCATCTTCATCCTGCGCTGCGCAAAGCGTTATCGCGGCTGGAAAATGGGATTCGCGACGTTGACCCTGAAGAGATCCGCAGCCTGATTCTGCGCCAGTTGGGCGACAAGATCGACACCTATGCGGTCAAAATTGCACCTTCAATTCTGTCCGAAGCATCGGTCAGCGCCGTCATTCGCTTCACCTGGAAGAATCCCGAAACGCGCCGTCGTCAGCGCGGCGTCTTCAAAGTACTGAAGCCGCACATCCCCGAATATTTCGCCGAAGACATGGAGTACCTGCAAGGCCTGGCCCAGTACTTTGGCGGCCGCCACCACGCCTACGGCTTCAAGGTTCGAGCCATCCCCGACACGTTTCGCAAAGTCCGGCGCCTGCTGCAACACGAAGTAAACTTCAAGCGCGAACAGAAGACGCTGGTGGAAGCGGCGGCGCTATACAAGGGCATGTCCGGCGTACGCGTGCCGCAGTTGATGCAGCCGCTGTGCACCCCCGCGATCACCGCGCTCACCGAAGAGCGCGGCATCAAAATCACGAACGCCGCGGCCCGCCTGCCCGCAGCGCGCCGCCGCAAGGTCGCCGAACAACTGATCGAAGCCTTAGTGGCCGTGCCGCTGTTCGCGTCAACCGAAGAGGCCGTTTTCCACGGCGATCCTCACGCGGGCAACCTGCTCTACGACAACCGCACCGCCCAACTGGCGATTATCGACTGGGCATTGCGCGAGCGCCTGGGCCGCGAGCAGCGCCGGCACCTGGCTCTCCTTTTTCTGATGGTCAACCTGCGCGATCCCGTCGGCGCCAGCTCCGCGATCGCCGCGCTCAGCCAACACAGCGCCGTGGCCTCGCCGCGTGGCCGCTTGATTCGCCAGGTGGTGCGCGATTTCCTCGGCCAGATGCCGCCCTCGAAGTTTCCGAGTGCAGCCGATGCCATGCGCCTGCTGGAAAAAGTCGCGATGAAAGGCATCCGCTTTCCCGCTTCGCTCATCATGCTTGCCAAGGTGATGTTTACGCTCGAGGGAATTCTCGGCGACATCATCGGGAACGACAGGGATATCGGTATGGCGATCGCGCGCCGCGTGGCCCGGCGCTGGTTCTCAAACCGTTCCGCCATCCGCTCGCCTCTGCACTCGGGCGACTGGCTCACCCTGCAGTGCAGTGCCCTGCTTTACACCAGCCGCTTGTGGCTGCAGTGGGAGCAGAACATGTGGAATCGCTGGATGACGCGCCGTCAGAAAACGGGAACTGCTACGGCCTAGAAGTGTCGTGTTCCGCAATCTAGCGATATAAGTCGACGTGTCATCCTGAGCGGAGCGCTGTGAAGCGAAGCGCAGCAGCGCGCAGTCGAAGGACCCCTATCCCCTCAACCGCACTAAGCAGCATCAGGGAATTCTCCCTCGCGCTATCCAATGCTCCTGTCAACAGTCTCTTAGTGCGCGGCGCGCCGCTTGTGCGGCTTCGCCTCGCCCGCCGCCTTCTTGGCTTCCTTAACCAGCGAGCCAATCAAGGCAGTCTCCTTGTCGACAAAGTTCTTTACGCCCTCTCTGGTGTAGTCGGCCATCGGCGCCAGGCGCGAAGGCGAGATCATCCCCAGCGTGCGGCTCGCAACGTCCAGGTTGACGTTCATCTGCTGACCCATCACGTCGAGCAGTCTCTTCTGCGCTTCGATGAAAGCGTTCCCAGCTTCGCGCGCCAGTTGTGCTAGCTCGGTCTTTTTGCCCGGCTTGCCGTTGTGTTCGGCTTTGCGGCCAGTGGCCTTTACCGTTTCCTGCGCCACTACGTCGAGGAACTTCTTCTGGGCGCGCGTGAAAGTCTCTACGCCTTCGCGCGCAAACTCCACTAACTGAGCGGTGCGCTCGGCCCTGCCGCCCTTTTCCGATTCCAGCAAATGGAGCGCCTGCTTGTTGGTGTTGGTGAGCAGTTCCTGCTGCAGCCCGATCAGCGTGTCCAGGCTGCGCCGTACCAGGTCTGTCATGGCGACTGCGGGCGCAAAACCGCTCGTCCGCTCTTTGACGCCGTTGAAGATAATTTCGTTCTCTTGTTGTGCCAGGTTAAGAAGAGTCCGCTGCGCTTCCACGAGGCTCGAGGTTCCCTCGACGGCCAGTTCGGTGAGCAGGGCAAAAGGTGACCGGTCATCGCGAGACTTGTGATTTGTTGGCATGGAAAGCCTCCAATGCTGCATTGCAGCATTGGCTGTAATATAGTATTTCCAAGGCTGGGAGTCAAGCGCCTTATCCGCCTTATTGCGGCGCGGCATAGCGGTTGGATGGCTCGTGGAATGGCGCGAAAACCGGCCCTTTTCGGCCTCGCGATTCATCACATTTCCACAGTGATATCCCTCATATCCCACCCACCCGCGATTGCGCTAGCCTGATTGCACTCCCAGGGATCATCCGTTCTCCGCGGACGATCCGTCGTTCCCTCCGGAAACGAGATCCGCAATGCGCGTCCTGCGACTCGCGTTCTTTATCGCTTTCGCCGTCTCCGCCGCATTCTGCCAGCTTGGCGCAGCCGCCACGGCTGCCTCCGACCAGGCCGCTGCCGAGCGTGTGTTGGGCCCGCACTGGCAACAGCTTTCCCGGCGCGCCGGACTGATCTTCACTGGCACGGTCCTCAGCAGCCAGATGCAATCTGCCAGAACGGACCGGCCCGTCTCTTCCGTCGCGTTGCGTTTCCGCGTGGACCACGCCATTGCCGGCGTTACATCCGGCCAGACCCTGACTATCCACGAATGGGTTGGAGCCAGGTCCCTGCATCCTCCCATGCGTTCCGGCGATCGTCTTCTCCTCTTCTTATATCCGTCCAGCCGTCTCGGCCTCACCAGCCCCGTCGGCGGCCCGCAGGGCCAGATTCCTCTCGATGCAACCGGTAGAAATGTCGCTGCTGTCCCGTCGGCCGTTGTCATCAATGCCGCGCAAGCGACGCAATCCTCATCGAGCGCAGCACGCAGGCCCGCCGTCGGCGCCGCGACCTCCCTCGTATCGGTCGATCAACTTGAGCGCGCCATCCGCTCCGCGAGAGGGAGGTGAGCATGCGAACCGCGCTCGCAGTGCGAGTCGTTCTCGCAATTGCCCTATTCCTGTTTCTCACGGCTCCCGCCCACGCCGGCGGCCCCGCTTTCATCGCCGGTTCCGGCTACGATGCCGGCGTCGAAGGCCAGCCGCTACTGTGGCCGAATGCCTCCGTCCAGTACTACACCGACCAGGGCGCCCTCAGTCCCATCCTCACCAACGCACAGGCAGACGCCTTGGTTGCCGCCGCCATCACTCCCTGGACAACTGCCCCCGGCGTCGGATTCACCGCTACCCAGGCCGGTCATCTCGCCGAGGATGTGAACGGCTCCAACATCCAGGTGACCAACGGCGTCATCACTGCCCCCGCCGACATCACTCCCTCCGCCACCACCTCGCCGTTGGGCATTGTCTACGACTATGACGGCACCGTCACCGACGCGCTCCTCGGCGATGGCGCCGGCGCCAGCGACCAGTGCTTCATCAACGCCGTTTATGGTGGCCCCGACAACTTTTCCCCGAGCGGCAACATCGTTCACGCGCTCGCCGTCATCAACGGCGTTTGCGCGACGGCCAACTCACAACTCCCCGACGTGCAATATCGGTTGACGCGCATCGTGGCTCACGTCTTTGGCTTGGGATGGTCGCAGGCAAATCTCAACGTTCTAACCCGCGACCCGCCGCCCACCACCGCCGATCTGCAGGGTTTTCCGCTCATGCACTTCCACGACCCCATCAGCTGCGTGCCCATCACCATCTGTTATGGAGGCATCTTCGGCGGCGCGCTCGGCGGCAACACCATCACGCCGGCGCTCGACGACGTTACCGCATTTGCTTTCCTGTACCCCGCGTCCTCGGGCAATCCGCAGCCCACCGGCGGACTCTGGGGCAGCGTCTATTTCACGAACTCATTCGACAACGCCGCGCAGGCCATGCAGGGTGTCAATGTTGTCGCGCGATTGATGGTCAATGGCAGCCCCTCGCGTCAATACGTTGTCTCCTCCGTCTCCGGACACACCTTCGTCGGCAACGCCGGCAACATCATCACCGGATACATGGATGCAGATGGCGTTCCCTTTAACCGCTTTGGATCAAGCGCCGCCGCAGTCGAGGGAACCTACAATCTCGGCCAATTGCCCATCCCCACTGGCCAGACGTCCGCCCAGTATCAGTTAAGCGTGGAAGCCGTCGACCCAGGCTGGTCCACCGGCGTGGGATCTTACGCGCCCATGCAAGTCGCTCCCTCTGGTGTATTTGCGCCCATGCTCGTCACGGTAACCAGCGGTTCGACAGCGCCGCAAGACATCCTCATGCTCGCCAGCGAGATCGCCGAAACTGGTCCCGGCAGCGGTTCCACATATCAAACCCCCGCGCTCTTGCCGCAGGGCGGGGCCTGGGGATCGTGGATTTCGGGCTACGGTTCAGCCGACTTTTTCCAGTTCAACGCCCAGGCCAACCGCACCGCGTCCGTTGCCGTCACTGCCTTGGACGAATCCGGCAACCCCACCGAGGTCAAGCTCCAGCCCGTCATCGGCATTTGGCAGCTCAGCGACCAGAGCGGCGATCCCGCGCCCGCCTCCACTGCATCGCCCTTCAACTCGCTGACCTTTGGCATGACCCGGCTCGACGCCCAGTTCGGTACTTCCGGAGCCTTCCGCCTCGGCGTCGCCGATTATCGCGGCGACGGTCGCCCCGATTATTTCTACCAGGCAAGCCTTCTCTACTCCGATACCCTAACGCCCGCTCGCCTCAGCGTTGCCGGAGGCGTGACCACCCTCGCCGGCATCGGCTTCCAGCAAGGCCTACAGGTCACCGCCAACGGCAACAACGGCACGGTCTTGACCCAATCCGCGAGCGTCATGCAAGTAGCGTTACCGCCGGGCGCGCAGGATGGCGTCGCCACCGTGCAGGTCATGGACCCCGTCACGGGTTCGTTTTCGCAAATGATCGGCGCCCTCACCTACGGAGCCGCACCCACTGACCAACTGTTCCTTCTCCAAGGCAACGGACAATCATCTCCCGTCGGCGCCCAGGCCCCTACCATGATCCGCGTTCGCGTCACCGCCTCCGATGGCATCACGCCGGTGAATGGCGCAACCATCGCCTGGAGCGCGACTAACGGCGTCAACTTCTTTGCCTGCAACGGAGCAACTTCCTGCTCCGTGCTCACCGATGAATCCGGCGAAGCCTCCACCTGGGTCACTCCCACCGCCGCCGCCGCCGCTACCATCACCGCTCAACTCGCTCCCGCGTCGTATTCGCCCGCCGAAAGCCAGCAGGCGAGCCTGGTCGGAACCGAGACCGCTCTCGACCTCGCTGCTCTCACACCCACCTACTCCGTCGCACGAGGCGCAACTCTCAGCATCCCGCTCATGGTCGAGGCGCTCATAGCCGGCCAGCCTCAACCCAATGTGACGGTCGAGTTCACTGTCGTCAATGGGTCGGCATCTCTGTCCTCAAACGCAGGCATTACCAACGCCTCCGGCCTCGCCGGCGTAACCGTCCAACTCGTCAGCCTAAGCGGCACCGTACAGGTAAGCGCGTGTGTTCTGCCGGCCAACAATCCCTGTCAAACCTTCACCATGCTTGTGATTGCGTCTTCGTCATGGACCCTCGAACCGTTCAGCGGAACCGCCCAAGTCGTGCCCAACGGCCAGCTCTTCCAGCCTCTGGTCGTGCGCGTCACCGACGGTTCCGCGGCCGACAATCCCGTCCTCGGAGTGCCCATTACGTTTCTAACAACTCTCGCGCGCAGCACGCCAAGCCCCGGTCCAGGGCCATCGACAGGTGATGGCTCGCCAGGTGAGAGTTCGGCGGCGGCGCAAGGCACGCAGGTTATTCTCGGCACATCGCCACCCCAGGTCGTGGTCACTGGTCAGGATGGACTCGCCTCCATCACGCCCACAGTCGGCAGCCTCGGCCCCTGCAACGTGTTCATCTCCGTGACTGCGGGAAGCGCAACTGACCAGTTTGAATTGCAGGATGTCGACCCGCTCCTCGCGAACCAACAGCAGCCCCAGAGCAATTCTCCATCGCGCACCTCGCGCACCATAGCTCCGGTCTTTGCCGTGGCGCCTGCACCGCCCGTAGCCGCTCCAATCGCTGCGTTGTTTGCCGTCCCGCAGGAAGCCCCCGCCGCCGACCCGCAGCCCAGCGCATGTTCGGGATCATCTTCCGATTCCAGCTGCGATGGAAGTCAGGATCCCATCCTGAGTGGTCCGGCGGAACAGGTGCCGAGTACATCAGAATCCACCGTCTCAGCGCGGGATGCTGCCCACACAAAAGCAACTCCGGGTGCGCCACTTGCCCCTCAGCCTGCGCCCATCTCAACCGATCCGCTAGCGGCTTCGCCCTTGGAAATCGGCCCGGCTGACAGTCCCTCCCCCATGCCTGCCGTGCCAGCAGCCCCGTCTGCCGCAACCCTGCTCGACGACAAGAGGACCTGCCGCTTCTCGCAGCAGGAATGAGTAAACCGGCGGCCAACCACGCCCTGGTGAAAACTTGATTTTGCAGCTCATCGTTCTTTCGCTATTGATTGGCTTTGCCTATTGATTTTGGGTGGCGCAGCGCTTCAGCGCTGCGATATCCGGATTGTTCTGAACGCGGCTTTGGAGGTTGCGGAAAAACTCACGTGCTGCTGGCGTCACCGCGGAAGAGCGGCCCTTCAGGGCCGCGTAAGCTTTCGAATCAGTTGGGCTTTAGCCCCGGCGGTCGCTCTTGGCATGCCAATGGACCTTTTCCGCAACCTCTTTATCCGCTGAGGTCACGATTGGCAACTTCATCTCTCGGGAGATTCCTATGAACCGACTTATCGCCGCCTTGGTCATCCTCACTATCCTCGCCGCGCTTCCCGCAAACGCCGCCGTCAGCGAAATCCGCAAGGATTTCCCCAACCAGACTTCCTTGCTCGCTCCCACGCCCTTCGAGTCAGCGCCTGCCACCACCACGAATTATCTCGTCTGTGTTTACCTCGACCAGCCCGGCTCCGAGAACGCGATGTCCGCCGTCCTGCGCTGGACGGACGAAAACAGCTTGCCGCAGAGCCTCACCTTTTGGGCTTCCTCCGGGCCAATCAACGGCTGCAATCCGATCCGCAACCTCGCAAAGACTGCTCCCACCATCGAAACCGATGGCGCGTATCCCGGCAGCTATGAGCTGTTCATGACCGGATTCGGCTTTTGGCCGGGAGCGACTCAGGCCCAGGGAGGAATCACCGAGCCCATTCACCGCGAGTTTCTCAACGGCTTTGACGGCGTGCTTCTCACTCCCGCCGCAACCGGCGATTACCTGGTGGCGATCGCGCTCACCAGCGGAGGCGGCTGGACCCTTGGCTGGACCGATTTCATCGGGCCGCAGATCGTCAGCGGCGCCGGTTCGAATAACGGCTACGTGATTCCCATTCACGTCCTCGCGGGCACGGAAATCACATTCTCCGGCGGTGCTTCCAGTGAGCCGGTCTACGTCGATGCCGTGCACTTCGGAACCCCCGCCGCGGGCGGCGGTCCCCTCACCGACTATGAACTGAACATGCTCGACTACACCGACGTGAAGTGGCCGAAGTATGTCAATGTTGTCACCAGTTCCACTCCCGGCATGTATGTCTTCGCGGGCAACATGGCGCGCGTGCCCGGCACGGGCGGAGCGGCGGAACTGGAGTTCTTCGGCGACAGTCTCTTTCTCCAGATTCTCGACGTCACCGGGACTGGCGCGCCGGGAACGAACGGCACTTTTCCTCCGCCCATCGGCATTGTCGGTTCGGGATACCGCAGCGGCAGCACGGACAATCCTTTCACCTTTAATGTCACAACAGCGGTCAACGCGAATGGCACCCGTTGGGGCCAGTCGGGAACCTTCAGCGCCGAAATCGACGTCCTGAAGTTCTGATCCGCGGCTTGGAGCAGAAGGCGAGATACAACCGGGCGTCGGCCCCCAACACGTCTAGCCCACCTTGCCATGCCAGTCGCGAAGTTGCGCAAGTGCGGTGCGCTAGGCGCGCGGGGTTCTTGCGGGCCTCGGGTGCCATGCGGCCCCTGCCCAAGCCCCTCAACAGCAACTGGATTTTTCTTGACTTAAGAGCGCCAAAGTCGCGACCATATAAATGTGCGGCCACGATGGTCAAGCGCAGACCGCCCAGGCGGAAACTAAGATAATTTCTTTGAAATCAAGATTTTGAGAAGCATAGCGGAGCTAAGTCAATGATTCTAAAGGATGGACTCGCAGAAGTTGTCGAATAACTCCTTTTTTATCAAGACTTTGACTATAACCACTTTGTATTGAATACTTTGCCACTAAGTCCATGATTCCAATAGACCGGGGGAGGGGGGGGGTACCTCCCGACGCTGGGGCTCGCAACCGAACGCTTGCAACTGGAAACTTGAAAGCTGAAGTGCTAGCAACCAGCAACTACCTCGACTTGTCTCCAATCCATTGGTCGACCCAGTCCGTCACCGTCTTCCACCAGAGCTGCGAGTTTTGCGGCTTTAGCACCCAATGGCCTTCGTCGGGGAAGTAGAGCATCTTCGACGGCACCCCCATGGTTTGCAGCGTGGTAAAAAGCTGAAATCCTTCGCTAACGTCGAGCCGGTAATCGAGCTGCCCGTGCACGACGAGCGTCGGCGTCTTGAAATTCTTCGCGTACTGGTGCGGAGACCACTTCTGATAACTGGCGCGATTGTCGAAGGGAGTGCCTTTGAACTCCCAGTTGTTAAACCAGAGTTCTTCGGTCGTGCCCCACGCCGATTCTGCGTTGAACATGCCATCGTGCGACACCAGGCACTTGAAGCGATCAGTGTGGCCCATGAGCCAGTTGATGGCGTATCCGCCGTAACTCGCGCCCAGCGCGCACTCGCGGTCTTTGTCGATGAACGGATAAGTCTTCTCCGCGTAGTCGAGCCCCTTCATCAAATCTTCAAACGGAGCGCCGCCCCAATCGCCATTGATCGCATCCACAAACTTCTGCCCGTATCCAGTAGAGCCATGAAAGTTGATCATGATGACCACATATCCCGAACTGGTCGAAGAAGTAGGCGCCGCAAACAGTTCCGGATTCCACCGATAAGACCAGTCGTCTCCCCAAGCACCTTCCGGCCCGCCGTGGAGGAGGAACTTCACAGGATATTTTTTGGCGGCATCGAAGTTCGGCGGCTTGACGAGGAAGCCTTCGACCTTGTCGTCGTGAGCGCCGGTGAACCAGAAGGATTCGAGCTGCGATGCTTCGACCGAATCGAGAACGAGGTCGTTTACATGTGTAAGAGGCACCGGATCGTTGGCAACCTCATTTTGGAGATTCTTGTTCGAAAGTGCTTTGCGGAATATCGCCGTTGGATGATTAACTTCCATTCGGGTGAACAGCAACATCTTCCCGTCCGACGTGAGCACGAGATCGTCATTCCAACCACGATTCCAGCCATTCGGTACAGGATCGGAGACCTTTCCCGGCTGGCGATGAATCCGAGTCTTAATATGTTCGGACAGCTGGATTGGAGGACTATCTAGGGCGGCCTCATAAATTGGAGATTCGCCCTTGTCCTCAGCAACGAAGTACAGTTCCGCAGAATTCGGAGCCCAAGTGAACGTGCCAACCCAACTATCAACTTCGTCGGTGAGGCTTTTCTTCTCTCCCGTCTTGCGGTCATACAGCATCAGCCGGAAACGGTCGCTCTCGTATCCCGGACGCTGCTGGGCGCGGTAGGCGATGTAGCGGCCATCGGGCGAATAGAGCGGAGTCGAGTCGCTGGCGGGATTGTCGGCGGTGATGTTCCTGGTCTTGGCCAGCACCGTCTTTACATAATCTTGGGCAGGCGTGGCGTTCGCGGGCCAATTCACCGGGACGGTCCACAGATCGTTGTTCGTCGAAGTGGCTTCAACCTTGTCGTGGTTCGAGGTATAGCAAATCTCCTGTCCATCAGGCGAAAACGAATAGTCATCCTGCCCGCCAAGCGAGAATTCAGGGGCATCGTGATCGCCGGGGGTGAGGTCGCGAGGCAAATTTTCGGGGTGGTCTCCGCCGCTGAAGAAGGTTAATGGAGCTTGAATAACGAAGATGTGGCTGCGCTTGCCTGCTTTGTAGGCATTCCAATGACGATAAAGCAGACGATCGAAAACGAGCGCCTTGACCTTGGAGCTTTCTGCCTCCTTCGCCTTCTTTGCGTTGCAGTCTTCCTCCGCGGCGGGCGCGCCATCACATGCGGGATAAACGTCAGAGGTGAAGAGAATGTTTTTTCCATCAGGCGACCAGAGTTCGCCGCCAGCTTCAGTAGCAATCGAAGTCAACTTGTGCGCTGCAGTGACCGTTCCTGCCGCGCCATCGAACTCGGCAATCCAAACCTGCGAGCCGCCTTCTTTATTCGAGATGAATGCAAACCGCTTCCCATCTGGGGCCCAGCGCGGACGGTCGCCATCCTGATCGGCGATGAGAATCCTCTCCCCGGTTGTCATTCCGACCGAAGCAGAAGGATTCGAAGAATCCTTTTGCGAAGTGGAGGAATCCGCGTTCAGCGGCACGATCCAGATGTGCGGCGTCTTCTTGTTCGCCGCCAGATCCACATCCACCACGCTGAACAGCACCCACTTGCCATCGGGCGAAGGCATCGGCTCGCCGACGCGCTTCAGCTTCATCATGTCTTCGAAGGTGAAGGGATGTTTGGCTTGGGGGAATGCCGATGTGACCAGGCAGAAAACAATGCTGAGAAGAGCGATGTGGAAAATAGAATGGCGCATGCGGCGGTCTCCTTCGCGGGAACAGGAGAGTTTATCAGGAAGTCAGAAGTAAGAAGTCAGATTGCAGAAGTAAGAAACTTAAGAGGTAAAAATGTCTGCGCGGACCCTATGTTTTACTTCTGCAATCTGACTTCTGCAATCTGCCTTCACTTCAGTTCTTCCAGCATCGCCGTCATCTCGGACTGCGCGTGCTGGTTGCCGGTGCGGCGGGCGGAAGCGATGCCGTCGATCAGCATTTGTTTGGCTTCATCCGTTCTTTGCGCGCTTGCCAGAGTCTGGGCCGCCATGAAGTAGCCGGGCGTGTAATCGGGGTTTGTCTCGATCAGCATTTTGAATTCGGCCAGGGCGCGATCGACATCGCCCGACTTGGAGTATTCCATAGCCAGAGCATAACGCGCGAAGGTGTCGGCGGGATTTGCGGCGAGGATTTCGGTCAAGCTTGCGATGCGGTCCATAAAAAGGTCTTAGGTCTCAGGTGCCGGGTCTCAGGTCGGCGGGCCAACTGCCAGCCGGTCTCGAGCGGCTGAAACCGCTATTGTAATGCTCAGCTTATCGCAGCGGTCCCGAAAGCTCGCATCGTAAGCCGGGAGCTTGCGGAAGGTTCTGGTATAACGCAAACGAAATGCATAGATCCTTCGCTCGCGACTACACTGCGCAGGAGTTGCCGCGGGTGCGTGACGGCTCGCTCAGGATGACTCTTCCAATTAAGTTGCGGGAGGCTCCACGATTCCTTCTCTCCTATTTCAGCAGATATTGCTGAATAAACATAACGGTTGCGTAGAACTGGAAGTCGCGATTCTTCTTCTTGGCGAAGCCGTGGCCTTCGTCTTTGCCCAGAAGCCACCACACCGGAGTGCCGTTTTTCCGCACCACATCGACCATTTGCGCCGACTCACTGGCCGGAACGCGGGGATCGTTGGCGCCGGCGATCACGAACAACGGCTTGGTGATGTTTTTCGCCTTGTTGGCGGGAGCGATCGATTCGAGAAACGCGCGCATCTTGGGATCGCGCTCGTCGCCATACTCGACGCGGCGCAAATCGCGGCGATAGCCGGAAGTGTGCTCAAGAAACGTGACCAGGTTCGACGGCCCTACGATATCGACCGAGCAGCAGATGCGATCGTTGTAGTTGGTGGCGACGGCGAGGGTCATGAAGCCTCCGTAGCTGCCGCCGGTGATCATAACCTTGCTCGCGTCGAGATCGGGCCGAGTTTGAATCCAGTCGAGCAGGGAATTGATGTCCTTGTACGAGCCTTCACGCAGGAATCCGTTGTCGAGTTTCTGGAAGGACTTTCCGTACCCGATCGATCCGCGCACATTGGGCTCGATGAGGGCGACGCCGAGTTCCTGAAGGTAGTAGTGATTGGAACCGAGAAAATCGGGGCGCACCTGGCCTTCCGGGCCACCGTGAATGTT
>Ga0326727_10012198_pt1 | contig 19659 bp, 16 predicted proteins | sample MB2enrmetagenome_FD_207643 | JGI IMG/M metagenome (GOLD analysis project Ga0326727, IMG submission 207643) | Lab enriched peat soil microbial communities from McLean, Ithaca, NY, United States - MB29MY | ecosystem: Environmental > Terrestrial > Soil > Wetlands > Peat | place: USA: New York...
CGAAGCCGCTGCCGTTGATGGTCAACGTCTGCGCGTTCGCCGACCCCGTCATCGGATTGGGACTCAGCGTCGAGATAACCGGCGGCGGCGGAGCGGTCACCGTCAGCGTGGCCGCGTTGGACGACACGTTGCCCGGGTTCACCACTTGCACCGTCCAGGCGCGCGCCGTGGTGCCTACGGTCACCGTGGCCGCGATCTGCGTGGCGCTGGATGACGCAATCGCGGGGCTCACCACCGTGCCGCCCGAGTAGGTCATGCTGACGGTGGCGCCCGCCGCGAAGCCGCTGCCGTTGATGGTCAACGTCTGCGCACTGGCCAACCCCGTCATCGGATTGGGACTCAGCGTCGAGATGACCGGCGGCGGCGGAGCCGTCACCGTCAGCGTGGCCGCGTTCGACGCCACGTTGCCGGGATTCGCCACCTGCACCGTCCAGGCGCGCGCCGTAGTGCCTACGTTTACCGTCGCCGCGATCCGCGTGGCGCTGGATGACGCAATCGCGGGGCTCACCACCGTGCCGCCCGAGTAGGTCATGCTGACGGTGGCGCCCGCCGCGAAGCCGCTGCCGTTGATGGTGAGAGTTTGCGCATTCGCCGAGCCAGTCATTGGATTGGGGCTCAGCGATGAAATGGCGGGCGGCGGAGCGGTTACCGTCAGCGTGGCCGCGTTGGACGCCGCGCCGCCCGGGTTCACCACTTGCACCGTCCAGGCGCGCGCCGTGGTGCCTACGGTCACCGTGGCCGCGATCTGCGTGGCGCTGGATGACGCAATCGTGGGGCTCACCACCGTGCCGCCCGAGTAGGTCATGCTGACGGTGGCGCCCGGCGCGAAGCCGCTGCCGTTGATGGTGAGCGTCTGCGCGCTGGCCGACCCCGTCATCGGATTCGGACTCAGCGTCGAGATAACCGGCGGCGGCGGCGGAGCGGTCACCGTCAGCGTGGCCGCGTTGGACGCCGCGCCGCCGGGGTTCACCACCACCACCGTCCAGGCGCGCGCGGTGGTGCCCACGTTCACCAGCACCTGCACCTGCGTGGCCGTGGCGCTGGAAATGGAGGCCGCCGTGTAGGCGAGGGTGGACGTTCCCGTGGTCAGATTCACCGTCAGACCCGCCACGAAGCCGCTGCCGTTGATGGTCAGCGTCTGGTTGGCGTTGGAGCCAGTCATGGGATTCGGGCTGAGCGAGGAGATCGCCGGCGGCGCCGTCACCTGCAGGTTGGCGATGTTGGAACTGCTGGAAGGCGAGTTCACCACCTGCACCGTCCAGGTGTTTGCCGTAGTGCCCACGTTCACCGTCGCCGCGATCTGCGTGCTGCTCGAGGACGTGATGGTGGGATGCACCATCGTGCCGCCCGCGTAAGTCAGGTTGACTGTGGCGCCCGCCGCAAAGCCGCTGCCGCTGATGGTCAGCGTCTGTGCGCTGGCCGACCCGGTCATCGGGTTGGGGCTGAGCGAGGCGATCGCCGGCCCGGCCGGCACGCTGCCCCAGGCGATGGCCAGGGCGTTGGCGTCCACCGATCCCAGCCCGGTGGCCAGATCGAAGCCCGCCGCCGCGCCGAACCCGTTCATCGCGCCCGCCGTCCCCGTGGTTTTGGAGGAGCAATTCGCCGATCCGCCCAGGCAGGGCACGGCGTTGGTGCCCGCCACGATATCGTGATACGCCGCCGGGGACTGCGCCGCGATGGGATAGAACCGCGCGTTCGGATTGCCCTGCCACGCCCCGGCGCGCTGCACCAGGATCGCCATGATGCCGGCCATCGACGGCGCTCCCGCCGAAGTGCCGCCCACCAGGTAGAGCGAGCCTTCGATCATGACCAGGTACCCGTCGTGCCCCGCCGCGCTGAGCGAAACGTCGGGGAGGTAGCGGTGGTGGCCGGAGCCCACCGGATCGACGGCGGGAACGCCGGGGCCGGTTTGCCAGGCCGGCGTGGCGTAAATAGTGCTGTACCCGCCGCCGCCCGCCCACAGGCCATTGGCGGCCGCGCCCGCGCTGGTGTAGGCGCTTTCGTTCCACACCACTTCCGGAATGTAGCTCTTGGCCGAAGCCAGGTGGGCATCGTTGGCCGTGTTCCAGTACGCGCCGGTGGAGTCGTTGAACTCGGTGCCGCCCACGGCCACGTTGTAGGGCGTGGAGGCCAGGCCGTTGACGGCGAACCCGCCGGCCGCCGGCGTGGTGGTGTTCTGCCCCTTGGAGCCGGTGCTCTGGGGGATGTCGCACCCCGCCGAACCGCTGTCGCCCGCCGAGACGAACACCGACATGCCCTGCGACGCCGCCTGCGACCAGAGGCTGTTGTAGAGCGCGTTGGAGGCGCCCATGTTGGCCTCGCACAGCCCGTAGCTCATGCTCATCACCGGCGCCAGCTTGTTGTCCACGATGTACTCGGCCGACAGAGTGACGCCGTCGGAGGCGTTGGTGTTGGCCGAAACCACCAGCTTCACCGCCGCTCCCTTGGCCACGCCTCCGCTCCACTCCATATCCAGGTCGGCCTCGGTCTCTTCCCCGGAAACGACTCCGGGGTTGGCCCCGTTCAGGACCACCGTCACGTTGCCGGCCCCCAACCCGAACTGGCTTCGGAAGGTGGTGTCGTCGTTCAGGTTGACGTTGGTGTCGGCCACGATGGCGATGGTCTGCCCGGTGCCGTCATAGCCCGCGGTCCACAGCGGGGCAACGTCGTAGATGGTGGCGAAATCGTAGGGCGAGAGGGCGTGCGATCCGCCGTTCAGGTCGGTCTGGCTGGTTGGCGCGCCGGGCGGCGCGGGTTTCGGCCCGATCGCGTGGTACAGCGGCCGCGCGTGAAAATCGTGCAGCGACGCCACGCCGCCCACCACGCCCGCCAGCGCCTCGGGGATGCCCACGTCGCTTGCGTTGGCGACGTGCGGCGCGCCATCCACGATGTAGTGATGGATCTCGGTGTGGAAGGCATTCTCCACCTGCCCCGCCGTGCCGCTGAACTCGATGCTGCGGCGTCCGCGGGCGATTTCACCCACGCGGAAGCCATGCCCCTCCAGCCATTCGACAACCGCATCCAGATCCTCCCGGGCCACCCCGAAGCGCTCGCCGAACTCCTCCGGGCTGAGCCAGCCATGGTAATTCTCCGATTGCGGATCCTGCTGCTCCGCCAGAAGCTGCTCCAGGGCGGCTTCCTGCTCGGGCGCGCTCCGGAGGACGAGCAGCATGCGATCCATGGGCAGGTCGCCGGACGCCCGGCCGGCGTCGTTGGCCGCGCTGGCCAGGGAGTGGGTGGTTCCCGGAACGCGGACGAACCGCGTATCGTCTACCGGGCGGGCGATGCGCGGCTGCGCTTGAGCGAACCCGGCGCTCGACAGCACACCGCACATGAAGAAGATAGACAGAGTCGTTTGGCTTCGCATGCTGTAACCCTCGGACAGCAGACCTTGGTGCGTGGCCATCTATTTGCGCCCACGTCGTTTTATCCGCTGTACAAAGGCTCATCGCCCGTCCCCGCGCCGGCAATAACAAAAAACCGCCCTAGGAAACCGTTCCAGCACCCTAGACCCGCCCGGTTTGCCCCCCGCGACGCGCCCCGGGTACCCTCCAAAAGCCCGCGCTCCAGGGGCGGCTTTTGGGGTGGTCTGCATCCAAGCGCCTAAATGGCAGCCTTCAACCCACTGAAAACAAACTGAATTCTCCTCTTGACGATTATCGCATATTGCAATATAGTAATCACATATTGCGATATGAGACTAGGAGAAAAGCTTCGGTACCTGCGGGAAGTGGAAGGCACGTTGCGCGGATTCAGCCGCGAACTCTCGCAGCAGGAGCTCTCCCGTCTCATCCAGAAGGAATTGGGAAAGTCCATCAGCCAGAGCTACCTGTCGCAGATCGAAAGCGGCGCGCGGCCGCATCTTACCAACTCTTCGCGCATGCTGCTGGCGAAGTTTTTCAAAGTGCACCCGGGGTACCTGGTGGACGACCCCGAAGGCTACCAGAACGAGCTGGTCTCAGAGGTGGGCATAGGGGAAGACCGCGTGGATATGTGGCTGGTGGACGGCGCGGAGCGGTTCCGCAAGGACGCCGACCTGCACCACGCGCTGGTGACCCTGGCGCGCCACGACGATTCGCGGATGTGCCTGGTCCTGTTGGGTACGATACTGGAGAACCCGGGGCTGGCGGAGCGCTTGATGGACGTGCTGAAAGCTCCCGCCTCGGGCGCCAAACCTAGGAGACGTGTATGAGCTGGTCGGATTTTTACTTGATCTGTTTCCTCGTCGGATTCGGTCTGAGCGCCTTGTCGTTCCTGGCCGGCAGCGTGCATCTGCCGCACCTGCCGCACCTGCACATCCACCACGGCATCCACCTGGGACACGCCCATGCGGGGCACGCGGCGGGTCACTCCGGCGGCGGCAAACTGGGCGCCGGCCGGACCACCATTTCGTTCTTCAATTTCGGGACGATGGCGGCGTTCCTGACGTGGTTCGGCGGCACCGGTTACATTCTGGTGCACGCTTACTCGGTCTGGTTTCTGCTGGCGCTGGGGATTGCGGTGGCCAGCGGCCTGGGCGCGGCATCGGTGGTGTTCTGGTTCCTGGCCAAAGTGCTGATGGGCCGCGAAGCCCCGCTGGATCCGGCCGATTACGAAATGGTAGGCGTGCTGGGGAAGCTGAGCATCTCCATCCGGTCCGGCGGCACCGGGGAACTGATCTATTCGCAGGGAGGCACGCGCCGCGTCGCCGGCGCGCGCAGCGAGGATGGCGTGGCCATCCCCAAGGGCGCCGAAGTCATGGTGACCCGATATGAGAAGGGGATTGCGTATGTGCGTCCGTGGCGGGACGCCATGGGTGAACTAGATGCCGGGAGGTAGTGAGAGAAAACGAACGGGCGGCGCTGCCGTCCCAAGGAGCAATTAACCAAACTCTATGCAGAACTTTATGCAAAACGAAGTCTACATGATCGTCGCGGGAGGCATTCTCGCGATCTTTTTCCTGATGATCGTCTTCGCCAAGCTGATCCGCAAGGCGGGGCCGAACGAGGCCATCATCGTGTACGGGTTCCTCGGCACGCGCGTCATCAAGAGCCGCGGCACGATGATTCTGCCCATGATGGAGAATTACCGCTGGCTGTCGCTGGAGTTGATGTCGTTCGACGTGGCGCCGCAGCAGGACCTGTACACCAAGCAGGGCGTCGCCGTCACGGTGGAGGCCGTGGCGCAGATCAAGGTGAAGAGCGATCCGGAATCGATCCTGACCGCGGCCGAACAGTTTCTGACCAAGGACCCCATCCAGCGCGAAGGCCTGATCCGCCTGGTGATGGAAGGCCATCTGCGCGGCATCATCGGCCAGCTCACGGTGGAAGAGATCGTCAAGGAGCCCGAAATGCTGGGCGACCGCATGCGCTCCACCTGCGCCGACGACATGAACAAGATGGGCCTCGAGGTGATTTCGTTCACCATCAAGGAAGTCCGCGACAAGAACGAGTACATCAGCAACATGGGCCGGCCGGACGTGTCCCGTATCAAGAGGGACGCCGACGTAGCCACCGCCGAAGCCGAGCGCGATACCGCCATCCGGCGCGCCGAAGCCTCGCGCGAATCCGCCATCGCCAGGGCCCGCGCCGACCAGGAGCGGGTGCTCGCCGAAACGCTCTCCCTCACCAAGCAGGCCGAGGCGCAGCGCGACCTGGAAGTGAAAAAGGCCGAGTACAACGAAAGCGTGAAGAAGCAGCAGGCCCAGGCCGACAAGAGCTACGAGATCCAGACCGCCATCATGCAGCAGCGGGTGCGCGCCGAGGAAGGCACCATCCACGTGGTGGAGAAGGAGCGCGAGGCCAAGGTGCAGGAAGCCGAGATCGCGCGCCGCGAAAACGAGTTGATCGCCACCGTCCTCAAGGGCGCCGAGTACGAGCGCAAGCGCATCGTGACGCTGGCCGAAGCCGAGCGCCAGCGCACCATCACGGAAGCCGAGGGCCGCGCCGCCGCCATCCGCGCGCAGGGCGAAGCCGAAGCCGAGATCATCTTCAAGAAGGGCGACGCCGAAGCCCGGGCCATGAACGTGAAGGCCGAAGCCTACCAGCAGTTCAACCAGGCGGCGATCGTGGACAAGCTCATCACCAGCATGCCCGAAATCGCCAAGGCGCTGGCCGCGCCGCTCGCCAACGTCGACAGGATCACCGTGGTTTCCACCGGCGGCGAGACCGCCGGCGTGAATAAGATCACGGGCGATATCACCAAGATGGCCGCGCAGATTCCCGCGCTTTTCGAAACGCTCTCGGGCATGCCGCTCCAGGAGCTGCTGTCGAAAGTGCGGTCGATCGGCGACACAACCAAGAAACCGGGCGACACCGCCTGAACGGAGTGAACAGACCGACGGCAGTACCCACAAGGTAGCGGCCTCAAGGGGCCGCTACCACAAGAAAGGAGCTTCCCAATGGCACTATTAGAACGAGTTGCAACCCTGATCCGGGCGAACCTCAACGACCTGGTGGACAAGGCCGAAGACCCGGAGAAAATGATCAAGCAGGTCATCCTGGACATGGAGAACCAGTTGATGCAGGTGAAGACGCAGGTGGCCGTCTCCATCGCCGACCAGCACGTGCTGGCCAAAAAGCTGCAGGAGAGCGAGGACACCGAGAAGCAATGGATGCGCCGCGCCGAACTGGCCGTACAGAAGGCGGACGACGCCCTGGCCCGCACCGCCGTGGAGCGTTATATGAGTGCGAAGACCGTCACCGAGAACTTCCGCCTGCAGTTGGAAGACCAGAAAACCCAGGTGGAGAACCTCAAGGCCGCGCTGTTGAAGCTGGAGCAGAAGCTGGCCGAAGCCAAAAGCAAGAGCGACCTGCTGATCGCCCAGCACCGCCGCTCGCGCGCCCTGGCCAAGGCCACCGACGCCGGCCGCGCCATCGGCGATAACTCCAACGCCGCCGCCTTCGATCGCATGAAGAGCAAGGTGCAGCACAGCGAAGCCGCCGCCCAGGCGTCCTCGGAGCTGGCGGCCGACCGCGTGGACGACAAGTTCGCAGCGCTCGAACAGCAGACCGAGGTGGATCGCGTGCTGGCGGAGCTAAAGGCCAAGCTGAGGGCCTGAACCTATGATTCACAAAAGTCGAAACGACTGGTGGCTGGTGGCCGCCTTCTTTCTAGGTGTGTCCGTGAGCCTGGCGGCCGGCCAATACTGGATCGGCGTCCCCATGCTCCTTCTGTTCGTGCTGTGCGTGTACCCGCACAAGTACGAAACCACCGGCGGCGGGCTGCTGATCCGCGCCACCCTGTTCCGGCGCCTGATCCCCTACGGCGTCATCACCCAGGCCGAACCCTGCACCGGCGGCCGGGGCCTGGCGCTGGCGTTCGACGGCATCGCCATCCGCTACGGCCTGGGGTCGGAGCTGCGCATTTCGCCCGCCGACCCCGACGCGTTCCTGGCCGATCTGGCCGCGCGCGCTCCGCACCTGAAGCGCCAGGGGCACGGCCTCGTGCTGGCGTGGAACTGAACCGGAGGCTGAACTCTGTATGGAAAAGCTATTCCACTTCGATACCCCGCCCGAGGAATACCGGGCCGATGCGTGCGTCGTCTCCTGCTACGACGCACGCTTCGAGCTGGTGGTGCGGAAGTTCCTCAAGCGCCGCGGCCTGGCGGTGGTGGACCACCTGAAGATCGCCGGCTCGGTGAAGTCTTTGGTTTCGCCCGGGCAGGAAGCCGACCGCGAGTTCGTGCTGCGCATGATCCGCATCTCCATGCGCCTTCACCAGTCGCGGCTGGTGGTGATGGTGGGCCACAACGACTGCGGCGCGTACGACGGCGCTCCGCCCGCGACCGTGATTGCCGACCTGCTCCGGGCCGCGGAGCTGCTGCGCGCCGCCGAGCCGTCGCTGGCGGTGGAGTGCTACTTCGCCGATTTCGACGGCGTGTACCGGGTGGACGAGACCGCGAGCGGGGTTGCCGCGGCGGGCGGGCAGAGCGCATAATGCGTCATGGCTCATCGCGCCGCCGGCCAATCGGCATTCCTCGGGAAGTTGCTGCCGGCCACGCTCGGAATCGCCGCCGGTCTGCCGTGGGCGCAGCAGCCGGCCTCCGCGCCGCCTTCTTTCGACGTGGCCTCCGTTAAGGCGCTCGACCAATCGTGGTCGGAGATATCGCCGACGCGCTCGGGCGGCAGAATCCAGTGGTCCACGAACCTTCTGGATCTGATCGGATACGCCTACCGCATGGAGCCGTTTCGGATCCTGGGCCCGGTTCCGGGCAGGGAGTCCGTTTACCGGTTCGATGCCACGACTGCCGCGACCGCCGGCAACGATCAGGTCCGCGCCATGTTTCAGTCCCTGCTGGTGGACCGGTTCAGGATGGTGGCGCACCGGGAGACGAGAAGCGCCGACGGTTTCGGGCTCTCCGTGGGGAAGGGCGGCCTCAAGATCCGGGAGGCCAAGGCGGGAGATCCGCCCGCGCCCTTGCCGGAGTGGCTGGAGGTGGACCCGGCCGAGATCGACGGCAAAGTCATCACCACCTCGCCCGGCCCTGGCATCTTCACCATCGCCGGCCGCCGGGTTTCCATGGCCCAGTTCGGCGCGGCGCTGCAACGCATGTTGGGTATGGCTGTGTGGGACGAAACCGGACTCAAGGGGAACTACTACTTCGCCTTCCGTTTCGCGCGCGAGAACGCGCCAGCCGAGACCGATGACGTGGCTGTCTCGACCGCCATCCGGGAGACTCTCGGCCTCAGGCTCGAGAAACACCGCGGCCCGGTGGAGATGCTGGTGGTCGATCGCATCGAGCGCAAGCCGACCGAGAACTGATGGCTTGAGCTTGGGCCGCGCGAGGTACGCAGCCTACACCTTGTAATCCCACTCTTTGCGGTAGGGCATGTCCACGAAGCCGTTGGCTATGTCGTCGTTGGAAAATCGCCCGGCCTTCGCGTCCCACATCAGCACCTTGGAGCTTCGCCAGTACATGGCTCCCGTGCCGTTGTTGAACAGGGGGCGCCCATTGGGGTCGTGCACATGGCCGTCATTGGAAGCGGGAATCCACGTCACCGCCGAATCCGACCGGCCGGCATCGGTTCTGGGAGCGTTTGCCACTTCCTGCAGGGTGCGCCCGGGCACGCTGTAGCGCCGCAGCGTCGCGCTTCCGAGCAGGGCGAATTCGGTGAGATCGCAGGCGAACTCGATGGGTGTTATCGACTTTTTGCCGGCTTTGCAGGCCCGTATCCACTCGGTGTAATGATCCGGCCGCTCGCAGCGCGGCAAGTAGGGTTCGGGCTGCTTGAAGTCCTTGAAGCGGTTCAGCGGCAGGAGCCATCCGCCGGGGAGACCCTGACGCGGCTCGCCCGGCCGGGGCGCCACATGGTCCGGCATCGAAGGACTCCCGCCGTAGAACGCGGAAACCTGTACGCCCTTCTCGCCCACGAACATCATGCCCCGGCCCGGCATCCCCATGTCGGGGAGCATCGACAGCGGCCGCGGCGGTTGCAAGCCGCCATCGTAGAAATACACCATCGTCTCGGGATGCTTGCCGCGCGCCGGAAGGTGCCACTGGACGTAGTTCGCGATGCTCGAGCACTCGGTGTTCGAGACCCGGCCGTCTATGGTGCTGGACTGGCAGGCGTCGGCCGCCACCCAATCCGGCGCGCCCATTTCGAGTTCGTCGAAGAAGATGTGCAGCGCGTGACAGGCCACGTCGCCCAGGTTGCCGGTGCCGAAATCCCACCAGGGACGCCAGTTGCCGTAATGGTAGATTTTGTGGTAGGGCCGCGCGGGAGACGGGCCGCACCACTGGTCCCAGTCCATCCCCTCGGGCGGCTTCTGAACCTCCGCCGGCCTTGCCAACCCGCTGGAGCAGTGAGTACCGGTCCAGAAGTGGGCCTCGCGTACCGGCCCGATGGCGCCGCTCAACAGCAACTCCGTGGTGGCCCGGGCGGGGGAAGTGCGCGAATCCTGAATGCTGGCCTTGGTGGTGACCTTGGAGGCCAGCGCGGCCGCCTTCACCCGGCGCGCCTCGGCGATGGTGCGGGTCATCGGCTTGGCGCAATAGATGTGCTTGCCCATGGCCAGGCCGGCCAGCACCAGGTGGGAATGCCAGTGGTCCGGGGTGCCCACGATCAGCGCGTCGAAGTGCTCCCGCTCTTTGTCGAACATGCGCCGGAAGTCCTTGTAGACCGCGGCTCGGGGATACAGCTTGAAGACCGGCGCGGCGTAATCGTAATCGAGGTCGCAAAGCGCCACGATCTCTTCGTCCCGGCAGCCGGCCACGTAGTCTCCGCCCACGCCGCCGACGCCTACGGCCGCGATCCTGAGCTTGTCGCTGGGGGCCCGGTAGCCGGGGCCTCCCAACACGTGGCGCGCCACCACCAGCGGCGCCAGGCCGGCGGCAATGGCGGTGCGGCGGGACAAGGCGCCCTGGCTGGATTCGTTCGGATTCATGAGACGGTTCTCCTTTTCGACGGCGTTCGACACTTCCGCGGCATGCCGCGGGCGGCGGGCGCCACTTTCATATTATTGCCCGTTCCCGCGCCGCCCGGCCTGCTATCCTGAAGGCATCTTTCCCGTTTGGATGCGCGCTTGAAAGTCGGTTTCGTCAGCCTGGGTTGTCCCAAGAATCTCGTCGATAGCGAAGTCATGATGGGTCAACTGGTGGCCCGCGGCCACGAGTTGACGCCGCATCCCGCCGAGGCCGACGTGCTGGTGGTGAACACGTGCAGCTTCATCGGCCCGGCCAAACGCGAGTCCATCGACGCCATCCTGGAGATGGCCCGGTACAAGAAGACCGGCCGGGTTCGCCGGTTGATCGTGGCGGGCTGCCTGGTGGAGCGGTACCGCGGCGACATCCGCAAGGAACTCCCGGAAGTCGATGCCGTGATCGGCACCAACCAGATCGACGCCATCGTGGAGTGTTGCGAAGGGCTGAGTCCCGTCACTCGGCCGTCCGCGCCGTACCTGTATCACGACCTCACGCCGCGCGTGCTGGCCACTCCCCGCCACTTCGCCTACGTGAAGATCGCCGAGGGCTGCGACCATCCCTGCGCTTTCTGCGTGATTCCGCAGTATCGCGGGAAATTCCGCAGCCGGCGCCCGGAGAGCGTGGTTGCCGAAGCCACCCGCCTGTTCTCTCAAGGCGTGCGCGAGATCAACCTGATCGGACAGGACACCACCAGCTATGGCGAGGACCTGGGACTGTCCGGCGGCCTGGCGGCGCTGCTGGCGCGCCTGGCGAAAATCGAGACCGGCCGCGAAACCTGGATCCGCTTCCTCTACGCCTACCCCAACCAGGTGACCGCGCGGCTGCTGGACACCATCGCCGCGCACCCGCCGCTGGTGAAGTACATCGACATGCCGTTGCAGCACGCGAGCGCGCGCGTCCTGCGGCGCATGAAGCGCGGCGCGTCGGGAGACATTTTCCTGAAGAGCATCGAGCGCATTCGGCGCACCATCCCGGGCGTGGCCATCCGCACCAGCTTCATCGTGGGTTTCCCGGGCGAGACGGCGGCGGATTTCGAGGAACTGTGCCAGTTCGTCCAGGCCGCGCGCTTCGACAACCTGGGCGTGTTTGCGTACTCCGACGAAGACACCAGCCAGAGCTACCGGCTGGACGGCAAAGTGGACGGCCGCACCATTCACAACCGCAAGCGGCGGCTCATGGCCCTGCAGCGGCCGATCGCGCGCGCCCGGAATCGCGCCCTGGTGGGGCGGGAAGTGACGGTGCTGGTGGAAGGCGAATCGAGCGAAACCGAACTGCTGTGGCAGGCGCGCATGCCGGGCCAGGCGCCGGAGATCGACGGCGTGGCCCTGATCGCCGATTCCGAGGGTGCGCCGCCGCGCCAGGGCGAAATCCGCCGCATGCGCATCGCCGAAGCGCACGATTATGATGTAGTAGGCACGCTGCTGCCGCCCCACGAGCCGGCCCCGCGCTTCGCCACGACGCCGCTGGTCAATATCGCACCCGTACCGACAGTATGAAGTGCCCGATCTGCAAGAAGGATGTCGAACCGGGAGAACCGGACTTCCCGTTCTGCGGCGAACGCTGCCGGATTGTCGATCTGGGCAACTGGGCGGCGGAGAAGTACGTCATCCCATCGCCGGTTGAGGCGGAGGAAGATGCGGAGGACGGCAGTGAATAGGGCGAACGGAGCGGCGAAAACCGGCGCCAGCATGCGGGTGAAAGCGCGAAAAACGGGGTCTGTCCCGGCCGGGACGAGTATGCGGCTGGCCATCGCCAATACCGTCTCCACCTGGTTTGGATGCGGGCGCTCGCCGGCGGCTCCGGGGACGGCGGGGTCGGCGGCGGCGGTGGTCATCGCCATCCTGCTGCACCGTTATGCCGGTTTCGCGGGGTGGCATTTCGCGCTGCTGGCGGCGGCCCTGTTCCCGCCGGCGGTCTGGGCGGCCGGCGTGACGGCGCGCGCGGCCAACATCGAGGACCCCGGCTTCGTGGTGGTGGATGAGGTGGTCGGCCAGTGGATTGCGCTGGCGGGCGCGCGCACCCTGAACTGGGGAACCTTCCTGGCGGCGTTTCTGCTGTTTCGCCTTTTCGATATCTGGAAGCCGCCGCCGGTGCGCCAACTGGAAGCCTTGCCCGGCGGATGGGGCATCAACGCGGACGACGCCATGGCCGGAGTCTACGCGGCACTTGTGTTATTCCTGGCAGGATGTTTCAATCTCTATTGAATGCCTCTTCGGAAACCTCCCGGCCCAACGCCGCAAATTTCGCAGGTCACTCCGCACGCCGCCATCGCCGGCGGTGAGTTGCAGATCTACGGCAAGGGCTTCGCAGCGGCCGGGCGGCCGCGCGTCACCTTCGGGGACACCGGCGCGCGCACCATCGTCGGCTCGGATTCCTTCGTGATCGCCCGCGTCCCGGAGGGCGTCACGGCGGGAGAACTGGTGATCGAAAACGAAGGACGGTCGAGCGAACCCTGGGCTTGCGACATCGGCGTGCAGATCGCCGACAGCCTGCATCCGGTGGCCAATCCGGCCGTGGACGCGCTGGGCAACATCTACACCACCTTCAGCGGGTCGCGCGGCCAGAAAGTGCCGGTGGCGGTTTTCAAGATCGACCCCAGCCTGGGCATGAAACCGTTCATCAACGACCTGATGAACGCCACCGCCCTGGCCTTCGACCGCGAGGGCATGCTGTACATCTCCAGCCGGCACGATGGCGTGGTCTACCAGGCGTCGCCGAGCGGCGCCATGTCGGTTTTCGTGGAAGGCATGGGCGTGGCCACCGGCCTCGCCTTCGACGGCGAACACAACCTGTACGTGGGCGACCGCAGCGGCACGATCTTCAAGATCAGCCCCGACCGCCAGATTTTCGTGTTCGCCACGCTGGAGGCGTCCATCGCCGCCTACCACCTGGCTTTCGGCCCGGACGAGTACCTGTACGTCACCGGCCCCACTACCTCCAGTTTCGATTGCGTCAACCGGATTTCGGTGCACGGGGAAGTGGAGGTCTTCTACCGCGGCCTGGGCCGGCCGCAGGGGATGGCGTTCGACGAGTCGGGCAACCTCTACGTGGCCGCGTCCATGGCCGGCCGCCGCGGCGTGGTGCGCATCGCGCCGGACCGCCGCGCCGAGCTGTTCCTCTCCGGCCCCGGGATCGTGGGCCTGGCGTTCACGCCTCCGCGTTCGCTCGCGATCGCCACCACCAACGCGCTCTATCGCGTGGACACCGGCATCAAGGGCCGGCCGCCGATCTGACGGCGCTGCGGGGATGGACGCGGAGATCATAGCGGTAGGTTCGGAAATGCTGACGCCCCAGCGCGTCGACACCAACTCGCTATATCTGACCGGCGAGTTGAACCGGCTGGGGGTGGAAGTGGTGGCCAAGTGCGTGATCGGCGACCACCGCGAACGCCTGGCCGCCGCCATACGGAGCGCCATTTCGCGCTCCGCCATCGTGATCCTTTCGGGCGGCCTGGGCCCCACCGAAGACGATGTCACGCGCGACGCTGTGGCGCTGGCGCTGGGCCGGAAGCTGGTCTTCCACGCCGACCTCTACGAGGCCATCGAGCGGCGCTTCGCGCAGATGAAGCGTCCCATGCCGGAGGTCAACAAGCGGCAGGCGTTCCTCGTCGAGGGCGCCGAGCCATTGCCCAACGACCGCGGCACCGCGCCCGGCCAGTGGGTGGAGGCTTCCGGCGCGGTGCTGATGCTGCTGCCCGGACCGCCCCACGAACTGAGCGCCATGTTCGAGGGACATTGCCTGCCGCGCCTGGCCCACATCGTGCCCAAACTGGCCATCCGCACGCTGGTGCTGCGCGTGACGGGCATGTCGGAGTCCGATCTGGACCAGACCATCGCGCCGGTGTACACCCGTTACCAGAACCCGGTCACCACCATCCTGGCCGCCAAGGGCGATCTGCAAGTTCACCTGCGGGCGCGATGCGCCACGCTGCCGGAGGCCGACGCGCTGCTGGGGGAAGTGGCCGAACCCATCGAGCGGCTGCTGGGAGATCGTATCTACTCGCGCAACGGCGATCCGCTGGAGGTGGTGGTGGGCGGCTTGCTGCGGCAGGCCCACGCCACCGTGTCGGTGGCGGAAAGCTGCACCGGCGGCCTGCTGGGCGGGCGCCTGACGGAGACGCCGGGCAGTTCCGATTACTTCGTGGGCGGATTCATTACATACAGTAACGAGCTGAAAGAGAAACTGCTGGGCGTGCCGCCAGAGACCATCGCCGAGTTCGGCGCCGTCAGCCGCCAAACCGCCGAAGCCATGGCCGCGGGCGCGCGCCGGCGCACCGGTTCCGATTACGCCGTGGCGGTTACCGGCGTGGCCGGCCCCGCCGGAAGCGAAGCCAAGCCGGTGGGGACGGTGTACGTCGCGGTGGCGGATGCCGCCGGCCTCCAGGTGGCGCACCGTAGATTCCTGGGAGACCGCGCCAGAATCCGCGCCTTCACGGCGCAGATGGCGCTGGATACGCTGCGGCGCCGCCTGATCGGCAAGCCGTAGGGCCGGACTGCCGGCCCTGACGCCGGATCGCCAGGTCGAGCAGGCCGGCATCGGTCAACTGGTACGGCAAGCCGCTTTCCATTGAAGCCTGGAGCATGGCGTGAATCGCTTCGGCCGGGCGGGAATGCGCCATGGCTCCCCATCCCAGTCGCAGGAAGCCGGGACCACCGGCTAGTGGCAGTGCGTGGCCACGTTCAGCAGGGTGGTCGGGTTTGCCAAATTCGCCAGCGCGGTGCCGGTTATCTGCAGCCAGACAAGCGAGCCCGCCGGTACGGCAACGCTGCCGTTGGTTGTGGTCAGGAACCCAAAACCGTTTAGTGTTGTAGCCAGCCCCGAGCCTTCCGAGGCCCCTCCATACCATTCCAGCGTCACAGTGAGATTGCCATTCAGAAAAAAAGCCTGCGCATTTGTCGATACGGACATCCTGTCGAACGTGCAGGCGTTGGACAAGACCGTTGCCGTGTCCTGCCAGTCGGCGAAGCTTTGGCCGAAAGTCGGGTCCCCAACGACGGTCAGGCCGGCCTGGATTTCCTGGGCCCCGAGAATGGAGGATGCATAGTTGACGATGTTCTGATTGAGCAGGATTTGAGCCACGAAATACGTCCCGGGTCCTGCGGCTCCCGCCGGCCCTACCAGGGAAGTGCAACTGTCCGGCCAGTTCCCCGACGCCTTCGGTCCGTACAAACAATTCGTGGTGGTCAGGAGGTAGAAGTCCCCATTTGCGCCAATACCGGCTGCCGGAGCCGAGGTCCCATTCCAGATCGTATTGCCGTTCAAGCCGTTGGCGCCGTTCGCGCCTGCCGGGCCTTGCGGACCCGTCGGTCCAGCCGGTCCCGTCGGTCCAGCCGGTCCGCCTGCCGGGCCTTGCGGACCCACCGGACCGGTCGGACCGGTCGGACCCGTCGGACCGGTATTGTCCAGCACAATCGTCAAAGTCGCCGGATGGCTGGTATTCAGGTTCTCCTTGCTGTCGAACTGAACGCTCGTACCCGAGGTCCCCACGATCATGAAACCGTTGTTCGAGCTCGGGGTGGTAACCCAGCCTTGCACGGCTGGCGTCGCATCCACTGTGACGAACGTATTGGCCGTGGCCACCGGCACAGCCGACGCAACCGCGACGCCCTCCGACGGCGGCGCGAATCCGCTGACCCCCGACTCCGTCCAGGCCGAGGCGACCGTATCGATATTGATTGTCCCGCCCGAGCTTACATGATCCAGGAATAGCGTGAGCGTGGCTTTCTGGATTTGGGCCGCGGTCACTCCCGCCGGGAGAGAGCTGAGATCGAACTGCACCAGGCCGACACTCGACGAGCTGCCCACCGTGATGGTGGTTGCGGCGCCGTAGTTCGTGCCGTTGCCCGGCACGTAAAAGGCATCCTGCGAGGGTGTCAGCGTTTGCGCGAAGCCTGCGATGGGCGTGAGAGCAAGCACACCAATGGCGAGACGAATCGGGTTCTTCATTATTCTCCTCCGTTGTTTCCCAGTTAAGATTCTCTGAATTTGAAACCAAGCCGCCCCTGCAGGACCATCCAGGCGCCGCCGGTCAGCAGCAAAAGAATACTACCGGGTTCCGGTGCTTCCCCTTGGAAGACGGAATCCGCCCCAGAAATTGAAATGGCGTAATCGCCCGTACGCGACGTGCCCAAGGCCGTGGTGACGTCGCAGAAGCTTCCGCCGGTACCGGCTTCCTGGCAAGTGAAGCCGGGGTTGGCGTCCTGGACAAACCCATCCGAGAGGGTGGTATCCACCGGACGGTTGTCGTATACCGCCAATGCCAGGGTAAACGTGCCCGGCCCAAGAGTGTCCTGGTAAAAAAGGTCGTCGCAGTTCGACGTCACCGGATCCTGGGCCACCTGGCTGCAGGTTCCGTTCGTGAGCGTGATGACGTTACCCAGGTTGTCGAAGATGAAGGCGGTAGGCGCGAATCCCCCGGATGGGATGGTGGTCGAGCCGACCGTTCCGCCGCCATAGCTGTAGGTCTGGATGGAAACGGTTTCGGGCGCGTTTGCCGTGAAGTCGAATAGCGCCACCTCGTTATCCGCGTCGAAGGTTCCCTGGAAGAAAACGATGCCGGCGCGGCCGGGCGCGACGGCCAGCAAAAACAGCGCCATGCCGCGAATCAGCCCGCTCAACGGGTATTCTGAAGATCGAATTACCACTTTAGTCCCCTCCGGTTATGCAAGTGAGTATACACGTTTGGCTTACACAGAAGCAAGGCAGGTGAGCCCGCTCCGGTTTCCACTGGGGCGCGGTGGCTGCACGAAGCGGCAAGCACAAGAAACAAAAAGGTGAATGAGCGACAACCGCGAATTGAGTTGGCTCCCCGGGCTGGACACGTTTCGAACTTTCAAAACCAGTTGACCCTCTGATCGAACCAGCAGATGGCCATTGTTTTCAAATCGATTCGAGCGCACCGCCGACGCTTGTCCACACCGGGCACCCAGCTTGGACACGTCTCGAACTCGTCGGAGCGAGCACTCTTGGTCTCACGAAGGGTCCTTTGTGCAGCAAGCTGCGAGGCCCGCTTGCTCGCGCGGCCGGCTCAGTCGCTGGGCGGGAACCGCCACCGTCAGGCAGCGGTGCGCGACCGAAGTGGCCGAGCACGCGGAGTGCATAGTAAGTCAGCCACTTGCTGGGCTTTCCCAGCGTCTCCACGTCTACCCACATTTTGCCATTCAGCGAATTCTCCATGACCCACTTGCCCTCCAGCGTCATCTTCGATTCGATGACATTGAGCGGTCTCCTGAGTGCAGCGGACATTGGCGTGCCTGATTCTGCGAGGGCGTACATGGCTTCGAGGACATCCGAGTTGTAGTGCAGCGGGAAGCCGAACTTCAGCCACCCCTGCTTGGGCTTCGGGTCGCCCAGCCCACGGCTCGACACGAACGCGTCCTTCTGATCGGACACCCACTGCTTCACGGTCCGGCCGGGAGGCAATCCGCTGCGCCCGGGGTTGCGCGCCAGGATCCTCTGCCAGCCCGTCTGGTTCCCCGGCACATATACAAAGACATCGCGTTCGAGCAGGCGGCTGACCAACAACTTGATGGCGGACCTCATGGCTGGGGTCCGGCGCGCCGGGGGCACTTGTGAGAAGCAGAGGAGCAGTTTCGGCTGAGCCATGTAGCAATACCGCAGCAAGGAATAGCCCATGCCGCCGCAATCGATGCCCCCATCGTTCACGACTCTCTGCGCCAACGCCTCGCGCTCCCGCTGGACGATGGGGTGTTCTCCGTAACCCAGACGCGTCAGGCCAGCGAGGACGTTGGCCGTCAGACAATGCGCGCCGTCTTTGACCGGCAGTCGGAGCATCCAATCGTGCTGGCCCAATATCGTGCCGATACCCGCAGCGATGCGCGGGTCCCGCCCGTCGGCCAGGAACTGGCCCAGGAAGATAACCTGCCAGTACTTGCCGGTGTATTTCTCGTATGCCTTGTGGTCGTCATCCCAGAACCGGTCTCCGTGCCGGAGTATTCCCAGGGTGACCTTGTATTGCATCAGCCGTGATTTCGCCAGCGCCAGCTCCGGGCCCGCCTCCGGCCTTCCCAGCAGGTGCTTCAAGGTCAGGTAGCGAACCGGAGGATTGTCCTCTTCGAGCAGCCAATCGATCACCTGCATGATGTAAATGTACACCCGAAGGCCAACAGCGGTGCGGGGCTGGCCTCCAGAGGCGCACGGCAGCGCATGTCGTTTCTTGTCAGCGACCTACCTTGCGGGTAGTGCGAAGATGGAACTGGGGGCACCAGTAACCCCACATTCAAAAGGGCGATTTTGCGTGGCTCCCCAGCATGGACACGTTTCGAACTTTCGCGGCCCAGTTGGCCCTGTGATCGAACCGGTAGGCGCGTAATGTTTTCAGACTGATCGACGCAAATGCTGACCTGTGTCCATACCGGGTACCCAGTCTGGACACGTCTCGAACTCGACAACGGAGCCCAATGTAACTTCTGGATAGCGCGTGATCTGGGACCAATGGAGTTCAGGTTCTACAAAGTCCCGCGTGGCGGATAGACCGCCCGTGAGCAGCCGCTGATTTACAGCCGCCCGGCAGCCCGGTAGTAATTCTCGATGTAGCGGCCGTCGATATCGGTAAATCCGTATTCCTTGGCGAGATCTCCCACAAAGACCAGTTGCCCTGACTTTGCGATCACATTTGGGTCGGAAGCCAGAGCGACGACGGCTCGGCCGGTGTATTCAGTCGATTCCGCCAAGTCGTACCGGTAGAGTTTCTGGAGCGCTTCGTCCTGCATGTGGACCTGCACGCGCTCCGTCTTCATGAACCCCGGCAGTAGACCCAGCAGCGTGATGCCGGCTTTACGGGCTTCGGGAGCCAAGCTCACGACCAGACGGTTGAGAGCATAGTGCGGAAGGTGCTCGAACAGATCCCACTGTGGGCTGCCGCTGAGCTTGTCCATGTCGATCATTGGCTCGCTGATCGCTGCTATCAATCCAGAGCCCCGCTCAGACATCAGCCGGGCGGCCTCGCGAGCCGCAATCCAGAAAGCCTGCGGCCCGGCGCCCATGAAGTCGTCCCAGAAGGCCGCAGGCAATTCCCAAAACGGATGTTTCCATATCGGATCGACGAAATGCTCATTGCCGCCCCACACCGCACAGGCGAAAATGTCGAGGCGGCCATATTCGGCGTGGACGCGGTCGAAGAGACTCTTGCATTGCCCCGCGTCAGTGTGATCGATTTGGACCGGTATACCAACACCCCCGCGACGCGTGACTTCCTCAGCAGTCTCCTCGATGACGCCGAAAATCCCATCGATCGG
>Ga0326727_10012199_pt1 | contig 19659 bp, 12 predicted proteins | sample MB2enrmetagenome_FD_207643 | JGI IMG/M metagenome (GOLD analysis project Ga0326727, IMG submission 207643) | Lab enriched peat soil microbial communities from McLean, Ithaca, NY, United States - MB29MY | ecosystem: Environmental > Terrestrial > Soil > Wetlands > Peat | place: USA: New York...
CCCATCTTGAAGTAGACCCAGCCGAGAGAGTCGAGGTAAGCGCCGTTCTGCGGATCGAGCTTGACGGCGCGGCGGATCAGCGAGAGAGCCTCTTCGAGGCGCGTGCCGCGGTCGGCGAGCATGTATCCGAGATAGTTGAGGGCGGTGGCGTTCTTGGGATCGCTGGCGAGCACCTTGCGGAAGTAGCTTTCGGCCTCGTCGTATTTCTTCTGGCGCTCGTAGATGGAGCCGGCGATGAAGTTGGCGTACTCCTTGTCTTCCGGACGGGCTGAGAGCTCAAGCGCCTTGGCCATCGCCTTTTCGGCGTCGGGGAAGCGGCGCAGGCGGCTGTACATCTGCGCCAGTGCGATGTAGACCTCGCGGTCGTCGGCGGGCTTGCCGTTGAGCATGCCTCTGACGCGAGCGATGGCGGCATCGGCCTGTCCGCTATCGGCCTCCTGTCCGGCGAGGACCATCTGCAGGCCGCGATCGTTGGGAAGCTTCTCGACGGCCTCGCGGGCGGCGGCGGTAGCCGCGGGCCAGTTCTTGGCGTCGCGATAGGTCTCGATGATCTGCTGATAGCCGCGGGCGACGGCATCGTCGCCGAGATCGATCATTCGGCGGAAGTTTTTGATGGCCTCGTCGGTCTTGTTGGCGTCGCGATAGATGGTTCCGAGGCGCTCGATGAAGATGGCGCGATTGTTGCGCTCGGCGCTGGTGTAAACGCCGTTGGGCTTACTGGTGCGCTCGATCAGTTCTTCGAGCAGCTTAGCGGCCTCATCGAACTTGCCCAGCGCTTCTTCGATGACGGCGCGATTGTATTCGACCTCGATCAGATCCTGCGCGACGGCCTGGGCCTTGTCGAGCGCTGCAAGCGCTTTCTCGAACTGCCCGTCGCGGCGGTAGATCTCGGAGATGCGCAGGAGGGTCTGGGCGTCCTGAGGATCGGCGGCGGCGACGGCCTCGAACTGCTCGAGCGCGGCCTCGGTCTGATTGTCGTTGAGCAGATTCTGCGCCAGTCCGCGGACGGCGTCGAGGTTGTCTTTATCCTGATCGACGGCCTTGCGATAGGCCTCGATGGCGTGGGGGTAATCCTTCTTCTGCTCGTAGGTATAGCCGAGAATCGAATCGATGCGGGCGGAGCGATCGGCCTCCGGGACCGACTGCAGAATTTGCAGAGCGCGGTTGGTGTCTCCCTCCTCGTTGTAAAGCAGGGCGAGGGTGGTGACGGCGTCCTCCGAGGAGGGCTGCAACTTTACGGCGGTGCGGAATTCGGCCTCGGCCTTGGCGGTATCGTTGTTCATCCGATAGAGCCGGCCGAGCAGGAGGTGATCCTCGGTGCTGGAGGGATCGAGGCGGACAATCTGCTCGTACTGCTCGATGGCGAGATGCAGAATCTGCTCGGTTTCGCCTTGTGTTCCTCCCTGCAGGTCGCCGATGGAGCGCAGATAGATTCTGCCGAGCAGGCGGCGGGCATCGAGGTTGTCGGGATCCTTGTTGATGATCTCCTGGGCCTCGACGATGGCATCACGAATCTCGCCGGTGCGGGCGTAGAACTCGGCCAGCGTGGAGGCGAGAAATGGCGAGTTGGGATCGGCCTTGAGCGCGGCCTTATACTCATCGAGCGCCTTGGCGGCGTATTCGGTGCGACCGGTGACGGCGACCATCTCCTCGTACATGTGGCCGAGCTGGAAATGATAGTAGGCCTCGGCGCGGTCGGGCCTGGCGGCTGTGTCGGGCTTGGCAGCTGGCGATGCGGCGGCCGTGGGGGCCGGGGCATCTGCCGGCTGAGCCGAAGCGCCGGACGACTGCCGGGCAAAGGCCGCGAGCGAAAGCGCCAGAATTACGAGAACGATGGAGCGAGTGGGTGTTTTCATGATCACCAAGCCAACGGTACTTAGATGCGCTTCAGCTCGCGGCCGAAGCAGTTTTCATCCTGCTTCTTCTATTCTAGGCCAAGAGGCAAGTAGGCGTGACTTTGGCTGGGTCGAATCGCGAAATTTGCAGCTTTCACCTTGCGAATCTGGGGGGCGTAGCTCCCACATCTTCCAAAGGAAGGCAGGTATGGAGCACCCAGCGTCTGGAAGCAGGGATAAACCTTAACAAATCTCTCAGTGCGCTTCGATCTCTTCGAGCGAGCGAACCTTCCAGCTATTTTCCGCGGGAGTAAGCAGAACGAGGTAGTGCTCTTCGATACGCTCGGAGGAGAGCAAGCGGCTGCCGTCGCGATACTGGATCTCGAGGTCGGCGGCGTCGGTGGCCTGGAGCGCGGAGCCATCGCGCGAGTAAAAGATCACCTGCACCTTGTGACCATGATCGACGATGCGGCGGCTGAGACCGGTCTCCTGCTGGCTGCGGATGGCCTGCTGGAAGTGCGCGAGAGCAGCCCCGGCAAATCCGGCATCGAGCTGCTCGGAGCGGTTGTTCTCAAGGGCTGCGGCGAGCGATTGCCATGCGTGGGCGTAGTCGCGCTCGATGGCCACGGCGGTATTCTCTTCTACCGCGCGCGGCGCGGCCGTGGAAATATCAAAGGACTTCAGCGGCTCGGGAAGAGATGCGCGCAGCAGGCGCGGCACAACAAGGATGGCGAGCAGGGCGACGGCCAAGGCGAGCGCGCCGAGACGCAGCGAGGCGCTGCCGCCGGTAAGAATTCGCGAGAGAACGCCGGGGGATGGCTCATGGGGCGACATCACGGGTTGCCCTTCCATTGAATCTGGTTGCCGAGGACGACGCCGGCGGCAACCGAGAGCGTTGCGGAGTTGGATGCAGGCAGCTCGGCTTGCGCATAGCCGTGCTTGATGCGGGCATCGACGGTGCTGCGTCCGGCCGAGTCGAGTGAGACGAAGGTGACAATTGCGCCGTCGGGGACGGCGTTGCCGGAGCAATCGCGGATGGGTTCGGTTTGGACGAGGATGTTTCCATCGTCGGCGCGGCCGGCGTGGAAGCGCAGCGAGCAGGGATCGGCGGCGACCTGCTCGACGACTCGATCGGCGCGCAGAGCGCCGGCGGAGGCGCTGAAGTGCGCGGGTCCGCTGCGGTGGCCGGCATCCATCAGCACGCCGGCAGCGCCGTGGGCGGTGATGACGGAGCGCTCGATGGCGGCTCCGCCACTCTCTGCGGCGAGACGGAAGGTGATGGGCAGCGGGGCGAGGACGAGATTCTGGTAGCGATCGAAGAGGAATGCGGCGCCGAGAACGGCGTTAGCCTCGGCGGCGGGAACTCGCGAGGGATGGGCGAGAAAGGCGATCTGTCCGGGATCGGCGGCGTGGACGAAGAATGCGGCGCGCCGGCCATCGAGGATGACAAGGTAGCGTCCGGCGACGCGAAGCTCATCGCCGGCGAGCGGAATATCGCCGCGCTGCACCTCGCGCTTGATTGCGCCGCCGGGGCCGAAGAGAAAAAGCGTGGCTTTTTCCGAGCCCGCGAGGCCCGAGCCCGCCAGGTGCAGAGTAGCAGGCTCGCCGGCGGTGAGCGCTCCGGAGATTTGCAGTCGCGGTTGCGGCTGGGCTTGCATCTGCCAGGGGCAGCCGAGCGCGGCGAGCAGGACGAAGATGAGGACGCGCGCGGGCTTCATGCAGGGCTCACTGGCGGCGGTCGAGGCTGTACTGGTTGGCAGTGACACGATAGCCGTGCACCTGCGCGGCGAGATCGTCGCGAACGCCCAGGCTGAATGGCACGGGAGCAAAGGGGCGCAGAGCGCGGTCGACGTAGCCATCTGAGACCCAGATGATCTTGCCGGCGTTGTCATAGAAGGTGGCGAGCACGTGCGGAATGTTGATGGTCTCGCCGCTCTGGTTGACGAGTTCGCCGGTGAGGACGGTGTGGCCGCGGGCGTCGGAGGCGAGTTTCTGATGCATCACGCCGATGACGGGATCGGCGGAGGCGGCGACAAGCATGGCGTTGGGCTGCATGTGCACGCTCTGGATGCGCTCGCGGCTGACGGAGGGAAAATCGATGCGGAAGGGTGAGATTTCTTTGGGGAGCAGGATGTGGTTGATCTTGTCGAAGCTCTCCTCCTCCGCGAAGCTCTGGCCGTCTTTGCCGACGAGGGCTGCATCGACGGAGACGAAGCCGGGAACGGTGTCCTCATTTTCGATCTCGCCGAGAAGGATGAAGCTGCCATCTTTCTCAATCGGGTTCATCGAGATGATGCGGACGCGCGGAGGATCGACATTCTGCGAGCCCCAGTCGTCGCCGGCGCCGCGGTTGATGACATCCCATCGGAGATAGTTGACCGGGATGACCTGCGGCGGGACAACGGCGCGCGGCTGGATGGGCCAGAGCACTCGCCATTTTCCGGCCTCGCGAATGAGCTTGAGATCGCGCGTGTCGTAGATGGCTCCTACGGCCGAGGCCCACTGCAATCCGGCGCGCACCTCGGCCTCGCTGTCACTTTCGTGGAGGACGCTGGTGGTGAACTGCTGCAGCGAGGAGTAGGTGCGGAGGTTTCCATCCTCTCCGAAGAGATCGCGGGCGAAATCCTCCTCGGCGGTGTTGCTGCCGGTGGCGACGAGGCGAAAAGCGCCGTGGGCATCGTGAGCCTTGACGCGATCGAAGAGCGACTGCACGGCTCCCTCGGCGGTGTTGGGAGGCGCGGAGGTCGCGGGGATGGTGGCCACGGCGATGAGCGCAACGGCGAGGATGACGAGCGCGGCGGCCAGCACTCTGCTCATGGCTAGCGTGCCTCCTGCAGCGGAATTTCGCCGGGCGTGGGGAACTCGATGGCCTGGGCAGCGCGGCGTTTTTCAGGCAGAAGTACGGCGCAGATGGCAAGCAGGCTCGCGCCGAAGGGAAGCACTCCCCACATCACTCCCTGCCAGAAGGTGGGAACGGCGCCGCCGAAATCGATATGGCTGGCGGGCGGAACGTCGTCTTTTGTCCAGAGGGAGATGAGGCCGTTGTCGTAAATTTCCGCCTTGCGCCATCCGGCGAAGGCGAGCAGCGGTTCGTAGTAGCGGTCGCGCACGAAGATGTAGCGCAGGCCGTAGTGATCGGCGTGCTTGAGGATGGCGCGCAGGGATTCCATGCCGGCAGCGCCGTAGTACTTGGAGTTATAGAGCTGTCCGGCGCCGTAGGCGGTCAGCTCGGGGAGCATGCGCCCGGAGTTGTAGTCGCCATCGACGCTGCCGGCGCGGGCGTAGGCGGAAACCCGGGCGAACTCGTTGCCGAAGCCGAGGGTGATGTAGCGATAGTTCATGTGCTCCGGACGATTAAGAAAGTCGATCACCGGCTGGACGTTGAAGTCGCCGCCTCCGATGGGATTGAAGACAACCCAGCCGACGGCCATCGAACAGGAGTAAATGGCGGCGACGCCGAGCGCGGCAAAGGCACGGGCTCCCCAGCGCTCGATGAGGGCGGCGGCCAGCATTCCGACAAAGGGCAGCGCCATCAGCGTGGCCCAGAAGGTGAAGCGCTCGAAGGTGAGAATCTCATAGGCACGAAAGAGAAGGACGCGGCCGACAGGAGTGGTGCCTCCGAGGCCAAGCAGCGTGGTGAGATACCAGCCGAAGAGCAGCGGGCGCAGACGGCGCTCTGCCGAGCCTTTGAGCAGGATGTAAGGAATCGCAAGGATCAGCGCTCCCATGGGGATGATCCAGAAGTTCATTCCGCTCGAAGGATTGAGAAGAAAATTGTCGCGAGAGGCATGAGGGATCGGCACCTGCCGGATCGGGTTTTCGCGAAAGGCGATGAAGTACGGAAGCAGCATGAGGACGATTCCCGCGACGGCGAGCGAGGCGAAGAGAGCTCCGCGGGCGAGGATGGCGAAGATCGAGGGAAGGCGCAAGCTCTGCCGGCGATCGAGCGCGGCGAGCCAGAGGACGGGAAGCGAGAAGAGGAGGGCTCCGAAGAGAAAGGTGACGTGGTGAGCGGCTGCTCCGGCAAGAGAGATTGCAAGGCCGTTCATCAGCGCGCGCAAGCTCTGGTCGCGCGTCCAGCGATAGAAATAAGGAAGCGCGTTTAGAGTGAGGGCCGCGGCGGTGGTGGTCGGTAGCTGTCCTGCCTGGTAGACGAGCATCGCCAGCGAGCCGAGAAAGATCGATCCGACGGCGGCATAAGAGGCCGCGCGAGCGGAGACCCATAGCTGCGCATATCGGTAGACGCCCACCGGCAGAAGCAGGATCACGATCAACTGAGTAAATAGGTAAGCGCCGGTGAGGCCGAGCAGATGCGAGATGAGAGCGATCCACTGATGCGTCAATGGCGGATAGGTTGTCTGGGACATTCCCCCGTACCATTTTTCATTCCATGGTGTGAACCAGTGACTGGCATAGTGGCTGGCGAAAAAGATATGCGTGTTGGCGTCGTAGGAATGCACCGGAAGCTGCATCAGCAGCAGGGGGCCGTGCACGGCGAGCGCGAGGAGAATGATCGCGATCAAGGGGAGAGCGCGGTCTTGCATGGGCCTGGATTGTGCTGCCAAGAAAGATTCCCTCCGCGACACTCTGTCTGTGATTCCCAGAGCTGCTCAAGAGGTTGCCGGATATTCGCGAGCACAGGTGCGCCGGCATCGTGCGTAGCTGCCCGCCTCGCGCCGGGCAGAGCCGTTCATAGTTCCACGCCTTAGCGGGAGCACCCTTTGCGGCATCTCTGCATCGGAGTGCATTTGAACGTGAAGAATTCTCGATTGCGCCCGAGAGACTTCAGGATTGAAAGTGAAAACAGCTCTGCTTGCCGCCACTGCGTTCTTGCCGCTCCTCCTGTCGCCTTCGGTGTGGGCGCAGGAGAGCGGGCAGAGTTTGCCAAAGACGAAGGGCTTGGGCGAGATGGGCTGGGGCGCGAGCATCGAGGTTGGTCGCGATGCTCGCGCCGCCGAGAATGCGCTCCGGCAGAATAATCCCGCGGCCGCTGTGCAGGCGGCCGAAGGCGCGGTACGGGCGGCTCCGCGAAACGCGCAGCTCTGGTTCCTGCTGGGCTACGCTGCACGGCGAAACGGACAGTATGCGAAGTCCGAGAACGCGTACCAGCGCGGACTGGCGATTGAACGAAACAATCCAGATGGGCTGAGCGGACTGGCACAGACGTACCAGGCGATGGGCCGGCTGCAGGAGGCGAAGCAGCTCTATCTCAGGGCGCTGCAGCTTTCTCCGCGCAGAGTGAACGACATGCTGCAGGCGGGCGAACTGTTCTTGCAGGGCGGCGATGAGCAGCAGGGAGTTGCGCTGCTGGCTCGGGCCGAGGCGCTCGCGCCCTCCTCGCGCGCCGAGGTGATGCTTGCGGTCGCGTATCTGAAGATGAAGGAGCCGGAGCGGGCAAGGCGGTTGCTGGCGGAGGCGCGCTCGCGCGATCCGAACAACGATTCGGTATGCCGCACGGTTGCGAACTTCTATCGCCAGCAGCGGGATTACGCCTCGGCGATTGCGGCGCTGAGGAGTGCGCCGGTGAAGAGCTCCGAGGTGCTGGCCGATCTGGCCTACAGCTACGAGCTCAGCGGCGACGCGCGGCAGGCCGCCGATACCTACAAGCGCGCGGCCGAAGTTGCACCGAAACAGATCGGATTGCAACTGAGCGCGGCAGAGGCAGAGCTGCGGCTGCTGGAGACAGGCGAGGCGCGCAGCTTCCTGGCACGGGCGGCGCAGATCGATGCGGAGCATTACAGGCTGCACGCGTTGCGGGCAGAGCTGGCACGGGCCGAGCATCGCAACGCCGCGGCCATCAGCGAATATCAGCAGGCGATTGCACGGCTGCCGGAGAAGAGCGTGGCCGAGGGCGAGCTGTATCCGATTCAGCTTCGCCTGAATCTCGCCGAGATTTATCGCGAGGTGGGCGAGCCGGCAGCCGCCGCGGAGCAGGTGAAAGCGGCCGAGGGATTGGTCAACCGCCTGCACGTGGAGGGCGAAGGACGGGCGGAATTTCTGCGGGTGCGGGCCTCGATGCGCGCCGATGCGGATGATACAGCCGGAGCGGAGAGCGATCTGCAAGAGGCGATGCGGCTGGCTCCGCGAAACCTTGAGGCTCGGCTGCAATACGGCAACCTGCTGTGGATGGCAAAGAAATATGACGAGGCCGCGGCGGTCTACGAGCATGTGCTGAGCTCCGATCCGCGCAATCGCTATGCGCTGGAGGCGATGGGGATGATGGCGCGTGACCGCAATCAGCCGGCCGAGGCCGAGCGCTACTTCGAGCAGTACGCGGCGGCCTATCCCGAAGATTTCGCTCCGCACCTGCAACTGGGAGATATGTTCACCGCGACGTGGAAGTTTGAGCGCGCCAACGAGGAGTACGAGCAGGCATGCCAGCGGGCTCCGGAAAATGCGGTTGTCATTGCGAGCGCCGCCAGCGCGGCGATCCAGGCGGGGCATTTTACGGCAGCCGCGCAGTGGGTGAGCCGTGCCCACGGAGTGATGCTCGACGATCCGCGGCTGATGCGCGAGCGGGAGCGCGTGCTCTTCCATCAGGGGAATTACATCGAGTCGGCGCGGCTTGGCTACCAGGCACTGGCGCTGCTGGAGAACGATCGCAACGCCTCGGTCTACCTGGCATACGACCTCTACAACCTGGGACGCTATGACGAGACCTTGGCGCTCACCACGCGATACGCGAAGAAACTCGCGTGGGAGCCGAACTTTCCGCTGCTGACCGGACACATTCACAAGCAGAACCAACTGCTGCAGGAGGCGGTGGAGGATTACAGCGAGGCGCTGGCGCGCGATCCGAGGCTGGTGGAGGGATACGTCAATCGCGGCTATGTGCTCAACGATCTGCAGAACCCCGAGGCGGCGGCGCGCGACTTTCATGCCGCGCTGCAGCTTGCGCCTCATGACGGCGTCGCTCGCCTGGGACTGGCATTTTCAGAGCTGCAGCTTCACCACGGGCAGCGGGCGCTCGACGAAGCAGACGCGGCGGAGAAGGAGCTTGGCGAATCGGGAGCCATTCACCTGGTTCGGGCCGGCGCCTGCCGCGAACTCCGGCTAATGGACAAGGCGGAGAAGGAGTACGAGGCGGCGCTGCGATACTCGCCGGGAGATTTGAAGCTGATGCTGGCGCTGGCGGATACGCAGTTCCATGCGCGGCGATACGGCGAGTCGATCGAGACTCTGAATTCGGCGCTGGCGCTCTCGCCCGACGATGCGGAGATCTATGCGCGGCTGGCGAACGCGCATGCGGCGCTGCATCATCGCGAGGCGGCGCTCACGGACATTGCGGCGGCGGAGAAAGAGAGACCTGAATCGGCGGCGATTCTGCTGAACAGCGGTGCGGCACTGCTGGAGCTTGGCGACCAGGGGGCGGCGATGCAGCGTTTCACGCGGGCGATGGAGGCTTCCGATGCCAATCGCCTGGAGGCGCGGCTGCTGGTGGCGAAGCTCTTCGTGAAAGAGCACAGGTACGAGGCGGCGCAGCAGCAGATCGCGCTGGCCTTCGCGGAATCGCGCGTGGGCGAGGCCTCGCCGGTGAGCGCCGACGATTTCATCGAGGCCGCGAATCTCTTCCTGGCGATGGACGACTTCGAGCTTGCGCACCGCTATTTCGATCGCGCACGGCAGGCAGGCGCCAGCGACGAGGCCGTTGCGATCGGGTTGGCGAACTCGGCTCTGGCCGAGGGGCGCACGGACGACGCAAGGAAAGAGCTGGCGCAGCTGGGAGCTCCCGGCGATTACGCCGGCAGCTTCGACTATACGATGGTGCAGGGCAACATCTACCGCCAACAGCATCAACCCTTCCAGGCGATGACGGCCTTTGCTCGCGCCAGCCAGCTTGTGGGTCAAGACGACGCCGCTGAGACTGCGATGCAGCAGGAAGCCGGCGTGCAGGGCGTGCAGTTGAACCAGCGCTTCAGCATGAACTCGGATGTGGCGGTGCACGGCATCATCGACGACGCGACGATTCTGGGGCTGGACGAGCAGATCTTCCGTGACCCGAAGACGGGAGCCATCCCGCCGCCCCGCTCTTATCTCGAAACTCGCTGGACAAACGGTTTTCGCGGAGATCTCGGCAGCCTGCCGGCGCTGAGCGGATTTTTCCAGGTGCGCAACGCCCGCGGAGAGCTCTCGTTGCCGAACGAGTTGCGTATTGTTCGCCAGGATACCTGGGATTACAACATGAACGCCGCGCTGAATCCGGTGGCCCGGCTGGCAGGCGCGACATTTGCTTTCAACACGGGAGTGCAGTTCACGGTGCGGCGCGATCGCAATGACCCGGTCGATCTGAACCAGAATCTGTTCCGGCAGTTTGCGTATTTTTCCAGCAGCGCGATCGGCAACTGGCTTTCGATGCAGGGCGAAGCCTATCACGAGGCGGGACCGTTCACCGAGCAGAATCTCAACTCGCGCGAGCTTGGGGCGCGACTGGAGTTTACCGTCGGCAGACCGTGGGGACGCACGCAGTTGATCACCGCCTACGGTGTGCGCGACCTTCTCTTCCATCCGACGATTGCAGAGTTCTATTCCACGACGGCTTCGGCCGGCTTGCAGCGTCAGTTCAGCGAAAAGCTGCGCGTTGCGGTTCTGGGCGAATACATTCGCTCGTGGCGGGTACAGGGAGCTGGCCACTGGATCGCGCAGGCGATTCGCCCGGCGGTGAACACGGAGTGGAAGGTTTCGCGCAGATGGTCGGCGAGCGGCGATTTCTCTTACTCGCGAGGCGAAGGCTTTCACGACTATGACAACGTGCAGAGCAGTGTCCTCATCTCTTACATGAAGCCGTTTCGGCGCAACGTGATCGACGGCGATGGAGCGGTGCAGGTGCAGTATCCGATCCGCTTTTCGCTGGGATTCGAGAACGCAAGTTATTTCAGCTTTGCCGGCCGCACGCAAACGATACTTCGCCCGGTGATTCGGTTGACGGTGTTTTGAAGCCAGAGGGCTCTCGATGAAAATCTGTCTGGTAACGGCGTTTCCGCCCTCTCGGCGGGGACTCAACGAATATGGCTTCCACATCGCCCGCGAGCTGCAGAGCGATCCGCTGATGAGCGTAACGATTCTCGGCGACCAACTCGATGGCGCGCATCCGGAGCTGGATGAATTTCATGTATTGCGCAGCTGGCGCTTCAACAGCATGACGAATCCGCTCCGGCTGTTGCGGGCGATCGACGAGATGAAGCCGGACGTGGCCTGGTTCAATCTGCTCTTTTCGACCTTCGGCTCGAATCCGGCGCCGGCGTTCTGCGGACTGATGACGCCGCTGCTGGCGCGGCTTTCGGGCACGTACACGCATATCACTCTGCATCACCTCATGGAGAACGTCGACCTGCGTTGTGCGGGAGTGCGCTTCCAGCGCAGCTACCGCGCTGCCGGATACATGGCGACGCGACTGCTGCTGATGGCGAACTCGATCTCCGTGCTGCTGCCGGCTTACCGGCGCACGCTGATGGAAAAGTACAAGGGAGACAACGTGCACTTCCGCGCGCACGGGATTCTTTCGGCGCGTCCGGAGCCTCCATGCTTCGAACTGCGCGGCAATCCCGAGCATCGTATCCTGGCCTTCGGCAAATGGGGAACGTACAAGCGGCTTGAATTGCTGATCGAGGCTTTTGCCGAGGTCGAGCGGTGCTTCCCGCAGGCGCGGCTGGTGATCGCGGGCGGCGATCATCCGTCGACGCCGGGATACGTCGAGAGCGTGGCGGCGCGTTTTGGAGAGAATCCGCACATCCGCTTCACCGGCTACGTCGAAGAAGAACAGATTCCGGAGCTATTCGCGACGGCGACGATGATGGTGATGCCGTATTCGTCGGCGACCGGCTCGAGCGGAGTGGCGCACATGGCCTGTGAGTACGGGCTGCCGATCGTCTGCGCCGATATTCCCGATTTTCGCCAGTTGGATGAGGACGAACAGCTCGCGATCCGCTTCTTCCGCATCGGCGATGCGCGCGCCATGTCCAAGTGCATCCTCGATCTACTGACAGATCCCGAGGCGCAGCGGCAGATGGGGGAGGAAAACTACACGGTTGCACTGCGACAGACCATGCCAACGATTATTCGACAATACCTGCGCTCGTTTGACGTGCAGCGCGGCCATAGAGCGTTGCGCCCATTTTCAAGATTCCGCAGACTGCCTGGCTGGGTTCCTCTGCGCTCGACGATCTTTCGCGCCTCTGCGCCCAGGTGGTCTCCGTGGGTTTAGGACATGGCGAGTTCTCCTCCTCTGCGCGGGGCCGCGGCGAGGCTGCGGCTCCGGAGATGAGCGGAGTGTGCGCGCTGGTGCTGGCGGGCGGACACGCCGAGTGCGAGCGCTTTGCCGGGCTTCCACTGGCGCTCTTCGACGTGCTGGGACGAAGTGTGCTGATGCGCACTCTGGACCGGCTGCGGGCCTCGGGAGTGCGGCAGGTTGCAGCGCTTAGCGACGCCGAGCCGCTTCCTCCGCCTCCCACGGCCGCCGGGTGCAGATTCAGCGTTGCTCCGCGAGATTGCTTCTGGAGTGAGGCATGGCAGCAGTTCCGGCAGTTGAGCCGGCAGGCCGAGTCGGTGTTCGTCATCCGGCTGGGCGCATGGGCGGAGGTGAACTACGCGGCCATGGCGAAGCAGCATGCGCGGCTGGGCGGGGCGATGCTGCGGGCGTACTCGCGGCGCGGCGAGGCGCTGGATGTCTTGGTGGTCTCGTCGGATGGCCGCTCCGAGGCCGCAGCGCTGCTGCGCGGAGAGCTGCGCGATGAGCGCATTACGGCCGCGCCTCACCGGAGCAGCGGATACGTCAACCGGCTGGATACGCCTGCGTCTCTGCGGCTGCTTACGCTGGATGCGCTGGCCGGCGAGGCGGAGATCGCGCCGATGGGAAGCGAGATGCGTCCCGGAGTGTGGGTTGGCAGGGGAGCGCGCATTCATCGCGGAGCGCGGGTGATTGCGCCGGCGTTCATTGGAGCCGGTTGCACGGTGCATCGGGGTGTGGTGGTGACGCGCGGCAGCGCGCTGGAGCACCACTCCGAGGTGGACTGCGGAAGCGTAATCGACAACTCGACTCTGCTGCCTTACAGCCGGATCGGCGCAGGGCTGGATGTGGAGCAGGCCGTCGCCGGGATGCGTGTGATGCACAGCTCGAGGCTGAACACGACGGTGGAGATCGACGATCCGCGGCTGGTGGGAAGCACGGCTGAACCGCTGCCGCGGCGCGCGATGAATCTTTTGACGGGCATCTTCGCTCTGCTTCCCGAGGCGCTCTGGGAGCTGGTGGCGGGAGCGCATGGGCAGTCGCTGCCGGCGCGGGAGGCGAAGGCGAAGGCAACGATCGGCGATCCGGCGCTGACGCCGCTGGAGTCGCAGGCGGATTCGTGCGGAGAGATGGCAGCAACGAGGCGCTATGGAAACGAGTAGACCGGTCATTGTAAAGCGAGCTCCGGAGAGCCTGACGGTGAAGCAGGCGCGCAGCTTTCTGAGCGAGGTTCGGCCGCTGATCGAGCGCGACCGTCCGCAACTCGTCTTCGATTTGTCGCAACTGCGCAGGATCGACTCCGCCGGAATCGAGGCGCTGCTCTTCTGCATGAAAGAGGCGGCGCGGCGCGACGGCGATCTGAAGCTGGCAGCGCCGAGCGCGGAGGCGCAGGTGGTGCTTGAGTTGACGCGGACCGGCAGGCTGTTTGAGATCTATGCGAGTCCGGCCGAGGCGGTGCGCAGCTTCAGCGGATACCTGCCGAACATGGTGCGGCAGTTTCACCGGCGCGCCGCGCCGGAGGGTGTGAAGGAGAAGAAGGCTTCGTGAGCACTCGCGAGCAGATGTTGCGCGCGTGGCCGCAGTCGCGGATCTTCGAGCCGCTGCGGCCGGGCCGGCCGGAGAGACGAGCGCTTGCGGGCGGAGTGGTGATGCTGGCGGGTTCGCTGCCGGTGGCGCTGGCAAACTTCGGATACAACATCGGAGTTGCGCACCTGCTGGGGCCGCGAGATTTCAGCCACGCGGCGGCAGCCGTGACGCTGCTGATGCTGGCCTCGTGCATTAACCTTGCCTTTCAAATGGTGGCGGCCAAGCTGATTGCAAGAAGCAGCGTGGCCGCCGAGCGCGCCGCCATCTACCAGGGACTGATGCGGCGGGCCTGGCTTGCGGGAGCGATCCTGGCGGCGATGATCGCCGGATTCAGCAACTGGATTGCGCGCTATCTGCGGATGCCTTCGGCAACCCTGATCGTGCTGCTTGGGCTGGGAATGCTCTTCTATATCCCTCTAGGCGTGCGGCGGGGAGGAATGCAGGGAAGCTGCCAGTTTATGCGCCTCAGCCTGAATCTTGCGGCGGAGGCGCTGGTGAAGCTGGTCGCAGCGATAGCGCTGGTACTGAGCGGCGCAGGAGTGCTGGGCGCGGTAGGCGCAATTCCGCTTTCGGTGCTGGCTGCATTTCTGCTCCCCGCCGGCGACGCCGAACTGCGGCGGAGCCCGGCGCGCTACTCGCCGGGAGCCTTCCGCGAGAGCATGCAGGCGATCCTCTTCTTCGTCGGGCAGGTGATTCTAAGCAACGTCGACATCCTGATGGTGAAGCATTACTTTGCTCCGGAGGCCGCCGGCATCTACGCTGCCGTGGCGCTGGTGGGGCGATTGCTTTACTTCACCACCTGGTCGGTGACCAGCGCGATGTTTCCGATCGCGGCGGCCGGCGCCGGGGAGAGTGAGAGCCGCCGCGTGCTGGCCGTGCCGATGCTGTTCATCACGGGAATTTCCGCGGCGTTTGTTGCCTTGCTCGGCAGCTTTCCGGGAGTGGTGATCCGCACGCTCTTCGGCAGCGATTTTCATCCGGCCGCGGCCGGCGTGGGGCAACTGCTGGTGATGAACGCCGTGGCTACCGCCGTCTACGCGGTGTGCGTGGTGCTGATCACCTATGAGATGTCCCGGCGAATCGCCAACACGGGATGGCTGCAACTATTGGTGAGCCTGCTGGTGGTGCTCTCCGTCTCGCGGCTCCACGCCTCGCTTATGCAGGTGATCGTGATCCAGCAGTTGCTGCGAAGCCTGCTGCTGCTGGCGGTGGCGATTCCGTTTTTCCGTAACGCTCCGGATTGGAAGACGGATCCGGCGCGGGAAGCGATAGGAGAGTGATCGATGCGAGCTCAAATGCGTAGTGGCCGAATTCCGATAGTTTTGTTGTCCCTGCTGCTGGCGTACGCGCAGGCCTCCACGGCGCAGGCAGGAGTGCCGCAGCAACCGGCAAACGGGACAACCGTCGATCCCTCCGCGCCTCCGCAGCAGCCGAGCGCGAGCACAGCGTCCCCGGCCTCATCCCCCTTGCCGGAGGCTCCGCAGTCGCAGAGCGAGCCGAGTCGGTCCAGCACAGCGACGCAGCAGCTTCCTCTGGCGGAGCGCCCGCTGGGCGCGGCGGCCGCCGGGCAGATTCGAACCGCAGGCGGCAGCGCCTCGCGTCCGGCAGGAGAGGCGATCGCACCGGTCAAGCAGCGGCGGTCGCGCTCGCTGGCGATTAAAGTTGGCGTGGTGGTTGCGTCGGCGGTCGCAGTGGGAGCGGTGGTCGGGCTTTCACGCGCGACACCGAGCACGCCCTCGCACAGCGCGACGGCCAGCGTGAAGTAAGCGCCAACCCGGGTCAGCTCCGCTTTGCTAGGCGAACCCAAGGGCGAGCTCAGGGCAGCTCCAGCGCACGCGCTCGGGCGTAACCCAAGTTAGCTTCGCGAGCCTGGGGCACCAGTTTCTATACCTGCGCACCTAATCGGCGGAGGTGGTTGCCGCCTCGGCCGGCCGAATCTCGTGCAGATCGACGTAGCCGGTCGGATACTTGCCTGTGTAGCAAGAGGTGCAGTAGTGCGGATCTCCGGCGGGCTCGCCGCAGGAGATCCGCAGGCCTTCCAGCGAGAGATAGGCGAGCGAGTCTGCGCCGATGAACTCGCGCACCTCTTCGACCGACTTGCGCGCGGCGATCAGGTGACGGCGCTCGGGTGTATCGACGCCGTAATAGCAGGGCGAGGTCGTCGGCGGGCAGGAGATGCGCATGTGCACCTCGGTGGCTCCGGCGTCGCGCACCAGGCGCACGATCTTCTGGCTGGTGGTGCCGCGGACGATGGAGTCATCGATGAGGATGACGCGCTTGCCGGCGAGCAGTTGGCGCACGGGATTGAGCTTGAGCTTGACGCCGAAGTCGCGCACGCGCTGTTCGGGCTCGATGAAGGTGCGCCCGACGTAGTGATTGCGCACCAGGCCGAATTGCAGCGGAATGCCGCTCTCGCGGGCGTAGCCGAGGGCGGCGGTGAGGCCGCTGTCAGGGACTCCGACGACCAGATCGGCCTCGACCGGAGCCTCGCGGGCAAGCTGACGGCCCATCATCTCGCGCGACTCCTGCACGCTCTTGCCGAAGACCAGCGAATCGGGACGGGCGAAGTAAACCTGCTCAAAGATGCACTGCGACTGCTGAATCGCCGGGGCGTAGAAGTGCGAATGAACGCCCTCGGGGCCGACGAGGACCAGCTCGCCGGGCCTCACATCGCGCTCGTAGCGGGCGCCGAGCAGATCGAAGGCGCAGGTTTCCGAGGCGAAAACGACGGCGTCGGGAGCTCCGTCTTTGCCGGGAATGCGGCCCATGGCAAGCGGGCGGAAGCCGCGCGGATCGCGGGCGGCAAAGAGGCGGCCGGGGGTCGAGATGACGAACGAGAAGGCTCCCTCGATGCGGCGGAGGGCGTCGGCGATCGCCTCCGGCAGATCCTGCTCGTGCGATTGCGCGATGAGGTGCAGAACGATCTCGGTGTCGCTGGATGTCTGGAAGATGGAGCCGTTGAGCTCGAAGCGGTGGCGCAGCTCGGCGGCGTTGACGATATTGCCGTTGTGGGCGATGGCGACCTGGCCCTTGTTGCAATCCACCTGGATGGGCTGTGCGTTGAGCACTGCCGAGTCGCCGGCGGTGGAGTAGCGCGTGTGTCCGATGGCGTGCGAGCCGGGCAGCTTGGCGAGCACGGCTTCATTGAAGATATCGGCGACAAGGCCCATCGAGCGGTAGCAGGTCAGACGACGGCCATTGCTGGCGGCGATTCCGGCAGACTCCTGCCCGCGATGCTGCAGGGCGTGCAATCCCAGGTAGCAGAGCTTGGCCGCCTCGGGATGGCCGTATACCGCAACAACTCCGCACTCTTCGTGAAGCTTGTCGAACTCAATTTCAATCATGACGCCCGCCTAAAAGCGAAAACAAATGACACGGCCGAGGCCGTGCCGGGAAACCGTCTTAACTAATCCGCAGCCGAACCTACCGGTTCGGACTGCAGAGCCTCCTCCAGCGCGCTCCGCCAACCATCGCGGAACTCGATTGCCGGCCGATCTATGACGACTGCTCCATCGATGCGCACGGTGAACTGCGCGCCGGTGGTCGTGCCGATCGATTGCGCGTTCAATCCATATTTTACCGCAGTCTCCTCGACGGCCCGCACCTTTCCGGGATCGCAGGTGATCAGCGCGCGGGAGGCATCCTCGGCGAAGAGGACGCATTCGGCGGGCAGAGCCGCCGAGATGAGATCGACATCGACGCCGAGCCGGCTCGGGAATGCCAGCTTGGCCAGGGCGACGGCGATTCCGCCCTCGGCGATATCGCGAGCCGACTCGACGAGCTGTTTGGCGGCTAGCTCCTGCAGGACGTTCTGCAAGGCTTTTTCGGTCTTCAGGTCGAGGATGGGCGGAGTTCCCCAGAGCTCGCCGAGGACGTGGCTGGCAAACTCGGAGGAGCCGAACTCGGTCTGCTCCTCGCCGCTGTGGGCGCGCTGGCCGGGAGTGATAACGACGACGGCGCGACCGGCTCCCAGGGCGCTGGCGGGGACAGCTTTGGCGGCGTCGTCGAGGATGCCGACGATGCCGAGCACCGGCGTGGGATAGACGCCCTCGCCGAGCGTCTCGTTATAAAAGCTGACGTTGCCGCCGGTGATCGGAGTCTCCAGCGCGGTGCAGGCCTCGGCCATGCCGTCGATGACCTGCGAGAACTGCGCCATGATCGGCGGCTTCTCGGGATTGCCGAAGTTGAGGCAATTGGTGGCGGCTACGGGCTGCGCTCCGGTGCAGGCGACCATGCGGGCGGCGCGGGCGACGTTGTGAGCTGCGCCCAGGCGCGGATTCAGGTAGCACCAGCGTCCGTTGCCGTAGAGCGCCATGGCCAGGCTGCGTTGGGTTCCCTTGATGCGGATTACTCCGGCGAGCTCGCCCGGTCCCTGCATGGTGTTGGTCTGCACCATGGAGTCGTACTGCTCATAGACCCAGTGCTTGGAGCAGATGTTGGGGCTGGCCAGCAGCCGGGCGAAGTCGGAGTTGAAGTTGCGCTTCATTCCGAACTGCACGTTGGCCGGCTTGAGCGGCGGCACCGGGGCCTGCCACTCGCCCACCTCGCGATGATAGAGCGGAGCGTCGTCGGTGAGCGCTTGATTGGGAATCTCGGCGACCACCTTGCCGTGGTGCAGCACGCGCATGGTGTTTTCGGCGATGACGCGGCCGACGGTGGCGGCGTCGAGTCCCCACTTGCGGAAGACGGCGAAGACCTCGTGCTCGCGGCCCTTCTGGGCGACGAGCAGCATGCGCTCCTGCGACTCGCTGAGCATGATCTCGTAGCTCGTCATGCCGGTCTCGCGCTGCGGGACGTAGTCGAGCTCGATCTCGAGGCCGACGCCGCCGCGTCCGCCAAGCTCGCAGGTGGAGCAGGTCAGTCCGGCTGCGCCCATATCCTGAATGCCGACGATGGCGCCGGTCTTCATCGCCTCAAGGCAGGCTTCCAGCAGGAGCTTTTCCATGAATGGATCGCCGACCTGCACGTTGGGACGCTTGGCCTCACTGCCCTCGCTGAACTCCTCGCTGGCCATGGTTGCGCCGTGAATGCCGTCGCGCCCGGTCTTGGAGCCGACATAGATGACGGGATTGCCCGCGCCGGAGGCCGAGGCGTAGAAGATTTCGTCCTTCTTGACCAGTCCCAGGGCGAAGGCGTTGACCAGCGGATTGCCGGAATAGCACTTTTCAAACCGTGTCTCGCCGCCGACGTTGGGAACTCCGAAGCAGTTGCCGTAGCCGGCAACGCCGCCGACGACGCCATCGAGGACGGAGTGATTCTTGTGCAGCGTGGCGCGGTCGATCTCGGGATCGTGATCGCGCGAGATGGGGCCGAAGCGCAACGAGTCCATCACCGCGACCGGACGCGCGCCCATGGTGAAGATATCTCGCAGGATGCCGCCGACGCCGGTTGTGGCGCCCTGGAAGGGCTCGATGTAGGAGGGGTGGTTGTGCGACTCGATCTTGAAGGCGCAGGCCCATCCATCGCCGATGTCGATGATGCCGGCGTTTTCGCCGGGCCCCTGCATAACCAGCTTGCTGCGGGTGGGCAGCCGCTTCAGGTGCACGCGCGAAGATTTGTACGAGCAGTGCTCGCTCCACATCACGCTAAAGATGCCCAGTTCGGTCATGGTGGGCGTGCGGCCCAGCCACTTCAGAATGCGTTCGTATTCTTCGGGAGTGAGTCCATGATTGCGAATCACATCGGGGGTAATCGTCGGCTCATGCGCGGGTGTGGTCATAGCGGAATACAGATATTCTCGCATTTTTTGATGCAGCGGTGAAAGCGCGAGCATGAAGAGCGGCTTGAATCTTCTCCTCGCAATTCTGCTCCATTCCTGCTAACTTCTCTGCATTCACCGGAAGGCAATGCCGAGCACCCGGAATGTCTGCGATCAGGCGGCCAGGATGCCGTGCGTTTTCCCCGTACGAGGCTCGAAATGAAATTTCTCCCCGTTGTTTCTGCTTTCTTGCTCGCAACATCCATGCTTCTGGCGCAATCCAGCACACCGCCGGCTCCGGTCAGCTTCGATCTTTC
>Ga0326727_10012200_pt1 | contig 19659 bp, 14 predicted proteins | sample MB2enrmetagenome_FD_207643 | JGI IMG/M metagenome (GOLD analysis project Ga0326727, IMG submission 207643) | Lab enriched peat soil microbial communities from McLean, Ithaca, NY, United States - MB29MY | ecosystem: Environmental > Terrestrial > Soil > Wetlands > Peat | place: USA: New York...
AACTGTCCCGGATGACGCTCAGGAAGAAGAGCTTGCCGGCGGCCTCAAGACCCACCGTATGGATCTCGACCGGAAACGTGGATGAATCCGCCCGCCGGTGGAGACTCTCGCGAGTTTGATCTCGGTCCGCCACCGCGGGGACGGCCTCGGAAGCGTAGAGGCTGCCGATGTTCAAGCCGATCAAGTCCCGCCGGTCACGGCCGTAGGCTGCCGCCGCGGATTCATTGGCATCCAGGATCTGTCCGGTCGCGTCAGTGAGCAAAACGATTTCGGCGGTGTGGCGGGCCGGCGCCTTCGACAATGCAAGGGGAAGCCGATCAGCAGGATCCTCAGAGGGCTCGGCCATACAGGCTCTTGTACCATGATTGTACGTTTGCATACAACACCAGGTGGCTCTATTGTAGCGCCAGTGGGGTATCTCCCCTAAGTCGTGGAATCGCCGGGCAGTTTCACGATGTTAAGCCAGAACTCTCCGGTGGAGCGGACGACCGAAAGGAACTCATCCACATCAACCGGTTTCGATACAAAGCAGTTTGCATGGAGACTATAACTCCTCACAATGTCCCGGTCGGCTTGCGAACTGGTCAGAATCACGATCGGAACATGGGACAGATCCGCATTGTTCCTAATCTCCGCCAGGACCTCGAACCCATTTCTTTTCGGGATGTTCAAATCGAGCAGGACAAGGTCCGGGCGGGGGGCGTTTTCATAGCCCTTTTCGCGGTGCAGGAAGGAAATGGCGACTTCACCATCCTCCGCGATGCTGATACGGTTCAATACTTTTCCGGACTGAAGGGCCTCTTGAATCAGTTCGACGTCGCCGGGGTTGTCTTCGACAAGCAAAATCTCGGCGGGTCTACTGTGTTCCTTCAACATCGCCTCCATTCTGGTTCCGCTTCGGCAACGTGAAACGGAAGTCAGATCCGACTCCGACTTCCGATTCTACCCAAATCTTCCCTCCATGCCGCTCCACCACCGTCTTGCAGAGCGCCAGCCCGATCCCAGTGCCCGGGTATTCCCCCCGGCCGTGCAGCCGTTGAAAAACCTGAAAGATGCTGTCGGCGTGCCGGGGATCGATTCCAATCCCGTTATCGCGGACGGAGAACAGCCAGTCAGTGCCGTTATCCACCGCGGAGATATGGATGCGCGGAGGGGCTTCCCGCCTGAACTTGATGGCATTGCCAAGCAGGTTCTGAAACAGTTGAACCAGTTGCGAGGTGTCCGCCATGAACGTGGGAAGCGGATCCCACGTAACGGAAGCGCCGCTCTCATCTATGGCCGCCTTGAGGTTCTGGAGGCTTCCGGCGACGGCCTGCTCGCAATCGGTCAATCTGAGGTCCAGGGCCTTGCTGTTGACGCGAGAATATGCCAGCAGATCGACGATCAGTTGCTGCATGCGCGTGGCGCCATCCACGGCATAGTGGATGTACCGGTCGGCTCTTTCGTCCAACTGGCCGCTATAGCGCTTGGCCAGCAGTTGCGTATAGCTGGCGACCATGCGGAGCGGCTCCTGCAGGTCGTGAGAGGCCACGTACGCGAACCGCTCCAGTTCGGCGTTGGAGCGCGCCAGCTTCTCCGCATCCTGCTTGAGCGCCTCTTCCATGCGCTTGCGTTCCGTGATGTCCTGAGCTACACCGACGTAGAATTCGACCTCGCCGGTGGCGCTTCGGACGGGGAATCCGCGGTCCCAGATCCACGCGAGAGAGCCATCCGGCCGCGTGATGCGGTATTCGGATGAGGTCGCGAGTCCGGCCTTCACGCTTTCGAGAACGGCCGGTTGTAACCGGACCTGGTCCTCCGGGTGTATGGCTTGGATGTATGAGCGATGGTCCCGGTATAGAGACTCCAACGAGCGCCCCCACACACGCTCGTAGGCGGGGCTGACGTACACGATCTTCTCGTTCGACCCATCGGCCATCCAGAAGACCTCGTCGATGGTCCCGGCGATCAGCTGGAAACGCTGCTCGCTTACGCGCAGCGCTTCCTGGGCCCGCTTGCGCTCGCTGATGTCGCGGGACACGACATAGTGGAAGACGTCCGGTCCTAATTCGATTGCGGTTGCGCTGATTTCGACATCCACCAGGGTCCCGTCCTTGCGCTGGTGGCTTGACTCGAAGGTGGCCGGACCAGACCGGACCACCTCCGCCATCTGCTCGAGTACCTGGTCTTGGGTCAGGTCGGTGGCCCAGTCCCAGATGTGCAAGTGCCGCATTTCCTCCACGCTGTACCCGAGCGTGCGGGCGAAGCTTTGGTTCGCTTCAATCACCTTGCCGCTCGCGTCTATGACGGCGATGCCGTCCTTGGAATGCTCGAAGAGCACGCGCCGCCGGGCGACCTCCGCGGCCAAGGCAACCGCGGCCCGCTTGCGATCCGTGATGTCGCGGACCACCACATAGTGGACGAGGCCCTCTCTCAACTGGATCGCCGTGGCGCTGATTTCGACATCCACCAGGGTCCCGTCCTTGCGCCGGTGGCGCGTTTCGAAGGTGGTCGGCGCGGTCAGTGCGCCCCTCATCCTTTGCCGTTGCAGGTCGACGGGGTCCGCACCCCAGTCCCAGACGTGCAATTGCAGCAGTTCCTCCACACTGTACCCGAGCATGTCGGCGAAGCTGTGGTTCGCTTCAATCGTCTTGCCGCTCGCGTCCAAGACGAAGATGCCGTCCTTGGATTGCTCGAAGAGCACGCGCCGCCGGATGACCTCCTCGGCCAAGGCAGCCGCGGCCCGCTTGCGATCGGTAATGTCGCGGACCACCGCATAGTAGACGAGGTCTGCTCCCAATTGGATCGCGGTGGAACTAATTTCGACATCCACCAGGGTCCCGTCCTTAGCCCGATGGCGCGTTTCCAAGGTGATCGGAACGGACCGGCTCTTCCCCATCCCCTCCAGGATCTGGTCTCGGGTCATGTGATCGTCGTAGTCCCAGACGTACAGTTGCCGCATTTCCTCCTGACTGTACCCGAGCGTGCGGGCAAAGCTCAGGTTCGATTCAATCGTCTTGCCATTCGGGCCGAAGACGACGATGCCGTCCTTGGATTGGTCGAACAGCACGCGCCGCCGGGTGACCTCCTCGGCCAAGGCAGCCGCGGCCCGCTTGCGATCCGTGATATCGCGGACCACCACATAGTGGACGAGGTCCGCTCCTAAATCGACGTGAGTCACGCTGACTTCGACATCCACCAGGGTTCCATCCTTGCACCGGTGGTGCGTCTCGAAGGTTACCGGAGGGACGTGGAGGCCACTCACCGACTCCAAGATCTGCTCCCGGGTCATGTCGGCATCCCAGTCCCAGACGTAAAGCTGCCGTATCTCCTCCAGGCTGTAGCCGAGCATGCGGAGGAAGCTCTGGTTCGCTTCAGTCGTCCTGCCGCTCACGTCTAAGACGGCGATGCCATCCTTGGATTGCTCGAAGAGCACGCGCCGCCGCGTAGCCTCTTCGGCCAAAGCAGCCGCGGCCCGCTTGCGATCGGTGATATCGCGAACCACCACATAGTAGACGAGGTCCGCTCCCAATGAGATCTCGGTTACGCTGACTTCGACATCCACCAGGGTGCCGTCCTTGCGCCGGTGATGGGTCTCGAAAGTTTTCGGAGCGCCCAGGAGGTCCTCCCTCCCTCCCAGTATCTGCTCCCGGGTCATGCCGGCTTCCCAGTCCCAGACGTAAAGCTGCCGCATCTCCTCCGCGCTGTAGCCGAGCATGCGGAGGAAGCTCTGGTTCGCTTCAATCGTCCTGCCGCCCACGTCTGTGATGGCGATGCCGTCCTTGGATTGCTCGAAGAGCACGCGCCGCCGGGTAGCCTCCTTGGCCAGGGCCGCCGCAGCCCGCTTGCGATCGGTAATGTCGCGAACCACTACATAATAGAAGAACTCCGCTCCCAATTGGATCGCGGAGGAGCTGACTTCGACATCCACCAGGGTTCCGTCCTTGCGCCGGTGGTGTGTCTCGAAGGTGTGGGACTGGAATTGGAGGTCCCTCATTCCCTCCTGTATCTGGTCCCAGGTTCTGTTGGCCTCCCAGTCCCAAATGTGCAGTTGTAGTAGTTCCTCTACACTATAGCCGAGCATGCGGGCGAAGCTCTGGTTCGCTTCAACCGTCTCGCCGCTCCCGTTTACGACGGCGATGCCGTCCTTGGATTGCTCGAAGAGCGCGCGCCGCCGGGCAGCCTCCTTAGCCAGGGTCTCGGCAGCCTGTTTGCGGTCCGTGATGTCGCGGATCACAACGTAGTGGAACCGTTCCGCTCCCAATATGATCTGGGTTGTGCTGACTTCGACATCCACCAGGGTTCCGTCCTTGCGCCGGTGGTGCGTCTCGAAGGTGTGGGGCTGGAATTGAAGGTCCCTCATTCCCTCCAGTATCTGGTCCCGGGTCATATCGGCCTCCCAGTCCCAGATGTGCAGTTGCAGTAGTTCCTCCACACGGTACCCGAGCATGCGGGCGAAGCTCCGGTTCGCTTCAACCGTCTCGCCGCTTACGTTTACGACGGCGATGCCGTCTTTGGATTGCTCGAAAAGCGCCCGCCGCCGGGTAGCCTCCTCGGCCAGGGCCGCTTCGGCCCGCTTGTGCTCCGTGATGTTGTGCGCCGCAACATACACCAACTGCTCGTCCTTCGCCGCTGTGGAGCTGAACAGGAGCCAAAGCTGCCTACCGTCCTTGCACAAGCCCCGGAATTCGTCTTGCGTTGTCCCCCCACAGGCACAGATCCTGGCGAACTCGGCCCGCATCTCCGCGGCGTCATCCGGGTGGAAAAACTCGGTAAATGGTTTGCGCTGGAACTCCTCGATGGTGTATCCCGTGGTCTTCACCAGCGCGGGATTGGCCCGCTTGATATACCCATCGAAGCCGATGACCAACAGCAGGGAGTCGGACACCATGAAAAACTGCCGCAGAGCCGATTCGGCCTGCAGGCGGTCCGTGATGTCCACGGTGACTTCGATCTTCCGGGTGAGACCATCCCCTTCGCCCGGGAACGTCCTGCCGTTGCAGAAGAGCCAATGGACGCTCCCATCCGGCCAGATAACGCGGAACTGAATCTGGTAGGGCCTTTGCTCCTCCAGCGCCAGGCTTTGTTCGGACGCAACTCGTTGCCGGTCGTCGGGATGCAGCGTCTGGAGCCACTCCTCGCGGGTCAGCCAGTTCGGGCGCGGCTCCAGGCCGTACAAGCGGAACTGCTCTTCGGAAACCTTGGTCTCCCCGGAATCCTTGTAGCAGATGCCGATTCCCGCCGCGCGGTGCGCGAACGCCAGCCACTCTTCGCTTTTCCGCCGCTCCTTCTCGGTCCGCTTCCGCTCGGTGATGTCCCGGACTACGCTGAACGAAGCGCGAGTGCCGCCGATCGTGGCGCCCTGCATGCTCACTTCCACGGGGAACGTGCTGCCGTCCTTCCGGCGGTGCACGGTCTCGAAGAGGATGCCGTGCGCGTCGGCCTCCGCCAGTCGATCGGCGCTCAGCCCCGGCAGGCCGGGGGCGCGCAAATCGTGGATCGATAGCTTCAGCAGCTCGTCACGGGTATACCCGTAGGCCCTCGTAGCGGCGGTGTTGGCCTCCAGGATGCGCCGGTCTTCGCGCGCCAAATATAAAATTGGATCCCAGCTATGCTCGGACAGCAGCTCGAAGTTCCGCCGCGCTTCCTCGGCCCTCTTCCGCTCGCTGATATCCTCCACCAGGGTCGCGAAGTGAAGCGGCTGTCCGCTGCCGTCGCGCACCAGAGAGACACTGGCGCAGACCCAGACCAAATCCCCGTCCTTACGGACATAGCGTTTCGTCAACACCCTCTGCGAGATTTCTCCGGCGATCATGGCCCGTTTCAGTTCGAGGCCATCCGCCCGGTCGTCCGGATGAGTGACCGAGGCGAAGTCTGTTTGCAGCAGTTCCTGCTCGGTATATCCGGTGATCCGGCACAGACTCTGATTCACCTGCAGGTAATGCCCGTCGAGAGAGACCACGGCCATGCCGATCAGGCCGTTATCGAAGACCGTGCGGACCTGCGCTTCGCTCGCGCGGAGAGACTCTTCAGCCTGCTTTCGCTTGGCGGTCTCCCATATGGTTGCCATCACGCCTTCGACACGCCCTTGGATCACAACCGGTTGTGCGGAATAGCCAACCGTGAACGAAGTTCCGTCGCGGCGCCAGAACAAGTCGTCTTCCACCAGAATGCCCGAGCCGGTCCGAAGGACCGCCGACATGGGGCACTCGTGTTTGGGATACGTCGATCCATCCTGCCGGCGCCCATGCACCATTGCGTGGAGGTCTTGGCCGATGCATTCCTCCCGCGAGTAGCCCAGCATCCGGCAGGCCTCGCGGTTAATGAATACGCACTGTCCGTCAAGGTCGGCTGCCCACATCCCAACCCCGGAACATTCCAGCATCGCCGCCAGTTCCGTAGCTCCCCAGACTGCGCTATCCACCATTGGACTAGACCCTCGCGAGCAGCTTGCCGGCAAGCCCTCTCTCCCGTATTTTCTTGAGTAGTAGTTCCTGAATCTCCTTATCTTCGCCCAGTTCAGCCATAAGGCTTCCAGCCTCCATTCCTTGGATGGCCGCCTCGATGGTAGAGCGTTCTTTGGGTAACGGTATTGAGCAGATCTCCCGGATCAGGCGCAGAAGGGTCTGCTCGCTTTGGTGGTCTCCCTCCGGGGTCGCGACCGTGCGGCGTGCCTGGGAGAGGAGAACATCCCGGCAGGTCTGGACAAAGACAGGGTCTTCGGCATAGGCATGCCCCCCTCGCACCCGCAGGATTCTGGAGATCAAGATGGCCGGCCGAACGCTGGCGCTGCTGGTCTTGAGCCCCGCATCGCGGAAGGCCCGGACCAGAGCTACGATCCTCTCGACCTCCGCCAGAGGCAGTCCGGAGTGTGTCTGGGTGATACCGGCTTCGGTTTCCTGGTCGAAGCCGCTCAGAAGGATCGTAACCATCCGGTCCAGCAGAGCATCCTGGGCGCCGTGTACTCCCGCATAGTCGGCGGGATTGCTGGTGAAGATGATCCGGAAATCGGGGTGAACGGCTATATGCTCGCCGCGCAAAGGCAACACCCGCTCCTCCAGGACTGAAAGAAGCACATTGTTGGCCTCGGGCCGCGAACGCGTGAATTCGTCGTAGACTACGGTACAGCCCTTCTGGCAGGCTTCGGTGAGGGCTCTTCCCACCCACAGGGGCTTGGACTCTTCCTCGATCTTAAGCACCGTGTGAATGTACTGGTCGTGCGTATAACTTCGCTTGTAGCCGCTCTCCTTGCCCACCAGGTCCGCGGTGCCCATCTGGTCATCCCCATGGATGAGCACTACCGGACGGCCCAGTTGCTGGGCCACGTGGAGAGCGATGGTGGTCTTGCCGCTCCCTGCTGGACCGGAGAGGTGTACGTGTAATCCATCCCGGAGATAGGCCAGAGTGCGGATTACCAAGTCCTTGACGAAGGGCGTCTCCACGAAATCCGATGGCGGAGCGCTTCTTGGTTCACATCGCTGGGCTGGTGGCTTATCCCCCATCTGAGCGGCACTTGGAGTGAAGGTGAACTCCTTCTTACAGAAGGGGCATGAGTACAGCCGCTGGCGCCCCGAATCCACCTGCACTTCTCTATGGCACCAGGGGCAGGTCTCTATCTGCTTCTCCATCAGTCGGCTCCCACTTCCAAGGTCTCCAAATGGTCCGCGCCAAGCCGCGAGAGAGGGATCACCGCCATAACCTCCGTGCCCGCGCCTGGAGAGCTTTGGATCACGCACTGTCCACCCACGGCGTCGGCGTAATCTTGCATGATAGCCACCCCCAGCCCAGCAGGCGCGCTTTCCACGACAAACCCCTGGCCGTCGTCCCGCACCGTGAGACGTAGCCAACCTTCCCGAGCCGCATCCAGCTGCACGGCAACCTTGCTGGCCTTGGCGTGCTTGACCGCGTTGGTCAGAGCTTCTTCGGCGACCCGGTACACGGCCAGCTTCACCAGCTCTGGAACCCAGTTCGGGTCGGCCTTCTCCCGCCTCACAAGTTCTCCGTCCAGATCTACCTCAACAACCGGAGCCGCTTTATGGCGATCGGCAAAAGACAGAAAGGTCGGGACCAGCCCGCGGCTGAGAGTTGCAGGGTAGAGATGGCGGCTGAGAGCGCCTACCTGTTGCTCGATCACCTGGTTCAGGGCGTCGACCGTTCCGCTCAGAACCCGGGTTGTTTCCGCGGCCGGGCTTTTGCCTTCGAGGATCTCTTGAATGCGGCCCTTCAGGATTAAGAGCTCTTCGCGCACGCCATCACGTAGTAGGGCAGCGGCTTCCTGGCGAACGCGCTCCTGCGCCGCGATAAGCCTCTGTTGCGAGCGGTGGACTTCCTTCGCCCTGGTGAGCGCTACCCCCTGCCGCACCAGCGCCTCCTCCGTCGCCTTGCGCACCATGGCATAGCGCATGGAGCGCCCCAACAGTTGGCTATCCACTTGACCCTTTACCAGATAGTCCTGTGCGCCTCCCTTCAGCGCCTCAACCGCTAACTCTTCGTCTTGGAAGCCTGTCAGCACCACAATGGGAACACCCGGCGCTTGCGCCCGCATTACGATAAGCGTGTCGAGGCCGTGACTGTCCGGCAGCCCCAGGTCCAGCAGAACCACATTGCAGGTCTCGCCCCAAAGGTACTCCAGCGCCTCGCTAAGCCGCCGGACGTGGGTCATCTGGAAATGCTCGGGCAGGGCCTCCTCCAGGCCCTCGTACAGCAGGCGGGCGTCTCCCAAGTTGTCTTCAACCAGCAATACTTTGATGGGTTCGGATGACATAACCTCTCCTTATCCCGGCGGCAGCTTCACTATGGTGAACCAGAATTCCTCGATGGCTTTAACTACTGCGATGAACTGATCCAGGTCCACGGGTTTTGTGATATAGCAGTTCGCGTGGAGGTCGTATGTTTTCAGAATGTCCTGTTCGGCGCTTGACGTGGTCAGGACTACCACGGGGATGCGTCTCAACTGCTCATCGCCCTTGATCTCCGCCAGCACCTCACGGCCGTCTTTCTTCGGCAGGTTCAGATCGAGCAGGATGAGATCCGGACGGGTTGCATTGGCGTACTTGCCTTCGCGGCGCAAAAACGCCATAGCCTCGACTCCGTCGTCCACTACGCTCATATTATTGAGCAGCTTGGAATCGCTCAAAGTCTCCCGCGTCAGGACTACGTCACCAGGGTTGTCCTCCACCAGGAGAATCTCAACAGGCCTGCCTTGCGCGGCAGCGCTCATGGCCGTCACCTCCTATGGGGATCGTGAAGTAAAACGTGGAGCCTATCCCGGGTTGCGACTCCACCCAGATGCGCCCGCCGCGGCGCTCCACGATCTTCTTGCAGATGGCCAGGCCCATACCTGTGCCGGGATACTCTTCTCTGGTGTGCAGGCGCTGGAAGATAATGAAGATGCGCTCGGCATATTGCGGATCGATGCCGATGCCATTATCGCGAACGGAAAGGACCCATTCGTTTCCCTTTTGTTCAGCCGATACATGAATACGTGGCGGCTTCTCAACGTGGAACTTGATGGCATTGTCGATCAGGTTCTGAAATAGCTGAAGCAGTTGCAAGTTGTCTACCGTAACCGTCGGCAGCCGGTCTTGGGTCACCGCCGCGCCGCTTTTTTCAATCGCTCCCTTTAGATTGGCGACCGCCTGGTCGAGGACGGCCGTGCAGTCAGTGGGAACGAGTCCCTTAGCACGCGCGCCCACTCGGGAATAAGCCAACAGGTCGTTGATCAGCCTCTGCATCCTGTTTGCCCCGTCCACGGCGTAAGCGATGAACTCGTTGGCGGCGGCGTCCAGCTGGCCCTGATAGCGCCGCGCCAGGAGCTGCGTGTAGCTCGACACCATGCGCAGCGGCTCTTGCAGGTCATGCGAAGCGACGTAGGCGAATTGTTCCAGTTCTTTGTTGGAACGCTCCAGATCGGCCGAGGTCAGTCTTGAATTCTCCTCGGCCAACCGCTGTTTGGTAATGTCGAACGCGCAAACCACCAGGCCTTTGAGCTGCCCGTTAATTACAACAGGTTGGGCGAACAGATCAACCGGAAGCGGAGTCCCGTCGTTACGCCAGACCACATGGCCGTCCATCCGAATCCCGGTCCCGGTCTGGAGGGCGTGGAGCACGGTGCACTCCTCCCGGGGAAAGACCGAGCCATCGGCGCAACGGCCGTGGACCTTTTCGTGCATGTCCTGGCCGACGCATTCCTCGCGCGTGTAACCCAGCATCCGGCAGGCTGCCGCATTGATGAATGCGCACCGCCCGCGCAAATCCAGCCCCCATATGGAGGCCCCTGCCGCTTCCAGCATCGCTGCCAGTTCCGCGGCCCCCCAATCTGCGTCATCGCCGGCCGGGGCCGTGCCGGCAATCTTCACCGGGAGCTGTTCACCATGATGCCTCCGACTAGCCTGTTGCATGGCGTAGGACTCCGGCTAGAAATGACAATGGTCCTTTTGCAGAATCATCCTCTTTCAGGCCTGCAATTTCTGCCGCCATGCGGGCGATCTGTTTTCGGAACTCACGGCCTTCGCCCAGCACGCCGCCCTCAGGGGTGGCGCCGAGGAAGCCTGGCCTGGATTCCGGTAACATCGCATGAACAGGAGCGCCTAAGATCTCTTGAAGTTCGGCCGGCGAGATCCCCAGCCTCCATGGCGCCTGGTTGAGAATTATCTGAAGCGAATTCCCTCCGAAGCCCGCTTCGTGCAGCCCGTGGATTGCCCATTTGGCTTCGTTGAGCGCGAGAACGTCGCAGGCGCTCACCAGGAACAACTGCCCCACGTCGCGGGCCACCCGGACGGCAAGTGGGCCCAGGCAGCCCAGATCGATCACGATCCAGTTATAGAGCGTACGCACAAAACGAAGGATGAACTGGATTCTCTCCGCCCTCGGTTGCCGTTCCTCCTGGCAGGCCGGGCCGGCCGATTGGATGAGGTCCAGGCCTGTAGCAGTGCGAACCACCAACTTCTGCCATCGATCCCGGTCCAGGTGGAGGATGTCGTTGGAAGCATCCAGGATCGTGTAAGCTCCCTTCACCCGCATCAGGAAACCGATGGAGTTGGCCCCCGCGCCCAGATCCATCATCAGCACCCGCCCGCCGGTTTGCCGGCCGAGTTCCTGGGAGATGTGACAGGCAACGGTGGTAGTTCCGACACCCCCCTTGGCGCCGACATACCCCACGATCTTCGCTGGTTGTTCAGGGGATTCGGTCTTAGGGTTGTCTATTTGTGTCTGTTGCCTGACCACGGCCCGGCGAAGACTGCGCGCCAGCGCGGCGCCGTCCAACCTGCCTTTCACCAGATAGTCCTGCGCTCCGCCCTGAACCGCCCGCAATGCCAGGGACTCATTGTCCCATCCCGTCAGCAGCACAATCGGAACGTTCGGCGCGTGGATGCGGATGGCATTAAGACCATCCAGCCCCTGGCTGTCGGGAAGAGAGACGTCGAGCAGGACCAAGTCGATATCGCCTCGCGCCAGCCGGTCCAGCCCGGGCAACAAGGCTTCGGCCCAGTGGATGCGGAACGCAATCTCGCCGGCGTCCGCCAGCATGTCCTTTACCAAGTCCGCATCGCCGGGATTATCTTCGATGAGCAGTACTTGCAGAGATGGTCGGTCCATAGTGCACGTCGGCAGTTCCTTCCTAGTACTCTGGCATGTGGAAGTTCGAAGTTGTATCGGGATCACTCATCAAATCGGATAGGGTAATCTGGTATACAGCCGCATGGTCCACGGGGGAGAATACCTAGACCGCCAAGCGATGGCAGCCGATGGGTACCGGCCTGACGGGATCGCGGCATCTTCCTTAAGCCGCCGCACTTCGCGCGCTCACAAAAAAACCCGGCGAGGGTTCCGCCCCCGCCGGGCCGCGTCGTTCCAATTTGACCCTGTATTGGTAGCTTCCTGGTCCCCTTCGTATCGGGGAGGGTCCAGACCACTATATCACCGATCACTCGATCGTGGCTTTGTAAATGCGGTCCAGCCGGGCGAAATTGTCGATCAGGTATTGGTCCCCCAGCCGCATCAGTTCCCGCGGATCGGGGCCTTTGCCGTTGGGTGGCATCTCGCCATAAGCGTCATAGAGCCGATCCACCACGTCCATGCCGGAAACCACCTTGCCGACCGGCGCGAAACGATCCCGGTCGAGCGAGAGGTTGTCCTTCAGATTGATGAACAACTGGGTGGCGCGCGAGTTCCGCGTGCTGGTGGCCGCGAAGGTCACGGTGCCCTTCACGTTGTGCAGCTTGACGGGATCGTCCGGAATGTAGCCGTTGGCCCATAGCTCGGTGGTGGCCGGATCGCCGTTGATGCCCCATTGCACCACGAAATTCCGCACCACCCGGTAGAAGCGGTTGCCGTCGTAATAGCCGAGCTTCACCAGCGAGTAGAGGTGGTCGGCTCCATGCGGCGCCCAGTCGCGGTGCACTTCAATGATCACCGTGCCCTTGGACGTGTCCAGGTTCACCCGGTAAACATCCGGCGCCTGTTCGTTCGCAGCGCTGGCTGGAGGGGATTCTTTCTTCACCTCGGTTCGGGCGCGTTCCGGCGACGAGCAGCCCGCGAGCGCCAGGCAGACGGCCGCGCTCGATGCCATCCAGAGGGTCCATCGCATGTCCATTCAGTATGCCATGCTGAAGGAAGCCCGATGGCCGGATATGACGACTTCGCCTGGTTCTACCAGCGCTACTGGAACGAAGAGTTCCATGGCCTGGCGTTTCCGATTCTGGAGCGTATCTGGCTGCCTCGCGTTCCGCAGTGCGCGCGCATTCTGGATGTGTGCTGCGGAACCGGCTGCCTGGCCGGCCTGCTGGCCGCGCGCGGTTACCGCGTGACCGGCATCGATCTCTCGGCCGCCATGATCGCGTTTGCGCGGGACAATGTGCCGGAAGCGGAGTTCTTGGTCGCGGACGCCGCCCGGTTTCATTTGCCGTGCGCCTTCGACGCGGCCGTTTCCACGTTCGACAGCCTGAATCACATTCTCTCGTGCGAGGATCTCGAGGCGGCCTTTCGCAATACAGCCGCCGCGCTCAAGCCCGGCGCCACCTTCGCCTTCGACGTGCTGTTCGAAGCGGCTTACCAGCACCACTGGGGGGAATCGTTCGCCCTGGTTCGCGACGATCACGTCCTGACCATCACCGGGTCGGGATACGATTTCCGCAGCCGCCTGGCGCGCTGCACGCTCACCATGTTCCGCCTGCTCGAAGGCGCCTGGCGCCGTTCGGATGTGACGATCGTGGAGCGCTGCTTCGCTCCCCAGAAGATCGATCGGGCGCTGGAGCGCGCGGGCTTTGGCGAAACGGCTTGCTACGACGCCGGCGACCTGGGCATGGCCGGCGAACTCGGCGAAGGCCGGACCTTCTACGTGGCGACCCGTTTATAACCGGCCGGGACCGCCAGAAGCTTACGAAGCCAGGCGCGTGGCGGCCCGATGATAGTTCCGCAAATGGGCGCCCATGATGCGGTCGGTGAGGGCGGTGTGATCCCGGAACCACCCGGCCAGGAACTCCATCATCTGTTCAAGGGATTCGCGGTCGCCTTGCTGAATCTCCGGCATAAACAGACGCAGGCGTTTGCGCGCGGTATTGTGCTGGCGCTTGTGCCACTCGAAGGACGGGCAGATGGAATCGCGCATGAGGATCTCCTCGTGCTCGAAATGGGCCTCGGCGTGGTCCACCAGGGCCTTCAGTCGAGGCTGCAGTTCCGCCGTGCTCGTGCCCGCCTCCAGAGCTTGTTGCAGCTGCTCGGCCATGCGAAAGATGGTCTTATGCTCCGCGTCTATTTCGGGAACGAAAACAGCATTCGACTTGCTCCATTTGAACGGCTTCATAAAACCTCCTGTTCTTCCGCGTCCACGCTTCTCTATTTTAAACAGATTATAAGACCTTTGAATCCCTTTTTGTGAACGATTGGACATTCCAGGGCCGCCCTGTGTGCCGGCAACCCCAATTCCACCGGACTGATCGTATGAAGATTTACTTAGCCAGCGCTTCGGCGGGCTGCGGAGCCGGCTGCTTGTGCTTGCACTCCGGATTGGGGCACTGCCACACCGGCCCGGCCTTCAGCCATTTCTCAACCATGTACGGGCTGCCGCACTCGGGGCACTTCTCGGCAACCGGCTTGCCCCACGCCACGAATTTACAATCGGGATAGCGGTTGCAGCCGTAGAAGGTCTTCCCCTTGCGGGAGCGGCGCTCGATAACCTCGCCGTCCGAGCACTCCGGGCACTTCACTCCGATGGTCTTCTGCTTGACGTACTTGCAGGCCGGGTAGTTGCTGCAAGCGGTGAACTCGCCGAACCGCCCGGTCTTCAACACCAGATTGTTCCCGCACTGGGGACACTTTTCGTCGAGAGGCTGATCAGGCTTCTTCTGCGTCCCGCCGACGGGCTTGGTGGTCTTGCAGTCGGGATAGCCGGTGCAGGCGAAGAACGTTCCGAAGCGGCCCTTCTTGAGCACCATGGGACGGCCGCAGTTTTCGCAGTACTCTTCGTCCGCCTGCTCGCCCAGATCGGCCTTGTCCACATCGGGCAGGTCCACGGTGAGCTCGCGCGTGTAGGTGCAATCGGGATAGCCGGTGCAGGCGATGAAACTGCCGTGCTTGCCCCATTTGATGACCAGGGGCTTGCCGCACTTCTCGCAAATCAAGTCGGTGGGCCTCTCCATCCGCTTGATGTCGGTCATGTGCTCTTCGGCGTGTTTTAGGTCGCGGTCGAAACGCTCGTAAAACTCGGAGATGGCCGTGCGCCAGTCCAGCTTGCCCTCCTCGATCTCGTCTAGCTCCTCTTCCATGCGCGCGGTGTAGCGCACCTCAAAGATGTCGTCGAAGCTTTCGATCAAAAGGTCGGTAACCACCATGCCCAGCTCGGTGGGGACAAAGCGGCCTCCTTCCTTCTTCACGTACTCGCGCTCCTGGATGGTGGAGAGAATAGACGCGTACGTGGATGGGCGCCCCACGCCATCGGCTTCCAGCCGCTTCACCAGGGTGGCCTCGTTGTAGCGCGGAGGCGGCTCGGTGAAGTGTTGCTCCGGTTGGAGGGAGCGGAAGCGCAGGCTCTCGCCCTCGGTTACGGCGGGCAGCCGGTGCTTCAGCTCTTCGTCCTCGTCGTCCGCTTGGTCCTTGCTCTCCTGATAGACCTTCAGGAATCCCTCGAATTTGAGGACCGAGCCGGTGGCGCGGAACAGGTAGTCCAGGCCGTTCTTGCCCTTGGCGGCCACTTCGATGGTGGTCTGATCGTAGAGCGCCGGCATCATCTGGCAAGCCGCGAAGCGGTTCCAGATCAGCCGGTAGAGCTTCATCTCGTCCTCGGCCAGGTACCGCTGCACGACCTCGGGCGCATACGCCATGGACGTGGGCCGGATGGCCTCGTGGGCATCCTGCGCGTCCTTCTTGGATTTGTAGACGTTAGGCGCCGGCGGCAGGAAAGCGTCTCCGTAGTGCTCGCCGATGTAGTGCCGCACGTCGTTCAGGGCGTCGTCGGAAATGCGCGTGGAATCGGTGCGCATGTAAGTGATCAGGCCGACCGCGCCCTCTGTGCCGATCTCAATGCCCTCATAGAGCCGCTGCGCCAGCATCATGGTGCGCTTCACGCTGAAGCGCAATTTGCGCGAGGACTCCTGCTGCAGGGTCGAAGTGATGAAGGGCGCTACCGGATTGCGCTTCTTCTCGCGCTTGGTCACCGAGCGGACAACATAGCCGGCTCCTTCGAGCTGCGCCACCGTTTCATCGGAGGCAGCCCGCGAGCCGATCTCCGCGGGTCCTTCGCCGATCTTCACCAGGCGCGCCCAGAGAGCCGCCTTCTTGGCCTGCAATTCCGCGTCGATGGTCCAATATTCGCGGGGAACAAATGCGCGGATCTCGCGCTCGCGGTCCACAACGAGCCGCAGCGCCACGGTCTGCACGCGGCCGGCCGAAAGCCCCCGCCGCACCTTGTCCCAGAGCAGCGGTGAGATCTTGTAGCCCACCAGGCGGTCCAGCACGCGGCGCGCCTGCTGCGCGTCCACCAGGTTGATATTGACCTGGCCGGGCTTCAGAAAGGCTTTCTGAACGGCGCTCTTGGTGATCTCGTTGAACATCACGCGGAAGATCTTCGGAGCTTTCTTCCGGCTGTCTTGCAACTCCTCCTGGAGGTGAAAACAGATGGCCTCGCCCTCGCGGTCCGGATCGGCCGCGAGATACACGCTCTCCACGCCTTTGGCGGCTTGTTTCAGCTCGCCGACAAGCTTCTTCTTCCCTTCGATGACCTCATAGCGCGGCTCGAAATTGCGCTCCACATCCACTGCCAGATCCCGCTTGGGGAGATCCTTGATATGACCGAGCGAAGCTTTGACGATGTATTGCTTGCCCAGGTATTTGTTGATGGTCTTCGCCTTCGCAGGCGACTCCACGATTACCAGAGCCTTTGCCATATGAATTGTTCCGATTTACGGCGCCCTCCGCCGAGTGCCAATGATTGCGAATTACCCAGTTGACGTTACCACACTTTTACAAAATTCTTGCCGGGAAGCTGTTTCACCAGGCCCAGCATTTCCAGTTCGAACAGCGCCGCGATGAGCTCGGAAGGCGTAGTATCCTCTATCTTCTCAAGCAGATCGTCCAAATGTACGGAGGCATCCACGCGCAGGATTTCGAGCGCCCGGCGACCCGTCTTGCCCAGCTCCGAAGCCTCGCCGCCCAGTAGCGATGCCTGCTCCGGTTCGGCCGTGGCGCCTCCTCCTTCCAGGATTCGCCTGCGCCCCTGTTCTATTAGATGCCGCCGGGATTCAGGCGGAAGCTCGGTCACCACGTCGTTCCAGTCCTGCACCAGCCTGGCCCCCTGCTTAATCAGGAGGTTGGGTCCCCAACTCAGTTTCGACGTAATGTTGCCCGGAACCGCGAAGACCTCGCGGCCTTGGTCCATGGCCAGCTTGGCGGTGATGGCCGAGCCGCTGTATTGCGCTCCTTCCACCACCATCACCCCGAGGCTCATCCCGCTGATGATGCGGTTGCGGATGGGAAAGTTCTGCGGGAAGGCCACGCTTCCCATGGGAAACTCCGAGACGATGGTCCCTTTGACCGCCAGCTCGGCGGCCAGCTTCTTGTTCTCGATGGGATATACGACGTCCACGCCGCATCCCAGCACGGCCACCGTTCCGCCTCCCGCGGCCAGCGCGCCCCTGTGCGCCGCGGTATCGATGCCGCGCGCCATCCCGCTGACGATGGTCAATCCGGCATGCGACAGGTCCGCCGAGAGCCGCTCGGCGGCGGCCAGGCCGTAGGGAGTGGCGCGCCGCGTCCCCACCACCGCCAGCATCAGCGATTGCAACAGATCGAGGCGCCCGCACACGAACAGCACGGTGGGCGGATCGAAGATCTCGCGCAGAGCCCCGGGGTAGCGCGGGTCCCCTACTGTGATCAGTACCGCCCCAGCCTGCGCCATCTTCTCCTGCTGGGTCACGGCGTCTTCGAACGTGCAGCCGCTGGCGATGGACTGCGCCACCGCCCCGTTCACGCCGGCCGCTTCGAGCTCGGTTCGCGAAGCGCGGAAAATGGCTTGCGGCGTGCGATAGCGTTCCAGCAGCTTGCCGGCCGTTCGGGTGCCCAGGCCCGGCACGAGTTTCAAAGCGATCCAGTGGAGTTCCTCTTCGCGAGTGAGAATAGGCGCGGCCATGATCGAGCGACGCCTCTACCCTATCAGCCGCGCACCGCGAGGCGCAAGCCCGGACCGCGCCGCCGGGTTACTCGCGCGGCACAACGCCGTAGCTGCCGCCAGAAGTGCGGTCTACGAAGAAGCTCGCGATGCGATCGTCGCGCAAAACCAGCAGGCCGTCGTGGGCGCCCATGTACAGGACCTCGCCGCGCCGCGCGATCGAGGTGACGATGGAGGCCGCCGCGAAGCGCCGCGCCTGTTCCGCCCGGCGATCCCAGCGCAGCAACCCGCCGGCGGTATCGCCATACTCTCCGCGTCGGTACAGGCCCAGCCAGATGGCTTCGGGTTCCACCAGAATCGTGGAGACCGACCAGCGCTGAATTTCCGGCGGCGAGAAAAGACGGAACGCGCGGGTGGCGCAATCGAAATAGCCGAAGCCGCCCACGCCGGTCCAGCCTTCGCCGTCGTAGAAGGTCTTGCCGAACCAGAGGCGATCGGTCTCGGCCTGGCGCGGGCCCATCTGTTCGTTCTCCTCATCAGGATTGAGTTGCGGCCGGCTTCCGACGTAATCGGGGCGCGCCGCGCGCCAGGTCTCGAAATCGGATTGCGGCAGCTTGTAGCGACGTTCCCCTTCGGCGATGACGGGGAAATCCTCTCCGAAGCGGTTCTTTTCGGGTACGAGCTGGAACCTCCCGCCTGGCCCGAATACCTCGGCCGGTTTCGGCGGCGTCTCCTGGGGAGCGGCCCACACCTGCCACGTGCCTTCTGCGGAAACCGTCACCAGCAGGTCGCGCTGCCCGTTGTTCATCAAAAATCGCGGGCCGCGCGGACCGCGAACGAGGCCCGCCGCGTGGAAAGGCGCATAGGCAAACTGCTTCACCAGCGCTTTGGCGCGCACATCATAGATGAACTTCCGGTTGTCGTAGGTAGCCCACTTCTCGCCGATGCAGGAGAGCACCAGCTCCTCGCGCGTCATGCGCTCGATGGCTATGGAGCAATCGTCGTTGGGTCCCGGCTCGACGGCCAGCCGGTAGACGCGACCGGAATCCGCCCGCGATTGCAAGAAGAGGCCCACGCGGTCCTTGGTGTTCCACCAGTAACGGCCAGGAGGCGCTGCGAAGGGATCTGGGGAAGCGAGTGCCAGCACCAGGTCCAGTTCGTCGCCGGCCGGCATCCGCCGGATGACCGCCGCTTGACCCGCCGGCGCAGCCCGGCGCAGCGCCGTGAGAACGGCCTGGTCCGCGGGCGTCGCGGCCGGAGCCGAAGCGGCCAACGCCAGCGCGAGAAGAGCTTGGAGAGCTTTTCGGGGCATCATCCATCATCAAGTCTAAACCGGCTCACCAAACTCTCCTACACTATAGGGAAGCGGCATGAAACAGGAAGCATCCTACTTCGACGGCCGGGAGCCGGTTCTCATTTACATCGCCAAACGATTGCGAGACGCGTTGCGCCTCGAGGGTATCTTCACCGAAGCCGGCATGGATTACGGCGTCGAAGCCGACCAATACCACGGCGGCGTGATATTCCAGACCACTCGCACGGGCGCATTCTTCTACGTGCTGCCGGAGATGCTGGAATCGGCCAGCGAGATCATGCGCCGCAACGGCTACAAACCTTACCAGGGATCGCCCGTGCCCGCGGAGTAGCCGGCTCAGCCCTGCCCCACCACTTCCACAACCGCGGGCGCCGAGACCACGTCCCCCATCACCAGGTTCACGTTCATCCTTCCTGGCGCCAGGCCCGGCGGCAGCAGGGCGTTCACTTGTCTCAGCCCGGCCGGGTCCGGCTCGGAGAGAAAGATGCACGGCAGGTCGTTGCCGCCCAGCCGCACCAGCACGCCGTCGGCGCGGGAGCCCTCCGGCATCCCGCGCACCCATAGCGAAATGCAGGCATCCTGCCGGGTGCGCACCTGGTTGCGCTCCCAGGTTTTGCCGTCGGCCACGATCTCGATGCGGATCTCCGCGCCGCCGGGTGTGGCCAGTGTGCGCCTCTGGCGCTCCTCTTCGCTCACATCCACGCCGATGCGCACGGGGTTGCTGAAGGCGCTCCCGGGCACGCGCAGGCGGAGGCCGCTCCAG
>Ga0326727_10012202_pt1 | contig 19655 bp, 17 predicted proteins | sample MB2enrmetagenome_FD_207643 | JGI IMG/M metagenome (GOLD analysis project Ga0326727, IMG submission 207643) | Lab enriched peat soil microbial communities from McLean, Ithaca, NY, United States - MB29MY | ecosystem: Environmental > Terrestrial > Soil > Wetlands > Peat | place: USA: New York...
CTCCGCTTCCATCTTCTCTTCTTCGCCGCCAATGAAGGGCACCACGTTGTCCAGGATATCCATGGAAGCCACGCCCGGATAGCCGGCCCCGCTCACCGCTTGCATGGTGGTGACAAAAATCTGCTCGATCCCGAACCGTTCCTCGATGGGCTTGAGCGCCATCACCAGGCCGATGGTGGAACAGTTGGGATTGGTGACCATGTACCCGCCCGACGCCTGCCGCGAAGGCTGTTCCTCGATGAGATGCAGGTGGTCGGCGTTCACTTCAGGAATCACCAGGGGCACATTCGGCGTCATGCGGAAGGCGCTGGAGTTGGAGAGCACCGCGCAGCCGGCGGCGGCGAACCGGGGCTCCATTTCGCGCGCGATGGCGGCGTCGACCGAGGCGAAGATTACCTTGGGCGCGGCCTCCGGCTCGGCAGCGGATACCTCCATCCTCGCAATACGCTCCGGCAGCGGCGTGTCCAGGCGCCACTTGGCCGCCTCGCCGTAAGTCTTTCCACTTGAGCGGTCGCTGGCCGCAAGCCAGGTCACCTCGAACCAGGGATGGTTTTCGAGTAATTGAATATAGCGCTGGCCCACCATTCCGGTGGCGCCCAGGATGCCGACAGGTTGTCTGATTTTTGTACCCATAGACACTCCAGTGTACAGGAGGACGGGTTTGCGTTCACCCATTCCGGGGCGGAATCCGTGCTCGCCTCTATGGGCCTGATGCACTTCGGCCCTGGGGAGACTCACCCAATCCTCCGCTTTCTGAAGCCACCCTCCTGGCCATAGATTTTTCTGCCGGAATGGCGCGCTCCCGCCGATGAGCACTTACAGGAGCTATCAGGGATGAATCTGAAGCAGTTGGCTGCCTGGGGCCAGTCCCGGCCCTCGGGCACAAACGAGCCCGCGCTTCAAAGCGTCGAACGGTGCCTCATTGAGCTGGTGGAAGGCGCCGCGGCCGGCGTGCCCGAAATCGACGCCGAATCCCACCTTGCGTTTCGCTCCAGCGTGGACGAACTCAGGCGCGAGCTGGCCGACCACCATCCCGACGAAGACAAGCTGGAGCTGGTCCGCTCGATCCTCCACGAGTTCGAGAAGCATCGCAATGGAGCGGAAACCGCGCTCCGCGAGCAGCTCGCCGCGTGGCGCAACCTGGTCAAATCCCTGCTCGGCGAACTGCTCGCCAGCCTGGCCGTCGACTCCGCCTCTGCCGATGCCGTCCCGCTGCTGCAACTGGTGAAGCGGCTCAAAACCGGCGGCGAGATCGATGCCTGGAAGGGAAAGCTCGATCTATTTCTCCACCCGCTGGACGGCAAGGGCCCGGCCCACGCATTGGCTGCCCGGCTCAAAGCGGCCGATTGCTCCACCGCCAATGACAATGCCGCCGGCCTGCGCGGCGCAGGCAGCGCCGTGGAACATCTGCGCAAGGTCATGGCCGACGGGGGAGACGGCTTCATCGTCCTGTTTCGGCTCAATTGTCTCGAGGTCGTCAGCAAGCGCTTCGGCCCCGAGGCGGTGGAGGACTGCCTGATGGCCGTCTCCGCCTTTCTGACCGCCGGCCTGGAAGGAGACGACACCGTCTACCACTGGAGCGACTCCGCCCTGCTCGCCATTCTGCGGGGCAGATACAGCGAATACATGGTGACTGCAGAGCTGGACAGAATCATCTCCCGGAATCGCGAAAGCAGCATCAACGTGGCCGGCCGCCCCATCATGCTGCGCATCCCGCTGGCTTTTGAAATGACCCCCATCAGCCGTCTCCGCACCGCCGACGATCTGCTGAGGATCTCGGCGCTGCAGGCGGCAAAGAGGTGAAGCCCGTGAAACCTGTTCCCCCAGCCGCAGCCGGCGCCGAGAATCCGCAGCCAACCGGCTCCGCCGCAATGGTTCCCGCCATACTGGATCCCGCCGCAATGGCTCCCATTGACGAGTTGCCCCTGCCCTATATCGAGATGGACGCCCACGGCATCATCACGCGCGCCAACCGGGCAACCCTCGCGCTCCATCCCCTTGAACGGGGCCAACTGATCGGCAAGATAGCCTGGGACCTGATGGCCGCGGACGAGAAAGATCCCAGCTTCGCCGCCTATTGCTCCATCCTGGAGACGGGCGAGGAGCCGGCGGTGGTGCGCCGCTCACTCTATGACCGCTCCGGACAGTTTCGCAGTTACGATTTGTACCGCGGCCTGGTGCGCGATTCCCAGGGAAATCCGGCCGGCATGCGCATGCTCTGCGTGGATGTGACGGAAGCAACAAGGGCACTGGAAGAGGCGCGCCGCAGCAGCCTGTGGCTGCAGAGCGTGATGAAGTCCATCCGCGAAGCCGTCATCGTGACCGACGCTGTGGGCTTCATTTGCTGGGCCAATCCTGCCGCCGAAGAGCTGTTCGGCTGCAACGCCGCGGAGTTGACCGGCATGTTGATCGAGCAGGGAATGCCGATAGTGTCTTATCTCTGCGGCGATAAAACCGAGCTGACCTTCACGAACTCGCTCGAATGTCCCTTGAAAGGCGTGGCCACCGTTCTCGATCGAAAGGGGAGCGAACTCCACGTAGAACTGGGCACCTCGCCGATCTTCGACAGGGAAAACGGCTCAACCACAGGCGTGGTCCTTGTGCTGCGCAGGCTGGAAGTTCCCGCCTGGACAAGCTAGAGGCTAGAAGCTAGGAGCTAGCAGCTATTTCTTTCCCTTGCCCACGCGGCTGCCCAGCAAGCCTTCCAGCTCTTCCTTGAATTCGCGCACGTCTTTAAAGTCGCGGTACACCGATGCGAAGCGTATGTAAGCCACGGTGTCAAGCCCCTTCAGGTGCTCCATGATCAGCTCGCCTACCTCCGCGGTGGTCCGCTCCCGCTCCGACGCGTCCGTCAGGAAAGCCTCGGTCGCGTCGACAATTCTCTCCAACTGGCTTGAAGAGACGGGGCGCTTCTCGCAGGCGCGCAGCAGCCCGCTGAGCACCTTCTGGCGGTCGAAGCGCTCGCGGCGGCCATCTTTCTTGACCACCATGTAGGGAATCTCGTCGATGCGCTCGTAGGTGGTAAAGCGCCGGTTGCAGCGCTCGCACTCCCGCCGCCGCCGGATCGAGTCGGCCTCCTTGCTCTCCCGCGAGTCGACCACCTTATCCTGCCCGAAGCCGCAATATGGACACTTCATGCTATTTGGATTCTATGACATGGATGGCCGGTGCCGCTGGGAAGCGAGATCGGGTTCAGGGCGGGAAGAATAGGACTGCGCCGGGGTTGTTGCGGTGGTATTCTGCTTGCGGAAGCGCCATGGAAAGCCTGATTGAACGCAATCTCGAAGAAATCGCCAGCCTCTGCCGCCAGTACAGGGTGCGCCGGCTTGCGGCTTTCGGGTCAATTCTGCGCGCCGACTTCGATCCGCTCAAAAGCGATGCGGATTTCCTGGTGGAATTTGAGCCGGCCCCGGCCGTGGATCGAATGAAGAGCTTTTTGGCCTTGCGGGAAGCCCTTGGAGCGCTGTTAAGCCGGCCTGTGGACCTGGTTGAGGACGGGGCTATCCGAAACCCCTACATCTTGCAGAACGTCTCCCGGCACCAGCAAGTCCTCTATGCAGCGTGAAGCGAAAGCCTACCTTTGGGACATTGCGAACGCAGCCGCCAGCATTCGCGACTTCACCGCCGGGAAGGACTTGAACGCTTACCTCAGCGACGAGATGTTGCGTGCGGCAGTCGAGCGCAAATTCGGAATCGTTGGCGAGGCGCTCTCGCAACTGCTGCGCTACTTTCCGGATTATCGCGACAAGATTACGCTGGTTGGCGAAATCGTTGCCTTTCGCAATCAGATCGTTCACGGCTATGCCACGGTGCGCGACGACATCGTGTGGGAAATTGTTCGCGTCTACCTGCCCCGGCTGCACAGTGAGGTCGTTGAGTTGCTTGCAGAGGACGAGGCGAAGAGCCCAACCAGTTGACCCTTTCGCGCCGTCCGCTCTGGGAATGGGCGACGGAAGCACCGTGCCGATCGCGGACGCAAGACTGCCCGGCGTCCTCGCACCACCCCCAAACGCAACAACGGCCCGAGAATGAAGATCCTCAGGCCGTTGCCGGTGAACTGTTGGGATTGGACTGGAGGCCTTCGCGCTTCAGGCGAGTGCCAGAGCCATGACGGAGAACCCTCCGCCGGGTCTTATCTGGGGCTGGGGCGCAATGGCCTCAGGCCTCAGTCACCTCACGTAAGAAACAACTCGAAGAATCACTTTTCATCAGCTGGATCAACCTCCTTTCCCGTGTATGCAAAAGCTACCGCGAAGCCGGCCGCCCCGTCAAGCGCATTTCAGCTTCTAGCTTTCAGCTCTTAGCTCTTAGCTCCTAGCTCTTAGCTCTTAGCTTTCAGCTTTCAGCCTTCAGCTTTCATCCGCCGGCTGCATTTGCGGTGCCGGGGTCCCAGGAGCCCGTCCCCTGCTCGCTGGACCTGGCGCTTTTTCGAAAATAGCGGCCCCTCAAGAATCTATTCGACCGGCGAATAATCTATGGGATAGAATGCCCATCACCCGGGCCGTGTGCTTTTTCCCCCTTTCGCCAGGCTGAGTTTTTCCCGCGACGGATGGCATGTTTCCGGCAACCCAAGGTGTGAATCTCAATTGCGTGGACTGTTTTTCCGGCTCCCGAAGAGCCGCAAGGTCCCTTCCCTACCCTTCTGAAGGATTTACGAGGAGAGAAAGATGAAGATACTCCGAATTCTGCTTCTGGTCGTCGCCGTGCCGTTCGCGGCCCAGCTCTGCAATGCGCAAACCAAAGATGCGGACGGCTGCAAGGACACGCCGCTGATCGCCCGCTTTCCCGGCTCCGTCATCGCCGAATGCGATGACAAGGCGGACAACTCCTACACCTTCACCGATCTCGGCCCCACGCACGAGGACAAAGCCATCGAGGGCGAGTATCACTACCTGCAGTACGAAGAACCGGCCAGTACTTCCCCCGCGCAGGTCAACCGCAATCTTGTCACAGCCTTCAAAACCGCCGGATACACCTTCCTCAAGAACAACGGTAATGGCCAGTTCACCGTTCATATGGGGAGGACCTGGATTGAAGGGGATGTGACCAACGGCACCAACTACAAACTGCACATCGTAGTGGAAACCCCGCTCACTCAGGATGTGGTCGCCACCGCGGCCGCACTTTCTTCCGGCATCAGCGGTGCGGGACACGTGGTGGTCAACGGCATCCTCTTCGACACGGCAAAGGCCGACGTCAAGCCCGAATCCGACCCCGCCCTGCAGGAAGTTGCCAAGCTGCTCAAAGGCGACCACTCCCTGAAGGTCTATGTCGTCGGGCATACGGATAATGCCGGCGCTTTCGCCGCCAACATGGACCTGTCCAAGCGCCGCGCCGCCGCCGTGGTGGCCATGCTCACCACCAGGTACGGCGTCTCCGCTGCTCAACTCCAGCCAATTGGCGACGGGCCCACCGCGCCCGTAGCTTCAAACGACTCCGAAGACGGCCGCGCCCTCAATCGGCGCGTCGAGCTGGTCAAGCAATAGCGGGCACGGTCGCGATCCAGCCGCATCGATTCAAAAGGGCCGCCCCAAAGCCGGCCCCGTTATTTGACCCTCAGGCAGCGGCATTACGGGAAACAGGAAACAGGAAAATCGATCGGGAAAGGAGAGAACGAATGAAAATGCGTGAATCAGTATCCTTACTCGCCGGCTTTGCAATGGTGGCGCTGGCCGCGGCCGCGATGGGCGCCTCGCCCTCCGGCGCGCGCGCGGCAGGGGACGACGATCCCGATGTGATCGAGGTTCGCCACTACGCGCTGACGCTGGACAAGGCAAACAAGACGGCTACGGCCATGCAGAGCATCAACCAGCTGGTCGCGGCCAATCCCAGCCTGAATGCGGCCATGGATGCCTCCAGCGGCACGACCGGCAAGAAGCCGATCACGCAGCAGGCTCATGACATCGATTCGCAGTATCCCCAGGTGGCCGCGATCATTCATGCCAACGGGCTGGCTACGCGGGAGTTCATCGTGATCACCGGCGCAATCCTCAACGACGTGGGCTGGGTGGGGATTAAGAAAGGCGGCACGGTCCAGGCTTACCCGCCGGGCAAGATCACCCCCGAGAATGCTGCTCTGATCGAGGCAAATTGGCCTGCATTCCAGATGATTTTAGCCAAGATGACGCCGCCCAACGTGAGGTAGGAAAGCCGGAAGCCGTCTGCCGCTTACCATTCTTCAAAGCCGACTCTCCCATCGCGGCCCAGCACCGAATGCTTCTTGAAGCGCTGGTCGTCGCGCTTGGGATGGTCATTGCGGAAGTGGGCGCCGCGGCTCTCGGTGCGGGCGAGCGCGGAGTGGAGGATGGCGTGGGCTACGCGGCTCATGGCCAGGGCTTCCGCGAGGCGGCGGCTGGTCTTGCACTGCCCGAGGTTCTGCTGCGCGAGATTCTGGAGCGCGGCGTCAAAGGCGGCCTGGGCGGCAATGCCCTGGCGCAGCGTCGGCTCTTCGCGGAGCAGGCCTGCATAAGCCCACATGTCCGCCTGCAGTTGGGCGATGAGAGCTTCGACCTGCGCTTCTTCGCCTGCCGATAGAGGTTCCGGTTCGGCTTCGGTTGCCTCGACAGGTTCGAGCGGCAGGCCGTCGGAAAGCATGGACTGGGCGGCGCGGGCGCCGAAGACCAGGCCTTCGAGCAGGGAATTGGAGGCCAGGCGATTGGCGCCATGTACGCCGGTGCAGGCGGCTTCTCCGGCGGCGTAAAGGCCGCCCAGGCTGGTGCGGCCGGCCAGATCGGTCCTGATGCCGCCCATCAGGTAGTGGGCCGCGGGGCGAATGGGGATGAGGTCGCGGGCTAGGTCGAGCGAGTAGGGTGCGAGGAAGCGGCTGATTCCAGGAAAACGCCGGTGAAGGTCGAGGTTGCGGGCGATATTGCGGATAGGGCGCATGTCGAGATAGACGGGCCGTGCGCTTCCTGCCTCGCCCATGCCTTCGCGGGCAATTGCGCGGGCAACCACGTCGCGCGGGGCGAGTTCGAGCAGGGGGTGGTAGCGCTCCATGAAGCGCTCGCCCCGGTCGTTGCGCAGATACGCGCCTTCGCCGCGCAGAGCTTCAGAGAGCAGAAAACGTGGAGCGCCGGGCAGCGACAGGGCGGTGGGGTGAAACTGGTAGAACTCCATGTCGGCCAGCTCGGCGCCGGCCTGGGCGGCGAGGGCGATGCCGTCGCCGGTGGCTACCGCCGGATTGGTGGTGTCGGAGTAGACCTGGCCTGCGCCGCCGGCTGCGATAAGAATTGCGCGAGCCCCGACGCGGGTATGGGCCTTGCGTAGATCGGCAGCGGATTCGCCGGCGCCCGCGGGGGCCAGGTCAGCGGCTACGATGCGACCGCCGGAAGAGACGAGGCCGGTGACCATGGTCCACTCGGCAAAGCGGATGCGCTTGTGGACGCGCGCAAAGGCAACCAGGGAGCGGCTGATCTCGGCCCCGGTCGCGTCGCCGCTGGAGTGCAGGATGCGGGCCAGTGAATGAGCGCCTTCGCGGGTGCGGTGGAGTTGGCCCGCTTCTGTGTCGAAGCGGGCGCCCCACTCCATCAGCTCGGCCACCCGGACCGGGCCTTCTAAGACCAGCGCTTCGGCGGCGGGGCGGTAGACAATCCCGTCGCCGGCGTTGACGGTGTCTTCGAGATGGAGGGCAACGTCCTCGTCGCCTTCCGTGGCGACGGCGATTCCGCCTTGTGCGTAGTGGGTGTTGGACTCGCTGAGCGACTCCTTGGTGACCACCAGGACCTCGCCGTGGCGGGCCAGTTCAACGGCGGCGCGGAGCCCGGCAACACCCGCGCCCATAACCAGAAAATCAACCTGCGTGGCTTTTGCCATTAGCTCTGAGGCTAACACCGGAAGAACGGTTGTCAGTGGACGGTGAACAGTGGACAGCGGACAGTGATCGGTTGGCCAGGGGGCGGAAATCAGATTTTAGCGGGCGCTGAATCGGGACTATAATTTGTAGCCATAATTCAGTTGGCTGCTGCGTGGACGCGCGGAAGTGCGCGATCCCTCTCGGCTTGCATTGGAAAGGAGATTGGCAATGCATGGAGGCGTCTGCCGGGTTCTGTCAGGATTTGCGGTGATAGCTTTGGCGATGCCCCTGATGGGGCAGAGCACCGCAGGACAAAAAACGGTTCCCTGCCCTGTCAACCCGCCAAAGCCCAGGGCGTACACGGCGGAGTTGAGGATCACCAGCGCGCAGACGCTGGCCGATGGCACGACGATTACCGGCGAGAGCAAAGAGGTGCGGGCGCGGGACTCGCAAGGCCGGTACATGAACGCGAACAGCGGATTCATGTTTTCAGGAGGCCGGACCGACGTAACGCGAGTGAATGTGAACGATCCGGTGGAGGGAACGCAGACCAACTGGGACTCGCTGAGCCGAAAGGCAACGGTGACCAAGATGCCTCCGGCCGATCAGCGCCAGGGATGCTGGGCGGACGAAGCGGGACATTTCAGAGTCAACTATGGCTCTCGATCGCCGCGGATCCCGGCCCCGCCCAAGGCCGGCTCCGGCGGGGGCGCTTCAGGCGCCATGGCCACCATGCCGCCCGGTCCGATACCGCGGCCCATGCCGCAGAACCAGAACCGGGAAGACCTGGGCACGGCGACGATCATGGGCATCGAGGCGCATGGCTACCGGAACAGCTTCACGACTCCGGTAGGCGAGATCGGCAACGACCGGCCCCTGGTTCGCACCAGCGAGTATTGGGGAGCGGCCGGCTTCGACTTTCCGCTTCGCCAGGTGGATTCCGATCCTCGGACCGGCACCAGAACTACGGAACTGGTGAGCCTGGATCAGAGCGAGCCCGATCCGGCGATCTTTCAACCACCCGAGGGGTACGAGGTTGTGATCGTTGAGTTGCACGAAGTGCCTTGCCAGCAGGGGCCTCAGTAGCAATGGCAGCGGCGGGGTTCGCAGATTGATGCGTTCCTATAAAGAATTGTGGTAATCTTCGGGCAATTGGTCCCCCTTGGCCAATCTCCCCGGAGGTTCAACATGAATCACATTTCCAGAAGACATTTTCTGAAGACCGGCATTGCCGCGGGCGCCCTTGCGGGCCTGGCGCGCCTTCCGCTGTTGGCAGAGAGCGGGAAAGCGACCGATTGGGTGGCGCTGGGAAGATCGGGGATGAAGGTGACCCGGCTGGCGTTTGGGACCGGGACGAATGGCGGCCGCGTGCAGCGAGACCTGGGCCAGGAAGGGTTCTCCAGCCTGGTGCGCTACGCGTACGATAGCGGGATTCGTTTTTTTGAGACTTCAGAGTCTTACTCCGGGATGCACGAGATGCTTGGAATCGCGCTGAAGGGGATTCCGCGCGAAGATTACCGCCTGATGACCAAGGTGACGACCGGAGACGGCAAGGATCCGCAGACCAAGATCGACGAGCTGCGCAGGCTGGCGCAGACCGACTACTTCGACATCATGCTGCTGCACGTGCAGCACACGGCGACCTGGCCCTCGGAGACGGAACGCTGGCAGGACGTGATTCTTGAGGCCGAACACAAGCAGGCGGTTCGAACCCACGGCGCATCGATACACGGGCTGCCGGCGCTACGCCAGGTTCCCGGCGACAAGTGGCTGGAGATCGGCATGATCCGGATGAATCACAAAGGAGTTCACATGGACGCCGAAGATCCGCGCACCCACGAGCTGGGCAATGTGAGCGAAGTGGTGGAGCATGTGCACGAGGCGCGCAAGGCCGGAAAAGGCGTGATCAGCATGAAGCTGGTGGGCGAGGGCACGTTTACCAGCCGCGAGGACCGGCAGGCGTCGATGCGGTTCGCGTTTAGGAATGCTGGCGTGAATTCGGTGACTGTGGGAACCAAGAGCCGGGCTGAGGTGGACGAGGCGATCGAGAACATCAATCTGGCGATGGCTTAAAGACAGGGACTAAGGGACTAGCCACCCCAGCGAGCAAAGATCGCTCGCCGGGGACCCCGGCAGGGACTAAGACATTTGGGTTCTTGCTGGAGGGGTGTGGTAGGATTCGGGGAATTGGATTGAATTGTGCCGGTTGGAGGGCAAATGGGCAAATTATCGAGGCGGAGTTTTCTGAAGGCTGGAGTTGCGGCGGGTGCGCTGGCGGGCGCCGGCAGCCTGCAACTGAAGGCGGAGCGGGCGGCGGCGGCCGAGTGGGTGACGCTGGGGCGCTCGGGCGTGAAGGTGACGCGGCTGGCGCTGGGCGTGGGCACCTTCAGCGGGCACCTCCAGCAGAAGCTTGGACAGGATGGGCTGACCCGGCTGGTGCACTACGCGTATGACCGCGGCGTCCGGTTCTTCGAGACCGCCGAGTCCTATGGCGCGTCGTCGCAGATGCTGGCGGCGGCGCTGAAAGGGATTCCGCGGGAGAGTTATGTACTGATGTCGAAGGTGGAGACGTATGGGCACCCGGAACCGGCGGCCAAGCTGGACGAGCTGCGCAGGAATTCAAGTACCGACTACTTCGACATCATGCTGCTGCACTGGCAGCACACGGGGACGTGGGTGGCGGACACGGCGAAGTGGCAGGACGCAATTCTCGCGGCCGAGCAAAAGCAGCAGATCAAGAGCCACGGCGCCAGTGTGCACGGGCTGCCGGCGCTGCGCCTGATGCCGGGCAACAAGTGGCTGGAGGTGGCCATGATCCGGATGAATCACAAAGGGGTTCGCATGGACGCCGAAGTGCCCGACACCAACGACCTGGGCAACGTGAACGAGGTTGTGGCCCACGTGAAGCAGGTGAAGAAGGACGGAATGGGCGTGATCGGCATGAAGCTGATCGGAGAAGGCACGTTCAACCACGAGGACCGGCAGCGGGCGATGCGTTTCGCGTTCAAGGACGCGAGCGTGGATTGCGTTACGGTGGGATTCAAGAATACCGCCGAGATCGACGAGGCCATCGACAATCTGAACCTGGCGCTGGGGTAAGAACAGGGACTGAGGGACTAAGGGACTGAGGGACTAAGGGACTAAGGGACTAGACAGCCGAAACGGCCTTCGATCCCTCAACGCATAGGTTGCCGACCGCGGAAGAGACTGAATCCTAGAACTGGTTGCATAAATCGGGCTTTGAAAGGGCGCGGCTTTAGCCGCGCCGCTGAGAATGCATGGAATCTGGGCTTTAGCCCCCGAGGGAAATCCTAATGTTCGCGAGACGACATTGATGCAACCAGTTTTAGTCCCTTAGTCCCTCAGTCCCTATTCCCTGCTTTATCTCCCTCCACGACGCCAGGGCGCAGACAGCCAGAATTACTCCTATCACTGCCAGCGAAATCGTGATCGGCAACTCCAGCCAGCGGCTGGCGAGCATCTTGAGCGCAGTAAAGGCCAGCAGCGCGCCCAGCCCGTAGTGCAGATAGCGGAAGCGGTCAAGCAGCGCGGCCAGCGCCAGGTAGAGCGAGCGCAGGCCCAGGATGGCGGCGATGTTCGAGGTGTAAACCACAAAGGGATTATGGGAGACGGCCAGCACGGCGGGAATGGAATCGGTGGCGAACAGCAGGTCGGTGAACTCGACGGCCAGAATCACGGGCAGGAGCGAGCCGCGGGCCGGCTGCATTCGCTGAATCCACTTGGGGATGGCCGCCCGTGCCGAGCCGCCGCGCAGCAGCCGCCAGGCCGCATAGAGCAAAAACAGGCCGAAGATCCAGGTTATCCAGTCGAAACGCCGCAGCAGCGTGATGCCGGCAGCAATAAACAGCCCGCGCAGCACCACCGCTCCGGCTACGCCCCACAGCAGGGCGGCGTGCTGGCGTTCGGGGCTGATGCGGAACCCTTGGAATAGGATCATGAAAACAAACAGGTTATCTACGCTGAGCGAGGTCTCGATGGTGTAGCCGGCCACAAATTCCAGGGCCGTCTGCCGGCCCTGAACGATGGCGATCCAGCCCGCAAAACCGGCCGCGGCCAGCACCAGCGCCGCAGTGATCAGCCATGCAAGAGCCTGCGCGTGCCGGGTCGAGCGGCGGTTAAGCAGCCAGTCCCCCGCCAGCAGCGCCGCCACCACCGCGTGAAACCCCACCCACCAGAGCCAGGAAACGCCCGCGATCATACGTGGATGCTACAGCAAGGCCGCGCTGCTTAGCGCCGATTGCCGCTCTGCCGTCACGCTCTGGGCGGCAGGCGTCGAGGCCTCGCCGCTGGGCGAGATGCTGGGTACGCAGCTCGATCACCGCGGCTGCGTTGTGGTCGACGACCGGCTCAATCCGCCGGGATTGCCGGAGATCTCTGTTCTTGGCGACCTGGCGCACCTGGATCTGGACCTATTTCACGTTGACGCGCGGGGCAAGGCTGATTATCGGGGATCAAAGGCTGCCGGGATGGCTGGACCGGATTGAGGCGGGGCCAGCCGCCCCGCCCACCCCGCCAGAGGGTTCGATGTAGATCTAAGCTGGCTCTCGTCATTGGCCTCCATCTCGCCCAGCTGCGCAGGCACGTCGGAGAGCAGTGTTGGATCGTTCCGCGGGGGTATGAAAAGATGACCTAGATCAGATGCCCCTCTACGCGAACGGCAGAGCCTTAATCCGACGGAACCTGGAGGCACTTCAGGCCGGTCAACGAGTTCCTCGCGTCATAGTCGGCAGGCTCACAAAGGCGCAGATTGAAGCCGTTAATGCACAACAGGCCGCCGAAAACCTGCCGCTAAGCATTGACGAGGTCGTATTCGTTGGCCGCCATATCCACAGGAGGCGCATCTTGGGCGACGGCTATATGATCGACGATGTCATCGAGCAGATAGAAAGTGCCCTGGATGAAAGTTCGGAAGTCGTCGCAAATGAATACATGACCGCCATCAAGAATCCTGTCGCACGGAAGGACAGGCTTGGCAATTTTGTGCATGATGAGGCAATCCTGGAATGTTCAAGGTACCGCCCCAATCCGGATATCTTCTCCGTGGTGCCTAAGGGCGACAAAATAAGGCCGCAAAAGCAAAAAGACCGCTGAAGGCGGCCTTTTGCTTATAAATTAAGCGATTCGCCCGGTTAACAGGTTCGTCCGGCGCCCCAACCGCTCAATAGGATATTGGCACATATCGCACCACGGTGTCAATTACAAACTCTCTCTCCCTTCCTCCTCACCGGTCTGTTTCATTGGCGCCAGGCGCCCAACCTCTGGAATTTGATAATCCGGAAATCCGAGAGCCGTGAAGCCTGTCGGTTAAACTGGAAGAGCGATGCTCGATCTGGGGTTCGTCAGAGCCAACCTGGAACTTGTGGAAGAAAAACTGCGCGCGCGGGGGGCTGACCCTGCCGCTTTGCTGGGAGATTTTCGCGCCCTCGACCAAAGCCGCCGCCAGGCCATTACCCAGGCAGAGCAGTTCAAAGCCCGTCGCAACGAACTGTCGCAGCAGGTTGGTGCACTGAAAAAGGCGGGTCAGGACGCGACGGCAGTGATGGAAGAAACTCGCTCGCTCAAGGACAAACTTGACGAGCTGGACAAGACGGCTGCTTCGCTGGACGAGCAATTGCGCCTTTCCCTGGCCAGCATTCCCAACCTCACACGGGATGAGGTTCCCGCAGGCACGTCCGAGGCTGACAACGTCACCGTAAAGACCTGGGGTGAGAAGCCTGTCTTCGATTTCGATCCCAAACCCCATTGGGAGCTGGGCGAAGCCCTCGGCATTCTGGACCTCCAACGCGCGGCCAAGCTCTCCGGGGCGCGTTTCGCCGTTTACATGGGCGCGGGGGCGCGGCTGGAGCGGGCGCTGATCAGCTTCATGCTCGACTTGCACACCACTAAGCACGGGTACACCGAAGTGCTGCCGCCGTTCATGGTCAATAGCAAGTCGTTGTTCGGCACCGGGCAGTTGCCCAAGTATGCCGAGGACCTGTTCCGGTGTTCCGACGCCGACGCCGAGGGCGCCGCGCGCGGCGAATTCAAGGACAACGATCACTGGCTGATCCCCACGGCCGAGGTTCCGGTGACCAATCTTTACCGCGACGAGATTCTTGACGAAGCGCGGCTGCCCATCTGCCTTACTGCCTACACGCCGTGCTTTCGCGCCGAGGCTGGAGCCGCGGGCAAGGACACGCGCGGCATCATCCGCCAGCACCAGTTTCAAAAAGTGGAGCTGGTCAAGTTCACGCGGCCGGAGGAGTCTGACCTGGAGCACGAGCGGCTGACCCGCGACGCGGAGGAGATTCTCGAAGCGCTGAAGCTGCCCTACCGGCGGGTTCTGCTGTGCACCGGAGACACTGGCTTTTCCTCCGCCAAGACCTTCGACCTTGAAGTCTGGCTTCCCGGCCAGCAGCTCTACCGGGAGATATCGTCCTGCTCGAACTTCGAGGCTTTTCAGGCGCGGCGGGCGAACATACGTTACCGTGCGGCGGCAGGCCAGGGCGCCAAGGCCAAGCCGGAGTTTGTACACACCCTGAACGGCAGCGGCCTGGCCGTGGGCCGCACCTGGCTGGCGATTCTTGAGAACTATCAGCAGGCCGACGGCACGGTGCTGATTCCAGAGGTCCTGCGACCCTATATGGGCGGGCTGGACCGGATTGTGCGCGAGTCTGCATGAGTGAGGATGCGATGGAACCTTTAAACAATGGCGAGCCGGCTCAAACGCCGGCACGCGGCATCAAGGAAATTCTGAAGAGCTATTTTTACTGGACTTATCCCCGCGGATGTTTTCACTACGACGTGATGGTGACGTTGATTCTGCTCTTCATCTTTATTACCCCGCACCTGTGGAACTACGGCGACAAACCGCTCACGGCCGCCGGACTTAAGCATCCCATCCAGGTAATCGGCGACGGCGGACTCGGAATGATCGTGACCGTGCAGGCCTCGGATGTGAGCGTGCCCGCGGGTGCGTCAAATCAGGCGGTAAAAAAAGCTCTCCGCCAGGCCATTTTGCCGGTCACCGGCGACGCCGTCTTTGTGGAGCGTTGGGAAACCGTGACCGATGCCCAGGGAAATGTGGCGTGGAAGGTCTGGGCGCACCGGTAGAGCGTTCTTTGGCTGCATCATCGGGCGCAAATGCGCGTCAAACAGGATAAGGAAATCTATGCATCCAAGAAAGCTGGTATTCGCCGCGTCGATCGCGCTCGCCCTGCTGCCCCTGCGCGCGGCCTGGGCCGCGGATAATCTGGAGAGCGTGCTGCGCAAGCTGGATGCCGCAGCCGCCAATTTCCATACCACCTCGGCGGAAGTCGAGTTCGTCACCGTTACCACCCAGCCGATCTACGACAAGGACGTGCAGAAGGGCGCCACATATTACAAACGGGAAGGCAGCAGCTTTCAGTGGGCGGCGCACATAAGCGAAGTGAACGGCAAGCCGGTGCCCAAGGTTGTGGTTCTGTCCGGCGGGACCCTCAAGCTTTATGAAAAGCTGATCGACCAGGTAACAACCATCACCAAGCTGAGTCAATATCAAAGCTGGTTCATGCTCGGCTTCGGCGCCAGCGGCAAGGAACTGGAAGAGAAGTGGGACATCAAGTACCTTGGCCCGGAGAAGATTGACGGCGTGACGACGCAGAAGCTGGAGATGGTGGCCAAGGACGCGAACGTCAGAAAGAATATTCCCAAGGTCACCGTCTGGATGGACACCGACCGGGGCGTCAGCCTGCAGCAGGTCTTCGACCAGGGAGGGGGCCAATCCAGGACCTGTCATTACACCAACATCAAGGTCAATCAGCGTCTGCCGGGGGATGCCTTCACCTTCAAGACCGACAAGCAGACCCGGTTCGTAACCCAGTAGAGCGCGATTCCGCCCAGCGCAAAGAGCATGGGGAAACACTCCAGCGTATAGCGCGTCTCCGGCGCCTCCACGGTGAGCAGCATGGCGCTGCGCAGCAGCATGTAAGCCAGCATCGCCTTCCAGAATCGCGGCCGCAGCATGAGTCCGGCGGCTCCCAGCAGCAGGTAGAGGGCATTCAGCCCGGCGTAGGCCCAACTGAAGCGGGTTTCAGCGCGGTGATGCGCGTAAACCCACCAGTCGAGGTCGATGTTGAGGTTTTCGACGCGCGGACGCAGCCACATGTCGGCCACCCGGCCCAGCGGCAGCCACAGGTAGTAGCGCAGCGGATGGGCGGCGATGCGCTCTTCGGCCAGCCTGCCAAAGCCGGCGTCCACATCGGGTAGAATGTCCTGCGCTCCGTCCCGGTCGTTATATTCGGAGGCCAGCGCGGCGGTCTCGGCGTATTGCGCCGGCGAGTCGAAGGCCCGGCTGGGCAGCTTGCCCAGGTCAAGCGGGCTGCCGGGGATGGGCCAATAGACTTCGTAGGTGGAGACGAAGTCAAGGCACCAGGTTTTGACCCAACGCTGCCAGCCGGGATAGGTTTCCTGGCCCGGATCTTCGGCATAGCGCGGGGCCAGCGGTTCAAAGACGTGAAAAGTCCGCCAGTTGCGCAGGGTCCAGGCGGCAAACGGGGCCAGCGCCAGCAGAACGCAGACCAGGGTGATGCGCAGGAGTTTTTTGGGCGGAATTGGCAGCGTTGCCGCATTCGCGCGCCGCAGGCCAACGAGCAAAGTCGGCGCCAGTGCCGGGGCCAGCGCCAGGGCTGCCAGGGCGCCGTCGGGGCGCAGCAGGGCCGCGTAGGTTACCGCGAAGGTGAAGCAGAGCGCGCTTCCCCACCCCGGCCGGTCATGGAAGCGGGCCATGGCCCACAGCGCCAGGGCGAGCACAAAGAGGGTCAGGGTTTCGGTGAGGAGGAATACCGAGTAGGAGGCCGTGAAGGGACAGAGAACCGCCAGCCAAAGCGTCGCCTGGCGCGCGCCACGCTCCAGCCCCGGCGGGGCAATCCGGCCCGCGAACTGGGCCAGCAGCAGGCACCCCAGCAGCTCCAGCGCAATCTGCAAGAGGGCCGCGGCAAAGTAGTTCTCCATCCCGAAAACCCTGAAGCAGAGGGCCAGAAAGAGCGGGTAGCCGGGCAGCCGGATCAGCGTGGGCTCCGGCGCCCCACCCCCCATGGTCAAGGCGTATTGGCCGTGCAGCAGGGTCTTCGCCAGCCCCCCATAGATCAGCGAGTCTCCATTCACCAGAAAGAGGCTTTTGAGCAGCCACAGGCGCAGGGCCAGGCCCGCGGCCAGCGCCGGGGCCAGGGCCAACACGGCGCGCAGGCGGGTGGCCGGCCGGGGGGGCGGCCGGCGCAGCGGCGTCGATTGACTCTGCGGGGCGGCTTCCATACGATTCGTACTGTATAGCGTAGAACGCAAAGGTGCATTTTGTTCACAGGTAATTGAAACCGGCCATGCACGACCGACAGATATTCTTCGACCCGCAACGCAAGCGCTGGAAACGCCTGCGGCGCATCCTCGATGCCGCCGCCGTGATTTCCACGCTGGTGCTGGCCGGCTTCATCTTCAACGTGATGCGCAATCAACACCTGCCGGAGTTGCTGCTGCCCACGCTCAAACACAACTACAAGGCCCTGCCCGACCGTGCTCCATTGCTGCATGGCGCGAAAGGCCAGCGCCCCGCGCGCCGCAAGACCAGCCGCAAACCCTCCGAAATTCCCTTCAACACCGGCGAAGGATTGCGCGCCGCCTATTACGTCCAGGACGACGCCGCCAGCTACTCTTCGTTGAAGGAGCACGTCCACCAGATCGACCTGCTGTTCGCGCAATGGTTCCACGTGACCGCGCCCTCGGGAACCCTGATGGCGATGACCAGCGACAACCTGCACGAGTATCCGGTGGTTGAGGGCGCCACGGTCCACGACCCCGACAGCATGAACCGGGTGAAGCACGTCATCCAGGCTGCCCGGGAAGACACGGAAATCATTCCCCACCTGAACAACTACAACTCGCGCAACCAGAGCTGGGACGCGGGCGTCGGCGATGTTCTGAAGGACGACGAAAAGAGCGCGGCGCTGCGCCAGCAGATTATCCGCTTCTTTACCGCGTATCCGGGGTACCCCGGCCTTTCGCTGGACATCGAGAGCCTGAACGACGACGCGCAACCGGCTTACCTGAACTTCATCCAGGAACTGTATGCGGAGATGCATTCGCGCAACCTGCGCCTCTATGTCAACGCGGCCGCTTCAACCCCCGACGACGATTTGAAGCGCATCGCCGCCAACTCCGACGGCATTGTGCTGATGAACTACGACGAGCACGAGGCCAACAGCGATCCGGGGCCGGTGGCCAGCCAGGGTTGGTTCGTCGCCAACCTGCAACGGGTGATGAAGATTGTGCCCAAGGAGAAGATCATCTGCGCCGTGGGCAACTACGGCTACGACTGGACGCTCACCATCCCCGACCCGAAAGACCGCAGGCATCCCCAGCCGCGTGTGCTCGATACCGAGGACCTCTCGGTCTCCGATGCCTGGCAGCGCGCCTCCGACGCCGACGCCGACCTCGACCTCGATTACGATTCCCTCAATCCGCACTACGAGTACATCGACGAGGACAACAATCAGCGCCACGTGGTCTGGTTTCTCGATGGCGTTTCGCTGCTGGACGAGATGCGCGCCGCCCGCGGCCTGGGCCTGCAAACCTTCGCCCTGTGGCGGCTGGGTGAGGAAGACAGCTCGCTGTGGAGCATCTGGGACAAGCCCACCAATCCCGACTCGCTGCAGGCCCTGGCCTCGGTGCAGCCCGGGCACGACGTGGACACCGAGGGCGAAGGAGACATTCTGCGCGTTACCGGACTGCCGCAGCCGGGCAGGCGCGCCGTGAGCGTGGACACCGACGAGCCTGACCCGCGCAAGAAGCTGATTGTCGATGAGCACATGGATGTGTACCCGCGCACCTACACCATCGAGCAGTACGGATACCATCCCAATGAAGTTGCGCTATCGTTCGATGACGGGCCCGATCCCAAGTGGACGCCGAAGATTCTCGACATCCTGAAGCAGAACAATGTCAAGGCCACATTCCTGATCATCGGCGCGGAGGCCGCGGAGCATGTGGGCGTGATGCAGCGGGTCTTTCGCGAAGGCCACGAGATCGGCAACCACACCTGGACGCATCCCGACATAAGCGAAATCTCGCCGCGCCAGTTGGACCTGGAGGTGAAGCTTACCGGCCGCCTGTTCGCCAGCAAATTGGGCGTGCAGCCGCTCTACTTCCGTCCTCCTTACGACATCGACGAGGAGCCCGACACCGACGACCAGGCCGCGCCGGTGGTCAGCATCCAGCGGGAAGGCTACACCATCATCGGCAACAAGATCGATACCGACGACTGGAACGAGCATCCCCGCAAGACGCCCGCCGAGATTGCGCAATCGGTGCTGGCCCAGTTGCAGACCATGAAGACCAAGCCGCAATTCCGCGGCTCCATCATCCTGCTGCACGACGGCGGGGGCGACCGCTCGGTGACCGTGGCCGCCTTGCCGGTGCTGATCAAGACCCTCCGCGATCACGGCTACTCCATCGTGCAGGTTTCCGCCCTGATGGGCAAAACCACCGCCGAGGTGATGCCCCCGCTGACCTTCTGGCAGCATCTGCGGGCCATCCCCGATTCCATCGCCTTCTCCGCCGTTGACATCGTCGGCAACTTCATCGTGATGATCTTCTTTGTGGGCGACATTCTGATGAGCGCCCGCCTGCTCATCGTGGGCCTGTTTGCGGTGATCGACCGGGTGCGCAAACCCTACCACCTGGCGACTCCCGGCTTCAATCCGCGGGTCGCGGTTCTCATCCCCGCATTCAACGAAGAGACGGTCATCGTCCGCACCATCCGCTCGGTGCTCAACTCCGACTACAAAAATTTACATGTCATCGTCATCGATGACGGGTCAAGCGACAACACCGC
>Ga0326727_10012203_pt1 | contig 19655 bp, 20 predicted proteins | sample MB2enrmetagenome_FD_207643 | JGI IMG/M metagenome (GOLD analysis project Ga0326727, IMG submission 207643) | Lab enriched peat soil microbial communities from McLean, Ithaca, NY, United States - MB29MY | ecosystem: Environmental > Terrestrial > Soil > Wetlands > Peat | place: USA: New York...
GAAAGTGCTGAAAACTGGGGATAGTTTGCGAATAAACCTCCCGTTGGAAATCTGCCAAGCACTAGACATCAAGAAGGGCGATACCCTAGCAATTAGCGTGAACGACCATCAAGTCACAATGGAAAAGGTGAGGAAGAAATGACTACTGAAGAAACGCCTGTCCCGCAGGGGCGTCCGCAGGACGCTTCAGTTCAGGGGTTCGAATCCCCTCCCCCGCACCATTTAGAGAAAGCCAGCGGTTCAAAATTTAGCTGCGCGCACACACTTCGACCAAAACCCAGAACTTGCGGTTCGGTGTATGTCTAGATAGTGAAGGCGTTGCCGCGGATCCCACTCATCGAAGACCTAACTGCCGGTCCAGTCCCACCTGGGTCGAATCTTTTGGTAGAGTTCGACCCGTCGTCTCAATGGGAGAGCGCCTCAGTAACAATTGCAGCGGGCTGGCTTAAGAGCGGAGGAAAGGTAAGCTACATAGTCCATACTCACCCGCCAGACGAAGTTCGAGAGCGACTGACGAGACTGGGTCTAAACCCTGAGGCCCTTGAAGAAACGGACCGACTGTGGATCACTGACATGTACACCGCCGGAGTCATAGGCCAGAAGTCCAACGAAAAGTTCGCTGTGGACTCGCTCAAGGTGGCCGACCTGAGCATTTGGATGGGAAAAGAAGTGACGCACGAGCCACCGGCTCCAGAATTTCTCATCATCGACGATAACACTTCAATAATTGACAGATTCAACGAAGAGAAGAACTGGGTTGAACTCATGCTATCGCGTGTTTTCCCGATGGCGAAACGCCGACACATAACGCAGTTCACGAGCATCCTGGCAGATGGCGTTCACAGTAAGTGGACCTACAAGCAGTTGGAAGCAGCTGTGGACGGCGTCGTAGACTTCAAACTTGAAGACAGGAACAATGCGGCAGTGAGTCTAATCCGAGTACGCAGCATGAGGAACGTAAGATTCGATTCCAACTGGCCTGTCCTAAAGACTAGGGAGAACTTCGAAGTCACCCTAGAGAAGTAGTCATTTACTGGTCCGTCGTCGTTCAGTCGATTTCGTAACTATGGTACTAATGGCGCACGCACACTTTTCGACGATCAACCACGACCGTAGGGGTGGAATGTTGGTTGTTAGGTGTTTTCGGGTTTCTAGTTCTGCGTTTGATGAGTCCGTATACGATTATCATGAAGATTGCGAGTAGTGGTATGCCAAGCGGATACTCGGGAACGGGCGCAGGATTCACTGTGACGGTGATCGTTACGGTTGGAGGAATAAACTGTTGAATCGAGATCGAGTTGGGGCCCACTCCACCAGACGAACCAAACTGGATTCCTGAAATTGCCTGCAAGGCCGGCTGGATTATTGCTGGCAACGTGAATGAAGCTTGAACAGTCACCGAGTATGTTCCGATAGCAGTTGAGGAGGGGACGCTGATGGTCAACGTGAATTGGTAACCGTCAGTGACAGAGGTAGGGAGTGGATTTGGGTTAGTGGAGCAACTTGCACTAGGAGGAAGACCACTACAAGTAATGGTTGGACTCGGTATGGGGGGAATACTGATGTGGAATGTTATCGTGGTAGAAGCCGATGAACCCGCAGTAACGGTTATGCTGCTAGGGCTTGCAGAAAGGGTAACGGTAAACTCTCCATCTGCGCTGGCGGGCTTCATTAGACCAGCCACAGATAGTAAGATCAAGCCAACGGAAAACAGTAAGGCCCAATCTCGCCGCAAGAACGTAACCGATCAGCGTTCCCCGTTCAAGCATTTAAGACTTGCAATTTGAAAATCTAGTCACGTACACCCCTAAGGATTCAAAGGAACCAGAAAGAAAGGTTGGTTATACGGCCGAAGCGAGTGCAGACATTTGTGTGTGTTTCTCATGGTGAGCGTACACAGGAAAGGCGACCGGTGAATGGGACGTGCTGCTCAATCTCTTTTATTTTTTTGTCGCAGGAATTTTTTCTCAGACTGAAGAAGCTTTTCCAGTCCTCTAACATTTGTTCTGAAATATTCCAAGTCGGAATGAAATAGCTCTACTCCTTTGGTCAATCGTGAAAATTCTCGTGAAAACTCTCCTGATTCCAGTAACTGTTCTAGCGATCGCAGGTGTTTCAGCAATGGTTCAATTCTCAGTTTAGTCCAATCTGTCTTAGAACTCAGATTGGAGAAGCTCTCTTGTAATTCCTCAAGAGCGTTCCTGAGTGCAGGTAAGTCCTTTTTGTATACTTTATCTACCATTTTCTCACGTGCAATACATATTCAATCTTCTTCAACTTTTGCTTCCGTGCAATCCTCTTACGAAACCAATGATGCAGGATGTCTTTGTGTGTGGCTGTGCTCGTGCGCATGCACACAAGAAAACAGCCAGCCCTGCAATCGAAATCGAATCCAAAGAGGGGTCTACGCCAAGTCCACTTCTTCCGCTTCAAAGGGGACAAGATCCCAGAATACTGGGATATCACACAGATGGCGCCGGACACATCTAACGCGGAAAGAATGTTCTAGCAAGAATACAGAACGCGTTTCATCGCTTCGATGCGGACCACCTGGTTCGACTCAACTGGATCCAAGACGCCGGCTATATACCGCATTTGGTCGCCAGTACTTAAGAACCAGTGACCCGTTGACCTGGACTGAGAGCCGATGCGAGGTACATGTATGGAAGAGAAGAAAGACGCCATGACGTTGGCCAGGGCCTTCATGAGGAGTAGGATCATCCTAACCGCCGCCGAGTTGGACCTCTTCACCATCATTCAGGACTCTCCTACGACCGCGGAAAAGATTGCCAGTGGGTTCGGCTTAGATCGCAGAGCGCTCGAACGTGTCCTCGACTGCCTTGTAACATTCGGCCTGCTCCAAAAGAATGGAGGAACCTATTCTTTAACCCATGAAGGCGCTCCATATTCATCAAAACACCCCGCCTCCGAACTTCCAATGCTGCTCCACATGAGCCATCTGTGGGACAGTTGGAGCGATTTGACCGAGGTCGTAAGAAAGGGTCCGGGGTCCGAACGGAAGCCTCGAAAGCATAGGGACATAGACGGACGGCGGACTTTCATCGGGGCGATGCACGTCGGCGGCAGGAGCCTGTCAGAGCAGATAGCCAGTTCTCTGGACTTGAGAGGCTACAGGAAGCTGCTCGATATAGGCGGAGGGTCGGGGACATACACCATCGCATTCCTAAACCACAACCCGAAGCTACAAGCAATCCTGTTTGACTTGAAAGATGTTATTCCAATGGCAAGGGAGCGACTTTCTTCAGAAGATTTACTCGACCGCGTTGAACTGGTCGTCGGAGATTTCTACTCGGACGACCTGCCCGGAGGATGCGATCTGGCGCTGCTTTCTGCTATAATTCACCAGAACAGCCGCCAACAGAACCTGCAACTATTCCAGAAGGCCTATCGATCCTTGGAGCCCGGCGGCATGCTCCTGATACGCGACCACATAATGGATCAACAACGAACCCATCCTCAGCAAGGGGCTTTATTCGCCGTAAATATGCTGATCAATACCAAGGGAGGAGATACCTACACCTTTCACGAAGTTGCACAGGACCTCAAAGAAGCCGGTTTCACCGACATCAGACTCCTCCGCTCCGGTGAGAGGATGGATTGCGTTGTGGGAGCCGTTAAGCCCAAATGAATCCGCAGAAACATCCAAGCCAGTACAGCTTTACAGCTACATGCTGCTGATGGAGAACCTCAGGAAGCAGACCGGTACTGTTGACTGCTCGCCGAACGTCACTTTCCACGATAGCATACGCATAGTTCAGGGAGACGTTCACGCAGTCGCTTGGATTGTTTTGGCGTGTGTGGCTGTACTGGTGCGCGCACACATCTTCCAACGGACGGCGGTTCAAATTGCGCCGCCCGCACGATTGGTGTCAAACACACCAGTCCTAGAAGGCATGGAAATCTTCCACAACTACGATCGACTAGACGAGGCCATAAATGGGCGGACCCCGAGCGAAGCTGTTGGGATCAAGGTTGACGGAGAAACAGGTGGTTAACGTTGATTCAAAACGCAGCCCGCAAACAAAAACCTAACGATCTATGAGATAGGAAGAACAACTATGGATACCCAGATGGCACTCATAAGATCACCTACATCTCGGTCCATTATGGGGCAGTGACCATTCGTTTATCCGCTGCGTGGAACGCTCCGTGCTTCGATTAGAGTCATGGCAAGCATTGTGATGGAAGAATCGATTAACAGGATTCACCGAATCCCCTGTCAACATGAGTATCCTGACAAGACGTGGAAGTGTGTGAAATGTGGCTACCAAATCCGACCTGAACTTGTCGGAAAGATTGCTGAAACCGGTTCGGGAAGAATAATGTCCACAAATGTGTAACTAGAGCATGGCTTGTGAGAAGGTGGGTCTGAAATGAGTGACCAAGTTAAGATCAAAGCTGTCGAGGTTGCCTCATGCCCCTACAATTCCCGGCGTCATATGCACCAACTTCTCCACCCAACCGATGCGGCTGAGCACTGCACCTCATCTGATCGAGAGGTTTCTCCATCGGACTCTGAGAGAACCGCGCCTGCCGTGGTTGAGTCTAGACCAAATATATTCACAAATGCCAAAGAGATTACTTGTTAGTGGCTCGTGAGTTACCTATTACGAGCTAATGAAAACTCAACTATTATTGCAATCAGAACGAGAAAGATGATACAGGCAGGGAACTGAGTTCGACAGCGACGTCGGCAGTGGAGTACGACCTGCCGGCGGGAGGAATTGAATGTCTGTACTCAGAACCCTTGGTGCGAGCACTCAAACTTGAACCGTCGTCGTTCGAAAAGTGTGTTGTTGTGTATCTCCTGGTGTCGTCGTAATTTGAACTGTGGTCGTTCGTACAGTAATCTTGGTGTGTGTGGTACTAATGGTGCACGCCCAGACATTGACTTAACTAGCTCACGATCTAACGCTACTCTGAAATATTCAGATAACTAGATCTATTTGTCGTTGGATCCTGGTCAATTTCGGGTGGGCCCATTTTGAATCGTAGTTCATTGATGGTTTGCGCTCTCGTTGTTAGTGTGTCAGTACTTGGGCTTAGTCAACTATCGGTCGTGTCTCTAGCGAATTGTCAGGAGCCGCCATCACAACCTACACCACAGCCTCCGCCCCACTCAACACCAGGAGGCATGATCCATGTCTACTTCGCGATCTGGGACCCGTTATCAGACTGTGGAGGTGGTGGGCTAAACACAAATCCAAATTCTAACTCGCGTTCCAACTCGCAAAATACGGGGCCTTCACCTGTGAACGTTGTGGTAGTGAATAGTGTGAATCATGTTTCTGTACACGGTTTCAATTCTAACAATGAAGCTAAGGTACACGGGCCTAACCTACAGAGTCAGGTAACGCGAATGGCGCAGCTGAATGTTACGAAGACCGGGATGGCCTCGCTGAGCGTGCAGAAAATGAATGTGCGTTCGGCCGTAGCCTATTACCTGGCAACCGTACCGACCATTATCATAGCCTCCAAGGTCAACTTGAAGAAACTCATTTCCGCCTTATCTCCCTAATCGAGACGGACGACTGCACTGGATACGAGCTTTTTATATTCTCAAATTGCGATTAGGCGGAGTTTGATTGGCATGCCGGGGGCACGTTTTTGGCGTGGACTCGAAATAGTCACAGCGTTAGGAATCATAGTTGGAGTAGTCGCAGTCTTCTTTCTACCCCAAGAGGTAATGAGTTCTGCCTCAACCAGTAACATAATTCTTGCGTTGATGATGATTGTTACCATACCGAGCATCAGTGTCGCACTATTCCATTCGAAGTGGTCTGAGAAAGCCAACGAACCACGGCTCCACGCCACTATACTCACAGAAACCGCTTTGCCACACGAACACCCGCAGAAAATCGTCATAGTACAGGGCTCCGAACGAGTAAGCGAAGACGCCCGATTCTTTTACGCCTCTGTCATGAACGAAGGGGGACACACGCTCGAGGACGCTTTTCCCCTCGTTCAACTTCCAGAGATTACGGGAAGCCATATGATACCATTGGTTATGATTCCTTTAATTGGTGAACCCCAAGTCGAAGTTACCTGGGACGGTCGGCCCGATGCCTTCAGCATTTCAGATCGTTTCCTAGCCGCAATTATTAGAGACGAACAGGTTACGCTACAACGTACGTCATTATACGGAGGTGGAGCACCACAAATCTTCTGCATCTTCTTCGCGGACCGAGAGTCTGGGAGGCTTCATCTGCCAACTGCAACCCGATTCTCAGTAAAACTGCCGAACAAGTTTCACATTGAATTATCCATTCAGGCAAAAGATCTGCCAGTAGAAAAACTGAGCACCTACGAAGTAGACGCTAGGTCTTGGAACGAAATTGAAATTCGGGAAACATGAACGACGACAGCCGTTGACGAGTCGATCAGGGATAAACTACATGCCACGCCGTCTGGTGCATTGTATTAAATTCTGTGCGACGTCCGGAGTCGGACCACTCCGTATGCAACGACCATGAGGATCGCGAGTACCTGTAAGCCCAATGGATACTCTGGCACTGTGCTGAGGATAGTCGTGGTGGCGAAGACTGTTACTATTATAGTGACGCTGGGTGCTGGGTTGACGGTTAGCGCGAAGCTGCCCTGGCTTGGATCATTGTTCAAGTCCCCCGGATAGGAGGCGCTTACCGAATCAGATCCAGATGGAGTCCCCGTCACCGTAACTGAACAGCTTGTGCCGGACAGGTTGCAGGTGGATGAGGAGAAGTACAGGTTTGCGCCCGACCATGAGATCGTCTCGCCTGAGATTGTTGTGAAGGCGCCCGAGACGGTCGCAGTGCATGAATTTGTCGAGCCCACATCGATTGTTGAAGTAGAACAAACTATTGAAGTGCTAGTCGTTGCCGCGGCTCTGACGGTGACAGAGCTGTCAGCCTCTTGAAAGGAGGGTTGGTTAAATGAGATGTCAACACAATGTTTGCCCAACGTGAGGCACACTGGCCGAGAATGTTTCCGCTGCAACATTACCAGAGTTCTCCGCAAATATCGGAAGTACGCCTAGGGCGGATGAACCGCTACAAGCGCCAGTGTTATCCGCAAAGACGACCATGGCCCCTGCGTTGCTAAGGGGTGCGAATCCGCTTCCGGAGACTTGGAATGAGCCCGCCGGAGTGACTACGTTGGGTGTTACCGTAATGCTCTGAGCGTACGCGTACCTGACATTAACCAAGACAACTAAGATCATAACTAAGAGCAGAATTATTGCGGAAGTTCTAGCAACTTCTCGCTGCCCCAACTCTAAAGCCCGCTGCCAAATAGTTAGGCTTAACCTTACTCGTACTCCTCGCTCTAATCGGTTATCGATTCGATAGAACGCTGCTATTGCGCAAGCTAGCTCAAGTTACTGTGGAAATTGACTGATCAGGTCTTCAGCGACGCCATGTTGATCACAAAGCGATATTTTACATCGTTCTTCAGCATGCGCTTGTATGCTTCGTTGATATCCTGAATCTTGATCACCTCAACATCTGAGGTCACGTCATGCTTGCCGCAGTAGTTGAGCATCTCCTGCGTCTCAGGGATCCCGCCTATGTTAGAGCCCACGATGCGTTTGTCGCCAAAGGTGAGCATGCTCGTATTGAGCGTGGTCGGAACGGGAGGCAATCCAACTAGGAGCAGGGTGCCAAAGTTCCGCAAGAGAGCGATTTCCTTGTTGAGGTCGTGGACCGCGCTCACCGTGTCCAAGATGAGCCCGAACTTTCCTGCAAGCGCTTGAAGCGAATCGGGCGTCCTAGTGGAGACGAACCGCTTGGCGCCGAGCCGGGCGGCGTCTTTCTCCTTCCCGGGCGACGTGCTGAGCACGGTAACGTCGGCACCCATGGAAGCCGCGAGCTTCACCGCTATGTGGCCCAAGCCCCCTAGGCCCACTACAGCGATTTGGTCACCAGGTTTGCACCCGAATTGATGCAAAGGAGAGTACGTGGTGATGCCGGCGCACATCAGCGGAGCGGCGCGTGCGGGATCCAGTTCGTTCGGGACGCGCAGCACGTAGTGCTCGTCGACGACGATGTTCGTCGAGTAGCCTCCGTACGTCCACGTCTTCCTATCCTGCTCAAGGCTGTCGAACGAGAACGTCACACCCTTCTCGCAGAACATCTCATGGCCCGCGATGCATTCCGGGCAGGCTCGACAAGAATCGACAATACAGCCCACGCCTACGAGGTCGCCTTCGCGGAAGCGAGATGCGCTTGCGCCCCGGGATATGACTCGACCGACGATTTCGTGACCTGGCACAACCGGAAAGTGCGTGGTGCCCCAGTCGTCGTTCACCTTGTGCACGTCGCTGTGGCAAATGCCGCAGTAGAGAATATCGATCTCAACGTCGCTAGGTCTGGGGTCACGCCGCTCGATTGTCACAGGCGCAAGCGGCGCCTTCGCTGCGCGCGCGCCATAGGCAGGAGTCTTCCTGGTCATGGACAGATGGTAATCTCTGCATGGATTTAGTTTCTTACTCGGCCACCCGCCGTCGCCTTTTATTGTTCGTCACTGACCTTTTCCATCCAGTCGACGGTTTTGCCTTCTAGCTGTTCCTGAATGGCGATGTGCGTCATAGCGGCAATTGCGGTGGCGCCGTGCCAATGCTTCTCATTGAGGCCTGGTGTCCCTCTCAAGGAGTCATTGCACCGTTCGGTGACGGTTGTCAAGCGTGCGGCATTCTTCGAGCCGTTGGACCGCTCTTCTCAGGTGGGGGATTGTTATGGAACCTCCCACCACCAAACCTACGTTGAAAGCTTCGAAGAACTCCCCGTCTGAAACACCCTCCTCCACGCAACGCACTACGTGATATGTGATGCAATCGTCACATCTCAAGACGAGCGAGGCGACTAATCCTAACAGTTCCTTTACCTTAGATGAAAGAGCACCCTCCTGATAGGCGCGAGTGTCAAGATTGAAGAATCGTTGGATCTGAAGGTTCCCGGAAGCCAGGATCTTACGGTTCATTTTCTCACGATGCTTCTTGAACTCTTCAAGAGAATTACGATTTCTAACCAAAGAAGATCAATTAACACCAACCATCTCATTCACTCAAGAAATATCTTCTGGTAAATGACGGCCACCTTCAAATCCTTGACTTGATCTCCAAAATGCGACATTGAAGACGTCCTCTGTTAGGATTTAGTACCAACGAAAGCTCAAACAATTACGATTAATGAAAACCGTGAATTCATGATGGCTATTGCGAAACACTAAGAGCAGAGTCTAGAGGACGATGAGGCGAGGCAAGGTCGTGAGTTCATCATCTCACGCAAAAATGCTCGGCTTCCCAATTCTAGTAGTTGTTGCTGTGGCGAGTATTGGGTCCTACCTAGTTTGGAACAGGTCGATCGAAGAGAACACGAGCAGTCTGTCTTTGACGAGCGGTCCCCAGACAAGTGTCTCGACCGCCAGTGTCCAGACTGCTAGCACAACTTCGGTCTCTTATCCTCCAGTTCAATGGATTACGGTTGGAAAGGTTCAGCCGGTCAGATACTACTTGACACTTCTACAATCTAATGGCACTCAACCTTACGTTCAATTGGCGAATGAAATTCAGATACTTCCTGACCATTCGAATGCCACAGCTGTTGCTGAGATCGCATACCTCGCCTTGAACGCCTCGAATCCGGAGGTGAAAGAAGCTTTCGAACTAATGCTTCAGGGTGGAACCCCGGATCAAAGCGACTTCCAGTATCCAGTTCCTCAATACAACACTGAATTGCAGGTTCTCTACTGGCTTGCATGCCAGAACCAATTCAAGAAAGATGATACCCTTGCACTCGCTATCGCGATGGATAACGGAATATGGGTCACGATAGGTGATAACCAAGTCGTTGAGGCAGTAAGGAATGATACCAGTAGTCTCTTGGTTTTCTTCAGGGAAACCAACGAACTACAGGAACAGAAAGGATACTACCAACTGGAGAATTATCCATTAGAGGCTAAAGTCATTCTCGGATGGACTGGAGGAGAATCCCCTGACGTCGCCAAGTCTCACGCACTCTCCCTCTTCCTAGACAAGCAATTGGATCTGAAATCATACCACTGGGACTTCACAAGCATTTACACTTACGAGAAAATGCGAACATTCATGACAAACCAAACGGTACTCATTCCTCAGTTTACAAGTAACGGTATTCAGATGGGGGGCGTTTACGCCTACAAGTACGGTACGTTGCTGACCAAGTCTGCTTTTGAGACATTAAGGAATGCATATGCCTACTTTCAGTATGATGGCCAACACTGGGTCTACACCCTTCATGGTGGTCCGTCCGAGACGATAACCGTCGATGGAGAAACTATGTCAAATTGGGAGTATGGAAGCACGAACTACTGTTTTGCCCAGTATCTAAGCAGTGGTACGGTATACGGAGTATCTTACGACCACTTACCCTTCATTGATAGCCTACTCCAATCTGTCGGCATAGCTTCTACGGACGTATGGCTGACATCCTCACATAAGCCTCCAGGTCAAGCTTTCAATGATTTCAACTTGGTCTACGTGCCTGAAGCGGGCTTGTGGAAGGCCACTCCTGAATCATTTAGGAACACAGCATGGGTGGGTACTTCGTTGGTTTATGGAGCACTAAACGAATCTCACTTGATTCTCTTCAAACCGCCGGTCGACCAAGGGGGGTACTTGACGGGTATTGCACTTGATAGAGAGAACTATTCATACTGTACGGACACAAACTTCTGTGACATGCTCTTCCCAGAGTACAGTTCAGCGTATACTTCGATTCTAGGTTCGTCGTATGAAAAGGGGATAGCCTTTGATGAAATGAAGAATGATGTAACGAGTGGTCTACCCTCATCTCAGATGAAAGAATGGTTACTGTACTCAGCACCCACGGGAAGGGTATACTAACTTGAGTTCAAGTCCGGATCGCGAAAGACTAGGCGTGCAGATCATGCAGGTGAAGAGAGGAACTTTCACAAGTCATTTAATCGGATGCGTAGTTACGTAGCAGGGCTATGAGTTGCAGCGGCGTCGGTTTCTGAAATACGCGGGGAGTGCCGCCGTTGTTGTAGGCGCTTCTGCCCTTGGACTTGACTATCTTCTGAACTCTCAACCCCACATGCCTATTCTAGCTGAATCGTCCCTAACAACTCCTGGCAATTCGACTTCAATCTCAACACAGCTTTTCTCGCTGTCAGGCAGACTGTTTTTCGACAAAGGCACTAACCAGTTCGGAACTGCTGGAGATGGCATACAAAGTGATTCAGATATGGAGCCGGGAGAGCAGAACGCCAAAGTCCTGTTTATGGGGAGAGACCTTGCTGACAATCCGTATCTTGCAGGCACTGCGACTGCAGATTCTTCGGGCGATTTTTCCATAGACCTCCCACAAGGAAATTACGTAATTTATCCAGTAATTAACAATCCAAACAGAACTTATGGATACATGTGCCAAAGCGTCGCCGACTGCACACCGATATTGAATGGGTATCCTGTTTCAATTGGCGAAAATAATTCTAAACTGTACATAGGATTGTTACAGGGATTCTTCAGTTTTCCTGAGAAAGGAATTGACCTTGTCCATGGCGGTTATTACAACAGAGATCCTCGTGAAGGTTATACTTTGGCTTGGAATGGTTTCCCTGACGAGGCCCCTAATGCTGATTCTGGTACTCACTTTTTGGCTGAATACGGAGATGTTATTCCGTCTTTCACTCCAGGCTGGGTGTCCTCAGTGAATCCTGACACTCCAGATAACTGGTTCACCATTTCTACCTCATCTGGATTTAATGCCCGTTTTGCGCATAGTTCAGAAATCTTGGTGAGTCCAGGACAGAAAATCTCCAGATATCAGCCCATCGCAAAAGCCGGGAACAGAGGTTACACGTATCCAGATGTTGTCGTACATTTGCAATTGGATGATGGCGATGATCATATCCTAGACCCGTACAAGCCAGTCTATCCTTTCGATACCGTTCCCTACGGCTGCTGGACTTCAAATTGTGGTTCGACAGATTGTTTACACGCCAGTTGGATTCCTCTTCCCGCAAGTAATACGATCAATTGGCATAATTATTGGGTAGTCGAAAATCAGACGCACTACTAGAGCGAACCACTAGGGCTCAGAGTGACCCATGCCTTCGGAGCAAGCCGAGAAACCAACAATACTTCGTTTCTTTCCGCTCGAGCTACCAGCATGGATCGTAACCACCCGGAAATCGTATGGTACACTCGATACAGGGCATTTGCAGTCACCCAATCCTAACGACCAACTAACCCTGAGCTAACGGAGCGTGAATGGGTCTTATTCTCCACCAGCCCGATAATGTACACTTACCGAACAAAAACCAGAAACCGAACACCACTGTAAGTGTAAATCTGATTATCCGGACATCCATGCTCTCTGTGGTGCAAGCGACAAGATTTGAAGCTGTTTATCTGTACCGGTATTTTGGGGTCAGAATCCCTCGCCCCTGCACTCGTTTCCAGTGGAAAGTCACTTCGATTTGAGTGAGCCATCGGGATCGATTCTAACCCTGATTGTAGTGATTAGATGATGCCCGCGAATGCTTCCCTTACGTTTAGTTCGCAGTGCGGCAAGAATCGAGTCGGCGTTCATTTTCACCTTGATTCGCAGCACGTCAGCTCTCTGTAGAATCAATGAGGTGGCTTCAAAGACGCTTAGAAGTCATCTGATTGGTCAACTACCGGCTTTATGTCCACAACCGGTGTTCCATCGATTGCTTCGATCGGGCCGACAGATAGGCCATTTGCACTTATCTCTAAGACCTTGGCGCGATGAAGGCCCAACGGATTGGGGCGGTCAGGTGATCGCGTCAAGAAGACTCCCGTAAGCGGGCGAGACGCATCTCCTCTAGGATGGACTTTTAGAATGTCTCTATGAGCGCGATGAAGCCAGGTAATGACGATGATGTCGTCACCGACTTTCAATTGATCCAGACCATCTCTGTATTTTGAATTTAGCTCCAAGAAGGCATTGGGCGCTCCTTCCGTGTAAAATAGGGGTGCGTCTTCTCTCCGCTTTATCTCGGATCGAATAAACCCTATTGGTTCAATCAAGTATTCTCTCATGCTTCTACCTCGATGAAGAATTCCTCGATCTGAACTTCGCTGCTGCTCAATCTTCACCGAACTTGATACCCTGTGCAAGCGGCATCTCGTTACTCCAATTGATGGTTGTGGTTTGGCGACGCATGTACTGCTTCCAAGCATCGGACCCAGACTCCCTTCCTCCACCTGTGTCCTTCTCTCCACCGAAAGCTCCACCTATCTCTGCTCCGGACGTGCCAATGTTAACGTTGGCGATACCGCAGTCGCTGCCGACTGCGGACAGAAATTTCTCCGCTTTCTTCAGTGATTCGGTGAAAATCGCCGACGTCAGTCCTTGGGGGACCTCGTTTTGAAGTCTTATCGCTTCATCCAAGTCGTTGTACGGCATTATGTAGAGAATGGGCGCGAAGGTTTCCTCACAAACCAGTTGAGTGTTTCCGGGAACTCGGACGATTGATGGTGTTGCGTATGTTCCCGGCCTGTCGAGTCGCTTCCCGCCAGTGATGATTTTTCCTCCTTGGCTTTGCACGACCTCCAGAGCCTTCAGCATCGTCGCGACAGCATCTTCGTCCACCAGCGGGCCCATCAAGGTTTGGTGCTCAAGTGGGTCGCCGATCTTGACCTGCCCATACGCCTTAACGAGGCGTTGAGTTAGTTCCTCGACGATCTTCTTCTGAGCAATTATTCTCCGGGTCGTGGTGCACCGTTGGCCTGCAGTTCCTACCGCGCCGAAGAGAATTGCCCGGACCGCGAGGTCGAGGCTTGCGTCCTCAGTTACGATGATGGCATTGTTCCCGCCCAACTCCAATATTGAGCGAGCTAGGCGCCTTGAGGTTGCTTCAGCGATCCGCTTGCCCATCTCAGTTGAACCTGTTGCTGATATCAGCTGAATTCTCTTGTCATTGATGATTCGTTCGCCAACGACGGAACCTTTCCCAACCACAAGCGTAAAGATCCCCGTCAGGTTGTGGGCTTTCAAGACGCGGTTAACGACGTGTTGTACGGCGATGGCGCAGAGCGGCGTTTTCGATGATGGCTTCCAAACCATGGTGTCACCGCAAACGGCCGCGACCATGGCGTTCCATGACCATACGGCCATTGGGAAATTGAAGGCCGTGATGATTCCGATGACGCCTAATGGGTGCCACTGCTCGTACATACGGTGCTGCGATCTCTCCGAATGCATGCTAAGACCGTACAATTGTCGAGAGAGACCCACCGAGAAATCAGCAATGTCAACGGCTTCTTGAACCTCCCCCATCCCTTCAGCAACAATCTTGCCCATTTCTAACGTGATGAGTTTGCCGAGCGGTTCCTTCAGTTTCCGCAGCTCGTCCCCAATTTCGCGAACAATCAGCCCCCGCTGGGGTGCAGGGACCATCCGCCACTTCAAGAAGCTCTCGTGTGCGATCTTGACGACGTGCTCGTAGTCTTCTTCTGAAGAAAGCGCGACTTTCGCAATCACAGAGCCGTCAATCGGGGTGATGATATCAAGCAGACTTCGCCCTTCTGTAGGACGCCAATTATCAGGCCCAGCGCAGGCCCCCGAGTTGATCTCTTGAATACCCAACTCCGCAAGGAATGTATATTTCTCGTAACTGAGGACTAAGCCCGGTTTCAAAATTCTCTCCCACCCAGGAAAGACAACCGCCCGGTTTTATTTCTGTCTGCCCAAAATCAAGTTCCTAGTTGCGCGAAGAAATTACCCCGCAACGAACAGGCTCCTTCCGTAAGTGGAGTAAAGAAAGATGCCGTTTTCGTGACGACCAGTTCCGAGAAATTCAACTAGGTAGGTTCAGTTCCCACCGGTCCCTTGAGTCTGAGCTTATACGTACCGGAAAATTGGGGGCAGAATCCCCTACCCCATCTCGGAGATCAAATATTACGGCATAGACGGAACGGCCGATACTATTTCTCTCTTGCGTCTTCGTCTCACACATAACGAACCCAAAAGAATCGCTGCAACTATTATCCCACCGAGTAGAGCATATGATGTATAGCCGATCTCATATTGGTTAGTTTCAACTGCGGAACTCCCGATCTGAGTTTGCAGCGAACTCGTCGATTGTGTGGGAATTATAGATGTCTCCGTGGTCGACTGAGTAGTTTGACTTGTCGTCTGACTTACCGTTGTGTTGGTGAAGATCATTTCCGCATAAATGCCACCGAATAGCAAGAATCCCTGGCGCCAGGCAAGTGGTATATACGCGCTGTGATCACGTTGATACGGTGATACCTCTTCTTCAAATCCTGCGTTAAACCCGATCGTTGAGGGGTCGCTGGGATTCGGATATTTTCTTAGTTCGCTCATTGGGATCTCGGCATATCCCTTGAGGTGCGGCTGGTTTCCGTTTTCTGATGATCCAAAGTCCCATCTGAAGAGACTCTGTTCCGCGACGGACTTCCCCAATAAAGAGTAGATTACTGAGGAGATATAGGGCGGCGATGTCGTGGTATTCACTGATGCTGTGAACCAGAAATCGTCGGGATTGGCTAGCACGTTAATGTTTCCGTCGTTCCTCGTGTCGAAGTCTTGGTCAAATGCCTGCTCCATTGTCCTGTTCGTTAGGAGCACACAATCGAAGTACAGGAAAAGCCGAGGCTTGGATCCTAGAGCGGTATACTTGGCATACAGATAACTAACCGGACTTGGGACGGAGTCACTAAGGTCCCAACTTCGACTATCACCAACATATTGGTAGTTGAAGCGAACCTTGACAGCGTCACCCCATGTGGCACCGAACGGGTCGTCAGAGCTAGGAACACTTGAAGCCAGGGGGACTCTCATCTCCAAGGTCGACAACGTAAAATTGTCACTCAATAGGTATTGCTGGTCAACGTAAATGCGAACGCTCCAATTCCCGAAAGGATTCCTGAAATTAGCGTGGTCATCATTGAACAGAAAAGTATTCACTATATCCCAAATGTTGACGTAAGAATATTGAACGTACCCTCCAGGACCATTATTTCCGAACGCGCCTCTTAGCTGCGTGTAAGTTCTTCCATATGGATCAACCCAAACCCAAAGAATACTGTGACGTACGGTAACCTTGTCAAATTGCATCCAACTGTATATCTCGGTTGCGTTCAAGTAGAAAGCGTGTGTCGGATCAATGCACGCGTATGTAACGTTGTTCACACTAAGACATGTTTCGTGATCAACCACGATGAACTCCTGATTCGCTACATGAGGTTGTCCGCTAAGGGGAACAATTACGATAGCTAGTGACAGCGTAATCAAAATGCAAAAGGAAAATGTCAAATGGATGGTATCCAAGGAATCAGCCTGCCCCCTGCTGTAGTCAATGTATCTTCAATCGACCAATCTAACCTCAAATAAAGCCGTAGGTATGATCGCGATCAGGATCACCGTAGGACTGTACCTCTTCAAAGGACGGAAGTGGTGAACTGTGTATCATTTGCATTCCCTGGATACGGTTTAGGTGTACCGGTAAATTGGGGTCAGAATCCCCTACTCCATCTCTGAGTTCAATTGCGCAGCAAACCTGCCGATCGCTGCCTTGGTATTGGACTGTAGGCAGTCTGCGTACTTTCTATTGCAAACGTGTCCCGCAGGCTTGCCAGAACCTTGGCGGGGATGCAGATTTATCATAGACTATGTTCGACCACACATGGCACTAGACGGGGCTACACCTGCTGAGAAAGCGGGAATACAAATTGAGGGTGAAGATTCCAGTCCAGTAAGTGGTTGACTCTGATTCAGAATGCAGCAAAGCAGAAAATCTGAGAAGTCTTAAATTCTTAGCATTAGCCTAAAGTTGATTGGGTTTGGAGGTTTGGCTCTGCGACGGGTTACTGGCCCATTAACTGTAACTCTGCTTGCAGTCATTACCCTATTCGTCGCCGTTAATGTTAGGAGTGTGTACGCGCAGACGATCTCAGTGACACCTAACCCTGTTACGCAGGGTAGCAGTTTTCAAGTCTTAGGAACAGGATTCGGTTTCATGGATACCCCAAGTCCCGGCATCACCATTTATGCATCTGCAAGCTGTAGTGGGTCCACAGTATTTGTGGACAGTATTAGCGCAGACAGTTCTGGTAACGTTGGTCCAGTAACTTTCAGTAGCAGCAGCCTTAGCGTAGGAGTACATTGCGTCGCAATAACCCTTCACTTTACCGCCGCAGTTGGATCTGTTACAGTCACCGCCGGACCACCGATCCCCGAGTACCCCCTCGGCCTACCCCTACTCGCCATATTCATGGTTCTAGGTTACGCCGTAATCAAGCGCAGAATCCGAAACTAATCCGTCTCACCCGACGCTAGTTAACAGCCTATTTTACCCGACAATAAGTTACCAAAGCCCGCGCCCGGATTCTGTCAAAGGTGCGGGACACCACGTTTCTTGTCAACTTGCGGGACATGACTGGAATCACGCTCATCGGTTTAAGGCCTTAAATCGACATCGAGTATGATTCCGTCCTCTTCATAAACAACTCTCGGTCGTGATCTAGAGCAGCTGCTGTTTGTCCAACATGAGTTCGCTCTCTGAGTAGTCGCGGCCGTACATCTTCTTGATAACTAAGAACCTTCTTGACCGCTCTTGGAGCTGTCGTTCGTAAATTTCGATAACTCCATCAAAGACGCCTACGATTGTCTGAATATCCTCCTTTTGAGCAATCGACGGATCAAGCGTTGCCAAGACTGTGAAACCGCCTGCTTCACGTTTAGATAAGAAATCGGACAGCCATTTTCGGGTTGTCAGTGCCTTGTAGCGCAGAAGAATATCTGAAAGCAAATCGATGACGATGAGCTTGCTCGGCTCGTTCTTGAGTTTAGATTCGATAATCTGATTTGAGGTTATGCTGAGGCCACTTAGGTCACTGACATCAGGTATCTTGAATAGGTTACCTCGCTCGGACGTTATTCTGTCTGCTAGTGGATTCATAGCATAGAAGTTCTGTGCGAACCTTGTGGTGAAATCCCGCGTTCTAACTATGTCATTCGACAAGTAGAAGGTGGGCCGCCCAGCCGCAAGGTTTGCCTCAATCATCTTTCGCACCAGCAAGTCTCTCTCATCATACGACGGAGAGACGATCAGCACAGCGTGGCCTTCGGGGAGACCTCCAGCTAACATATCGTCAAGTTGCTGGTGCCCAGTCGAAATGCTCGGTTCGGAGGCAGTCTTCGGATGGGCAATTGCCTCAGTCATGCCAGATGTGACCTGGGGTTCCATTACAGCCGTACTCGAGGTTGTCCTTCTCTTTCTCGCGACAACACCCACCGACGCGACCAAGACAATGACGATAAGCCCACCGACCAATCCATACATACTGAATGGCACTTGTGCCATGACCATCGGCTGACCCACGCTCGATATTGAGCTAAATGTCAAGTTTACGACACTGGTCGTAGATGTCGTAGTCGTAGATTGTGGCGGAACGGTTTCAGTTGCCACAATATCGTCGACATCAATTACGCCGACGCCCTGAATCGTCACCCATCCACCTTTGCCGGTGAAACTTACAGTAAGCGTCTGAATAGTAGCAGGGACAATTGTGGACAGCGTAAGGTTGCGCCAACTAATATCAGACAGATCACGTTGTGGATCTAGAGTCCTTGTGGCAAGTGTTCGGTTCTCAGCCAGAATCGCAGCAGTGAATCGGATATCTGGAAATCCAACGTCACCACCTCCTTCCCCAAAAGGCCATGCATTCCAGGCGCAATACCATAAACTCACTGTGAAGTTCGATCCTGATGTGACACTAGCAGTATGATTTAGAGAGAAAGGCCCATGAGCATAAGACAACGGGCCGCCACCCAACATCACAGAATACTTCCCTGTGTGAGGACGCTCGGACGAAATCCAGACGATGCCGGAGGTCTTCCACCCTGCAAGCGAGTCTGATTCGAACCCTTCGCTAAAAACCACCGTCTGAGGGAATACAGGGGGGATTAAAATCGCCAACACGAGAAGAGTCCAGAACAAGAAACGCAGTTTCAGCCGAATCACCGGCGACTATGGTCGCTTCATCGGTGTCTGTTTTTAAATCTTGGGAATAATGCAGTAATTTTTGATACCTGAAACTACTCAAATTTTGTCTGACGACTGGATGGACGATGGCTATCAGGCATGAAGAAAGGAGCCGGTAGGGAATTGCCCGGATTGAGGGGTGGCTCATTCCTTCCTTCTTGAGTTGCTGCGTGGTTTGCATTAACCCCTCCGTCGAATGGCAATCCATATAATCAGAAATCTTTGCACCATTATTCATGGCTCTTTACACTGAGTGCCACACGTACCGCGTGAGAAAGAGAATCAACGCGCCCCTCGAATTTGTTTTTGATTGGTGTACAGATTATCGAGAGGATGACAACCAGATAACGGGGTCGAAAGCGCAGTTTAAGATCCTGGAGAAAACAAACCGTCGAGTAATCTATCTTAGAACATATGAGCAGGATGGAAAGACTATGACCGGCGTCAAAATGGTCACGCTACACCCGCCCAAAAGTTGGTACCTAGATCAAGTGGGAGAAGATGAGGACGCGATTGGTATCTACAAATTAACCCGGCTAGGATCAGAAAAAACAAGGCTCGACATGACGTTCACAGAAAAGTACAAGACTATTGAATCCCCTACCAAAGAGGAAGATAGA
>Ga0326727_10012204_pt1 | contig 19652 bp, 13 predicted proteins | sample MB2enrmetagenome_FD_207643 | JGI IMG/M metagenome (GOLD analysis project Ga0326727, IMG submission 207643) | Lab enriched peat soil microbial communities from McLean, Ithaca, NY, United States - MB29MY | ecosystem: Environmental > Terrestrial > Soil > Wetlands > Peat | place: USA: New York...
CTGAAAGTGGGGAGCAGCGCCGGGTTTGCGATGGTCTTTGCGTTGCTCATCGCCGCCATCATTTGGAATATCGGAACCTGGTTGTTCGGGTTGCCCGCCTCGAGTTCTCACACCATGATCGGCTCCGTCATCGGTGTGGGCATTGCCAACCAATTGATGTCACTGAAGACGGGAACCAGCGGAGTCGACTGGGCGCAAGCGGCGGGCGTGGGAAAATCCCTGCTGATATCCCCGATCGTAGGGTTTGTTTGCGCGTACTTGCTGCTGGTACTGTGCAAGGCGGTGATTCACGACAAGCGTCTCTATGAAGCACCGAAGGGCTCCGAGCCGCCCCCGTTCTGGATTCGAGCCTTGCTGGTGCTGACTTGCACGGGCGTCAGCTTCGCCCACGGCTCCAACGACGGGCAGAAGGGCATGGGGCTGATCATGCTGATCCTCATCGGGACCGTCCCGACGGCTTACGCGCTGAATCATGCCGTTACGACAAAACAGACGCAGGATTTCGTCGCCGTTTCGGAACAAACCGCAGGAGCGCTGGGACGCTATGTGACCTCGGATGCCGTGGTGGGCGACCCACGCGAGGACGTGACGGAGTACATTCGCACCAGGAACTTCACCCCCAACACCATGCTGGCCATGCGCGATATGGTCAGCTCGATGGGGACCGAGATGGCGATGTACAAAGTACTTAAGGACGTGCCCCAGGATCGCGTGCGGAACTTCCGCAACGACATGTACGTGGTCAGCGAAGCGCTGCGCTACATGCAGAAGACCGGCGTGCCGAAGTTCACCCCGGCGGATGCAGCTATTGTTAAGAATTATAAATCCTATATCGATAACGCAACAAAGTTCATCCCTCTCTGGGTAAAGGTGGCCGTCGCGCTGGCGCTCGGACTGGGCACCATGATCGGCTGGAAGCGCATTGTGGTGACCGTGGGCGAGAAAATCGGCAAGGACCACTTGACCTATGGGCAGGGCGCCGCGGCGGAGGTGACCGCGATGTTCACCATCGGCGCCGCAGACTGGTTTGGCCTCCCGGTGAGCACCACCCACGTGCTCTCTTCGGGCGTCGCGGGCACCATGGCCGCCAACCATACCGGACTCCAGTGGAGCACGGTTCGTAACCTGGCCATGGCCTGGGTGCTGACCCTGCCTGCTTCCATTGTTTTGTCCGCTTCGCTCTTCTGGGCGTTCCGCAGCATAGCTCGGTAGGGCGGGAGTTTCGCCCCCTCAAAGGAGATTAGGAAACTATGGCAGAGATGCCGTCTTTCCACTTTGAAGTTGAAAAGTCACCCGATGATCAGGCAGGGAATAAAGTCACGACGGTCAAGTGCCATGGCCGAGTGACGTCGGAGAATGCAGGTGAACTGAAAACGGCTGTTAAGTCTCTCATCGCGCAGGGGGGGCGCATCGTGATCGATCTTAGCGATGTCCATTTTGTAGACAGCTCGGGCCTGGGAGCCTTTGTTGCACTGAAGGTAACCGCAGTCAAACAGGGCCTCTGCATATTGGAATTTGTTAATATGACATCCCGCGTTCTGGAACTGCTGCGCCTGACCCGTATCGACAAGTTGTTGTCGTCGTAACGTCCCAATTCATCCTCGCCGGCCCCGTCCCCCAGCATTCTGAAATCTTCATGCACGACGAGAGAGCCGCACCCCGGAGCGTGGCCAGCCGTCCGGGGCTGCGCGACTCATGCTCTCAACTTGCCGCTACTTCAGCGGCTGGCCGTTGGCCGTCAATTCGCTCAGCAGCGCTTGCCCTTGTTTCTGAACCGCATCCGGCAACTTTGCGTACGCAAGTTCTTCCGCCGAATCCTGGCCGGTCGTAATTGCGAATGCCACAAACTCCTTCACGGCCTGCTGCTGGCCCGAATCCGAGCGGTCCTTCGGGATCAGAATGAAGGTCAATCCTGCGATCGGATAAGCATCGGGAGCGGACGCGGGAGGGTCGACAATCGGCGTGCGTACGTCTTTTGCCAGTGCTTCATTGAAGCTCGAGATCGCGGCAGCAGCGCTTTCCGGGCTGGGTTGGACGAAGTGGCCAGCCGCGTTCTCGATCGACGCGAACGGGACACCATTCTGCTTGGCGTAGTTCAGCTCCAGATATCCGATTGTTCCCGGCGTCTGTTTGACAATCGCCAGTACACCTTTGCTTCCATCGGCGCCCAAGCCAGTTGGCCACGTTACGGACAGGCCGTGTCCCGATTTCCATGACCAATCCTGGCTGACCTTGGAGAGATACGAAGTGAAGATATTGGTCGTGCCGCTGCCGTCGGAACGATGCACGACAATAATCGCTCCCTTCGGCAAGCTGACCCCCGGGTTATCCTTTGCAATCGCGGCATCCTGCCAGGTATAGATGTTCCCGAGATAAATGCCGCTCAGGGTCTTGGCACTGAGCCGGAGTGGGGCGCTCAGATGAGGCAGATTGTAAACCACGCAGACGGGCCCTGCACTAACGGGAATCTGCACCACGCTGGACATTCCCTTGAGTTGATCGTCATTTAACGGCGCGTCGCTCGCCCCGAAACTAAGGTACCCTTGCTTCAGCTCCTCAATACCGCCGCCGCTGCCAATAGCCCGATAGTTGATCTGCACCGTGGGGTGGCTCTGCTGGTATGCGCCAACCCACTTCGCCATCAGCGGGGCAATGAAGGTGCTGCCGGCAGCACCCAGCACGGCCGTGGGCTCCGCTCCCGAAGTGGCGCCGGTACTGGTCTTTGAGCCGCAGCCAGACAGGAGCAACAAACTGAAAAGCGCAGCCGTCGCTATTGCCGCAGCGCAAGCTTGCCGTGGTTTGTACATGTCCAAATCTCCTTTGCGTCGCAAATCTGTCGTTTTGATTTATTGCTCGTGGGCAATGACAACACCAGCATGGTATACGCTCATTGTTACAAGCGTGTTACGCTCAACGTGGTGTTCCTGAGACGGGGAAAATTTGCGCAAGGGGAAGAGTGAATCCGGGCAACAGCTCAGGCTCTTCGAATCTGTGCCCGGCAGCGGCGCTGCGGACTTCGGGCTCGAGCCTATCGGCAACGTAGCGGTATGCCTGCTGGGTGCTGGGATAGAGAAGCCAGACGGCCTTTGCACCCGCGGAGAGGTATTGCGACACTTTGAGAATCAGGTCGCCGGCGCGATCGCTTCTCGAAACAATTTCGATCACGAGGTCCGGGACGACCGGCAACGGCACTCGATCTAGGTCGATGCCTCGCAATCGGCCGGCCCGGAAAAAGGCCACATCGGGTCTCCGCACGGTTTCCCCAATCAACCTGACGTCGGTTTCGCCTATCACGTCGCCGAGCCCTTGGCTTTCACCAAAAGCACCCATCGTGGCCACGAGGTAATACCCGATCTTGTTGTGAAAAAAGCTCGCGGAAGGTGTCACGATCAGCTCCCCCTCGCTTAATTCGTACCTCACGCCCTGGGTTTCTTCGAGCGCCATATACTCCTCGCACGTCATCAGCGCCTTGGTCGCCATCGGGATCTCTCCTCTCCTCAGAATACCACGGCGATCACCGATTTTCAGCCTCTCTCTCCAGTTTGGTGGGGGCGCCAGTACACAATCATTGCATTCGAACCGCGTCCATCGGATCGATGTGTGAGGCCCGGCGCGCCGGCAGGTAGCCGGCGACCAGCGCCACCACGACCAGCAGAAGCGCGACGCCGGCCAGAGTGGGCAAGTCGTGCGGCGAGAGCCCGAAAAGCATGCTGGCCAGGAGGCGGCTGGCGGCCAGCGCGCACGGAACGCCCAGCGCTAATCCCATCAGAACCAGCGCCAGCACTTCTCGCAGGACGCCGCCAAGAACCGCGGCCGGCCTTGCGCCCAGCGTCATGCGAATCCCGATTTCACGCGTACGCCGGGTAACGGTGTAGGACATCAGCCCGTACAAACCTATCGAAGCCAGCAAGAGCGCCAATGCTCCGAAGAAACTCGACAGCATGGCAATCACCCGCTCCTCCACCAGCGCCTGGCTGACTTCCTGCGGAATGGATTTCGTGCCTAATGGATATTCATGCCCGAGGGACTGAATTTCCGACGCGACCGTTTTAGCCAACGCGTCGGGAGTGCCGCGCGTTCGCAAGAACAGATGCCCGAACTGCATGGAATCGGAATATTGAACCGCGGGAACGTAAATCACCGGCGGCGCCGCGTCGTGGAGATCGAAGAGTCGTGAATCAGCGGCGATTCCGACCACTTCAAGATTCTGGTATTGCGGCATGAAACCGAAGCGAATGCGCTGGCCGAGGACATTGCCGGAGGGGAAAAGCCGCGCCGCAAGACTGCTGCTGATGATGGCAACGTGCGGGTGATGCTCGTCGTCGGTATCCTCAAAATTGCGGCCACGAATTAGACTTATTCCGAGGGTCGAGAAGAAACCTGGCGAAACCGACGCCTCGGTGGCCTTCACTCCGGCATCCGGGCTGGTTGCTCCAGCCATGGTGGAAACCGTGTCGCCCCACCCTTCCTGCGCAGGAAGGGAAACATCCGCGAACGCGGCTGAAAGGATGCCCGGCCGGCTCGAAACTCGACTGAGAAGCTGCCGGCGGTAGCCTGTCATCTCAAGGTTCTGGTAGCCGCCCGGCCTGGGAACAAGGCTCAACTCGAGCACGCCTTGCTCGAGTCCCGGATCGATGGCGCACAACTTCCTGAAGCTTCGCACCAGTAGACCGGTCCCCAGCAGAACCGCAAGCGAGAGAGCCACTTGGGTCACGATGAGCGCCTTGCCCAGCTTCCCTGTGCCACCTGCCAGGCTGCGCGTACTCTGCTGAATCACAGAAGCGGGATCCTCGCGCGACGCGCGCCATGCGGGCGCCAAGCCGAAAAGGATTCCAGTCACCAGGGCCACCAGCGCAGTCACTGAGAGCACGCGGTAGTCAGGCCGGAGGTCGAGGACGACCGGTGTGAGGTACCCCTCCGTCAGAAACGTGACGAGTAGGCGGCTCCCCCAGTAGGCAAAGGCAAGCCCCAGCATCGCGCCCAAAGCGGAAAGCGCCAGGCTCTCCCTCAATACCTGTCGGGCGAGCGTCCAGCGATTCGCACCCAGCGCCACGCGCACGCTCATTTCGTGGCTGCGCGTGGCGGCGCGCGCCAACATCAGGCTCGCCAGATTCACGCAGGCGACCAGGAGGATCAGTCCCACAATGCCCATCAGCACGTAGAGCGGACGCGTGAAGTGGGACCTCAACGAAGCGTTCACGCCTGTGGCGGCGGGGGATACATCCAAGCCCATTGAGAAGAAGAGTCGGCGGCGCAGGCCGGGTGTGTCGGTCGAAGCTGTCCTACGCAGCACCTCCGGCCAGAACGCTTGCAGTTGGGCTCGCGCCTGTGCGACGGTGACACCGTCCTTCAGACGACCGGTAATGAACACCCACAGCATGGCGCGATTGTCGGTAGCCTTCATCGGGGTCGTAATGTCCGGCGCCGCACCGGTGCTCATTCCTGTAAACCACCTTTTCGACACGCCGATGACGGTGAAGGGCTGCCCGTCGATCGCTACCTGTTTTCCCACAACGTCCGCAGCCCCACCGAAGCGACGCTGCCAATAGTCATAGCTGAGCACAGCCACCGGCGAGGTCCCGGCCCCTGCAAGTTTCACATCTTCAGGCGCCAGCAGTCGTCCCTGAAGGGGTGTCGCACCTAACTCGGAGTAATAATTCCCGGTGACCGAGCGCACCTCCGCCTGCGTGAGCACTCCATTGATCTCGACATTGGTCGCCGCGCCGAAACTCCAGCCAATCAGACCCGAAAAAACCTTTTGCCCGCGCTCAATCTCGCGGAACATCGGAAACGAGAACATGATTTTGCTGCCTCGGCGGACCACTGAAAGCTCCACAAGACTCTCCGGGTGCCGGACAGGGAGGTCGCGTAAAAGCAGCGCATCGAGGAGTGAGAAGATGGCGGTGTTGGCGCCGATTCCCAGCGCCAGCGACAGCACCGCCACACACAGGAAGCCGGGATTCTTGCCCAGCACCCGCAGCGTGTGTCGCAGATTGCGGTGGAAACTCACGGGGAAAGTATAACATTGCTGCGTGCGGCCCCGCCGCCGTGACAAGATTCGTCGCAGGGGCACGCCATGGCGTGCCCGAACTGCCATGGCGTGCTGCTACACGAATCCCCAACGGACGCGCCACGGGAAGTATGATAGACTGCGCTCGGCCGTGCAGGCGGAGGTATAACGAAATGAGTTCAATTCAAACCAGTCCGCTCATTCTCAATCTGGATAGCCCCGAAGCGACGCTCGAACTCGTTGGCGGCAAGGGCGCGTCACTGGCGCGCATGGCGGCGTCCGGCCTACCCGTGCCAGCAGGCTTTCATATCACGACCAACGCCTATCGCCGGTTTGTGGGCGCTAACGGTTTCGACGAGGAGATTCTGGCCGTCGCGGCACAAACCGGCTCCGACGATCCAACAGCATTCGAGCGCGCTTCGGCACAAATCCTGGCCCTCTTTGAGAAAAGCACCATGCCCGAGGACCTCGCCGCGCTGATCGAGCAATCTTACAACGAACTGGGCGGAGACGATCCGCCGGTTGCGGTGCGCTCCTCCGCGACCGCGGAAGACCTGCCGGGAATGTCCTTTGCCGGGCAAATGGAAACCTATCTTAATGAGCGCGGCGGCGCCGAGGTGCTGGCTGCCGTTCAGCGCTGCTGGGGCTCGCTGTGGACGGCGCGCGCCCTTAGCTACCGCGCCCAGCATGGCATTCCTCCGGAAAGCGTCAGCATCGCGGTCGTGGTACAGCAGTTGGTTCCGGCGGAAGCAGCGGGCATCCTTTTCACGGCCAATCCGCTCACCGGCGCGCGCGACCAGATCATGATCAACGCGGCCTGGGGACTGGGTGAGGCGATCGTGGGCGGTCAAGTTACGCCCGATGCAATTATCGTCGCGAAGCAGACGGGTGCGATGGTCTCGCAAGACATCGCCGTGAAAGAAGTCATGACGGTGCGCGTGCCGGGAGGAACCCGCGAAGAGCCCGTGCCCGCTGAAAGGCGACGGCAGGCTGCCTTACAACCGGAGCAAGCCTCTGAATTGGCGCGCCTCGGCCGCCAGATCGAGCAGCTCTACGGACTGCCGATGGACATCGAATGGGCGATCAGCGGCCGGCGCATCTTCATCCTGCAAGCCCGTCCCATCACCGCCCTGCCGGAGCTGCGCGCCACGCTTGAATGGAAGCTGCCTCGCGCCGGCGGGCAGTACGCGCGCAACAGCGTCATTGAGTTGCTGCCCAATCCGCTTTCACCGCTCTTCGCCACGCTCGCGCTGCCCATCTGGAACGAAGCGCTGCGAGCGCTGGTGCAAACGATAGGGTTCGATCGCAGGCTGACTGAGAAATTCCGTCTGCAGACCATCAACGACTACGCCTATACCGAGTTCGGCTTTAGCGCCTGGGAATCGGCGAAACTTGCCTTGGCTATGTTCGGGCTGCTTCGCGTTTTTGTTCCGCTGTTGCGCTCTGGGCGAACGCGCTGGGCCGATGACGCGCGGCCGCATTACTCGAACGTCGTCGGCGCGTGGGTGACGCGCGACCTGGCCGCGACGACGGCAACCGATCTGCTCGCCGGTGCGCGCGAGCTTGTGAAGGCGGCAGCCGGCTATTACACGACAATCCAAAGCGGCATTCTGCCTTGCGCGTTCTTGAGCGAGCCTGCGTTCGCGACGTTTTACGACCGCCTGGTCAAGCGTCAAGGCGATCCGATGGCGTTGACCTTCCTGCTCGGTTTCGACAGCGCACCCATCCAGGCTGAGAAATCGCTCTACGATCTGGCTTCCTGGGCGCGTACGCAGCCGGAGCTTGCCGCCTATCTCGAGCGTGCCTCGAGTAAAGAGATTGCGCAGGCGTTCGCTTCCACTTTCGCACCCATTGCGGATGCGGAAGGGTGGCGGGAGTTCGCCGCCCGGTTCGCGCAGCACCTCGAGCGCTTCGGCCATGCGGTCTACGATCTCGATTTCGCCTCGCCCGTCCCCGCCGACGACCCCGCGCCGCTTCTGGAAACCCTCAAATACTTTCTCTCCGGGCAGGCGCGCAGTCCTTATGAACGGCAGGCGACTGCGACGCGCGCGCGGCTGGAAGCCACCGAGGATACCCTGGCTCGCCTGAAGGGCCTCCGGTTGCGAATCTTCCGCTCTTTGGTTCGAACCGCCCAGCTCTATGCTCCGCTGCGCGAGGACGCTCTCGCCGATGTCGGGCTGGGCTGGCCGATCCTGCGCCGAATGCTGCGGGAAGTTGGCCGGCGGATGGTCGCCGCGGGCGCATTTGAGCGGCCCGATGATGTATTCTGCCTGGAATGCGATGAAGTTCGGGTGGCAGCCGCCGCCCTCGACGCAGGCCGGCCGCCCGAAAACTACGCTCGCGTCGTGGCCGAGCGCCGAGCCAGGCAGGAGGACGAGCGCCAAGCGACCCCGCCCGTGGCTCTGCCTGTCAGAGACCGCACCAAGTTCTTAGGTATTGATGTCAGCCGCTGGATGCCGGCCCGCACGGTCCAGGTAACGGGAAAGACGATCAAAGGGATTGGCGCCAGCCCCGGCCGCGTGAGCGGCACCGCCCGGGTAATTCACGGGCCCGAGCAGTTTCGAGAAATGCAGCCGGGTGATATCCTGGTCGCCAAGATCACCACGCCCGCTTGGACGGCGCTCTTCGCGCTTGCCTCCGGCGTGGTCACCGATGTGGGCGGCCCACTCAGCCACAGCTCGATTGTGGCGCGCGAGTACCACATTCCCGCCGTCCTGGGGACGGGCGTGGCAACAGAACGTCTCCACAGCGGGCAGCGCGTCAGCGTGGATGGCGATGCCGGCACCGTCACGATTGTCGATTGACGATTGGATGACGCAGAACAGAAATACGGCCTGCATCTCTTTGTCATGTTAGATTTTAGATTTCGAGGTCGAATGAAGGCCCCGCTTGGGTTCCGAAGGGCTTCCGATCCGGCTATTCTAAATGAGGAAACGTCCATGACCATTGAGGAACAGCTCGCAACCCTGACCCGTTCGGTCGAATTGATTGCTCAGATGCAAGCCAAGACAGAGAATGAGATTCGCACCCTCGGTCGCTACATCCGAGCCATTGTGCTTGACCACGAAGCACGGCTGCTGGTGTTGGAGCAGGAGGACAAGAGTGAAGGCTGAGATCCAGCGCCGGCTCGACCGCTCCGCGTCTCTGCCTTTGACAGGCGTCCGAACGCATGAAAAAGTTAACCACCGAGGCACTGAGGCACTGAGAAGGGCCTTCATTTTCGCTTCTCTGTGTCTCAGTGGTGAGCCGATTCCTTCGCGCCTCTCCCGCCCACACCCCATATCACAAATGGTTCGCGTAGCCCACCGCACAGATGGCCAGGATCAGCATGGTCACACCGGCGACCGCAAAGCCGAACGCCTTGCGGCTCGCGCCCTTCCATTCTCCGGTGATGAATCCCAGGACGTTCGCGGTAATAACCATGGTCGACATCATCACCGCCCAGCCCACCGAGGTCCCCAGAGACCCGAGGAGCCGCGCGCCGGGCGCGTAAACGGCAAAGCCGGCGATCCACATAAATCCCATTAACGTCGCCAGAGGCCAATAGTGTCGCGTTCCCTCCAGGACGAGCAACCGGCCGGTCCGGTTCTTCTTCATCAACCAAACGCAGTAACCGGCGCTGCAAAAAAACAGCGGCAAAGTCAGCGGGGCCCAGAGCGCGTTGCCGGCCATGGTCGGCGCCGCGCCCTGCTCGATGGCTCTGCGCTGGTATTCTGCGCCGAACGTGAAGCCAAGGTTCGCGGAGGCGGAGAGAAGGCCCGAGGCGATACAGATTGCCAGTCCGACGCCAAACGAGCCGTGGACCTCAAGACCCGAGGTGCCGGAGCCTTCGGCGGCCTTTTTTGCCGGCGCACGGAGCTTTCCTCCCCAGGCGCCGAGAGCAAGACCGATCAGAACCAACGCCAACGAGAAGAGCGTCATCAAGCCTTGCGGCTGGGCCAACTTCTCAGGAGATAGCACGATCATGGGAATCAGCGCTCCGGCGGTTGCCGCGAGGCCGATGATGATCGTAAATCCCAACGCCATACCTAACCGCGACACGCCCAGGCCAAAGGTGAGAGATCCGACGCCCCATCCGAGCCCAAACACTTCAACCAAGAAGAGAGAGCGCAGGGAGGTGGTGGCCAGCACGGTCAGAGGATGGGGGATGGTTAAGAGCACAAAGAGCCAGGGAAAAACCAGGTAACCTGCCGTGCAATAGACAAACCAGGTGTTCTCCCACACCCATTTCCTCAGGGGCTTCATGGGCAGCATGAAGGCGCCTTGCAGAATCCCCGCGAGCATTACGAGTGCATATCCCATGGCCTGTTCCGTCCTTTCGCACCTCACTCCAGGTAATCGACTAAAGCTTCCGCAATTTCCCCAAGGTTCCGGTCCCCAAAATGAACCGCGAGTCCCAAAACCTCGCGGCGGCTTAGTGGGTTCGTGGGCGCGACCGCCGTGAGCCGAATCTTCCCCTCGGCATGCGGCGGTATCGTAAGGTGACCGGCTTCTCGGATTCTCCATCCTGAAGGGGCGCGCAGTTCCGCAGTTGCTTGGCGCGGAACTGCGCCATGGTTATAGATCCGCGCCTCGATGGTCACCAGTTGGCCCGGGAGGACGAACTGCCGGTACGGGTAAGCGCGAATCCAAGAAGGATCCAGGCCGAAATTCGGATCGTCCCAGGGAAACAACTTGGAAAAGAGCTCCCGGCGTTCCTCGAGCAATTTAAGCCCTTTCTGCATGTACTCATCCGAATAAGGTTCGGGGCCCCAGTGCGACGCAACCAGCAAGTCCGGCTTCAACTTCAGGAGCAGCCGGAAGCATTGCTCGTAGCCCGGCTCGTCTTTCCCAAGGAAATTGCGGTTGTAGCTGCAATAGTCGTCAATGCCGAAGTCGGCAAATGAGTCGCCGGTCATGAAAAGGCGAGTGCCGTCGCGCTCAATAAGCAGCCCGTCATGGTAGATCGTCTGCCCGGGGAAATAGTATCCCGTCATCTTGTAGCCTTTCCAATTGATGACTTCGCCGTCCGCCAGGGCATGATCCACGCGAATGCACTCGGGCGTCAAAGCGGGCATGGAGTAGGCATAGGGATTCTCGAGGACATCCTGGAGTTCCTTCTGCACGTAGAACTTCGCACCGTATTCACGCCGCACCGCATTGATCGATTGATCGTGGTCATCGTGATAATGGGTGATCCAGATGCCGTCGATCCCTTTGATGGTCCCTTCTCTCTTCAGCCGGGCGAGGGTTTCGAGCACCGGTGACTTGAACCCGCAGTCCAGCAGGAAGATCGTTCCATCCTCGGCTTGCACGTACCAGGATGTCGAGGCCGCGTAATGGAACCACGCAGGCACCTTGGGCAAAGGGAGGGGAGGAAGCATCGGCACGGCCAGGTCTGCGGGGGGATGCGAGTTGTCCGGTAAAGTGATCTTCTCGGGAATGTCGTGGAAATCTCCGGAGAAATAGAGACGCCAGGCAGCCAGCGTCATGTAATTGGCCATCGCCGCATGCAGGTTCTGCTTCAACTTCGAAACCGCCCCGGCGGGGTCGCGGATGACCACGCCATGCGCTGGAACCGGCAAGTCAGGCGCATGGGAAAGGACCGTATCCAGGCTATTGAGTAAATCCGGCGCGGCCCCACCGAATCCCCAGTAATCACCTCGCATCCCTGGGAAACGCTTCTGCAACATGTAGAAGTTCCAAAGCTGTCCCGGGCCGAAAATCAGGTCGCCGGTGAACGCGAGCTTCTTGCCATCAACATCCACAATGTAGGAAACGCTCCCGTCGGTTGGGCCGGGGGTTGAAACAACCTGAAAGTCGAGGCCCTCCCAACGAAACACCTCCCCCCCTTGCAATTCGCGGTCGGGCACAACCGAGCTGCGGAGGATAAACAGGTCGGGGCGGAAATCCATCCGGTCGTAAAGAATGGTGTCCGCACCCTCCCAGATTGCCGTGGCGTGCTTGAAGAATTCCGCCTCGGCGGCAGGCACGGCAACTTTCACGCCTGCCTTCTTCAGCAGGGCCGCGCCGGCGCACTGGTCGCGATGATGGTCGGTGTAGAGCACCCAGTCGATGGAACTGATATCCAACTTCCTTGCCGCCGCCAGAACTGTGCCATCACCCGACCCAATCAGCAGGCTCTTTCCGTTGCGTTGGATCACTGCCACATTAGTGGCCTCGCGATAGATACTCACGTGGGGTGTAACGGGGTCGAGATGCGGACTCTGAGGTTCCCCGGATACCTGACAGAGCAGGGATGAGGCAAGTGAAAAACAGGATATCAGCAAGAAGGCCGTCCGAAGCTTCATGGCACGCCTCGACAGAGATCTTTCACAGATGTATGGGCACAAGTCAGAGCCGCCCATTATAACCTGGGAGCAATCAAAACGCGGGTTGAAACGAAAATGAGGTGTGGGAAATGGCAGTTAGCCGGCGCCGTGCAGGCGGCGCGCTGTGGCGCGGGCGTCTCGCCCGCTGTCGCGCGGGCATCCTGCCCGCGCCTGGAGTTTCTACATTTCAGATGGTGTATCCCAGCCATCATTGCGCTTTGTCCGGCCAGCGGCTCTGCCGCCCTGCCTTGCGGAAAGGCTTTGCCTTTCCGGCGTCGGCCTTGAATCCGGTTCTTAGGCTGAGGCTCCGCCTCAACCGGCGAGGCGCAGCCTCGGCGAAAAAACAACAATTAGTTAGGGAAGGCCCGGAAAGGCAAAAACTTTCCGCAAGGCACGGCGGCAGAGCCGCACGCGCGAAGCTAGCAAAGTGTAGAAACTCCAAGTGCCAGCCTACTCACGCGGCGGAGGCATGGGGGTAGGCATGGGAGCAGCGGAGGGCCCTAGAGTATTGGCCCTTATCTCAGGTCCGTAATGGAACGTATTGACCCCTGGAATGTCCCGGAGTTTCTTCCACTGATCCACGGTCAGGACGCGGCGGATCGCCAGCAACATCATTGCATCCGACTTTTCCAGGCTGGCGCGTGCCTGGGCGACCTTATCGATCTGGGCAGCCACTTGCGACTCCACCGGCTGGTCGGCCTCCACCAGAGGCTCCAGGATCGCTTCCTGTTTCTCCAAGTCAGCGTGCAGATCGATGAGTTGCAGGCGATGATCCTGGAAGATCTTCTCGATTTTCGTGACCTGATCGTCGCTAACGCCGATTCTCTTCATCAGGGCCGAGTCTTTCCACCACTTTCCGAGATGGTCCATCCGAATAACTCCGAGATGGTCCATCCGAATAACAGGGCGGTTTGGTCCGGGGCCAAGCTGGACCGCCTTGGGGGGGCCCGCCGGCATCCCCTCAGCCGGGGGAGGCATTTCCTGGGCAACGGCGAATCCGCAAAACAGGATTGCCAATGCCACGCTTGCGACAGTTGTTTTCATCTCGTTAATCTCCTTTTGCTCAGAATTTCACTTCGTTCCTCGGCGATCAGCACTGCGGGGGCTAGCGCCTGTGGCACGTCGCGGTTGAGGTCTCCTTGAACCGCCTGGAGCAAAGCGTTGTCCGCGTCCTCGCTGGGGTAGTTCTTCGGGGCGTTGGGAGTCCGGGTCAGAAGTATGGCGGTAATCATAACCGCCACCATGGCCACGACCCACCCCCAGTGCAGCGGATACCACTCTTTTGTCGAGAGGCGTTCGCGCACAGCGAGTTGCTGGTATCTCCAGAAACTCGGATCGCGCCGGGCGGTCGTATGAACGGCCTCCCGAAAACCGGTCAAAGCGCTCCGCAACTCTTCCGCCTCGCGAAAGCACGCAGCGCAGGTTTCGAGATGGCGAAGGACATGTGCGTCACTCTCGCCAAGCGCCCACTCGGCAATCTGATCCTCGCTCAGATGTTTGTTCACGGACGTTGCCTCCCTTACTTTGCACCACTTTGTGTCATGCTGAGCGTAGCGAAGCATCTCGGCAGTTCGTGATGCTCTGATGAACCCCAAGAGGCAACCGCAGAGATCCTTCGCCCCGGCGGACAGGGGCTCAGGATGACATGACTGACGGGTCTCTTCATACGTTCCGCCGCTTGCACTGCTGTCGAACCGCATGGACGGCTCGGAACAGATGAGTCTTCACAGTCCCCAGCTTTAAGGAAGTCGCCTCCGCGATTTCTTCCAGGCTCATCTCCTCCACAAAGCGCAGCACAAAGACCGCGCGTTGTTGCGCCGAAAGCTTTCGAACCGCCGCCCAGACGCCGGCCACCTCTTCGCTCCCCAGAATGACACGCTCCGGGGAAGCCTGAGGGTCCGCCAAGCTCTGCCCGAGGTCCGCGACTTCCGCGGAGGATGACCTCAATCGGTCCCAAAACTCCCTCAGACGGCTGCGCCGGTGATCGCGCGCCAGGTTCACGGCGATCTTCAGCAGCCACACCCCCACATTCGCCTCGCCCCTGAAACTAGCGCGCTTCTGGTACGCTTTCAGAAAGCACTCCTGCGTCAGAGTCTGTGCCGCGTCGGGGTCGCGAACCATGCCCAGAAGTACTCGATAGATGCGTTGCTGGTGTGCCTGGACAAGGGGCGTAAAGTCGTCCAGTGCGAACGTGCCGAGGCCAACCCTTTCTTGGGCCGGAATCATCATAGCAGCGTGGCCATTCTGCCCCATGTCGGTCCCTCAATACATCAAGACGGAATTGAAGGGGGAAGGTTTACAAAAACCATCCCAAAGACACATTTTCCACTTGACAGCTTTCCGGAGCTATGATAGCCTATAATTGTGGTCATTCTTGAGACAAATTGTCCTAGCCGGGCGCCAGGACGCGCCGAGGCCCAGGTGACTACGGCAGGAGGGAAATGCAGCGCTCTATGAGAAATGGAAAATCGCGGGAACGAAGCTAAGAAGTACTTGAAAACAAAGGACGTGAATGTTTTTAACGCAGCAAATTTTGCGTCTTTTGCGCGCAGATTAGCACCAATTTGGACACAAAATGGAGTACGTACAGCGTATTTTGCGCAAAACGAATCTAAGGTCCAGGTGGAAAGCCGAGGCCTGACAAGGACAATGTGTCGGCTAGTAGGGCGGTTCGCGAACCGCCCCTTCACACCTGCCAAGCGGCGCTGACGGGACATGGTGCGGGCGTCTCGCCCCGCGTCAAGTCGCGGGCTGAGCCTGTCCTGAGTGGAGCGAAGGAATGCCCGCGCCACATTGCTTGACGAGTCTGCGCTTTCCCCATAGACTAAAAATATGCCCGCATAATTGGGAGCTGGTTTCAAACACTATGTCATTCCGAAAGACTCTCGTTGCATTCACACTCGCTTTAGTGCTGGTTCCGCTCGCTTGGTGCCAGAGCAACACGCAACTCTTCCCCCTGACGGATATCAAGCCTGGACTGAAAGGGGTCGGTCGTACGATTTTTCAGGGTGAGCAGGTCGAAGAATTCCAAGTCGAGATTTTAGGCGTGTTGAAAAACGTCCTGGCGCCGAAGCGCGACCTCATCCTGGCACGGCTTTCGGGGGGGCCGCTGGCGAAGACCGGGGTCATTGCCGGAATGAGCGGCAGCCCGGTTTACATCGATGGCAAGCTGGTCGGAGCGGTGGCCATTTCGTTTCCATTTTCGAAAGAGCCCCTGGCGGGCATCACGCCCATCCAGCAAATGGTGCAAGTCGTGCCGGAGGAGAAGGGCCAAACACCAACCGACGCGGCGCTTCCCCTTGACTTCCGCCTGGCAGGGACCATCAATGACCCTCGCGAGAGAGCGCGCTTGATTCCTGGACAGGATTTCGGCCCTGAAACTCTTCGGCCATACTTCCCGGCGACTGATGCGGGGATCTCATATCCCAACGCGGAGATACCACTGCGGTTTGGCGGCTTCGCCGCCGCGGCCGTGGAACCGTACATGGCGCTGTTCCGGCAGATGGGCTTTGCGCCGATGATGGGAGGAGCACTCGCGGGCGGACAGAGTTCAACCCCGGTCGATTCGGAGCTGGACCCCGGCTCGATGATCAGCATGCTGCTCGTCCGGGGCGATCTCAACTTGAGTGCGGACTGCACGGTCACTTACCGGCAGGGGAACAACCTCTACGCGTGCGGGCATCGTTTGCTTGCGGTAGGTCCGATTCAAATTCCTTTTGCGCCGGCCCACGTCTTAGTCACCGTACCGAGCCTCGCGTCGTCGTTTAAACTGGATGCGTCTGGTGACGTGATGGGAACGATCCGGCAGGATCGTTTTGACGCCGTCTACGGCGTGGTGGGGGAGAAAACCCCTCCCATGATCCCGGTTAGTGTAAAAATCCAAAGCACCTTGAATACCCAGGAGAATTATAAATTCGAGGTTATTCAGGAACCGTTCCTATCGCCCTTGCTGGTAAACCTGGGCTTTGTTTCAACCCTCGGCAACACGGAAAGAACCATAGGCGCCGCCACGTTGGATATTGAAGGGAAGATCCGCCTTGCGGGGGCAGATCCGGTGAACTTCCAAGACGTCCTGTCGGGCGAGATGGGGATTAGTGCGCTGGCGGGCAACTTGGTGGCGACGCCACTGAACTACCTGTTGGACAGCGGCTTCCCTGACTTGCGCGTCGAGGGCGTCGAACTCTCGGTGAGGTCGCGAAACGAGCGGAGTGTTGCCGCGCTCGAGCAGGTTTGGAGCACGCGGTCAGAGGTTAAACCGGGTGATCACATTGAGGTCTTCGGTCTCCTGCGCCTGCCCGGTGGGCAAGCGGTGACCCAGAAAATTCCTGTGAATATACCGGAAAACGTCAGCGATAAAGCATTGATGCTCGCGGTGGGGGGCGGCGCGACTATCAATATGTTGCAATACCGGCTCGCTCAACCCGGAAGCTCGGCGCGCGATATCCAGCAATTGGTCAAGGCTCTGAACCGCATGCGACGCAACAACCGGCTCTACGCGCTGCTCATGGCCCCGCAACGCTCGTTTGTCCTGGAAGGGGATGAATACCCCTCTCCTCCACCTTCCTTGATACAAACCTTCATGTCCGATCCAGCGGCGGCCTCCAGCATCAACCTCAACGGCACTTCGGTGGTCGGAGACTATGAGGGAGCGGCGTCTTCGTTCATGATCCACGGCCAAAAGATGCTCCTTCTGAAGGTCGTGGGGCCAGGCTTCTAGTGCGGTTCGAGCGCCTCCCTCCCCTATACGAAGTGAGGAGGAGGGCGGCAGGGTCTGCATCGCTGCGCCGGTGGACCAGCCCATTCCCGCCGTGGCAGTGAGAAAATCACGAAAGGTAAGGCATGAGACCAAATAAGAAGCTCCTGTTCCTGTTCATTCCGTTACTTTTTTCCCTGCCCGGCACGGGTACGGAAACTGTGTTCTGGCAGGTTGGCTCCTTTGAGGAGTTCCTCCAGGGGACGCTTTCCAATGTCTCGCTGGATACAGAGGGGGAGCTGCACCTCGCTCCCGGGGCACGAGTAGTCTTCAATCCCGAGGAGGCGCTCGCCCTCTCCTTGGCTCATGACCAGAAAGGCAACGTCTACATCGGCACAGGCCATCAAGGAAAGGTCTTTCGCGTCGATAGCGCGCTACACTCCAACCTTCTGTTTGCAGCCCGCGAGCCCGACATTTTCGCTTTGGCCACCGGCCCCGATGGATCGCTGTATGCGGGAAGCTCGCCGGAAGGCAAGGTGTACCGGATCACGCCTGACGGTCAGTCCAAAGTATTCTACGATCCGCACACCAAGTACATCTGGGCCCTGGCTCTGGATCAGGCAGGTCGGCTGTATGTCGCCACCGGGGACAAGGGCCAGATCTTCCAGGTTGACTCGTTAGGAAAGGGCACCCTTTTCTTCGACAGCAAACAGACCCACATCATGTGCCTCGCCTTCGAACGGGACGGAGACCTACTTGCTGGAAGCGTCCCGAACGGCCTGATCTACCGCATAACTCCGAAGGGGAAAGGCTTCGTTTTGTATGAGGCCAACCTGCCTGAAATTCATGACTTGGTGACCGACTCGAGCGGGCGTATCTATGCCGCAGCCCTGGGCGGCGCGGGAGGTAAAGGTTCCCCCGAACTCTTTGTCCCACCCCCTACCGGCCCGATTCCCGGCGGGGTCACCACCGTCACGGTGATGGCGTCCGAGCAAGCTCAGCTCAGCGGCGGATCTGCGGCGCAAACTCCACCCAATGAGGGAGCAAGCCCGCCGAGCTTTAACCGGCAGACCCCCGTGGTTACTGCCCTGCCCAATTTTCAGCTTCCGCAGGGTCGAGGCTCTTTGATCGAAATACTTCCTGACTCAACCACCGAGACGATCTGGAGTTCGAATAACGAGAGCGTTTTCGGCCTGGCAGTGCGAGGAAACCACATCCTCTTTTCCACGGACTCCAATGGACGCATCTTCGACATGATCCCCGGGCGTGACGCAGAAAGGCTGAACCTTGTCACCGAAACTCATGAGTCCCTTGCGACGCGCCTGATGACCGAGGGATCTGACCTTTACGTGGCCACCAGCAACATCGCCCAACTGCTCAGGATTGAACAAGGAGTATCCGCAGAAGGAAGCTACGAGTCTCCCATCAAAGACACGAAGTTCATTTCTCACTGGGGCGTACTCGCTTGGCGAGGCGAAACGCCTGCTGGGACGACCCTCGAATTCTTCACGCGATCCGGCAATTCCGAGCGGCCCGACCAAACCTGGAGCGACTGGGCAGGCCCCTATCGCGGATCCAATGGCAGTCCGGTCAGCAGCCCTCCTGCCCGTTACATTCAGTGGAAGGCGGTCTTCCACGCCTCCGGTGCCGGCAGCCCCACGTTGAACGACGTCACGGTCTCCTACTTGAACCAGAATCTACCCCCTCAAATCCGGTCGCTGAATGTGAGCACGGCGGGGGAACGCACCAGTCCTGCCGGGAGTGGCTCGTCGGGTCTATCCGCCGCAGCGGCCATTTCGGTCGGCGCTTCGGCTGGCGGATTCGGGGGGGGGCCCGGGGCAGGTTCTCCAGCTAAGACGCCGGTGGCGCTGACTTGGCAGGCCGACGACCCAAACAACGACCAACTCTTGTACTCGCTCTACGTCAAGGCGACGGACGAACAGGAATGGCACCTCCTGAAAGACAAACTGCACCAGACAAATTACACCATAGAGCCCGGATCACTGCCGGATGGGAAATACATCGCCAAGCTGGTTGCCTCGGATGAAGAGTCCAACCCGCCCGAATTGGCGCGAAAGTCGGAACTACTGAGCGCCCCATTTTGGGTCGACAATACGCCGCCGGAAGTCCGGGTGCATCGACAGAATGTTAGTAATGGTGAGGCAGAAGTCGTGTTCGAGGTCGAGGACAGCACTTCGCCCCTCCGCAGCGCCGAGACCTCGCTGGACGGGAAGGAGTGGCAGGACATTCTGTCTGACGACGGCATCGTCGATTCTCGCAAGGAGACCTTTACGGTAAGGCTCTCCAAGCTGGACGCCGGCGAACACATCGTATCGCTTCGGGCCTTTGACACGGCTGGCAACCTTGGCGTCGGCAAGGCAGTTCTGCGGGTTGCCCCGCGCTGAGCGAGCACCAGCCTGTCCGCCCCCGTGGGCTCGGGCACCGGCAGAGGGGCTGCTGCTAACGAATCGGGCCAACATTATTCAGCCAGGCATGAAGACAACTCCCGTATGGGCCACCGCATCTCACCATTCGAGTCTGGATGCGGCTGGAAGTGATATTCCTTGAGCCAACAGAAGACGGCGGCTCCCAAGGCCGCTTCCGAGACTCAACTGGTTGCGCGCGCGCAGCGCGGAGA
>Ga0326727_10012205_pt1 | contig 19650 bp, 18 predicted proteins | sample MB2enrmetagenome_FD_207643 | JGI IMG/M metagenome (GOLD analysis project Ga0326727, IMG submission 207643) | Lab enriched peat soil microbial communities from McLean, Ithaca, NY, United States - MB29MY | ecosystem: Environmental > Terrestrial > Soil > Wetlands > Peat | place: USA: New York...
CGCATGCTGAGGAAATCCTACCGAAACGTTAGGAATTCCTCAAGGACAAAGAAAATAGGTCAAATGCGCGTCAATAGAGGCTTCTCTGGCATTCGAGAGGCCCCGAATGCGCCGGATTTAGGTAATAGGCAAAGAGACTTGGTTCGATTTTCGTAACGACGTTGTACCTCCACTGAAATTTCCCCACAGAACTTTGGATCAAGAGACACAAATAACCAGACGCCGCGGCCCCGGCGGGAACCGGGACTTTTCTATTTGCGGTCCTCTTGTTCCTGACATTTCCGATGCGCAAGCCCGTTGCCGTTAGGAACGACATCATCATCCGGCCTAAGAATCTCTAAGCAAATCGCGCAGACATCCTCGCGTTCGACTACCTCTTCTGGCATACGCAGCTCCGAATCCTATCCTAGCAAGGGGAATTTACATTGCCACCAGAGCAAACCCCATCGGCGCTATGTGAATAAGCCCACGCCATACGTAATCAGGCACAGACTTGCGGCCCGAGCTAAATTAACCCATGACAGTGTCTAAAGCTCATCCAAGCTGTATCTCGGCGTCGTGTATTTAAGGCTTCTGCGAATTGAGCCAAACGTAACCCACTGTGGCAATGGTCGCAACAAGAAGCAAGATACTTGCGTGCAAAAACGTCAAAGGCCCGATGATGGATCCCGGGGTGGAGGCCGACGAATGCCAAGACCAGAAGATGTTCACTATTTTCCAGATCACGGCGAGGACCAAGCAAGCGATTCCCAGCCAGTAGCTCCAACGGGCGATGAGCTTTTCCATAGCCATCTCCTGACGATGAATTTCGGATTGGGACTAACCTGCACTATAGACTGAATAACACTCATGTCAAGGAGCTTTTTGGACTAATCACACTGGCTTAACCACGCAGGGTGAGGAGAGGGTGCTGTCAGTGGTTTCCTGCTGCTCCGCCCATTCTCTGGGAAATTGCAACTTGGCCCGTATGCATCACCCTAAACTTGGCCAATAAGGTTTGAAAAGATTTTAACGGCGAACAGCATGATGATTCTGCCTGCCTAACAGGTGAGGGGAGAATTGTCGGAGTTTGCCCGAGCAGGTTTGGGGATACACCAGATCAGGGCAAAGAGGTGATGGCTCTTTCAATCCTTAACCTTCCCGTAACATTGAGCCGCTTTTCCACAGGGTTATGAACAAAACTGTGGAAAATGAGTTTGCTGGCCGAGGTGATGGATGTCAGACGCGAGCGAATGGAATGTTGTTCGCGCACACAGAGAACTTGCCAGTGCCTCTTCGGTTCGTCCCTGTGGAGTTAGTCATGCGGGGTCCGCTTTGGCGGCGGTTCGCACACACAGAACGTACTCTTCGGTTCTTCAGGGAAGAATCTATTCGCTCGTCTCGCTGCAAGTTGCAGCCGGTGAGATTCGGACGTGGAAGGGCGTTTTTCGCTCCAAACCCGCCCATGGAACTGGTCGCGCCTCCGACCGTGTTCTGTGATCGGTTACACCTTCCTGTATAGGCCGTTTTACCGTGAAGCGGAAGCGATTTTATGGGCGGCAGCAGCTTCGGAAACGCCAAATAGCCCTCCCACACCCGGGCTAATGACGGCGCGTGTTAGAGCGTGTTCGCTTCTGCTCTCCTAAACCTTTTCTATTTTCGCATTCCTGAAGAAAGGCCTTGACATTCGTGTTCTGCATGTATTATTTCATGCAGTATGAAGATCGCACCCAAGGGCCCACAGGCCGCTCGTCTCCGCCAACGCAAGTTCGAACTCCTCCGCCGCTTCAATATCCCGCCCGATCTACTTCCCGGATCACTCTCCCTTACTCACCGCCGCTGTGGCCAGCCCACCTGCCATTGTGCGAAGGACAAGCAGGGGCACCCCGTTTGGTCCCTCACCTTCATGGCCGGCCGCAAGAAACGGGTGGAGCACATCCCCAAGGAATGGGTCGAGGAGGTTCAACGCTTGGTGGAGGCGGGCCGCGAGTTTAAAGAAACCGTGGCGGAGGTCTTCGCCACCAACGCTCAACTGCTGGCGCTGTGGCGAAAGCAAAGACATCGGTGAAGGGGCCCTCGCCGCGTCGCCTCAAGAACTACGCGGCGAAGTGTCTGCGTCTGAAGTCCTACTTACGATCACCCGGCGATGGCCGCACGCAGGGGCGTATTTCAGCGACCGCCTTGGTGTGGGCTTTATTGATGGGGACTTTGCTGCGTCGCCTAGCCTTTGCGGCCATTGAAGCCCTGGTTTGTTCCGGGGCACGGCGTGCCTTGGCGGTTTCCCGCAGCTTCGGTAACGACACCCTCAGTTATTTCACCGAACGACTTGACCCCCGTGTCACCCGCCAAGCAGCCCTCACGGCAGTGCGTGAGGCCAAGCGCCACAAAGCCTTCGACGATTGCCGCTTCATTGGACTGGCCCTGGATGGGACGGGTGCCGGACGATCGCAGGAAAAGGTTTGCAATCTGTGTCGTCCCCAGCGAAACAAGCAACGAGAGATCCTCGGCTACCATCACAAGCTGGTCATGATCAGTGTGGTGGGAACCGGCCTGACCTTGCCCTTGGATGTCGAACCCTACGGCCCTGGGGATAGCGAGTACAGTGCCGGTCGGCGACTTCTCCGCCGTGCTGCCCGCAACCTGGGCCGCCGTTTTGCGGAATATGTGGTGGTCGACGGGAACTTCGCCCGAGCCCCCTTCTTGCATGACGCCGGTCATCTAGGACTGTTCGTGGCCGCCCGCTTGAAGAATAATCTCCCGGAGTTGTTTGCCGCCGCCCAGAAAAGGTTTCTCCAACAAGCACCCCATCAGGTCTTTCGCTACGGTAAGGACTGGGTGGAGATCTGGGATGCCGATGACTTCGACCCTTGGGAAACCCTGCGTTGGGAAACGGTGCGGGTGGTTCGCTACCGCCAGCACCGTCCCGACGGTACAATCTCCGAGGCCTACTGGTTCACCGACTTCCCTCGCCAGGGGGTCAGCAGCCGCGCCATCTTCCGCATGGCCAAGAGCCGCTGGGAGATCGAAAACCAAGGGTTCAACGATGCCAAGAATCGCTACGGCCTGGAACATATCTGTCACCGTGAGCGCAACAGTGTGCTGGTCGTCTGGCTGCTGACCTGCTTGGCCCTGACCCTAGAACGGCTCTACCGAATTCGTTACCTCCACCGTGGTACTCACCCCATCCTGCAAGCCGCTGCCCTCTGCCAACTCCTCTGGCTTGGCTTGTCGTGCCCTGTCCCTGACGACACCAGTTAACGGTTTCTCCCCTCCCGCTGGCCCCCAGACAATTTACCTCCGCGTGGGCACCTGCGCCCCACCGGCGAAGTGCTCTCGAAAATGCCTCCATCTTTGCCTCACCCCACGTCAAACGTCCAAACCGCGCTAATTCCGTCTCCCGCGGGCTGCTGCCCGCCAGCTTTCCGAAGTTGCTGGAAAAACGGACCGGCCATTGCGCTCAGAGGTGGTTAACGGTATGCTGAAGGCAGCCAGGGAATTGAAGGCAATTCCGGACCAAACCATACGATTCCGTAATGCTCGAGCGACTGACTCTTTTCACGCTGTGCGTGTTCTCCTTGGCCGGCTGCTACGGGCAGCGGGACGCCAGATCCTTCACGTGCAAATTGCGCAAGCCGCAGAATGATAATCAGTACTCGACCCTGCATTCGATGCCCGAGGGCGCCTTGCTGATGGTCTCCGAGCGGTTCGAACAACCCAAGCAAATCTGGAATCTGCTGCGCATCACGGACTGGGACACTGCGCAACCGCGTGAAGACAAACTGGATGTTGACGTGGGGCCAAACGATGAAGATTACGGTGGCCTCAATGGGGGAGCTGGATATGATCGGAACGATCAGCTCTTGATGGATCCTGGAGGGAATTATCTCGTGGTCCGCTTGAGCCAGGACGCAGATTCATGGAACAACAGCCCCGATGAATCTCGAAAGCTGCCGCGGACTGTCCTGAACATCATCGATCTCCACGGGTTCAAGCTTCTCCGTCGCGTCGCGATCACCGATCCTCTGCTGGGAGCGGGCGAGATGGGTTTTACCCCCAAGGGAGCCCTCCTGGTGCGCGGCCTTCAGGAAAAGAGCAGCGCAATGATCGGCGGCAAAGTGGTCCATACCCGCCAGCATGCGGTGGAAACCTTAACTCTTCCCGGCCTGGAGCCGGAAACGCTGTGTCGTTATACGACTGTCATCAGGCCCTTCTCGACCCAAACCCCTTCGACGCCCGAAGAATCCAAACGGAGGGAGGAGGAAAATCGGGCGGAGGTTGAGCGGCAGCAGAATCAGGACCAGGCGGCCGCAAAGGCATGTGGGCCCAAACTCCCTCCGCTGGGTTTCTCCTCGCTAGACGATGTGCGTGAGAACTTCACCCTCTTGGGTCGGCTGGGAAAAGATTGGGACTACGCGCGGCGTGTCCCACCCCAGTCGCCCTGGGGTTGCAGTTTCGAGGACCTGTCCGGGAATCTGCAATATGAGCTGTTCGATTGCGACGAGAGCCGTGTTGTGGTGTTCGGCCGGTATCGTGCATTCAGGGTATTTCGCCTCGAAGACGGAAAGCAGATCATGGATTTGAAGGTGCTGCGCAGCACGCTCTTCGGCGAGCGCCGGGTGCTGTTTTCCGGCGTGCTTGCCACGGGCCGCGGAGTCACCTACGCGGTTCTATTGCGTGATGGCGCCGAACTGGATGGCTACCGCGTGCCGTAGGATCGTCAGGCCGCACGAAGGACGCTGTTCGATCCGCAATCCCTATACCCTAATCCCTATTCCCTGTTCCCTTGCGTCACTCGCCGGTGTAAACTTGCCCCTTGCCGGGATTCCAGCACAGGACTCCTGGCTGGCACCACATTTCATTGCAGAAGAGAGGAACAAATGATCAGAAGTCTCAGCCACGGACGGGTTTGGATCTTACTGACTCTTTCCGCATGGGCCTTACTCAGCATCTCTGTTTCCCTGGCGGACGAGGGGATGTGGACGTTCGACAATCCGCCGCTCAAACAACTCAAGGAGCGCTATGGCTTCGAGCCCACTCGCGCGTGGCTTGATCACGTGCGCCTCGCCAGTGCTCGATTCAATGACGGCGGCTCCGGCTCTTTCGTGAGCCCCCACGGGTTGGTTCTGACGAACCATCACGTGGCGCTCGGCCAATTGCAGAAGGTCTCCTCCCCCTCCAAGGACTACGTCAAGGACGGGTTCTACGCACGCACCGAGGCGGAAGAACTGAAGTGCCCCGACCTGGAAATCAACGTCCTGGTCAATGTGGAGGACGTTACCGCGCGGGTCCGCGGCGCCGTCAAACCGGGCATGAATGACGACACTGGGCTGAAGGCTCGCAAAGCCGAAATCGCCAGTATCGAGAAGGAGAGCTCAGAGAAAACCGGCTTGCGCTCCGACGTGATTTCCCTCTATCAAGGCGGTGAATACTGGCTCTATCAGTACAAGAAATACACAGACATGCGCCTGGTTTTCGCTCCCGAGCAGCAGACCGCCTTCTTCGGAGGCGATCCCGACAACTTCACCTACCCGCGCTACGACATCGACTTCGCCCTGTTCCGTGTCTACGAAAACGGCAAACCGGTGGAGAATCACGATTACCTGAAATGGAACGCGAAGGGCGCGGGCGACGGCGAACTGGTCTTTGTTTCCGGGAACCCGGGTTCCACCTCTCGAGACGAGACCATGGCCCAGATCGAAACTGAAAAGGACTATGACCTGCCGCTGGTGGTCAAGGTCTTGGGGCGCCTGCAAGACGCGGCCAAGCAGTATTCCGCCCAGGGGTCCGAGCAGGCCCGCCAGGCAGTAAACACGATCTTCGGCATTGCGAATTCGCTGAAGGCTTATGACGGCCGCGCCAAAGGATTGGCGGACAAAGAACTGATCGCCAAAATGCAGAGCGACGAAACCGACTTTCGCGCCAAGGTGGACAGCAACCCCGAGTGGCAAAAGGCTTATGGTGGGGCTTGGGACGCCATCGCCCAAGCTGAAATCAAGCACCGTGCGATGTCGAAGACGTTTCGGTTCTATGGGCTCCGGGGATCTCGCCTGGAGGGTGTCGCTTTAGCTATCGTCCAATACGTGGCGGAAGTGAAAAAGCCCGACGGAGTAAGGCTCGATGGGTATCACGATTCGCAGCTCGAATCGTTGCGTTTTCGACTCTTCTCTCCCGCGCCGGTTTACCCGGGGTTCGAAAAGGCAATGCTCACCGCCGGACTGCAACTCGCCCAGGAAGGCTTGGGCGCTGACGATCCCTTCGTGAAGGCGGTGCTGGGCTCGCGCACTCCCAATGAGATCGTGACGGAGGCGGTGGACGGTACGAAGTTGGCCGACCCGGCATTTCGCAAGTCGCTGGTCGAAGGAGGCGAGGCAGCCGTCCAGGCTTCGACCGACCCCATGATTGTGCTCGCGCGCAAGGTCGATCCTTTCGATCGCCAGCGAACAAAGGCTCTCGAGGACAACGTGGAAAGCGTGGAAACTCCCGCAGGAGAGAAAATCGGCCAGGCTCGCTTCGCAGTTTACGGGAAGTCGCTCTATCCCGACGCGACTTTTACCCTCCGGCTTGGTTACGGAGCGGTCAAAGGCTATCCGATGAATGGAACCGAAGCCCCTCCCATAACGACCTTCTACGGCCTTTACGACCGGGCCTATAGCTTCGGCCTCAAGTTCCCCTTCAATCTCCCGTCACGCTACCTGGAGCGGCGCTCACGTCTGGACCTCTCCGGGCCCGTGGATTTCGTCAACACCTGTGACATCATCGGCGGAAACTCGGGCTCGCCCGTTATCAATAAAGAGGGCGAACTGGTAGGCCTGATTTTCGATGGAAACATCGAAAGCTTGGTGGGAGACTTCGTCTACTACGGGGTGAACAACCGCGCCGTGGCCGTCCACAGCGGCGCCATTATCCAGGTGCTCCGCCAGATGTACGACGCATCGCCCCTGGCCGACGAACTGGAAGGAAAGCAGACCGACCCTAAGTAGCGCAGCCGTCTTGCCGGTGAACATCCGGCGTGGTGGCGACATGTCTTAACTCTGTCGCCACCACTCGCGTACGCTCCGCCGCTCCGAAAATAGACTGTCATTCCTCGCTGCTTTGAAGATATCCGGGAGCGCGGGCATCCTGCCCGCCGTTCGCGCCACAATTGCACCCACGCTGCGGGCAGGATGCCCGCGCTCCCGGGTTCTTCATGGCTTCCGCTTCCCGCCGGCCGACGGGCATGGGCGACTACTTACCCAAGCAACTCGACCTCATCCAAATCTAATAATTGCTTGCATTTCAAAGGGATTAGTGGATATTCTGTTGATGCCGGACTTGGGCCCGGTCAAATCGAAAATCTCGAACAACTTTATTCCACGAGAGGGGATCATGCCGCAGCGTGCAATCGCGCCGAATCCTTCCGAAGAGACCATCCAGGTTGGTCCTATAGGCATCCGGTTCCTTCTGACCGGAGATGATTCCAACGGCAACATGTCTGTATTTGAGTTTTCTGTCGCCGCCGGCCATAAGCTGCCGGCGCCGGCCCACAAGAACAATGCCTACGAAGAGATGCTCTACGGTCTCCAGGGAGTTCTTACCTGGACGGTGGACGGCACACCCATCGAGGTCGGTCCCGGGCAAGCGCTCTGCATTCCCAGAGGAGCGGTACACCGCTTTGACAATCTCGGCAGCGAGGATGCGCAGCAACTGGTCGTCATAAGTCCGGCAATAATGGGTCCCGCGTACTTCCGCGAAGCTGCCGAAGTGATTGGCGCCGCGGCCGGCGGTCCGCCCGACCGCGCGAAGATGGCAGAGGTTTTCCAGCGACACGGCATGACGGTGGCCGCGCCACCAACCGCAAAGTAGGCTCGATCGAATTGCGCGTTCAGCAACGACTCTGAGTTCAAGGGGGAGTGACGATGACGAAGCTTCTAAAGATTGCTGCATACGTAGTCGTGGGTCTTGTTGTTGTGCTATTGGTTGCCATTACTCTAACCATCGGCTGGCGGCCATTCATCGGCCCCCGCACTCGTCCCCTAACTGATCGCACCTTCGAAAGCACGCCGCAGCGGCTGGCCCGTGGCCAGTACCTGTCTAACAATCTCCTCGGATGCTTTGAGTGCCACGGCGAACACGAGTGGACAAGGCATGACGCGCCGTTGAACGAAAGCACCCGGGGCGCCGGCTACAGCGGTTTCCCCATGGCAGGACTTCCCGGCCACGTCGTTCCGCCCAATATCACCCCGGACCCGGAAACCGGAGTTGGTCGTTGGACGGACGACATATTGGCACGCGCCATCCGAGAGGGAATCGGCCACGACGGCCACGCCTTATTCCCTTTCATGGCCTATCCCGACTTCCGTTATATATCGGACGAAGACCTGGCCTCCCTTATCGTCTATCTACGCTCCATCCCACCAATCCGAAAAGCGTTACCACAAACTGAGATTATCTTTCCGGTGAATTACCTTATGCGAAGCGCGCCGCAACCCATCACCGAGCCTGTACCCCAGCCGGACGTCTCGACGCCGGAGAAACGCGGCCAATACCTGGTCACTATCGCAGGGTGTACGGACTGCCACACACCGCAGGCAAAGGGCCAGCCGATTCGAGGCCTCGAATTCGCCGGCGGCGTCATCTTTGAAGGTCCGTGGGGCCGAGTGGCGAGCGCCAACATCACGCCGGATGCCTCGGGCATCTCTTACTATGACGAAGCGCTATTCCTGGAGATGATTCACACCGGCTACGTCAAGGCGCGGCAGATTAACCAGATCATGCCCTGGGAAGACTTCCGGGGACTTACCGATGAAGATCTGAAAGGTATCTTCGCCTATCTTCGCACGCTCAAACCCGTGAAGCATCGGGTTGACAACACCGAGCCGCCGACCTATTGCAAGCTCTGCGGCTCGAGCCACGGGGCGGGAAACCAGAACTGAGCAGGTTCCTCGACCCTCCCAAACCATGCGTGTCATCCTGAGGAGTCCCGCACTTTGGGACGACGAAGGATCCCTGAAGTTCGCTGGGAGCGTTCGCTCGCCGATCGCCCAGACAAACTGCGGAGATTCTTCGGCCCCAAAGAACGGGGGCCTCAGAATGACAACTGGATTCAGCGTGCCCGTGTGTTGTTAAACCTTTACGCGGTCGTAATCGAAGGGTTCGTTGACCAGGTGGTAGACCGGTTCACCCGGCATCTGAAGGTAATAGGTCTTCAAGGGCGTGCGCGCGAAATCGCTCAACTTGCGGGAAGTGGCTGCCCCGTTCTCCCATTCGTAGATGGGAACTTCCCACGGATTGAAGGTGTCCGTCAGCCCGCGTTCCTTGGCGATGCGGAACAGATTGATGTTGCCCGGTTCGTGCCCGCCCAAATACATCGCGACCATATCTAATCGGAACTTGTCCTTGCTGAACATCACAAGATTTGTTAGATAGTCCTGCCCTTCGCCGAAACCGTCGCCATCCCGGCCGGTGATCCCATCAATCATGGCCAAGCCCGTCTTCATTACGCTCATGTGGTCGCAGGTCTTGTGAGCCCAAATCTCCTCATGTATGGGGCTCAATTGGTGCGGGCTGTGGTAACGGTCGTAACGCAGGCTGACGTGGCGATCGAAGAATTGCTTCACCACGCGTTCCACGTTGGGATGTACGTCGGGTTTCATGAAGTCGGGCACACCGGTTACCATCCTCCATCCCGAACAGAAGCGAACGTAAGGCAGCACGACTAATCCCTGCTCGTTCTTGACGGAAAGGCTCATGCACATGCCGTGAGCCTTCCACTTCGCCATGTTGAGTAGCCAGGTGTCCGGTGCGTTCACCGGGGCGTAGTGAGGAATACGCGTGTAGACCACCGCGTCAGGCACCTTGCTCCAGTTCATCTCCCAGCTTTCCCGGAAATGCCGGGCGTGGCGCTCGGGCTCATTCATCTCTACCCCGAGGCGCTGGTTGATGTCCACGAACCCTCGCACGTTCCAGGTGGGATAGGAGTTGGCCTCGACGAAGTGAAACTTGCTGAGCCCGACCTCTTTCAGGCCCATCACCATTCCCTCGTAGAACTGCGGGTCCGTACCCGTGCCCCAGTTCTCTTCGTCGGGCCGATTGGGGTCGTGCACGCTGGTGAAATTCGGCTTCAGGATAATGCGCTGGGTCAGGGGAATCCCCGGGCGGTCCATGGGCACGAAGATCTCACGCGCCAGGGTCAACCCCTCTTGAAGCTTGGTTTTTTGGTCAGCCTTGTGAACGACGTGCGTGCGTCGGACAAAAACCGCTTTAGGATTACTCTCAATGAAAGGGTGCAGCCCGAAGTAAGCTGGGGGGAGGGCGAACGCGGATGCCAGCCTGACGCCTGGGATAGCGCCGGCGGCAGCCAGCGCGCCAGTTCGTAGAAAATCTCGACGAGTAATCATCTGCACTCCTTGTGACGGCAAATCCAATTGCCCGACTGTAGGGGTAGGGCTTGCCCTACCCGCGTCTGGGCCAGCGGAAACGAGGGGACGGCAAGCCGTCCCCCTACATCACATCGATTCAATCCAAAACCAGAACGGCCAGTCGTTCCAACTCCGGAAGCGTGACCTCCGTGGCCGTCTCCCGCTTGGCTGTTGGAAGTGACTGGGCCTCACCCTCAGGCCGTAGCAACGTAGCCGGCGAATACGAACCCTGCACGGCGACCAACACTTCACCGTCGAGTCGAGATCCGTAGTTAATGAGATGCAGCAACGCCCGTCCGCGGTTCGCTCCCGGCGGCGAATAAGTGGCCAAGGCAATTGCCGTTGGCGCGTTCCACAGCCGCGCGGCGCGCCGCTTCTGCGTCACAATATCGATCATGTCGAAGGCGAATTCGTAGGGGTCCGAAATCGCCTCCCGGTACGCGACCACTTGGCCCCGTCCCAGCGAATAGAGTTCGCGATCTTCCTGTCGCTTAACCAGCTTCAGTTGAGGGCCTCGCCACCAGGCATTGTCACCCGGCGCGTCGACAATCACTGCGGTTCCCGCTTCCGCGTGGCTCAGAATGCGCCGCCGGATATCTGCCCCCGGCGCTTGAATGCCCACCGCCACCAGCGCCAGCAGGCGCGAAGCGTCCGGCTTGGGGGGATCCGCCGCGGGCGCCAGCGACGGCGAGGCATTCTGCCGATAAAGCAGATTGGTGATTTCGGCCAACCCGTCGTTCGCCTCAACCAATACCGTGATGGCCGGAAAGGTGGGCTGGCCAAACAATCGGCTGCTCTCGACTAACCAGTGCGCCGTGCGGCCCAGACGGCGCCAGGCCTTTACCGCCTTCGCGTCACCGCGCAGCAATCGGGCGCGATAGCGTGGCTCGAGCGAAAGCAGGTAATTCCCTCCATTCACCCACGCTTCAATCAGGGCTAACTCCAGCGAGTCGTAAGGCAATAGGGACTCCGGCTTCACTCCGGCCTTTTCGTCCGGAAGATACCCAAGCAGTGCAGGCCGGTCCGGATAGAGCGCGCGCAGCATCCCGTAGAAGTAACCGTTCGCATTTACCCACGGCAATGCGCTCGCGCCCGCCGTGAACTCATCCTCGTCCGTTCTTGGGCCACGGCTCACTCCCGGCCATGTCCCATTGGTGAGAGCCACCCTGGCATTCGCCGCGGCGTGATCGACGGAGTCGAGCGGAAGGAATTGGATATCAGCCAGGGCCTCGACCTTCAAGCCGGCTTTCCGGCAGGCAGCCTCAAAAGCCTGATCTGGATTTTGAAGCAGGACTGTCGTGATCCCGCCTTCCTTAAGAAGAGGCACCAGTTTCGGGTCGCAATCACGCCAGCGCACAGCGATTTCGGTGGACAAATCGAGGGGCATAGAATTTAGCATCGGCGCGTTTTCTTATTCGGCTAACTCCGCGCTTCCAAAGCTCCAAAAGAGTATATATTATCTTTGCCGTCGACGAAGCGGAAAGGGCTCAGTTCTGCTGCACATGCCCGTCTGCTAACAGGCTGCTCTGTGTACTCTGTGCCTTCAAAGCCTCAACACAGAGACCACGGAGGGACTCTGTGACCTCTGTGTTTATTCTCTTCCTCACCACAGAGGGCACGGAGGCAAAGAAACTCTTGAACTGGTACTATTTCAGAGGGCGTTATGTCAAACCTTGCAAACCTTACTCGGCGCGGCTTTTTGGAGGCAACTATGAGGAACGGGGCAGGTCTGGCCGCTTTGAGCGGCGTCAGCGTCTTGACGCAGCCTGAGAAAGTGCGAGGCGCCAACGACCGCGTGCGGATTGGCGTTGTCGGCGTTCGAGGCCAGGGATTCGTCCACATCGAAGGCTTCTCCGCCGTTCCCAACGCGGAGGTCGCCGCCATTTGCGACGTGGACGAAAACGTGATCGCCCAGCGCCTGGCCGACATCGAGAAGCGGAACTTGCCCAAGCCCAAGGTCTACATCGATTATCGCAAGCTGCTCGAAGACAAATCGCTCGATGCGGTCTCCATTGCCGCCCCCAACCACTGGCATTCGCTGATGGGCATTTGGGGCTGCCAGGCAGGCAAGGACGTGTATGTCGAAAAGCCCTGTTCACATACCTGGTGGGAAGGTCATCAGCTTATCCAGGCGGCACGCAAATACGGCCGGATTGTGATGCACGGTACGCAAGGACGGTCCGCAGAGGGTTACCGCGAGGGCGTGCGGAAGCTGCGCGAAGGCGTTATCGGAGAGGTTTACCTGGCACGCGGCCTTTGCTTTAAGTGGCGCGGAACCATCGGCAAGGCTCCTGTTGAGCCCGTTCCGGCAGGCGTCCACTACGATTTGTGGACCGGTCCGGCCCCCCTGAAGCCCTTCACGCGCAACCGCTTTCACTACAACTGCATTGGATCTGGGACACCGGCAACGGAGATCTGGGCAATCAAGGCGTTCACGAGGTCGATTTGGCGCGTTGGGGGCTGGGCGTGAAACTTCCCAACAAAGTCTCCGCACTCGGCGGCCACTTCATGTTCGACGACGATCAGGAAACCCCCAACACCTTGAACTGCGCCTTCGAATTCCATATGCCGGACGGCAAGAAGCGCCTGCTGGAGTTCGAGGTTCGCCACTGGATTACCAACACTGAAGCCGAGATCGGCTTGCCCGGATTCGGAGCAGGTGCGGCCGCAGTGCCCCGGGCTGCGGGAGCCGCGGCCGCTGCCGGCCCTTCGTTTAATCAGATCAAGGCCATGTGCGGCAATCTCTTCTATGGCTCGAAGGGGTATATGGCCATGACAGGCTATGAGTCCTATCGCACCTGGCTTGGTGAAGAACAGGAACCCGGCCCCAGCGCCACGCGCGGCGGAGACCGCTGGGCCAACTTCATCCAGTGCGTTCGCAGCCGCAAGAAGGAAGACGTCCTGGCGCCCATCGAGGAGGGACACCTTTCCGCCACGCTGGTTCATCTTGCCAACGTGTCCTACCGCCTGGGACGAACACTGGATTTCGATCCCGAGAGTGAAGAGGTGAAGGGAGACGAGGAGGCCAACCGCCTGCTGCGCGGCGAAGACCGCGGCTACCGCGCGCCGTTCACCATCCCGGAACAGGTGTAGCTGCCGCGCTGAGGACGTTCAGATTGCCTATTGCCTGCTGGAGGCGCCCTGGATCTTGGCGTACTTCAGTTCCCACCAGTAGATTAGCCGACCATCTTGTCGTAGTCAGAATGAGAGCCTATCCAAATCCAGTAGACACCCTCCTTGACGTCAGTTCCCAATGCCCGGTAATGATCGCCGACGCGCACGGACCAAAGATCGTCGATCTTCTTGAGGTGGAGAGAAGGGTGACGCGGATCCTGTTTGAGCAGAGCGAAGTTCTTATCGGCTAGAGCACGGATGTCTGCTGGCCAGGCCCGGTAAAAAGCCCAGAACTCCGGGGAGGTCAAGTGCTTCAAAGCGCGCGGGCCTTCCCTGCCCTGTAGTCGGCAAGGGCCTTACTGATTAAGCCATCGAGCTTGCCAGCCTTCGCATCCATCTCGATCTGGTGGTCCCAAGCGCGCGCCTCGAACTCCAGAAACCAAGCCCGCAACTTGGCGAACTCCTGGGGTGGCAGGTTCTCGATTCTTTGCTCGAGTTGCTCAACCTCGCTCACGCAACACCTCCTTCAGAGTTGTCTCGAGCTTAGCATGAATTCTCAAACTGCCATATAACTCTTGTCGATTCTCACACCCCGTGCGACTATATCCGGTCTGGATCTGTCCTCACCTTTGGCGCCAGGTGGTGCATGAAACTTATTCTTCGCGAGGCGTTTTGGGGGCGAACCCGCGGTGGCCCAGGGCGGCCGCAACGGCCGCCTCTCCGTCCTGATTGATCATGGCGACTATGACTGAGAGGCCCACGCAGAAAGCGGCGAACGACCGTGCTCCGGGCGAGAGCTCAGCCAGCGCTTTCGAATTGCCTCGAACCTCGATCGAAATCGGCCAAGTCGAGAAGCAGAGCCTGGAGCTTTTCTTTCTCACCCTGGGAATGGTTCTCATCCTCACTTTGGGCCTGGCCATCTTGATGGTTCCGGTAGTTTTCTGGCAACGGCCTACGGAGATTCTTCAGGATGTCTGGCGAAAGGGCTTCTATGGCTTCCTGGTCCTCTCGCTCTTGTTTGATGCCTATCTCATTCAACGGCAGCTCAGACTACGCCAACTTCGCCGTCTGCTAGCTCAGCAGCGCTCCGACCAGGAACTCCTCCTGGCGGCCAAGAAGATGGACGAGGCGTTGCTCCACAGCATCGGCGAGGGAGTCTTTGCGGTGGACAGCGAAGGCCGCGTGATTCTGTTGAACCGGCGCGCGCAAGAATGGACGGGGACCGGGGCCCGCGATGCTATCTCCAAACCTTTTGCCGAAGTCCTTCACTTCGAAGGTCAGACGCCGGAAAACTTCGTCGAGCAAGTTGTGCATACCGGTCAGGGACTGCAGGTGGGGGGAGAAGCGATGCTGGTTCGGTCAGGCGGAAGCAGAATGCCGGTGTCGATCCTGGCCGCGCCTGTGCTCCAAGACGACCGGGTCCGGGGCTGCATCATAATCTTCCGCGACACCAGCCAACAGCGCGCGCTCGACCGGATGAAAGACGAGTTCATTTCTATCGCCTCGCACCAACTGCGGACGCCCCTGGCGGGGTTGCGGTGGTATACATCAACCCTGGCGGAGGGGATCGCGGGCGCGCTCAGTCCGCAGCAAAGCGAATTAGTCAAAGAGATGGAAAACTGCCTGGGCCAGATGGCGACCTTGGTCAACGACCTTCTCGATGTGGCGCGCCTTGACCAGGGCACGCTCACGCTGAACCAAGTCGAATTACAGCCCCGTGAACTTCTGGAAGAAGTGGTCAGCACTTTGGAGTCGAAAGCCAAGAGGTTGCAGGTTTCTTTGCTGATGAACGAAGAAGGATCTTTGTGCCCCCCATTCCATGCCGATAAGGCCCTGATTACGGAAGTGTTGCGGAACCTCGTGGACAATGCCCTCAAGTACACTCCCGAAAACGGCGTGGTAAAGTTAAGCGCGCAACAGGAAGGCCAGAGCCTGATCTTTTCCGTCTCGGACACGGGGGTGGGCATCCCGGAAGAATCCATCGATAAACTGTTCAGAAAATTCTCCCGGGTCGAGAACCCCATGAGCAAGCGCGAGCGAGGCTCAGGCCTGGGCCTCTATTTCGCCAAAGGGATCGTCGAGAAGCACGGCGGGACAATCCGGGTACGCAGCGCCCCAAGCCAAGGGAGCACCTTTTACGTGAAGTTACCACTTTAGGGGCGATTTCCTCGCAGGTACTGAAAGGTCGTTACATCATGGAGGACCCAAGTTTGCGCGAGGCCGGTTACCGGATTCTACTCGTTGAGGACGAGGACTTCTTGCGCCGCATCTTCAAGCTGCGGTTGACCGCCGAGGGCTACGAGGTGACGGACGTCGACTCCGGAGAAGCCGCTTGGGAAGCGCTCAAAGTTAGCGTGCCCCACCTGATCATCCTGGACCTTTACCTGCCTCAGATGAACGGTTTCGAGCTTCTCCAACGCCTCAAAGCCCACGCGGGGCTCAGCCAGGTGGCGGTCCTCATACTCTCCGGCCTGGGCCAGGACGCCGACATTCGTAAAGGGCTCGAACTCGGCGCCAGTGAATATGTGATCAAAACCAAGCTTAAGCCCACCGAGTTTCTCGAGAAAGTCAGCAGGCTGCTAAAGGAAACCGTTCCCCGCGTGTGACCTTGTCATTCCGAGCAAGAAGTGCAAAGTCCCCCGGCTCACCACCTGGCATGAAAATGACTCACCTCCTTGGTAAGGAGGGGTCAGGGGTGGTTGCCGTGAGCCGACGAGAACGCCCACCACCTCCTACCGCTCCTCGACCGGGGAGGGGCGTACGTCTAATGCGCCGCGGCCCGGTCGCGCAGCACCTTGCGTACTCGCGCCTTCAATTCGGGCAGGCGGAAGGGTTTGATGAGATAATCAGCAGCCCCCAAGTCAATGGCCCGGATCAAATGCTCTTCGTCATCCTTCGCGGATACCATCATCACCGGGATGGTGGCGAGTTCAGGGTCGACCTTGAGCGCGGCGAGGATTTTGAGCCCGTCCGGGTCGGGCATGAGCACGTCTAGCATTACCAAGTCCGGACTGTTCCGCCGAATGCACTCCAGCGCCCGCTCACTGGCCGATTCGAGTATTGCTTTGAATCCCAGTTCCGCAAGGTGGCTCTCCAGGTAGTTCAGAAACTCCACGTTGTCGTCTACAATCACAATCTTCAGCGGCCGCAGGTCTTCAGTCTCTCCTGAGCACACACCCGCCGCACTCGTTCGGGCGCCCCTCTGAACCGCTTGGTCCAACTGGGCCTTGATAGCCGCCATAAGGTCAGGGCCCGTCGAGCCGTGCGTGGGACACTCCGCCAGACCCACACGGCATTCCACGCGGAAATCGCTCAACAGACGGCCCGCCAGCATCTCGAACCCACGCTGCGCGGAAGCGAGAGACTTGTTGGGCTGTAACACGATCAAATATCCCGCGCCGGGCGAGCAAAAGACATCTCCGCGGTGGAGTTGCTCGAGTAGGAACATCGAACCTGCCGCTCGCTGCCTCTCGTCCGCTCCGGCGCCCTTCAAGCTCAGCAAGGCCACCACGAAAGCTCCCTGCCCCGAAATGGCCGTACTCACCCGTTTATCCACTTCTTTGAGAAAGGAGTCGTAGGATATTCCCACCTGCTTTTGCTGCTTCAGCTTTGCGCTGTTGCGGTCCACCAGAAACTCCACCCGCAGCAGCAGGTCCAGCGGGTCAACCGGCTTGACAATAAAATCCTCGGCGCCCACTTGCCAGCCGTAGAACCTTGACTCCAACTCACCTGTAACACTGATAAAAACAATGGGGACGTGGCAACTGGAGGCGTCCGCTTTGAGGCGTTTGCAGATCGAGTAGCCGTCTTCATCCGGCAGGTGGAGGTCCAGAATCACGGCGTCAACCTTTTGCTTTGCCAGGAAATCCGGCCGCAGGTCGACTCCCCGGTCCAGGGTGACCACTTTCATGCCCAATTTCTCGAACACGCTCCGCAAAAGCTTCCGGACGATCGGGTCATCATCCACAACCAGAATGCTGAGCGGCTTTAGCCGCTTCAAAGCCGACGGCGTCAGCAGCATTTGGTAGGCTTCGTTCGAAGCGACACCCGGGGTCTGTGCGGCGGACGGTTGCGGCTCCGAACGCGGGGAGTGGAGAGCTTCAACCGCCCTCTGCAGTGATGCGTTCACCTCCTCGCTTAATTGCGTCTCGGTATATTGATCGGCTTGGCTAAACTTCTTTTCCAATCCATCTAGAATTGCAGCCACCGCGCTGTAGCCAGTCATCCCCGCGCTGCCGCGCAAATTGTGAACCGTGCGCACCACCGTACCCCAGGCCGCGCTATTGACCCAATTCAACGTGCCGATGGTTTCCTGCACCTTCTTGATTTGCTCGTCGGCGTAGGATAGGAATTCCTCTTCGCCTACCCAACTCTCTTCCGGATGATCTGTTGTCATTACGTTGGTTTAACCTCAGGGGTGCAACTTCAGGTCCTCTGCCGGGCTGAACATTTTCGCCTGGAAAATCGCCGGAAATCAAGCCTTGTAGGAGTGCTGACGCGTATAATACCTTCGATGTATATAACCCCCTCGATTGGCCGCAGTACGCGGCTGGAGCGGTGCCGCCCCCCCTGCTCGGTCCTTTTGTCCTCTTGACAACGGAACTAAAATAGGCTATGGTTGTACGTTGGCACCCGCTGGGGATCCGCGGCCTGCCGGCAACGAGTGTCAAGAAAGTCGAGAAGTTGAGGAGTCGAGGAGTTGAAGGGTTAAGCGGCAGAAGGCAAAAGCCGACACATAGTCCCAGTCACACTCCGAGAAACGCCGCTTGGCTTCTCGACTCTTCAACTTCTCGACTCTTGGACTGCACTATCGAGCGAACAAAGCGAGAATGTCTATGAAAACAAAGGATGAGGCCAAGAAAGTCGAGAAGTTGTGGGGTCGAGGAGTTGAAGAGTTAAGCGGCAGAAAGCAAGAGCCGACACATAGTCCCAGTCACACTCCGAGAAACGCCGCTTGGCTTCTCGACTCTTCAACCTCTCGACTCTTGGACTGCACTATCGAGCGAACAAAGCGAGAATGTCTATGAAAACAAAGGATGAGGCCAAGAAAGTCGAGAAGTTGAGGAGTCGAGGAGTTGAAGAGTTAAGCGGCAAAAGGCAAGAGCTGACACATAGTCCCAGTCACGCTCCGAGAAACGCCGCTTGGCTTCCCAACTCCTCGACTTCTCGACTCCTCGACTCCCACTAGGCAATCAGGCACAATCTCGACGCCGAGATGTGCTAGCATGAGAGCAGATTTTAGGAGGTCTGATATTCCATCACTTAATAGTAAGTTTAAGGCCATCCCCCTCGGCGGTATGGGCGAGTTCGGGATGAATATGATGGTCTACGAGTACGACGGGGACATGATCGTGGTCGATTGCGGAATCATGTTTCCCGACGCTGAACTGTTAGGTGTCGACATCGTGGTGCCGGATTTTACTTATGTTCGGCAGAACCAGGAACGCCTCCGCGCCATAGTGCTGACGCACGCGCACGAGGACCACATCGGCGGGCTCCCCTATTTGCTGGACGAAGTGGACGCACCTGTTTACGGCTCGCCCTTCACGCTGGCGCTAGCTCGCGCCAAACTCGAGGAGCACGGCCTGGCAGACAGCACACGTCTGGTCGAGATGCAACCCAGCCAGCCCTTTCAAGTCGGCGCCTTCCAGGTGGAATTCATCCACCTTACCCACAGCACCATCGAATCCGGGGCGCTTGCCCTGACAACCCCATTGGGCACCGTCATCCATTCCGGGGATTTCAAGTTCGACCCGACCCCGCCCGACCAGCGGGTGAGCGACCTGCATACCTTGGCTGACTACGGACGCCGGGGCGTGTTGGCGCTCTTTTCCGATTCAACCAACATCGAACGGCCGGGCCTGACGCCCTCGGAACGTGCCGTGCGCGGGCGGTTGTCCGACATCATTTCGGAGGCGCCCGGCCGCGTCTTGATTAGCTGCTTCGCCACTTCCCTGCACCGTTTGCAGATTGTCGCCGAGCTCGCCCTCGAACACGGCCGTCGCCTTTGCTTTGTAGGGCGCAGCATGTTCCAGAATTCCGAGATCGCGATGCGGCTGGGCAAACTGCGGATCCCGGAAGGCCTGCTCATCCCGCCTCAGGACATCAAGAAAATGCCCCGGAACAAGGTGGCGTTGGTCCTCACCGGCAGCCAGGGCGA
>Ga0326727_10012210_pt1 | contig 19643 bp, 18 predicted proteins | sample MB2enrmetagenome_FD_207643 | JGI IMG/M metagenome (GOLD analysis project Ga0326727, IMG submission 207643) | Lab enriched peat soil microbial communities from McLean, Ithaca, NY, United States - MB29MY | ecosystem: Environmental > Terrestrial > Soil > Wetlands > Peat | place: USA: New York...
CGCGTCCATTTCGATGACGTCGACGTGGCGCGACTCCATGATCGCCTGGCAGTGCACGCCGAATTCCGGCATGTCGATGGTGGGCCGGTCGATCTTGCCCGGAACGGAGTAGTTGAAGGCCCGCGCGAGAATGCGCGCGGTGGTGGTCTTGCCGACGCCGCGCACCCCCGTCAGGATGTAGGCTTGATGGATGCGGCCCGCGGCGAAGGAATTGGCGAGCGTGCGCACCATCGGCTCCTGGCCGATCAGGTCCTCGAAGCGCGCGGGGCGGTATTTGCGCGCCAGCACGCGGTAGGGCGTCGCGGGGTGCCCGGACCCTTCCGTCGGCTCCCCGCCGAGCGAGGGCTCGGCGGCGCTTCGTTCGGGCGCTTTCACTTCATCCATGCGCCAAAGGCCCGGGTTCGCTGGCCCGACGCCGCGGCGGCGGCCCGAAGCGCGGGACAGAGGCGGAACGGCGGGTTCGCCGGTAGGAGGTTGGACAAAGACCCGCCCTGGCTCGTTAGGGCTGCTTCCTTCCGGACCTGACCCGGTTGGCGAGCGGTACGTCCTTCGCCAACCTCCCGCGCCTTATCTGGACTATGCGCGCCTTGCGCGCAAGGGCGCGCCAACCCGCCGCCTCGGCCGACGCGCCGACGCCCGGCGCGCAAAGTTTTCCCAGGAATTCCAAGCGTTTCCAAACTTTTCCAAGGATTTCCAAGCTTTTTCCAAGCTTTTTCCAAGGATTTCCAAACTTTTTCCTTGGCGGTTTCGAGGGAAATCAATGGCTTGTAAGCGAAAGAACCCGAATCCGCTTTTTCTTTCCTTGCCGCCCCGACGCCGGGGCCTTGCCGCCCGGCCGCCCGGACCCATTCGCCGTTCGCCGGCTCGCCGAACTCCCCGCCCATCATGGATAGCACGAATCGTGGTTTTCAGAAAGAGAATGTTGGAGAAAAAATGCGGGCTTCGTCGCCGCGAGCCTTCATCGCCGGACCGTATCGCTACGTCGAGCGGCGGCGAGGTGGAAGCGATCCGTCGCGGGGCCGCGCGCCGCGGCGCTGCCGCGGACGAATGCTTCGCATGCGCTTTGATCTGACGGCGACGGGGCGGCGTGGCCGGCTGCAATTGGGGATTTGCCTGCGCGCCACCGCATTCGCCTGCCCGCATGCACAATTCTTGGACCAGCGACAATTCAGCACTTTGCATCTAGCTTCTTATAGTATACCCAAAATATTACCGGAAATGGATTATCGAATCCATTGAGAGATTCGGCGTGTCGTACATCAGGTCTATCAAGTTTATCATGAATTACATACAGCGCCTCATCGATCAGTGAAATATCCGTGTGTCCTACACTGAAAAATATCTGTTCGCGTGTCATAGGGGTATCCTTCACGTCAAGACATATCTCCTCGGCAAGTTGTTTGATTTCCAAATTGTGCTTGATAATCGTTACCCAGTATACTGCGAAAAACGCGACTAATAGAGTGGCTATAAACCACGTATGTCGCTTTTGCCATGCACCCTTGCGCCGCCGTAAGAACGAGTCAGTGAAAAGGACGTAGACAGACGTCGCGACTGTAAGCGCGAAACCTAAAGTGGCGAGAAACTTGTCAGCGTCGCTGAACCCTAGAAATGTGGACACGGAATTACATCCCCTAACCCGAGGGAAGGAAGTCGTTTGTCTCGGTCAAGCTCGCGCACCAATCAATGCTGCAGCTCAACACCAATCAAGGCAGGTGCGGGATTCCCGTTCCCAAGCGGGATGCCGAATGGAGCAGGGCCTCCATGCACAGAGATCTGCTTAATATCCCTAACATCCTCGGTCAAAACGACGGTTACGCTATCGTTTTGAACGGGATACCAGCCGCTAATCAACCCAGTTGCAGTCCGTGGGTTGGCAGGCGTCGGCAACAGTCGAACGAGCACCCTCGCCGCACCTGGGGCAAGATTCAGCTTGATGCGATCCCCATTCTTGAAGTCCAATGGTGGATTAAGGTTACACCAGCCCGCAGTGATATCGGCGTCGGCGTCGTTTCCGATGCTACACGGGAGCGTTGCTCCGCTGGCCGATCCAGCCCCGACCGCACACATCAAGGTCAATGCAGCTGCCTTGGCGATGCAAAAGTTATATGTCACGACAAGGGTCCTCCTTCTTAGCACTGCCGAACAGACCTGAGAACTTACGTCGTTCGTCGATGTTCCGGTGCACGGCAGTCGGCGTCCATATCGCCGGTGCTTTCGAGTTCGGGGGTCGCCGCCATTAGCTACCGACCTTGTGATTTTTCGCCGACCGGGAACAAGATAGGCGCGCTCGCGACGCGACGCCGCTTGTGGCGGCCTCTCCAGTTCGACCCTGCCGCTCGCGCCGGTCACGGCGGTCACGGTCCAGTCGATCGTCAAGCGCACCTGCACCGCAACCGGATAGTTAGGTGCACTGGCACCATAACTCGTAACTCCGGCTTATTGGGACGAAAATTTCAGTGTATAGCTTACGCTTTGATTTCCCCCCTTAAAGACCTCTCGACTATCAGCTTGCAACGAGCCTTCCAGCGTACCGCCAACTTTTCCATCGAGTACAATCTTATCCCCTTTTCGAAAGTACGGAGTGAGTGATTGCGGCGGTACGGACTGGGCGCATGTAGCGTTCAATCGGCACTTACCGTCAACACAGCTATACTCCCCTTGAAAGGGCATATAAATCGTGTTACGAGCTACATCGAAACTCAGCCAACCCTCAGCGATGTTGCCCTGCTTCGTAGTAAAGAGAGCGAGCTTGGTCGACCCCTGGGTCCCGCCCCCTTCAAAGGATCCGTCCATTCTCAATGCTGCGGGGTAGAGGTAATGTTCCTGCTGAGGAAGCGAGGGTGCGAACGACTCCAAGTGCGCCCAGTTCCCTAAAAAAAACGCGGAGAAACTCTGCTCTTTCCTCTGCAGCAATTCGTCGTCGACATTGCCATCGATCCCAAAGACCGCGACCTCCGCACCGGAGAAGCTAGCCGGGTATCGCTCGGCTAGCGCCTCCGTCGGTACCTTTCCTCCAGTTGCTGTTCGATCCGCGGCCGGGTCCTTGATCGTTCCATCCGTGTAGATTATCATTCGATAAAATGCCGTTTGATCCAAATACCGATTTTTGTCAAAGGCGATCGCACCAAGAATATTTTGTCGTTCGCCTGCCCTATAGCTTTTTGATTCCGCAATGATTTTGTCGAGCGCGTTTCGCAATCGCGCATCGAATGTTTGTAGGTTTTCCCGTTGCTGGTCGACTGGATCGGGGCTTACCAACTTGTCCCATATCCCTCGTGACTTTCGCGCACCCTCTACCTCCGAAACTGTAAGCGCGGGAAAGCACGACTCGAAGACTTCGATACCCTCGAAGGTGCTAGGATTGACTGCCACAATGGTCAACCTTTCTCGCGGCGCGAGCTCTAGCCTATTTAGAATCGTAAGGCCCCACTCAATTCTTGCGTTTCGAATCGCCGCCAAATCCACATAGATTACAGTTTTTCGGTATGTCAGCACGGGCGCCGACGCACACAGCTGCTCTATATTCGACGTAGTTATTATCTGGCCATCGGCCTCACCGCAAGCACCAACGACTCCAACAAACGTAAACCATACCAGGATTTTTAAGTTAACCGAGACTCTTGGTAACATGGCTTTCCTCAGCGCTTTATCCCCTAAGCCGATTTTTCCTGCTGAAGGCGGTCGATCGTGCTTCTTACGTTCTCCAGCAGTGTCGTATATTCACCGACTGCAATTTTATTCTTCTCACGTTCCCGGACGTAGTACGCATTAAGCCGCTTCTCCTCCGCGTGGAACGGCCGTAGTCGTCGGTCTACCGCTCTGCTCGCACGCAAATATTCGCGATACGACTCTCTCAGGTCAGGTACTTTCTCCTGCAACGCCCACGAATACAGTGTCCCCAACCCCCAAATGAGAAAGTTAATTACAACTGTAGGACCCACTTTCGACCATATCATCGAGGAGCTCGCGCCGCCGAAGGTGCCTCCCGCCGTTCCAATGCCAATTCCAAGCTGCTCCGCAATGACAAGCCACCGCAGCCACACGACCGTGGCAAATGCTGCGACGAGTAACACGGTCACAATTACCACTACTATCTTGCGGCCCAGGACGTTTCGATAGTCAACAGACGGATCAATGATCTCCGATATCTGCTTCAAATAAGCACCATGGAGATGGCTGGCCCCCGCAAAAACCGCCGCAACTATAACCGTAGCCGAAATCGCAAACACCGGAATGAACATTGTCGAGAACGTGGAGAAATTAACATACCATTCTACCACTCCCAACATTAGTAGCGGGATTACATACAATACCGGCGATACGTTCCACGGAAACCTGCCACCATTGACGTGCCGCAAATTCTCAAATCCTTGAAGCGCCGCCTTCTGTGCCTCCGAATCACGCTCGTACCCTGAACTTTGCTCAATTTCCTCCCGGCTCGCGTCTATCCGAGCGGCCTCGTCCGCATCCAATTCGTCCAGATAGCGTTTACCCCTGTCTTCTAGCTCGGTTGAAAGACGACCTTCGCAGTTCTTAAGGGCTCTCAGGTGGCCATTGCACTGCCGAGCGTCTGGTCTACCGGCGGCAATATACGCAAGGGCCGCTCGACGTATGGGTTCAACTTCCTCTCGCAGCAAGTCGTTCGGCATGTTCGAACCTATTTCTCTTGCTGGAGTTCATCTATTGACGGTCGTTGCAAAGGTTCAACGGGGAGGGGCAATCGAAATACAAATGGATCGGATGGAATGGCACTGCGCGTCAGATCCAATAGCGCTATAGGACGCCCCTCTCCAGAGGATGGCAGAATAGGGATACTCTTGGAACCTCCAGAGCAGTTGGTGCCGCTTGTTGTTTGTTGGCTAATAATGTAACATGGGTTAAACTTTATCTGTTCGATAGCCGCCTTCGTCGCACCGGGTACGTCCGAGATAAAGAACTCGACACGCCTATTCAAGGCCCTCCCCTCGGCAGTAATATTTGTGGTCAGCGGCTGTGATTGGCCCATCGGAACAACTCCTAGAGATTGATCAGGAATTCCAGCTGCACGCAACGCCATTGCCACGGTGACTGCCCGTTTTTTCGACAGGCTATAGTTGTACTCGCCGGTACCAATCGAATCCGTATGGCCAACGACAAGTATAGATCGGTATGATTTATCCTGTAAGATCGTCCTTGCAAATTCCAATACCGCGGCTTCCGCTGGAGGTTCCAGGTCGTATTTGTCAAATGCAAAGAAAACCGTTTCATTGTAACGGATATGTGATACTGGAACCGACACGTTGATTCCAGGCAAGGTTCCAGGTGGCAGATTAATTGTTAAGTAGTCAAAGGTGTACCGAGTCGTGCCTTCCTTAAGTTTCGCAAACAAGGCATCTCGAATTGCCTGATTGCTCTCAAGCGTAGGTGCGCTGAGATCCTTTTCCGCGAGCTGGACAACGCTCTCTTTCGGTATTGGTTGATCCTTCTCACCTGGCGACGATGAAGGAGCATTTGGGACCTCCGTCGTAAAGCCTGACGGCGGTGGCGCAGCGTTTCGTTGCTCTACGCCATTCGGCGATTGCACGATCGGCGGCAAGACGTGCAACGGTGCGTTGCTCGCTCCGGCGATTAGCGAGGCATCAATCGCCAGAAAACGCAGAACGCCTCGTCCGTCCTGGTCGAAACTTGCCGACCACAGGAAGCCCGCACCGCCTGCCAGCCGATAAACGGGGACGCCGAGTTTCGCAGATCGCTGAAGATCGTCGAGAAAACTAATCAAAATTCCTTTCTGAAGACTTCCACCTGAAGCCACCGTTAAACTCTCGGTCGGGTCGATCTGATTCAACTCAAGTTGTCCCCAGATTGCAATGACGGCATTTGGGAACCCTTCGCGTCGCGGCATTCGAAATTCGCGGGCACGGTCACCGAATATGGCCGACAACCGGTCTATCTCGTTTCTGATGTCGTTCTGGCCAAAGAATGCTGGTGCTATATAGCGATTGACATACACCGCTGCGCCTTCCTGATTGTGCATAATAGAAATCGATGAAGTCACTTCGCCGCGCGCGGTTTGTTCCACCTTTTGTTTGTGGCACCAGGTGAGTCCAGAATACTCGGTTGGATTACATCGATATTCCTTATATTGTCGGCCCCCGAGGTTCACCTTTCCTCCGAGAGCTAATCCATCGACAACATAGGAGACCGATTGAGTAATGTCCGAATGACAACCATGGCCGAATGGGCCTCGACAATTGGATTGAAATCGTGCTAACCCTAAATCAGACGGCTTGACGCCCCAAGTGACCGACAAATCTACACTTGCACCAGTTCGACCTAAGGATTGATCTAGACAAGATAGTCCAGTGGGCGTTAGCCTTTGCCATTCCGCTTGCGCGCCCTGATTCAAGGTTTGCTGCGTCACTGCGGCGATTCTCCCGAGAATATCGTCGGCGCTTTGAGCGGACGCATACGGGCTCAGGGAAAGGGGCAATACGGAAAATAATACGAGCCTTTTCGGCATCGTGTTCTCCCGCCGCGGTCGCAACTGGGCCGTACAATGATATCAAATTGCATCGTCAACTCCCCGACGAGCCGTGTCGTGGTCGTTGCCGGCTTAGCGCAATTCCGAGCGTTCGCGCCCGAATATCCAAGTCCCCACTTCTATCACACTGCCATGCAAGGAACGCGAAAGGCAATCCCCTGGCTTTCGATGAAGGCCATGCAAAGGTTTAGCGGCCTCTTGAAAAAGTCGGAAGTTCACGGGATTTTCAAGGACGAGCCGGAATCGAATCCGGCTCAACGCGGAACCAAGTCGCGCCCAACCTTGCCTTTTGAACAGCCTGTCGGTCAGTTCTTTCGCGTCGGGGCCGCGCCGGTGCGCAACATTTTGGAAACGCCGTTTCACGTCGGGGGACGACCGCACGAAGCACTTCAGCTCAGCGCGACAAATTCGGCGATCCGCTTCTCCCAGTTGACGATTCCCGCGCGCATCTCGTCCATATCGGGTTACGATGAGATGAAAGTGCGGGTTACGCTGCTACTGCCCTCGACCGCCAACCCCATGATTTTCCCATGGCGGTCGCCGAGCAGCAACAAAGTGCGCGCCCACTCTCGCCGCAACGTCGCCTTCTCGCGGCCGCCGGCGCGGCAAGCGCGGCTCTCTTAGAGGTGGCGCGCGGCGATGACGGCGTCGCGGAGAAAATTCACTTCGTCGCGCGTTTCGCTGAGCCGCGCGGCGATCGCGTCGCGGATCGACAAGACGCCGACCAGCTTGGCGCCCTCGACGACCGGCAAATGGCGAATGTGATACTCGTTCATCAGCTTCTCGGCGGCGGCCATGCTCTCCGCCGGCTCGCAAGTGATGACCTCGCGCGTCATCAGGTCGCGCGCGCGCCGCTCGCGAAAATGCGCGGCGTCCTTGGCGAAAGCCTGCACCAGATCGCGTCCGGAGATGACGCCGACCAGCGCATCGCCGGCGCCGCAAACGGGCATGGCGCCGATGTTGTGGGCGCTCAACCGCGCCGCGACCGTCTCGACAGTGTCCTCCGGCGCGCAAACGACGGGCCGTTGGCGGCTCGCCCTGAGAAAATCGCCGACTCGCATAGGTCGCCTCCTGTTCTCTCGTTGTCTTCGGCGGGCCTATTTTTGACCCTTTGCCCGGGCGGCGGCGGCGTCCGCTTTCGCCGCGAAATCCGGCTTGGAAGAACCGGTCTGCTGGCGACGATCAAGGCGCGTTGCGGCGCCAGCGCGCTCGACGGCCGACCCTGTGATTTCCGCATGGCGGTCGCCGAGCCGGAACTCGATCGGCGCGTTCTCGTCGCAACGCCGCGCTCCCCGGCCGCCGCCATTCGCCGTCGATCTCCCGGAAGATACGCTCTTCCGATGGAAAGCGGAAGCGATGGACGCGGCCCAAGTCACCGAGATTGTACCTCGCAGCGATCCCGCAAAGACAGACTCGGAAACTACGCAGAACCGCCCGGTCCAAGCCGCTCCCGATTTGCCTTTCGTCGGTCAGGCGGATTTTTCTGTCCGAGACGCGGCGGGAGCGGGCGGGCGACGAAGCCGCCGCGGCCGCCATGCGCTTTCTCCTCGCATCGGCGGGGTTTTCGGGTATAGTGCGGCGACTTTGCCGGAGCCGTTTCCGTGACCCTAGCTTCACCGCCAATTCCCGCCCGACGCGTCCTCGCGCTGTTGCTGGTCCTCGGCGTGGCGTTCGGCGCCTCGAGCTGCGGGCGTCGCGGCCCGCTCGAACCGCCTCCCGATGCGAGCGCCGTCGCCCCCACCCCCGCCGCTACGCCCAAGCCGGCCGACGATCCCCTGGCGTCTATGACCCACCACACGCCCGCGCCGATCACGCCGCCCAAGACGCCCTTCGCGCTCGATCCGCTGTTGTAAGGCGCGCGCGGCCATGCGCGATTTCGTCTATCGCGGCGGCGCGCTCTACGCCGAGGACGTCGCTCTCGAGCGCATCGCCGGCGAAGTGGGGACCCCGTTCTACTGCTACTCCAGCGCCGCCATCGAGCGGCGCTTTCGCGTCTTCAGCGCCGCCTTCGCCGATTGCGACGCCCTGATCTGCTATGCGGTGAAGGCCAATTCCAACCAGGCGGTGCTCACCACCCTGGCGCGCCTGGGCGCCGGGATGGACGTCGTCTCGGAGGGCGAATTGCGGCGCGCGCGCGCCGCCGGCGCGCCCGCGGAAAAAATCGTCTTTTCCGGCGTCGGCAAGACCCGCGCCGAAATGGCGTTGGCGCTCGACGAGGATATCCTCTGCTTCAACGTCGAATCCGAGCCCGAGCTCGAGGCGCTCTCCGAGGTCGCTGCGGCGCGCGGTCGAATCGCGCGGGTCGCGATTCGCATCAACCCGGACGTCGACGCGCGCACCCACGCGAAAATCGCCACCGGGCGATCGGAAAACAAGTTCGGCGTGCCGATTTCCCGCGCGCGCGACGTCTACGCCCGCGCGCGCGCGCTGCCCGGCCTCGCCGTCACCGGCGTCGACATGCATATCGGCTCGCAGATCACCGACATGCGGCCGTTCGACGACGCCTTCGCGCTCATCGCCGACTTCGTGCGCGAGCTGCGCGCCGACGGTCATCGCATCGACCATGTCGATCTCGGCGGCGGCCTTGGCGTCCCTTATCGCTTCGACAACGATCCGCCGCCGCGCCCCGAGCGTTACGCCGAAATCGTCGCGCGCCGCACCCGCGGCCTCGGCTGTCGAATCGTTCTCGAACCGGGGCGGCTCATCGTCGGCGGCGCCGGCGTGCTGGTGACCTCGGTCATCTACGTCAAACACGGCGAGGGCAAGAATTTCGTGGTCGTCGACGCGGCGATGAACGACCTCGTCCGCCCGACGCTGTACGACGCCTATCACGAATGCCTGCCGCTCGCCGAGCCGCCGGCCGACGCTCCGCGGCTGCGCGCCGACATCGTCGGCCCGATCTGCGAAAGCGGCGACTTTCTCGCCCTCGATCGCGAGATGGCGGCGGTCAAGGCGGGCGACTATCTCGCGGTGATGACGGCCGGCGCCTACGGCGCGGTGCAGGCGGGAACCTACAATACCCGTCTTCTCGCGCCCGAGACGCTGGTCAAGGGCGGCGAGTACGCGCTGGTGCGCCCCCGGCCGAGCTACGGCGACTTGATCGGCCTGGACAAAATTCCGCCGTGGTTGAGGTGAGGGTGAGGCGTCGCTTCCCGGCCGCATGAAGCGCCGTCGAGGAGGGACGCATTGGATTCGGGCGAAGCCCAGGACGAGGTTCGGCGCGACGCGTCGCAAAACGCCGGCGCCGCGCTCGAGGCTTTGGCGCGGCGCGCCGAGGCGGCCCTCGTCTTCGAGCGGATTTGGCCGCCGCTCGCCTGGGCCGGCGCGCTCGTGGCGCTTTTTCTCGCCGTCTCGTGGTTCGGCCTGTGGTTCGCTGCGCCGCGCGCGGGCCGCATCGCCGGCTTGGCGCTGTTCGCCGCGCTCCTTGTCGCCGCGCTCTCCCCGCTCGCGCGCCTGAAGCGGCCGACGCGGCAGGAAGCGCTTGCCCGTCTCGACCGCGATGCCTCGACGCCGCATCGGCCGGCCGCCTCTCTGGCCGATCGGCTCGCGATGGCCGGCGACGACCCGACGACCGGCGCGCTGTGGCGCTTCCACCGGCGCCGCCTCGCCCGGCAGGTCGAGGCGATCGTCCCCGCTTTTCCCTCGCCGCGCATGGCGCTGCGCGATCCGCGCGCGCTGCGTTTCGCCGCTCTGCTGCTCGCGCTCGCCGCCGCGATCGTCGCCGGCCCCGAGCGCCATGCGCGCGTCGCGGCGGCGTTCGACTGGCGCGGCGGCTCGGCCGCGGCGGCGGCTCAGCGCCTCGACGCCTGGATCGATCCGCCCGCCTACACCGGCAAGCCGCCGATCCTGCTCGACGTCTCGCCTCAGGCGGGCCCCGCGCAAAAACTGGTCGCGCCGGAAGGCTCGATCCTGGTGGTGCGCACCGAGGCGAGCGCGATCGAAGCCCACGTCGAGGGCGCGCTGACGCCGCTCGCGGGCGACCGCAAGGCGAGCGAGGCGAGCCAACCGATCGAGCGCCGTTGGACCCTCCGCGGCGACGGCGCGCTGACGCTGTCGCGCTACGGCTCGCCGTTCGCCGCCTTCGCCATCGCCGCGATCGCGGCGGGCAAGCCGACGATCACGCTGATCGATCCGCCGCGCGCCAATCTCAGCGGCTCGCTGACGCTCCATTACGCGCTCGCCGATCGCTACGGCGTCGCGAGCGCCGAGGCGGAATTTGTCAAGCCGCGCGGCGACGGCGACGGCGCGCCGCCGCGCGCGCTGATCGAGCCGCCGAAGCCGGCGTTGCAATTGCCGAGCACGGCGAGCGGCGTCGGCGAAGCGACGACGACCAGCGATTTCTCCGAGCACCCTTGGGCCGGCGCCGAGGTCGTGATGACGCTGAAGGCGACCGGCCTCTCGGGCGCGGTCGGATCGAGCGCGCCGATCGCGCTTCGTCTGCCGGAGCGCGATTTTCATAACCCCATGGCGCGCGCGCTCATCGAGCAGCGTCGCGACCTGATCCTCGATCCCGACCACGATCGCCCGCGCCTCGCCGCGGCGATCGCGGCGCTGCTGATCGCGCCCGACGTGTTCGCCCCGCCGGCCGGCGTCTACCTCGGCCTGCGCGCGGCGCAATCGCGCCTCGCGGCGGCGCGCGGCGACGCCGATCTCGTCGCGGTCGCCGATCTTCTCTGGGCGATGGCGGTGCAAATCGAAGACGGCGACGCCTCGCAGGCACAGCGCGATCTCAGAGCCGCCGAGGACAAGCTGCGCGAGGCGCTGCAGCGCGGCGCCGGCGACGAAGAGATTCGTGAGCTGACCAAGGAATTGCGCGACGCCGCCGAGCGCTACATGCGCGACCTCGCAAGCCAGGCGCCGAACGCCGACGCCGACGCCGAGCCGATGGAGGAACAAGACCTCGAAAGCCTGCTCGACCGCTTCGCGGACGCCGCGCGCAACGGCGCGCGCGAAGACGCCCAGGCGATGCTCGACCGCTTGCAGAACATGTTCGAGAACATGCGCAGCGCGCGTCAGGCCGAGGCCGACCCGGCGCTGCGCGAAATGCGCAAGCAACTCGGCGAACTCGAAAAGTTGCTGCGCGATCAGCAGGCGCTGCGCGACGAAACCTTCCGCCGCGACCAGCGCGAGCGCCTGCGCCGCGACTCGGGCGAGGACGGCGCCGCGCCGCAGGCGAACGAGGGCGAGCGGGCGGGCGAGCCGACGCTGGAACAGCGCCAGCGCGCGCTGCGCGAGCGCCTCGCCGAAATGCAGCGGCGGCTGAAGGGCCTCGGGCTGAAGGGCGAAAAAGGCTTCGGCGAGGCCGAAGGCGACATGGAGGAGGCCGAAGGCGATCTTAAGGGCGACGGCGAGGCGCCTGAAGGCGCGCCGGGCGAGGACGGCCAGCCGGACGAGATGGGCGACACCGGCAAGGGTCGGGCCGTCGAAGCGCAGGGCCGCGCGGTTCAGGCGCTGCGCGAGGGGGCGCAGGGCCTGCAACGCCAGATGCAGGGCGACGGCCAGGGCGGGTTCACGGCGACCCGCCGGCGTCCCGGCGAATTCGGGCAGGGGCGCGACCCGTTGGGGCGCGAGCGCGGCGACGGACGCGGCGCGATGGAAGGATCGCTCCACAGCGGCGCCGACGTCGCCGAACGCGCGCGCCGCGTCTTACAAGAACTGCGCCGCCGCCTCGCCGACCCCAACCGCCCGGGCGACGAACGCGACTATCTGGAACGGCTGCTGAAGCGGGATTGAGCGGGCCGGCTGGCGGGCGACATCAGTTGTCCAGCGTTGGCGCATCACGCCGCCGGCGGCGCGATAGGCTGGCGGCCTGAGAAACAGACGACTACTTGGGAAAGGAGCGCTGGCGCTCAAACCGCGCTGTCAAGAACGCCAACCGACATCAACTCCACACCCCGATTCGCGCTGACAGCCAGCCGCTCGCCGCCGGAAATGTATTCGACCTTCTGCCGGACGACGCGTTTGGTCTCGCCGCGCAGGCATTCGATAGCGCGGGAAGCGCGCAGGGAACTGTAGGCGCGCCATCGTCTCCAGGGGCTTTCGGTGCGTGTCGAAACGCTTGTCGATTCCCGGGGCCGCACGGCCGTCAGAGTTCGCCCATTGTCCCGTCCGTCGCGTCTGTGGTCGCCGCGCCAAGGGCGCTCAGCTCTGGATCGGGCGCAGCGCGGCCTCGAGCGCGTGCAGCCGCGCCAGGCCTTCGGCGTCGGTCTTGCCGAACGGCTCCTCGCAAAGGGTGACGAGCGCGGCGCCGTCGTCGAGCGTTTCGACTTCGATGTCGGCGGGATATTTCGCCTTTACGGCGAGATCGGGCGGCAGGTAGGTGATCCAGCCGATGCGGGGCTCGAGCGGTCGGTCGCAGGAGGCCATAATCGAATCGGCGATCTTGGGGCGAGCGCGGGCGTAGGGCGCGAACATCGCAACGCGCTCGGGGTCGCGGATCTTGGGCAAATTGTAGAAGGAAAACGTCACGCACATTTCCGCCGGGTTCCAGATGTCGCGCGCAAACTTCATCAGGGGCCTCAGTTCGCAGGCGCGCCACGGTCGGCCCGTGGATGGACGCAGGTCCGAGAGACCCATGCTGATATAGTTGCCCCCATGCTTTCCATACCTACCGATATAGCAGCGGGTGACCGCGACGCTCGCCTCGCGAAAATCGTAAGGCGGGGGCCCGACGTGGCCACCCCAGATGGTGCTCCCGAGTTCTGGCCAGGGATCGGCGGGAAGGTCGCGCCGAGCAATATTGTCGGCTAACAGTTGTTTGGCATGTTCTTCAGTCAAGGGGACCGGGACGGTCTCTTTCTTTGTCTTCGGCGACGCGATCCAACTGCAATAGACCGGATCGAAGTCCGGCAGGCCGCTGACGAAGCGCGAGAGCCGGCGCGCGTCATCCGCATGCGTCGGATCGCGCGGCCCCCACCAAAGATGGAGTATCAGATCGGGCATGAAACGACTCCGTTCAGTTCGGATCGAAAACGACCGACAGGTTTGGAAATTTCCGTTCGTTCTGGATGTTGTTTAGCCCTCGGTAGCCCTTCTCGGTCTGCGCATGCCATACGACACGGCGACCCGCGGCGACCGCAGCGTCCGATTGGGCTTCCATCTGAAGTGCCGGATCTTTTTCCGGATAGACCCACCACTTCAAATTGTCGGCGTCGTCAAACAGGAAGTCGATGTTCGCTTTGGCTTCGAGCAGGTCTCCGGTCGATTCATCGCAACCGTCGAAGAACAGGCTGCCAAACCAGATCGCCAACGGGTAAGGCAACCCGCTGACGTATTCCTGATAGGAGATCGAATTGGCCGAATCCGTCGTCCGCGGCTCGGGCGTTGGATCAGGGCAGAGCCTCGGCTCGCGATCGTCGCCGATCGGCGCGGCGGCCGGCTCGCCGTCCTTGCGACGCAAGTCGGCGACCGCGCGGTCGAGGGCGTCGACGGTGGCGACCAAGGTCTGCCGCCGATCGGGACCGCTGACCACCCTCGCGACGGCTCGACCATTTCGGTCGGTGACGAAGTCGTCTAGCGTTGCGCCCCCGACGGCCAGGGTTCGCCACTGGCCGTCGATGAGGACCCTGAGAGTGACCGCGGTTGCGGTTTCGTCGTGCGCCCAGCGATAGGCGATGTCGGGACGGCCGGGGATGCGGCCCTCTTCGACGATCCGGTTGTCGCTCGGCACGAAGATCGCGTCGAACAGGATCGTCGCGGCGGACAGGCGGGCGACCAAGGTCGCCAGTCCACGCAGGGCGGTCGCCGACAAGTCTTCGGCGAGCAGCGAACCAGCGGCGGCGGCCGGCAAGGGCGGAAGGAAGGCGGGCGCGTCGCCGCCGCGCAACGGCGCGCTCCCTGCCGGGCTTGCGTTCACGTTCGGCTCATCCGTCTGCGGATCGTCAGATTTTGGCGCGAACCAACCGGGGTTCGGCGGCGCGCCCGTTCTCGGGTGCTTCTCATCCCAGTCGGCGTCGGCTTTTAGAAGTCCGCAGGCGATGAGATCGCGAGCAAGAAACCGTTCTTCCAATGCGTCAGGCTGGGCGCCCTCGGATGCGGGTGGGTCGGGAAGCCGCAGCAGCAATGTGGCGATCTGGGCGTAGGCGAGTTCCCCGCTTCCCAACGCCTTTGCGACCACATCGATGCGTCTGCTCATGCGTCCGAAGTCGAGCGGGAAGCCGTAAAGCTTGGAGAGTTCGCGGTTGAGATCGTGTTCATCGCGCCTCGTCCAAACGCCCTTGGCCTCGCGCGCCAGCAGCGCGACGCCGCCGACCCGCAATCCGTGAGCGTCGCACTCAATGCGTCCGGGGCAGAGCCGGAAATAGCGCGCGAAAGCCATCTCGCCCATCTGGGGCTCCTGTCAGATTCTGAAATTCAGTAGAACATATAGTGAACAATTTGGCGAGCCTTATGTCGCCTGTTTTTCGTATCGCCCCGTCCCGGCGGACAGGAACCGCCTTGTCGAGTTCTCGTCTTCGTCTTCACCGGCGCGCCGGTTCGGCGCACGTCCGCGAACGCCGCGCTGGAACGGGAAAGCCGCCGGAGACGCGCCCGCGCAAATGCGAGACGCGGCAGTCGCGGCCTAAATAGCTCGCAGGCGCGGCGGACCGCGAGCGCCCTGGGCGCATATCGAACGCATTCGATCAACAAAGTTCCTTTCTGCTCCGGCACATACCCGAGCATGACGTATCCAAGGCGCTCGCCCAACCGAATCTTAATCCATCCAGCGTGCAATCGGCGGCCTACAGCACACGCGTCATCCAGTGGTGGGGGAACTCCGCACGCCGCACTTCCTTCCCAGCCGCCAACCCCGCTCGGCTTGGCCATCAGCGCCGCCCCGCCTATAAGCGGCTTGGCTCCATCGCATGGGAGGCCGCTCATGCCGTCGATCGCCAACGCCGACGTTAGAATCGCGATCGTCATGGCCGCCGTGGTCTTGACTTTCGGACTCGCCAGCCGGTGGCGCGGGGGGTCCGGCGATGCGTCGCAGCGGCCGCCGCGATGGCGCGTGGGAGCGCTGTTCCTCGGCGTCGTCATTATCGTCGTCATGCTATTGCCGCTAACGCGCTAGGAGCGAAGCGATGGTGCGCCTGAACAAGATCTACACTCGCACCGGCGACGACGGCACGACCGGGCTGGGCGACGGCGAGCGGCGGCAGAAATTCGACGCCCGCGTCGCCGCCTACGGCGAAGTCGACGAGGCGAATTGCGCGATCGGCCTGGCGCGTGTAGCGACGCGCGACGATCCGCGCCTCGCCGCGATCGACGCGACGCTGGCGCGCGCCCAGAACGATCTCTTCGATCTCGGCGCCGACCTCTGCGCTCCGCCGGCGCAGGGCCAGGCCGATGCGCGGCTGCGCGTCGCGCCGATCCAGGTCGAACGGCTCGAACGCGACATCGACGCCCTCAACGCCGACCTCGAGCCGCTGCGTTCGTTCGTGCTGCCCGGCGGGACGAGCGCCGCCGCGGCGCTGCATCAGGCGCGCGCGGTCTGCCGGCGCGCCGAGCGGCGCATCGTCGCGCTGGCGGCGACGCCGGGCGAGGCGGTCGGCGCGCCGGCGCTCTGCTATATCAATCGGCTGTCGGACTATCTGTTCGTCGCCGCGCGCACCGCCAACGACAAGGGCCGCGCCGACGTCTTGTGGGCGCCCGGCGCCGGCCAGAGCGAGAAGTGAGCGGATGAACGGCGCCGGGGGCCTCGCCGCCGCGATCGGCGCCATCAGCGGCACCTCGATGGACGGAATCGACGTCGCGCTGATCCGCAGCGACGGCCGCGCCCGCGTCGAGGCGGGCCCCGGCGCGACGTTTCCCTATCCCGCCGAAGTCGGCGCGGCGCTGCGCGAAGTCGTCGCCGACCCCGACCGCGCGCGAGGGCCGCTCATCGAACTCGAACGCGCCGTCACCGACGCACACGTCGCCGCAATCCAGGCTTTCCTGGAAAAGTTCGCCATCGACCGGCGGAGCGTCGCGGCGGTCGGGCTGCACGGCCAGACGGTGCTGCATCGGCCGCGCGAACAATTGACCCGCCAGCTCGGCGACGGCGCGCGCGCCGCCAAGGCGCTCGGCATCGACGTCGTCGCCGATTTTCGCGCCGCCGACGTCGCCGCCGGCGGCGAAGGCGCGCCGCTCATTCCCCTCTACCACGCGGCGATGTGTGCAGGGCTGGAGCGCCCGCTGACGATCGTCAATTGGGGCGGCGTCGGCAACGTCACCTATCTCGGCGCTCTGGGCGAGATCATCGCCTTCGACGCCGGCCCGGCCAATGCGCTGATCGACGATTTCGTCGCCGAGCGGCTGGGCGTCGGCTGCGACGAGGGCGGCGCGCTGGCGGCCGCCGGGCGCGTCGATGAAGAGCTGGTGGCGCGCTTCATGCGGGACGCCTACTTCGACCGCCCGCCGCCGAAATCGCTCGACCGCAATCACTTTCACCGCCTCGCGGGCGCCGTTCGGCGCCTGGGCGACGCCGATGGCGCGGCGACGCTCGCCGCCTTCACCGTCGAAGCGACCGCGGCGGCGGAGCGGCATTTCCCGGCGAAGGCGCCGCGCTGGCTGGTCTGCGGCGGGGGACGGCGCAACCTGACGCTGATGCGCGCGCTCGCGGCGCGTCTGGCGGCGCGCGTCGAGCCGATCGAGGCGATCGGCTACGACGGCGACGCGGTGGAGGCGCAGGGCTTCGCCTATCTCGCGCTACGCTCGCGCCAGGGGCTGCCGATCTCCCTGCCGACGACCACCGGCGCGCCGCGGCCGCTGACCGGCGGCGTCTACTGGCCGGCGAAGCCGTAAGGGCGAACCGATCGTCCGGAAACGGCGTCAGGCCTTGTCGACCGCCCAGACGGAGGGGCCGGCGGCGGCGAAGTAGAGGAAGACGAAGCAGAAGAGAATCGCCAGCTCGCCGTGATTGTTGACGGGGAAAAAACCCATCGGGAAATGGGCCATGAAATAGGCTGCGGCCATGAACCCCGCGAGAATGAACGCCGCCGGGCGGGTCAGGAAGCCGACGACGATGAGCGCGCCGCCGACCAGTTCGATCGACCCGGTGACGAGCAGCAGGGTGTGGCCCAACATCTGTTCGATGCCGGGAATGACAGGAAAATTCAGAAGCTTGCCGGTGCCGTGCTCGAGCAGCAGGAGCCCCGTCATGATGCGCAGAAGCGCTTGCAGATAGGGGGTCCAGGCCGTCGGGATGATGGTGAAGTTCATGGGGCGTCTCGTCGCTTGCGGGATGGGTTCGCGGGTCCCGCGCGGGCTTGTCGCCCGCGCGGCGCTCGAGGCTCGATCGAATGCGCGTCGCTCAGATGATCTTGGCGATCTGGTCGAACGAGAAACGCGGGCTGCGCGGAAATAGCTTGGAAGCGTCGCCGAAGCCGATGTTGATGAGGACGTTCGACTTGACTTCGGTCCCGGCGAAGAACTCGGCGTCGACCTTGGCGTTGTCGAAGCCGGTCATCGGACCGGTGTCGAGGCCGACGGCGCGCAGCGCGAGGATGAGATAGGCGACCTGCAAGGTGCCGTTCTGAAAGGCGCTGCGCTCGGCGAACGCGGCGTTGCCGGAGAACCAGCTCTTGGCGTCGGGGACGTGCGGGAACAGGAACGGCATATGCTCGTAGAATTTGACGTCGTAGCCGGTGATCGCGACCACGGGCGCGGCGAGCGTCTTCTCGAGATTGCCGGGCGACAGCGTCGGCGCGAGCCGCTGCTTGGCCTCCTTCGAGCGCAGGAACACGAGGCGCAGCGGCGATTGATTGGCGCTGGTCGGGGCGATTTTCGCCAAATCGACGGCGCGATGCAGCAATTCGTCGGAGACCGGCTTGTCGGTGAATCCGTTATGGGTGCGCGCGTCGGTGAAAATCTGGGCGATCGCGTCGGCGGCGAGAAGCTTGTGGTGAGGCACATGAACGGTCATTGGCGGTTTCCCTTGGCGAAAATTGCGGCGCTCCCTAAGTTGGGGGTCGGGCTCCATCATTGCAATCGGCAAAATTATGGTGGAAAATATCAGTTGAGGTGATGGATGTTCGATCCCCTGACGCTCGACCAGATGCGGGTTCTCACAGCGGTCGCCGAGGCCGGCAGCTTTTCCGCGGCGGCGCGACGGCTCGGCCGGGTGCAATCCGCGATCAGTCAGGCCGTGCAGGCGATGGAGGCGACGCTCGGCGTCCCCTTGTTCGACCGCTCGACGCGCACCCCGGCTCTGACCGACGCCGGCCTCGCCATCGTCAAGGACGCGCGGGCGATCCTCGAAAGCGCCCAGGCGATGCGCGCCCGGGCGGAAAGCATGGCCGAGGACGTCGAGCCCGAGCTGACGCTGGCGGTCGACGCGATCTTCCCCATGCCGCTGTTGATGATGAGCCTGAGCGCGTTGCGCGGCGAATTCCCGAAACTGCCCGCCACCGTGTTCACCGAGGCGCTCGGCGGCGCCGAACAGCGCCTGCGCGAGGGCGCGGCGCGCATGGCGATCTACACCCAGCTCGCCGGGCCGCCGCGCGACCTCAGCGCCGAGTTTCTCACCCGCATCTCGCTCATCCCCGTCGTCGCCGCCGACCACCCGCTCGCCCGCGCGCGCGCGCCGATCGCGCGCGAAGCGCTCGAACCGCACGTGCAACTGGTGCTGACCGATCGCACCTCGATGACGCAGAACATGCAGGGCGGCGTGGTCGGCTCGCATATCTGGCGCTTCGCGGATCTGTCGACGCGGCTGGAGTTCCTGCTCGCGGGCTTCGGCTGGTGCAACATGCCGCGTCACTTGGTCGAGGCCCATATCGCCGCCGGTCGCCTGAAGAGGCTCGCCATCGCCGACCAGGCCCCGGTCGAATTGCCGATCTCCGTCGTACACGAGCGGGCGCGCGCGCTCGGGCGAGCCGGGCGCTGGCTGATCGGGGACCTGCGCGAACGCCTGAAGACCTGCCCGGGCGCCACGCAGCGGGCGGCGGCGCGCGCCGACGCCGCTCACCTCGACAGCGTGAGGCGTTCGGTGTCACGCGGTCCATGAACAACCACGGGAGAGGCGCGTCCCGATGACAGAAAATTCGGCAATCTCAGCGTTCGGTTTGAGTTCGGCGCGTCCCGACACTGTACGCGAAAGTGTCGGCGGCGGTTCGGGCTTGCCAAGAACCAGAGAAAAGCGCAGCTTGGGCTTGAACTCACA
>Ga0326727_10012215_pt1 | contig 19636 bp, 13 predicted proteins | sample MB2enrmetagenome_FD_207643 | JGI IMG/M metagenome (GOLD analysis project Ga0326727, IMG submission 207643) | Lab enriched peat soil microbial communities from McLean, Ithaca, NY, United States - MB29MY | ecosystem: Environmental > Terrestrial > Soil > Wetlands > Peat | place: USA: New York...
AACATGAGCTTCCCAGCTACCGACCAGCTCCGCACCGAACATCGCGCAATGGAACGGTTGCTAGAGCGTTTCGAAGGCGAGCTGAGGGATCCGCAAGGGGAAGGCCTGCTCGCGCTGGCCAAGACGTTTGCTGAAATCCAGAAACATCTGGCCGGCCACTTCGCCAAGGAGGAAGAGGTCTTCTACCCTGCACTTGCGCCGTCACTGAGTGTGGCCGACACGATGATCACCAAACTAATAGACGACCACTCGAATGTGCGCGAGACGTCTTCGGCATTTGGGATGCTGCTGAACCTGGCGCCTCCGGGCTCGGAACTCCCGGTCTCTTTGCGCGCCGAATTGTCATCGCTCGGCTGGCAGCTTTGGAATTTCATTCATCATCATATCGAGACGGAGGAACAGGGTTTGTTGGCGTTCGCTGACCGGAGCCTCGTTGCTGAAGCCCAAACTCGCTTAGCGGTACAGATGATGGGCAAATGAGAACCGAAAGAATACCTGCGCGCTGCCCAAAGACGCAGGTCGAGAAAATGGGAATCAAAGTTCAGTCCGGGACTGGGCCGAAGCTATAACTCCATGTTACATGTGCTCCATCGGGTGCTGCCTTGGTTCCAGTGTTCCGCAAAGGGCGTTTGAACTCACGTTTTTCATTACCAATCCGCCTTCGCAGTTGATTTCACCTCCCGCCGCCTTCGGTGGTCAGGTGCACCTCCCCCTTGACTGCCAGGGTGGCCAACCGGAAAGGTAAACACGAATTCTCATTGGCCAAGGTGCTCTGGTACAATGTTCGCCGTGCCTGACTCCACGTCCAGAATTGGGCGAACGCTGGCGAAGGTTCCCATCTTCTCCGGGCTGACGGAAAGTGAGTTGGGTTACCTGACCCAGCGCACTGTGCCCCGCCATTACTCGGCGGGAGAGACGGTATTTGGCGAAGGTGAACCTTGCTCGGGACTTTACGTGGTTGAGTCCGGAAACGTCCGCATATACAAGAGCTCTCCCAACGGGCGCGAACAAGTACTCAGCGTTGATGGCCCGGGCGGCTCGATCGCCGAGCTGCCGGTCTTTGATGGGGGAAACTACCCGGCGTCGGCAACCGCAATCGACAACGCAACTCTGCTTTTTGTGAGCAAGCAGGATTTTCAGGCACTCTGCCTTGCTCATCCCCAGGTTCCTCTTAAGGTTCTAAGGGTCGTGGGCGCGCGTCTTCGTCAATTGGTGGGAATTATCGAAGAACTGTCGTTCACCACAGTGCGGCACCGGCTTGCTTCCTATCTGTTTCGCCTCGCGCAAAAGTCCGGCAAGCGCACCGCTGCGGGCGTGGAAGTTACTCTCCCCATCACCAATCAGGAGTTGGCAGCACAGATTGGCACGGTCCGCGAATTGGTATCTCGTAATCTCTCTCGTTTTCAAGCCGAAGGAATGCTGAAGATCGAGGGGCGCGAGGTGGCCATCTGCAATATGAAAGCCCTCGAGGAAGAGATCCAAAAGGCAGTGGACAGTGGTTAGTGGCAAGCAGCTACCCACTCGCCAAACAACCTGCAACCAGCGACAATTGAAGACCCGAGGAGAAACGCCTGCCGAAATACGCAAAAACGCTTTCTTCGTGCGGAACAACATACCGGGACAATACTCGCGCTCACCCCTCTAACCACTACCCGCCAACCCTGCCCGGTTCCGCAACGTCTGGTGTGAAAAGCTCAGATGTTAGGCAGAAGATCGAAATATTCATCATCCTCGTTCTTTCCGCCTTCTCCCTCGCCCAGGTGCTTCTCTGACTCGACAAATTCAATGCGCTCGATCCACTTGACCATCTTGTAGCCAAGCTGATTCTCAACGCGCAGCCGCAATGGAGCGCCATATACCTCCGGAAGCGGTTGGCCGTTCATCTCGGAGGCGAGCAGGCATTCTGCCTTCAGCACGTTCTCCATGCTCTGCGTATCGTAATAGGGGCCACCATAGAGCGCTTCACCAAAGGAGAAGAAGGCCACCACCTTGGCTGCCGGTTTTGGGCGCACGAGTTCGATAAGCGTTTTCATCGGAATGCCACCCCATTTCGCAATGCCACTCCAGCCCTGGATGCAATGATGCATGGTGATGTGCTCGATCTTGCCCAGTTTTTCGAGGTCGGCAAGGGAAAGCTCGACGGGATTTTCGACGAGTCCCCCCACTTTGAGTTTAAAATCCCGGAAGCCGCGATCGGCCAGATGCTTCCAATCCTCTCTCACCGGCATCTTTCCGTTGGGCCAGAAGTAGGGCGAGATGTCCTGCTCGGAATAGTTCTGGCGCGGAATCAGCCGGTTTAGCGTGAGGAGTTGCATGGGATAGGTCACGGATTTCAGCGCGTGTTGGAGCTTGCGTGGATGGGTCCAGGAGATATAGTGCGCCACGACCCACGAGAGAACGACCACGCCGATGCCCACAAACCCCAGATACATGCCCCGATGCCCCTGATCATCGGTGCCCATCACGATGTGGTTCATATTCCGCGCAAACCCGGTCATCACCACCAGGGTGACGTGCACCACGAGAAATGCCAAGAAATTGAGCATGGTGAGGAAGTGGATGGACCGGGCCGCTTGCCGGCCGCCAAAGATCCGCGCGTACCAGGGAAAGTGGTTCACCACAGCGGGCGACATGGCGATACCGGTGGCGATGGCCAAAGGGCCGAAGACAAAGAAGACTGTGAAGTAAGCGATCTGCTGCAAGGCGTTGTAGCCGTAGAACCCATTGGGCTCCGCCGGCATGTGAAATGTGGCGTAGTGTACGAAGGTGTTCCACGCCTGCAAGAGCACGAGCGGCGAAGTAGGCACAATCCGCCGCCACTGCTCGGTATCGAACAGCATGATGCCGAACACAATGCCCGTGACGATGAAGCCGTGAACGTTGATGAAGTGCCAGACCCTCGCAATCCCAATGGTGTGACGGTAGCCGGGTGTGCCGATGATCGGAGAAAGGTAACGGGCATCGTCTTTCGCTGTCCAGATGCGGTCACGAGGAACCGGGAACGGCGTAAACCGGATCCATTCGCTCCCCGGCGTGCAGTCATCATTGAAATACAGACGGGGGTGATCTACAAGGATGGACAGGCCGCTGCGAATCAGCATCATCACAAAAAGGAAATTGAAGAAGTGGCAGTAACGAACCCAGAGCGGAAACCCATGCGGCCCGGCGAAGTTGTTGGGATATATCTGGGGAACAGGTGGAACATGAGGCAGGCCAGCCACGGCATACTCAATCCAGCACGCGAGAACCGCGGCGAGAATCGCCACAGCGATTCCGATCAGAATGGAAGGGCAAATCCAGATGCGGAAGCGGCGGTCCTTTGGGTAGTGCACTGCCCGATGTGCGGCATCGAAAGTAATCATACCCCCCCTTAAGTGCGCGACGGCGAATCCCCCTGAAAGGTCCTCAGCCATCCTTGGGTACTGACCTCCGGAGCGTCTTCATCGCGTCGAGAGCTTTATGAATGCTGATGACGGCGACGATCCGAAGATTCACAATTCGCGTTCGAATCTTAAGATTGCCCCACTACTGATTGGGTTGCCGTGACAAAAGTCATCGGCACGCCTCCTTTGATTCTGTAACCTGGACCTGTCAAAGGCGGCCGGGGCAAATAAATTCGGCCCCCCAGGAGGAAACGATGAGTGCAATCGCAGAAAGGACAGTCCGGGAAATAGCGGTGGAAAATCCCGGGGCTACACGGGTCTTTGAAAAGCTCGGTATCGATTACTGTTGCGGCGGCAACCAAACGCTCGAGCAAGCTTGCCAAGGACGCAATCTTTCAGTTGACGAGGTACGGGACTCGCTCCAAGCGGCGCAACATTCCGCGGAGGCGGGCCGGGAGGACCGAGCCTGGCAAACAGAGCCGCTAGGCGACCTGGTCTCCCACATTACCAATACTCACCACAAGTACACGCGCGAAGAGGTCGCGCGCCTGGGCCCGCTCTTCGCTAAGGTCTGTTCCGTGCATGGAGCGAATCACCCGGAGCTCTTGCGGCTTCGCGACGTCTTCGCGGGCCTTTCCCAGGAGCTGACGACCCACCTGATGAAAGAAGAAATGGTTCTATTCCCGTACATCATCCGGATGGAGGAGGCGGTGATCGAAAAGGCGCCGATTCTGCCGCCACCCTTCGGCACGGTTCAGAACCCTGTGTCGATGATGGAGCACGAGCATGATTCCGCCGGCAACGCCCTGCGCACGCTGAGGGAAATCAGCCAGGGCTATACCGCTCCCCCCGACGCGTGCATTAGCTACCAGACGCTCTACAAGGCCCTGGCGGACCTTGAGGCTGACCTGCATCAGCACATTCATCTGGAAAATAACATCCTGTTTCCCCGGGCAATCGAAATGGAAGAGGCCCACTGATTTCGAAGGCCGAACGGCGTTTAGCCCTCGGGCAAACGCCGCTCGCCCCACTCGGAGCTGCGACTCATGTCCCTACTTGCGCCCATAATCGAAGAAGAGGCTCCACGCCGGGCCAGTGCGGAAGATATCTTCAGGATCAACGCTGCCCGCGAAACCATGCTCTCTCGCTTGCTGATTCTCTATATCAACACCGGCCTCTTCTTCATGCTGCTTCCGGGAACTTTCCTGGGCGTCTGGAACCTGCTGGCGATCAGCAGCCACCGCGCGGCGGACTCCGTTTCGGCAGCGTGGATTCAAGCGCACGGCCATGCCCAGATCTTCGGCTGGATCGGATCGTTCATCCTGGGAATCGGCTTTTATTCCCTTCCCAAGCTCCGCCGCGCGCATTCATTTGGATTGTGGGTGGTGGGAGCCGCCTGGGGCTTGTGGACCTCCGGGGTCGCCCTGCGTTGGCTCGCCAACGTCTATCAATGGCACTGGCGCATCCTGCTTCCACTTTCGGCAGCTCTGGAACTTGCCGCCTTCGTGATTTTCTTCCGCACTGTTTCCGGCCACCGCCCGCAGGACTCGGGCAAGGAGAATCTGGACCAATGGGTCTTCGTGGTCATTGCGGGAACGGTGGGTCTGTTACTCTCGCTCCTCGTCAACTTCGGTAGTGCCGCCTATCTCGCCTTTGCAGGTGCGTCCCCGGCACTGGGAGCGGATTTCGACCAGAGCTTTCTGGTCCTCCAAGCGTGGGGTTTCCTGGTGCCTTTTGTGTGGGGATTCAGCGCCAAGTGGCTGCCGGTTTTTCTCGGATTGCGGACCACACGTGGGCGTGTGTTGTTACTCGCCGTGGCGCTCGATTCCCTGGGCGTGCTGGCGGCGTTCCTCCACACCATGTCCGCGGCCACGCTCCTGCTGCTCGCCGGAATGGTCCTGGGGGTTCATGCGCTGAGACTGTTTGAAATGCCCGTGCGTCCTGCCAAGGTCAAAGGCGTACACAGCAGTTTCCCCAGCTTCGTTCGCATGGCTTATGGGTGGGCCTTGGTCGCGGCAGGACTGGGCGTTTGGGCTGCGTCGGCAGGGAACGCCCACGGCATTGGGGGCGCCTCTCGTCACGCGTTGACCGTCGGTTTCCTGGCAACGATGGTGTTCGCCATTGGTCAGCGCGTGCTTCCCGCCTTTGCCGGCGCCCACACACTGTTCAGCACCCGGCTCATGTTTCTAGCAATGATGCTTTTGAGCGTGGGGTGCCTGCTGCGGGTCACTTCCGAGATTCTGGCGTATCAGGCTCTCCTTCATTCCGCGTGGTCGTGGCTTCCCCTCTCGGCGGTTACGGAGATGACCGCCGTGACGTTGTTTGCAATAAACATATTCCTCAGTTTTGCCAGGCGGCCGCCTGCGGTAATGTATAATGCATCGCGTTACGATATATCTCCGCGATGGTCAGGACGCAAGTTCCTTTAGAAGAGTGTTTACTTATGCCGTACAGGAAACTATGGATCGCTTTGGGCTTCGTACTCGCAATTTCGTTCGCGGTTCTGGGTGGAGTGGGGATCAAGGTTCTCAGGAGCGCCCCGCCCATCCCCTCACAAGTTGTCACCATCGACGGACACGTCTTGTTCGACGGAACCACGGTGCAAGACGGGCAGGGAGCGTGGCAGTCGATTGGCGGGCAGGAAATCGGCACGGTGTGGGGGCATGGCTCCTATGTGGCGCCCGACTGGACGGCGGACTGGCTGCACCGCGAGTGCACCTTCATTCTTGACCGTTGGGCGAAAGACTCCGGTGCACAGAACTATGCCGCCCTGGGGATTGAACAGCAGGCGGCGCTAAGGGCGCGGTTGCAGGAGATGATCCGGCACAACACTTACGACGCCGCGACAGGTACGATCACGCTCGACCCCGTGCGGGCCGCGGCCTTTGACGAATTGCAAACCCACTACGACGACGTGTTTACACACGGGCGGGATCAATATGCGATTCAGCCGAACGCTTTGAGTGATCCGCCAAAACTGCGCGCGATGAGTGCTTTCTTCTGGTGGACCGCCTGGGCAGCTTCCACCGACCGTCCCGGCACCGACGTCACCTACACGCAGAATTGGCCGCACGAACCGCTGATCGGCAACCAACCCACTGGGGGCGCGATCGTGTGGAGCGTCATCAGTTTTGTTCTGCTCCTCGCGGGTGTGGGCGCCATGGTCTGGTACTTTGCCTCGCAGCCCCGAACGGTGGCGGACGAACTTTTGCCGGAAAACGATCCACTGCTGGGCCTTCGGCCCACGCCCTCGCAACGCGCCACCATCAAATATTTCTTTGTAGTCGCCGCACTGTGGGTAGTGCAGGTGGGGCTTGGCGCCATCACCGCACACTACGGGGTGGAAGGCTCCGGCTTCTACGGCATTCCGCTTGACCATTGGTTGCCTTACAGCGTGACGCGCACCTGGCACTTGCAGATTGGCCTGTTCTGGATTGCCACGGCGTGGCTCGCCACCGGTCTCTACATCGCCCCGGCGGTCAGTGGAGAGGAGCCGAAGGGCCAGCGGCTGGGCGTCAACGTTCTCTTCGGCGCGCTGATCTTTGTGGTGGTGGGTTCGCTAGCCGGTGAGTGGCTGAGCATTGAGCATAAACTCGGCAACCTTTGGTTCTGGTTCGGCACGCAGGGTTATGAGTATGTGGACCTGGGCCGAGTCTGGCAAATCCTGCTTTTCGGCGGGTTGGTATTCTGGCTTTGGTTGATGTGGCGAGCCCTCAAGCCGGCGTTGGCCAAGCGAGATCAAAGCCATTCGCTGCTGCTGATGTTTCTGCTCTCCAGCATCGCCATTCCGTTGTTCTACGCGGCGGGCCTGGTGTACGGCGAACGCAGCAACCTGGTGACCGCCGAATATTGGCGATGGTGGGTGGTGCATCTTTGGGTGGAAGGCTTCTTTGAAGTGTTTGCCACCGTGGTTATCGCCTTCCTGCTTACACGCTTGAAACTGCTTTCGGTGCCTACCGCTACGAAGGCCGTCATGTTTTCCACGGTGGTTTTTCTCTCCGGCGGCATTATCGGAACCTTTCATCACCTCTATTTTGCGGGAACGCCGAATATTGTGCTTGGCCTCGGAGCGGTGTTCAGCGCATTGGAAGTGGTTCCGCTCGTGCTGATCGGGTTCGAAGCGTGGGAAAACATCCGCCTGGCGCGCTCACGCCAACAGCACATCTGGGTGGCCGCCTACAAATGGCCCATCTACTTTTTCGTGGCGGTGGCATTCTGGAATTTCGTCGGGGCCGGCTTGTTCGGTTTCCTGATCAATCCTCCTATCGCGCTCTATTACATGCAGGGTTTGAATACCACGCCGGTACACGCGCACACTGCACTTTTCGGGGTGTATGGCATGTTAGGTCTGGGCCTGATGCTCTTCTGCCTGCGCGCCTTGCGACCGGGCAAGGCCTGGAAAAACGGTCCGCTGTGGTTTTCTTTCTGGGCCATCAACATTGGCCTGGCGCTGATGGTGCTGATCAGCATGCTCCCCATTGGACTGCTGCAGGCGTGGGCGTCGGTCGAGTATGGTACGTGGTATGCCCGCTCCGCGGAGTTTCTCCACTCGCCCGGAATGAATCAGCTTCGCTGGCTGCGCATGATCGGCGACAGCATTTTCGCCCTCGGCGCGCTGGTGCTGGGTTGGTTTATCCTCGGATTGGTGACCGGCCACTCCTACGACAAACAAGGTTACGTGGCGGAAGGCGAATGGGAAGTGCGCCCCCAACGCACAGGAACACACGGGTAGACGCGTTACCGTTATGAAGGGTGACGCTCTGCGGGGAAGCCGTGCTTGACCGTCGACGCGGGCGACTTGGCAACGGTGGGGATAGAGTATTTCGCGGCGAGTGGGGGCCGCCGTCGGGGGGGCGAGGATATCCCCCGAATGCGTTGGGACACTCTCCCCATGGTAACCCGTGAAGTTGGCCGGCTTGCTGAAGTTTAGAGGAAGAATCCCGGAAAAGCTGGCCGCTGATGCAGCCCGACTGGATCAGGCTTCCAGGCAGGCCGAACGCGACAAGATGCTCAAGACGCGCAATCAATGCCACTCCGCTGACCTCGCTCGACAACAGCTTCAATACGGGGACGATATGATCCGCAATGCCGACCGCCTGATGGCAGAGGCGATCCGTATCGTCGCCGGCCTGTATAAAGATGGCCTCGTGCCCAAACCGAAGAACTCCGCGTATCCCTTCCCTGATCTCTTGACCTTCCACGATGCGCCCACTGTCATTGAACAGAGGCTGTTCATCATGTTCCTGGAACACCGCATGCGTACTTTCCAGGGAACGTTTCATTCCAGTCCCGACTACGCACTCTGGTACGGCTGGAGCGAGATGCAACGCGACCTGACAGAGATTCGAGAGATGGCCGCGGAGATTCGGTGTACCGGCCACGCCTCCGCCGGGCTTACGGGCGCCGAGGGAAATCCATTGCTATACAACGGGAATTGATAATCTGGAGAGCTGTCCGATGGAGGCTGAGGACGCACGGCAGAGTCGGCGGGAGAATCGTTCTTAGGGCACGGCTACCGGCCGTCTCGCCCGGAATCGAAACCGTCCCCCGAGCGCCTCCACATTTACCTCTTCAAAACCGGCGGCTCGCAGTCTGTCCGGCAATTGCTTCGGGTCAATCGGCACGAGTGTATCGGCGAGGTGATAAAGCCACATCCGCAAGGACCAACGGCTGTCCGACCCAACGAAAATTCCTCCGGGCCTTAAAACCCTACACGCCTCCGCGAACAACCGGTCCTGAAGGCCGGATGAGGGCACATGGTGGAGCATAGTGAAGGAAAGAACAGCGGAGAATGTCTCGTCGGGAAAGGGCATGGCCGTAGCGTCACCAAGTTGGACGTTGACATTCTCATTTCCCAGTCGTTGGCCAAGAGACTGCGCCAATCCGGAGTCGAGTTCAAGGCAAGTGAGGTGAGGGCACCGGCGGCGGAGCCAGTCGGTGGTGAGGCCTGGCCCTGGGCCGAGTTCCAGCACGTCGTCGCCCACATTCACCCCCTCGAGCGACCACGGCAAGATCTCACGCTCGAGCCGCTGCTTCCACCCCCTTGATCGGCAACACCAATGGTGCAAGCGGTTCATCCACACTCCAGCTTTTAATCGTGACCCTCAATTACCATACATCGTCCAAGGTAGCGGCGTCGACGCCCGCCAGGATGCCGACTCGGCCTGCCTGCTACTCACCGCGCCAATACCGGCAGTGATGCTCCCAATAGCTTGGCTCGGTGCGTGTGAGCCAGATTCATGGTGTGCCACAGTTCCACTCCCCACCATGCCAGGGCCGCCACCTCGATGAATCCCGTCACTCCGACCAGTGGAAAAGCCACGCGGGGAATGAAGTCAGTGAGGATTTGCAGCACCACGCGCCCGGCGCATCCCACGTTAAGAAGAATGAAGGGTCCCCACAGCGAGCTGATGCGACTGGAATCCACGCCCGCCAGGATCGGCACCACGCGCGACGCCACCCCCAGGATCATGAAGCTGACGAAGCCCACCGTGTAGGCATGACGGTACGAACCCAGAAAAGCGTGGGAGAAGCCCTGGTGGGTGAGCACCCCGTAGACTAGGAATAAAGGCAGCATGGCCATGGAAAAGAGCAGCCAGGCGTAGGCGGCTCGGATGAACTTCAGGCTGCGGTCGGATTGAGCGGTTTTGGCAAAGACGCGAAGTTGCATCACCAGCAACAGCGCCCATACGGCCATCAGTATGAACGCCAGCTCAAGCCCGATGGAGTAATAGGGATTGCCGGTGGAGAAGAACAGTTCGTAGCTCGCGATGTCGAGAATCAATGAGCCGTTGATGAGCCAGAAGATCAGCGACTGGCGGTCGTGCCGCGGCTTGCCCATACCATAAACCGCCGGCACAAAGCGCTGGCTGACTCCGGCGATGATCAGCGCGCCAAAGCCCAGCAATTGGATATCGCGCAGGGGGCCGTCAATCAGTGCAATGCGCATCACTACCTGATCGACCCCGACGGCTGTCACTTTGGCAAAAAAGAGCAGGTCACTTACGATGGCCTGAACGAAAAACCAGAAGAAAGCCCCGAAGATGAATTTCTCATAAATCTGGTGTGGTTCCACGGATTGCCGTGCGGTCTTGAGGATGATGACGATGAACATGGTAATGGCGGCAAGCTCCGTACCCGCCGCCAGAATTCCCAGGCCCACTCCCACCGGCATGGGCTGCAGCAATTCCGCGCCTACGCGAGAGGCAATGCCGATGAGCATCAAGTAGAGCGTCATGTTGGCCAAGTCCGGCCGCCACAAAGAAACGTATTTGAAGCGCGGGAACGATTGGTAGGCAAAGCCCATCACGAACAGTCCCATCCACCCGAAAATCATGGCATGCGCGTGCGCTTGGATGGCGGGGACCAGGCGAACTTGCAGAAAGGTGCCTCCGAGAGCGATTTGCAGGAGATTGGTGGCGCCCCACAATCCGCCCACGGAAAGGACGATGACGATTGCTGCCTTGAAGAATCGCCGGTAGATAAAATCTCCCAGTGATTCCTGGTACACATACGCATCTTTGCCGGGGTTGCGCATTTCGGCGTTCAATTCCCCCACCAACGCATCGACGTCAACATTGTGGACGGCGGCAAAGAACTCCAGCGTTTCGGTGGGACCGTGCTCGCCCCCACAACCTTTCAACCCGTATTGGTCAAAGACGCGCCGCGCCGTGGGGCAAGCTTTGACGATATCAGCGACGCTCATAAGTTTGGTGATTTCCGTCATGATGATTTCTCCGTTCCAATCGTGATGATGCCTTGCAGCTTGGGAAGTACGCGCACAGGATAATTCCCCCGAGAACTGGGGGCGATGACTTCTGTCACGGGGCAGGCGATCACCCTATACCCCGTGACTTCTGTCATCGCCACCGCGCCGTTGCTGCTGTGAAATGGGTAGCGAGGAGGAGCCATGCGAGACGCAGCCCGAAACAAGCACGAGGTGGATTTCAATGAGCGGCCTTTTATCGCCATCTGGGAGGCGACCCAGGCGTGCGACTTGGCGTGCGTGCATTGCCGGGCGAGCGCGCAACCGCTGCGGTCAGCGTTGGAACTATCGACAGCCGAAGCGCAGCGCCTGATCGAGCAGATTGCCGCAATGCAGGTTCCGGTGTTCGTCATCACGGGCGGCGACCCGCTGAAGCGGCCAGATATCTTTGACTTGGTCGAATATGCCACGGCGCGTGGGGTGCGAACGTCGTTGACCCCCAGCGCCACGCCTCTTCTGACGCGCGACGCGATAGCCGAGCTCCGGCGGCGGGGGCTGGCGCGTTTGGCGGTAAGCCTGGATGGGTCAACAGCGGAAATTCACGACGCCTTTCGGCGCGTGGCGGGTTCGTATGAGTGGACGCTCCGGGCCATTCGCTGGGCCCGCGAATTGGGCCTCCCCGTCCAGATCAACACGACGATTACACGTCGCAATCTGGCGGATTTTGACGTTATGGTGCGGCTGCTGGAAACGCTCGACATCGCCATGTGGAGTGTTTTCTTTCTGGTGCCCACCGGACGTGGACAACGGGACGACCTGATTTCCGCGGAGGAGTTTGAGGCAGTCTTCAGAAAGCTTTACCAGGTCGCCCGGCGAGTGCCATTCGATATCAAGACTACCGAGGCGCAGCACTATCGCCGCTACGTCTTACAGATGCGTGCGGCGGCACGCAGAAACCGGGAATCCTCCAACCACTCCATGGCCACACCCACGCCAGGAATCCCTAACGAAATCGCGATGGAGAAAGACGCGGATGGCATTGGCCGAGCCCCCCGGGGGTTGAACGACGGCAAGGGATTCATCTTCATCTCCCACTGGGGCGAGGTTTTTCCCAGCGGCTTCCTGCCCATGTCTGCGGGCAACGTACGCAGGCAAACGCTGGCGGAAATCTACCAGCACTCACCGCTGTTTGTTTCCTTGCGCGACACATCCCGCCTGCAAGGGAAGTGCGGCGTCTGCGAATTTCGCAACGTGTGCGGAGGTTCGCGGGCTCGTGCCTTTGCCCTCACCGGCGATCCTTTTGCTGAAGAACCCCGCTGTGTGTATGAGCCGAGATCTGTGGAAGCAGGTAGCGAGGAGGTGCGCCCCCTTCAGCGCTCCTCCGCGGCTCTTCAAACGAAAATGCCAATCACCACCAGAGCATGGTAGCGCCATTTGACTTCCTCCGCGGTTCTTAACATGGGAACATCAACTATGATATAAGCATCCAAATATGAACCTCCATGGACCGACGAAGAACCGCAGACGAACGCAAAGAACGCGTACATCTGCGCTACCCGCTCGTCAGGCATGGCGCATGGCCGTTTACTCTGGCCGCCCACCGGCGCCACGGGGCGGATTCATGGTCGTCGAAAAGTTACCGGAAGTAATAGGCGCATGAAGACCATCAGTCAATGTGAAGTTCTGCAAAGCAACGGCGTCCCTCCACAAATGGTCCAGGGTCTCGATGTAGCTGACCTGCAGTTGGAACCAGGTCCTCTGCGAAATGATGACCTGGGGATAGGCGGCAGCCATCTGGCGGTAGTTACTGAGATACATTTGGTAGGCGCGCATCGCTTTAGGGATCAGTGCACTTTTGTACTGATTAGCTTGGAGTTCCTCGGCCAAGTAGCTGCGTAGCAATGGCTCCGCAGTTCTCCTGAGCGATAACTGCACGCGAGTGACTTCTTCCCGGGCTCTGTCCAGTTCGGATCCTGCCGCAGCGACGTTTCCCTGATTCCGATTGAAAATTGGAATATTCACCCCCACGCTAGCGAAGCTCATCACACCGACCGGTCTCAGCGGAATAGCTGCCTCGTTCAAGGGCTCATTGTCCTGCTGGATACCGGCTCGCAACTGGAGATCGGGAATGGCCTCACGCCGCGCGCTCCGAAGCTGCGCTTCCGCTCGCGTTAAAGCTTCCTGCGCCCGTTTCACCGAAGGACTGTCGCGAACTATGGTTTCGATCATCTGCTGGGGATTGATCGCGGGCCAATTGGTGAGTTCGCCCTCAAGCGGCGAGACCAGGATCTCCGGCTTACCGACGGTGGCCGCCAGAGTGTTGAAGCATTGAGTGTAGTTTATCTGTGCGGTTTCGTAATCGACCTTCGCCTGGTCTGCTTCGACCTCGGCCTGCAAAACATCGGGTGCGTCCGCCTGTCCGGCGTTAGCAAGCTGGTGTGCCGTCTCCATTGCATCCCGAGTGATTTTTAGCAGCTCCTGACGGAGTTTGACGATCTCCTGCGCGGCCAGGGCCGAGTAAAACCTTTGGTCCACGTCGCACAGCAAGCGAAATCGCTGTTCGACAGTGCCGGCCTCGTCCTCGCGTTGCTGCTGCTCAAATACGCGCCTGCGGAGGCCCAGTTTCCCTCCCAGCACAACGGTTTGTTGTATAAACGCGCCTTCCTCGCCTCCCGCGAAGGAACCGCCGCGGATCTCACTTCCCTCGTATCCCACCGATGGATTGGGATAAAGCCCTGCCTGACGTGCCTGCGCAGCCGAGCGCCTGACAAGATCGTTTGCCTGCTCGAGAGTAGGATTGTGGGCCATGGCCAGGTCTTCGAAATCCTTCAACCGCATCGGCGGGCGCTGGCTTACCTCGCTCGGCAACTCGGCCTCTGGCATCGGTGACTGTGGTTGTTCCTCAGTCGGCATGGGGTGTTGGTTGGGCATCTCCATCCCGGGCATTTCCATGCCGGCCATCTCGTGCGCTGAGGCGTGCGGTGTTGGATTCCGCGATGGCGGCGCCGACTCCTGTGGTGAGATATTACGAGGCGCTCCTTCCTGGTTCTGTGCCGCGAGCGCCGAGGCAGCGATACCGATCGAGATTACCGCCAGCATCAAAGTCCCCTTCATCCTAGCCTCCTCTTTAACCGCGATGGTTCATGCCCGGCATGTTCGGTATCCCGGGCGTGTTGGGCATGGCCTTGCGTCCATTCGTGCGGATCATCGCCATGATTTTGTCGAACTCGGCAGGCCGGAACACGCGGACGAGCGTCATCATGCCTTGCATATAGCCACTCCATCCGGGCGCTAGTCCGTAGTTCTCAGGCTTGGACACCGCCGCGTCCATCGCCATCATGGGGCTTTCCATATAAGCGTCCTGCGGAAAACCCGGCACGCGGTTAGCATCCGGGCTAATTTTCGCCTCCCTACTCATGCCGGACATTGATGTGCCGCCATGGTCCGTCCCCACCATGCTGGTCATTGCGGGCCGGGACTTTTCTGGCGATAGAGGCGTATTGCCCAACGCTTGGTCGTTGGCCGATCCCACTCCCAACCCGCGGCCCAGGCTGGGGCCGTAATCTTCTCCCAGGGGCGCCCCAGGAGTTCCAGTCAGCATTCCCATTCCCTCTTCCATTCCCAATCCAGCGGGCATACCTTTTCCGAGCCGGGTCATGGGGCCGACAGTCGAAGCCATCTGATTCATCATGTGGTGCGGCAAATGGCAGTGCAGCATCCAGTCGCCTGGATACTTTGCCTCGAACTCGATATCACGCGCCTGAGCCACTCCCACCAAAACCGTGTTCTCCGGTCTCCATGCGGTTTCTGGCGCCCGGCCGGCTTCCGTGCCGGTGACGGTGAAGGTGTTTCCGTGTAAATGAATGGGGTGATGATCCATCCCCAAATTGATTAGGCGGATGCGCACCCGGTCCCCGAGCCGGACGATCATAGGCGTGACCGCCGGACCCGCCTTGCCGTTAAACACCAGCCAGTTGAACTCCATGCTCATGGTATTGGGGACGGAGTTGTTGGGGAGCACGGCGTATTCCTGCAGCATGATGACGAAGTCCTTATCAACCCGTGGCTGATGCGGTTGCTTCGGATGCATGACGAAGGCTCCGAGCATGCCCAGCATTTCCTGCATGGCCATGTGCGAGTGGTAGAAATAAGTTCCTTCCTGGTGCAGAGTGAACTCGTAAACGGAGCGTCCCCCGGGAGGGATCGGGGCTTGAGTTAATCCTGAAACGCCGTCCATCTCCGCCGGTATCTCGAACCCGTGCCAATGAAGGGAAGTGGCTTCCGGCAGGTGGTTTTCCACGATGATCCGGACGCGGTCGCCCTGCGTGATTTGCATGGTGGGGCCCGGAGAGGTGCCGTTATAACCCCAAACATCGATCGTCTTGTCAGGATGAATCTGGCGTTTAACCGGCTCAGCCACGAGATGAAACACTTTGACACCATTGTCCATTTTCCAGGAAAGATCCGGGATGTCGGGGGTTACGACAGGGAGAAAGGGTTGACCCGCATAAATGGGATTACGTTCCCCCTGCCGTTCCGCATGGCTGTGCAAAGGCACAGACGCCTGGCGCCCGTCAGCCTTCGCCGAGACCAGAAGCCCGGCGCCCAACAAGGACTTGGTGAAGAACTCGCGTCGGTTCTTAATCATGGTGCATGCCCTCCTTATAAAAGCTCCTTTCCGATTTTGTTGTTACGCTGAAGTGTACGCGCTCGCGTTCTCACCCTGCGGTGCGAGCGAAAATCGCCGCCCAGGACGCGCGCGAAAATATCAAGTATCGGGTCAAGCTGTACGAATCGGATGGAGAAGGATGACTAATCTAAATGCGAAAAAGAGATTCTTTTTGGCAGATGGCTTTGCCAGACGAGAACCCGGGAGGAGACAGGGAAGCGTGGGTAACGACAGAGAGGGAACTCACCAAAGGAACCCAGCTCGGAGCGAGGATCGACAAGGAGCGTACCTGCCGCGTGCCAATTCCCGCAGAATTCAACAACGCCGTAGATTGAGCATGAGTCAAGCAGCCGATTGCCGGACTATCACAAAGGGTGCCCTTCGTTCCGTTGGAATGACCGGGGCAGCATGCGTGAGAACTCGGCATGCGGGGGATCGTGGATTTCTCGCTATGTTCTGTGCAGTGTTGGGTAGCGCAGAGAATCGGGCAGGCGACCGCATGGAACGAACCCAGGCCGAAGGTGATCACCAGTGCCAGGACGCGCCGCCGTAATACCGCCTTGCATCTCATTCCGATCCACCTGGGCGTTGAGTATATTCCGACATAATGTCGCTTTCAAGGAAGATCTTGATATCCAAGCATCGCGATGGAACGATTTAGCCACGTTTCCGAGATGGTGGATACATTGTACGCTGCGAGTTGCGGGATCCGATCCTGCGCCCGGCCAAGAAACCCAGGCAATCTTGCAACTCCCCGCTTTCATAGATGGGCGTTTGAAGGTTTACCAGGCCCAATCCTGATTGGATTGCGCGGAGGCTCCCTCCCGTCGCGACAGGTCAGTTCACAAAAGATGATTTACTGAGGAGCGAATGTCCGACGGAAAGCGAATCTCCTGTGCTTCTCTTTTCCCAACGATTGTGGAAGTGCGCAAGGACTTCGCGAAGCTGCGCAGCCAGGGACGCGAGTTGGGTTTCGACGCTGCTCTGCCCATGTGCGTGGGGCAGGACCGTCTCGATGGCCCGGGCGAGAGCGGCCACATGGCCCGCAATACAAGCGCTGCCTTCAGCGGCTCCGCCAACCGCTTTGACCAGACCTTGCCCCGTCGTCCTTTGCGATTCCACCAATCTCTCAACCGTATCTGCGAGATCCATGATGTGTTTCAGGATTTGCGTCATCAGAGTGATCGTCTGGACGGCGGGACTGAGGTCGCTCTCGAGGACAACCAGTCCTTCGTTGAAGTCGCGCATGACATCGATGGCTTCGTCCGCGAGCCCATTCATCTGCTCGGTCAGGTCAGCCAGACGTTCTTCGGCCTCGTGAATTCGGGCGTATTCGGCGCAGGCGCTGCTGGACAGCAAGCTCGCCCGTTGTCTGAGGGCAACAATAACGTCAACGATGTTTTTCATTTCATCCTCTTTCCTTCCGGCAGGGTGGCGTCGCGTTCGGCTACCTTGGCAAACCGGAAGTCAGAAAAAGAGGGGCGGGGGGCTGAAACCCCGCCCCGAAACGGAGCGGCTTCACGAAAGCCGCTCCCTGGAGGATCTTAGCTTGTCATCTTACTGGAGGCGAGCGCTCGAGCCAGATGGAGTTCTCGCCCGGCTCGCCAATTGCGCGTCGTGAGTTTGTTTGGCTGTCGAATGGAAATCAGCAGCGCCGGCACGTCCTGAGCTATTGTCAAACCTGAAACGTGAGACGACCTTCTGTAACTCCGCAGCCATGCGTGTCAGTTCGCCTGCGGCCGTCTTCGTGTCGTTGGCGCCTTGCGTTGTGCTTTTTGCCGCCTGCGCCACGGACACGATGTTCTCCGCCACCTGTGAAGCCCCCTTGGCGCCTTCCTGCACGTTGCGAGATATTTCATTGGTGGTGGCGGTTTGCTCCTCGACGGAACTCGCGATCGTGTTGGAGATGTCGTTCAACTGGTTGATGACGGTGGTTATTTGTTCGATCGCCCCCACTGCTCCCTTGGTATCGCCTTGGATCGCCTCGATTTTCCGGCTGATGTCCTCGGTCGCCTTAGCGGTCTCCTTGGCCAATTCCTTTACCTCGTTGGCCACTACGGCAAAACCCTTGCCGGCTTCGCCAGCGCGCGCCGCCTCAATCGTAGCGTTCAAAGCGAGGAGGTTCGTCTGCTGCGCGATGGAAGTGATAACCTTGATGACCTGCCCGATCTCGGCGCTCGACTCGCCGAGCTTGGCCACGGTGGCGTTGGTGGTTTCGGCGGTCTTCACGGCGCCAGTTGCCACCTTGGCAGATTCTGTGGCGTTCTTGGCGATCTCCTTGATGCTCGAGGTCATCTCTTCGGTCGCCGTCGCCACGGTCTGTAGGTTCTTTGTCACCTGCTCCGCCGCCGCCGAGACCACGTTCGACTGTGTTGCTGTCTCTTCCGCATTGGCGCTCATCTGCTGGCTCACGGCGCTGAGCTCTTCTGAGGAACTCGCCAGCGCTGTGGCGGTTTCTGCCGCCGCTTTGAGCGGAGCGATGACCGTATCGAGGGTGCTGTTCACTCCGTCGACGACCCTGCGGAAGTCACCCTGATGTTTGGAGGCGTCGGCCCGGGTCGCCAACTCGCCATCCGCCGCCGCTTGCGCCAGCATGGCGGCGTCGGCCACCAAGGCGTTTACCGCGTCGATGCAGGTGTTCAGGTTGTTCTTGATGGTATTGAAGTCCCCATTGTAGTCGTCCGTGATCTTGGCGGGGATGGCTCCCTTCGAGATCTGGTCCACGTACTTGGCCGCCACGTTTAGGGGCCCGATCACCGCGTCCAGACAATCGTCCACGCCCTGCACGATCTTGCGGTAGTCACCCTGATGCTTGGAGGCGTCGGCGCGCGTCCCGAGCTTTCCTTCCACCGCCGCCTTGGACAACAGGTTGGCATCCGCCACCAGCGCATTGACCGCATCGATGCAAGTGTTCAGGTTGTTCTTGATGGCGTTGAAGTCGCCGTTGTAGGTGTCCGTGATCTTGGCCGGTATGTCCCCTTTCGAGATCTGGTCCACGTACTTGGCCGCCACGTTCAAGGGTCCGATCACCGCGTCCAGGCAATCGTCCACACCCTGCACGATCTTGCGGTAGTCCCCCTGATGCTTGGAGGCGTCGGCGCGCGTCCCGAGTTTCCCTTCCACCGCCGCCTTGGACAACAGGTTGGCATCCGCTACCAGCGCATTGACCGCATCAATGCAGGCGTTGAGGTTGTTCTTGATCTCGTTGAAGTCCCCGTTGTAGTTGTCCGTGATCTTGGCGGGGATGGCTCCCTTCGAGATCTGGTCCACGTATTTGGCCGCCACGTTCAAGGGTCCGATCACCGCGTCCAGGCAATCGTCCACGCCCTGCACGATCTTGCGGTAGTCCCCCTGATGCTTGGAGGCGTCGGCGCGCGTCCCGAGCTTCCCTTCCACCGCCGCCTTGGACAACAGGTTGGCATCCGCTACCAGTGCATTGACCGCATCAATGCAGGCGTTGAGGTTGTTCTTGATCTCGTTGAAGTCGCCGTTGTACTGGTCCGTGATCTTGGCCGGGATAGCGCCCTTCGAGATCTGGTCCACGTACTTGGCGGCCACGTTGAGCGGCCCAATCACCGCATCCAAGGTCTCGTTCACCCCTTGCACGATCTTGCGGTAGTCGCCCTGATGCTTGCTGGCGTCGGCGCGCGTCCCGAGCTTCCCTTCCACCGCCGCTTTGGATAATAGGTTGGCATCCGCCACCAGCGCATTGACCGCGTCAATGCAGGCGTTGAGGTTGTTCTTGATCTCGTTGAAGTCGCCCTTGTAAGTTTCCGTAATCTTGGCCGGGATAGCGCCCTTCGAGATCTGGTCCACGTACTTGGCGGCCACGTTGAGCGGCCCAATCACCGCATCCAAGGTCTCGTTCACCCCTTGCAC
>Ga0326727_10012218_pt1 | contig 19631 bp, 17 predicted proteins | sample MB2enrmetagenome_FD_207643 | JGI IMG/M metagenome (GOLD analysis project Ga0326727, IMG submission 207643) | Lab enriched peat soil microbial communities from McLean, Ithaca, NY, United States - MB29MY | ecosystem: Environmental > Terrestrial > Soil > Wetlands > Peat | place: USA: New York...
CGACGCCGCCTTTGCATAGCCCCTAGGAGGACCAAGGCGGCGTCGAGCCGCCGCACTCCAAGGTGCTTCGCACGTGGCTTGTTTACGACGCCTTGAACTTGAAATCCACCGTCTTGGTTTCTTTCGCGCCCACCGTCACCTTCATTTCCTGCGTGCCGAAGGTCGCCGTCCACGCTTCGATGGTGTAATCCCCCGGCGGCAGTCCCTTGATGGTGAACGTGCCGTCGGTGCCCGACACGGCAAAGAACGGGTTGGCGGTGACTCCGATCCAGGCGCGCATCCAGGGGTGCTGGTTGCACTTTACCGGGACCATGATTTCCGGCCGCGCGAACTTCTGCTCGATGGCCGCGGCGCCGGGCGCCTGCGACATATTCCACTCACGATTGTCCTTGGGCATGGGGTGGATGTTGTGCGTGGTGGCGTCGCTGGAGACAATCCTCAGCGTCTGGCCCGCCATGATGCCCAGCACATGGGGTTTGTACATGCAGCCGTCCTGATCGAGTGTGACCGGGTCGGTGGGAGGCGCGAAGGTGAGTTTCTCGGCGCCCGCCTTCACGTATACGAACACGTTGGGCAGAGTGCCATCCGCGTTCACCTCGCCGTCCTCGGCCAGCACCGGGCCGCTGTGCTTCTGCACGCACACGGGGTCCTGGTCCATCATGATTCGCTGCTGTTTGGGCTTGGCGCCATCAAAGGAAATCTTGCCGGTCACCTGGCCCACCGTCGCCTGGTCGATTGGCGTGGGGGCAGCCGTCGCGGGGGTTGTGGGTTGATTTTCCGTGGTGGGCTCCTCTTCCTTCTAGCCGCATCCCACCAGAGCGAGAATCATCAAAGCGGTAAAGAACCAAATCCATCTTCGGTCGTTCATGGGAAGAACCTTCCTTTCGAATAAGGAGACAGGAGTTAGAAGTTAGGAGCTAGAAGTCAGGAGAAAACTGCCGCCGCCTTAAGTAACCTATTTTAATCTTGAACTCCCTCTCCCCAGAAGGGGCTGGGCTTGCCACTCCAAGCCCGTGCCTCCTGACTTCTCACTTCTAGCTTCTAGCTTCTCACTTCTCCGTCCTAACTTCGGAATTCTAACCTCTGACGTCTTCAGCATTCCCGCGCTCATCCCCATCAGGCGTTGCTGCTCCTCCGGCGTAATCTCAAACATGTACCGCACCAGCAATTCGGGGTAGTCGCCGTCGTAGCCCTTGAAGATGTCGGGGGTGGGGCCGGCGAAGACGTAGTGGTCGGCCACCGGTTTGAACAGGCCGGAAGGCATGGCCGTACCCGGGCTGATCATGGAAGGATCGAGCATCCAGCGCCGCGCCCATCCGGGCTTCAGGCGGTCGCGCGCCAGGAGGAAGTTCGGCGCCGTGGCGTACTTGTCGTGCGTCGGGTCCCCCGTGGCATGACACTTCAGGCAAGGCGCGGCTTTGCTGGTGAACAGCGCCCGTGCCATGGCGATTTCCTCGTCGGTAAGCGGCTCAAGCTTGGGCGGAATGTAGGGCATGGGCTGGCCCGCCAGCGCCTGGAAGAAGCGTACGAGCTTGCGAACCTCGATGGGCGAGAAGTAGAAGGTGGGCATGCGAACCTTCAAGTAAGGCCGCACGCCGTTGCGGTCCGTGTCCTTGGCATCCATCGCCGGGTTGGCGAGGAATTTCAGCATCCAGTCAGGATTGGCGCGCGCTCCCTCGCCCATGAGTTTGGGCGGCAACTGGTCTTTCCACTCCGGCGTCTGATAGCGCGCCAAAGTCATCAGGTGGCTCGACTGCCCCACCGTGAATTGATGGCAGCCCATGCAGTTGTACTTCTTGACCACCCACCAGCCTTCCTGGATGTCGCGCCGCTGGTCTTCCGGCGTGTCCCAGTAACGCGGCGGGATTTGCGATTCCACCGCGCCCATCAGGAACGTGGTGAGAGCGGAAATTTCCTGCGGCTTCAATGCCAGGTCGGGCATGCGCAGGCGCTCATTGGGATCGCGGTCCTTCCAGTCGCGGCGGACGTCATAAATGTTGGGTTCTTTGAGCTTGTGTGCGAAGAATCCCTTGTGGTCGTACCAGCCTTGCTGGCGCGCCTCTTCCGTGAGCAGGGCAAAATCAATCTGCTCGATGGGCTTGGAGCCTTCCTTGGTGAGCTCGGTGCCGATGCGGCCCTCGTCTTCCATGCCGGCGATTTCGTGGCAGCCGGCGCAGCCGTAACGCTGCACCAGGGCGTGGCCCTGTGCCTTCAGGTGGGGATCGTTCAGGTAATCGGCGCGCGCGTAAGACGACGGCTCCTGCTTCTTCAGGGTCATCAGGTAGCTGGCAATGTCGCGCGCTTCCTCCAGCGTGAGGCGCAGGTTGGGCATGATGGTTTCCTGCTCCACCTGCAGCTCGTGGCCGTCGTTCGGGCACTTCGTGTGGTCGAGGTCGAAGACGAACGGCAGGCCGTGGCGCTTGTAATCGTCTTCCGTCAGGTCGCGCTTCTCCAGCGGGCAGTAGGGACGCGTGCGCTCGCGGGGGTTGTGAACCCAGCGCACCAGGTAATCGTAGTTGTCCTTTTCCCCCACGCGCGAGAGGTTGGCGGCAAAACCGGGATTGTTTTCGTCGAGCGAGTGGCAGCCCATGCAGCCGCGCGTCTCAAAGCTCTCCTTGCCCTTCACCGGATCGCCGGGCGCCTGCTGCGGCAGCGTGGCGTCAATCCCGCTCTGCCAGACGAACGCGGCAATGGCTTTCACTTCGTCGTCCGCCAGACGGAAGCGCGGCATGCGCGTGCCGGGCCGCCACGCGTGAGGATTGGAAATCCACACCGGAATCCAATCGGGGTGCATCTTCACGCGCACTTCCTTCAGGTCCGGCCCCACTTTTTTCACGTCGCGCAACAAATCTTTGGAGCTCCGGTTGAGTTGCTCCAGGCGGCCGTCCATGTCGCTGATCGACACGCGCAGCTTGTCCGCCTGGGTGTAATACATGCGCGCCGTGTCGTTGTCGGGAGCCGAGTCGCCCATCTGGATGTCGCGCTGGATGTCGCGCTGCGCGTCGTGGCGCTGAGCTTCCAGCAGCATGACCTCCTGCTGCACGGCCACAATTTCTTCCGGCTCGCGGTCGTAATTCTGGAAGCGGTGGCAGCCCACGCAGCCGCGATACTGGAAAAGGTTCTTGCCGTCGCTCAGCACCGGGGCGTGATCCAGGACCATGTCCATGGCGTGGCATTGCTGGCAGCCGGCCTGGACATTTTCCTTGGGATGAAGCGGCCACAGCCAGTGCTCATAATTGCCGTGCGCCTTCTCGACGCTTTCCACTTCCATGCCGTTGCCGCCGTGGCAGGGCGAGCAGCCGAACTTCTCCGGGTCGTGCAGCCGCAGCAACTCGGGGTCAGGGTGGCTGACGAAAACCTCTTTTCCGCCCATATCCTTGGCGGTGATCACCACCGGCTCGCGAATGCCGGCGTGGCAGGACTCGCAGCGATCGACAACCGCGGCATCCGGATTATTGATCTGCCGGATTTCCACCGCGGCATCCTCCGTTTTCTTGACGAGGCCGCGCAGTTGGTCGGCAGTCAGGCCGTTGAGGTGGTCGGCCAGGTAGGCGTCACGCTTCTTGCGCAGGTCGGAAAGCGGACGGAGCAGCGCCGACTTCTCTTCCAGCATTTTCGCCTTGTCGAGCTGGACCTGATTGAACTCCTCCTGCAATTGCTGGAAGGTATAAGTGCCTTTTACGCGCTGCCCGTCGGGAAGCGAGGGCAGGGCAAGCTCAAACGGACCAACTTCGTATTTGGCCAATTCCTTTTGCAGCGAGGGTTGTCGATCCTCCGAGGTATGCTCGATCTGGTAGACCTGCGTGGCCACATAAGCGCGCGCCGTCGTGAAGGTCTCGGTGAGGGCGGAGAAGCGCGCGTCCAGTATGGCAATTTTCTTGTCGGATTCCTCCGTCCGATCTTTAACCTGGGCTTCCAAGGTCTTGAGCTGTTGGTCGAGTTGCTGGTACTCCGCCGACGCCAGAATGGCCTTTTCCGCCGCCTCTTGCTTGGGGATTTGCTTCCGCAGGAAGGAGTGATAGCGGCTGGCGAATTCACGCTGGTAGCTCTTCCAAGGGCGCAGGCCGAAAAATTCGTTGTAGAGCGCCCACACCAGCGTCAGCATCAGAAGCACCGACGAGACCACCAGAAGTGTGGCGAGCGAGGATGTGATGACGGGGTCCTTCTCGGGAGTGTCAGGCAACCTGAGCCTCCAAAGCTCGAAACTAGAAGCTGGAAACTAGAAAATCGAAAGCCACCCCGAGTTTCCAGTTTCGAGTGTCTAATTTCATCTTTTGCTTCTCACAAATTGAACCACGGCGTTACCCAGATATATTTGATTCTGAATAAGTGCCGAATAAGTATTTTGATCGGCAGCAACATCATAATTGTCAAAAACGTCTGCATGGTCATGTACTGCAGGAAGCTCATCTTCTGGTAGATCTTCTTGTTGAAATCATTCCAGGTGATAAGTTTGTGGGTCACCCCCCCCGCCACGGCAAAGTATATGCCCATGACCACTGCGCCGAAGATGGTCTTCCCCCACGCGGAGGTGATAAAGAAAATGTCGGGCAAATCGCGGTTCACCTCGAACACCTGGCGGTTGGGGTCCCACGTTTGCCCCGGCCAGAACCACATCCAGCCCGGGCCGCGGATGAAAGTTCCGATCACCACCATCAGCAGCCACAGGAGCATGAAGCCGAAGCAGAACGTCCCAATGGCGAAACGCCGCTGCTTCCACGTGTAGTAGCCGGAACCCAGCGGGTTGGCATCAATGTAGGGGATCACGATCAAGCCCCCGATGATCAGCGAGGGCATCACCACGCCCGCCATCCAGGGATCGAAGTAGACCAGCATTTCCTGAAGCCCCAGGAAGTACCACGGCGCTTTGGCGGGATTCATCGTCAGGTTGGGATTGGCCAGTTCTTCCAGCGGCGCGTTGAGCGTGATGGCCCACACCATCAGGATGACGGTGACGATGATGGCGGCCAGGAACTCAATGCGCAGGAGGAAGGGCCATACCGGAACTTCCTTGCTCCAGCCCGGCTTCCACGGCAGCGTCTTGCGGTGATGCGTCTTGGCCAGTTGCGGGTCGGCTTCCAGTTGCGCAATGAGGCGGTCATTGGCCAGCGCCTGCCGAATCGCGTACCACGTATAAAAAGGTACCAGGCCAATCAGCGCCACAATGGGAACGTTGTCGGGGGCGGAAGTAATTTCCCAGAGTTGATGCCAATTCATATTGATTGACTCATTTTTCCATTGATTCATTGAGCCGTTGAAATGACCCGTTGATTCAATCCTGCAATCTTTTCAATGATTCAATGACCCGATGACTCAATGGCTCAATGCTTCTCACTCCGTATGCTGCGGTATCACGTACGGCAGCACTTTCATCTTCAGCGCTTCCTGTTCCAGCATGACGGGGGCGGGGCCGGAGATGCCGCCGTCTTTTCGCACCCGCCAGAAATGCACACCCATAAAGACGCCCCCAATCAGGGGTATAGCGATGCAGTGCCAAATATAGGCGCGCAGGAGGGCGTTGGCATCCACAATGGAGCCCCCCAGCAACGCGAAGCGGACATCGTTGTAAGGCGTCATGCCGAGTTGCGCTCCGAAGGGGCCCTCGTGTCCCAGCAGCGGCGTGGCGCGCGCCATGTTTGTTCCCACCGTCACCGCCCAGAAGCCCAGTTGATCGTCGGGCAGCAGGTAACCGGTGAAGGAGAGCAGCAGGGTCAGGACCAGCAGAATGACGCCCACGCACCAGTTGAACTCGCGCGGCTTCTTGTACGAGCCCGTCAGAAAGACGCGAAACATGTGCAGCCACACCGTGATCACCATCAGGTGTGCCGCCCAGCGGTGCATGTTGCGCAGCAGCGAGCCGAAGGGCACATCGCTCATCAGGTAGACAATGTCACGGTACGCCTGCCCCTTGGTGGGGTGGTAGTAGTACATCAGCAGCACGCCGGTGAGGGTGAGAACGATGAACAGATAGAAGGTAATTCCTCCCATCCCCCAGGTATAACTGTAGCGCACCGCGTCGCGATTGATTTTGGAAGGGTGCAGGTGCAGGAAAACGTTGGAAAGCACGCCCAGAGCGCGGTTGCGAGGGCTGTCGTCATGCTTGACGCGGAAGATGGATTTGAAGACCGCGGTCTTCTCCGGCTGCTTGAGGCTCTCCAGATCCTCCTTGGCCTTGGTTTTCAGAACCTCGGTGGTCTCGCGCACTTCGTCCAGGACCGCGGCGAGCCCTTTCTTGGAGGGAGTTTCGGTCGGTGTTTCTTTGGGAGGAGTTCCGCTGTGCTCGTCAGCCATCAATCTCTCCTGATCGGGTCAACGGGTCATCGAGCCATTGAGTGATGGAGCGATGAGATTTCAAATGGCCAGATGACCACATGGCTCGATGATCCGATTATCGTGTCCGGTCCTGCTAAACATTCACAAAGGAGCCGGGATCGTTGAAATGATCCACGCCCCCCTTGGGCCAGGAATAGAGGCGACTGGTATCCACGATGATCTGACCCGTCGCGTCCAATTCCACGTGCGCGCGATCCATGGGCCGCGGAGCCGGTCCTTCAAAGTTAATTCCTTCCGGCGTGTATCCGCTGCCGTGGCACGGGCACTTAAATTTGTGCTCCGCCGGCTTCCAGTCCGGAGTGCAGCCCAGATGTGTGCAGCGCCCGAAGATGACGAAGATGCGGTCGGCCTCGCGCACCACCCAGATGCGAGCCTGGGCCTTGAAACGCTCATCCACTCCCGGTTGGAAATCCGAAGGATACCCGATTTTGAAAACAGTGCTGGGTTCGAAAAGTGCGCGAGGAAAGAAAAAGCGGAGGAACATCAGAAGATTGGCGCCGAGAAAACCCCAAACACAACTCCAGACGATTCGACGCCGCATTTTAGCGGAGGGAGAGATTTCTTCAGCAACAGCTTTGCCCCTGGACGGCGCGGCTTTGGGAACGGGCTTGGCAGCAGTCGCGACCGCCGGGACAGAGGCCTGCACCGGAGTTGGAGTGGCTGGATCACTCACATTCGCCATAACCGAATCCTCGTTGGTTGGCTACCGTGATTACCTATTCAGATGAATTCCTGCAAGCCCAGAAAGAAAAATATAGTAGAAACTCGGCAAATCTGTCAATAATTGATAGACGAAAAGTCCAAAAATATCGACGCCTTGATCTCCATCAATTTTTGTCCTCAAACTATATCGCAATACGACAGGTTTTCTGGCCTCCTCATTCCGCCGGCTGAAACACGACGCAAATGGGTGCGCCAACATCCTCCTTCTGCCCAGTGGGCGTCAGGCGTCCGGTCTTCGCATCGATGCGGAACACTACGAGGGTGTTGGAATCCTGGTTCGCAGCAATCAGGTAGGAGCCCGTGGGGTCGATGCCGAAGCTGCGCGGCGTCTTGCCCTGGGTGGGAACGTATTCGATCGGTGTGGGCGTCCCCTTAACCGGGTCGATGGCAAAAACCGTGATGCTGTCGTGGCCGCGATTGGAGCCGTAAAGGAACCTGCCGCTGGGGTGAATATACAGTTCCGCGCAGTCGTTGTAACCCTTGTAATCACTGGGCACGGTCTTGATGGTTTCCAAGGGATGCAGCACACCACGCGCGGCGTCATAGGAAAAAGCGGTGAGGCTGGAACCCATTTCCTCGATGACATACGCAAACTTGGCGCTGGGGTGAAACGCGAAGTGGCGTGGGCCCGTGCCGGGAGGAACCGCGGCGGAAGGTGGATCGTTGGGCGCCAAAGTTCCGTGCGCGGCGTCGAAGCGATAAACGTAAACCTGATCGGTTCCCAAATCCGCCGAGACCACAAAACGATTGTCGGCCGAAACGTAGATGGAGTGCGCGTGTGGTGCTAGTTGGCGCTTCGGGTCTACGCTGTGTCCCGTGTGCGGCAGAAAGGCCGTGGCCTTGCCCAAACCGCCATCGGCGAGAATCGGAAATGCCGCCACACTGCCCACTCCGTAGTTGGCCACCAGCAGGTACTTGCCCGTGTGGTCGACCACCAGGTGGCACGGGCCGGGATCGCCGGAGGCAACCACGTTCAGCAAGGTCAGCTTGCCCGTCTTGCGGTCAATGGAGAAGGCGCTGACGCTGCCGGACTTCTTTCCCTCGTAGTTGTCAATTTCATTCACGGCGTAAAGGTAGCGATGATTGGGATGAAGGGCGAGGAAGGCCGGGCTGGTTGTCACCGCCGCCAAGCCCAGCGGCGTGAGCTTTCCCGTCGCTGTGGAAAAATTGTAAACGTAGATCCCCTGGCTTTTCGGCCCCGTATAGGTGCCGATGTAAACAAGGTAGTTGCTCATGGTGCGAGACCTTTCGTCTCCACGCGCGTCACCCAGCCAGACGCACGCGGCAAAGAGTGTAGTGAACAAGAGGGCATAGTGGATTAGGTTTTTCATGGCGATATAAAACCGCATTCTAAGGGTAAAGCGCAAGAGGAGTTTGAAAGCCGCCGCCGGCCCCGGCAGGGGCCAACCCGTCGTGGCACGGCCATCTTGGCCGTGACTGTTCACCGGCGGGACGCCCGTGCCACAACGGCGGCGTCCCATCACTCAATCATTCAATGACCCGATGACTCAATGAGCCAATCGTTCCCTCATTCCGCCGGTTCAAAGACGACGCAGGCGGGCTCCTGAACGTCCAACTTCTGCCCGGTGGGGGTCAGGCGACCGGTTTCAGCATTGATGCGGAATGCCACCACGGTATTGGATTCCTGATTGGCGGCAATCAGGTAGGAGCCCGTGGGGTCGATGCCGAAGCCGCGCGGCGTCCTGCCTTGAGTGGGAACGCGTTCGATGAGCGTCAGCGTCCCCTTGATCGAGTCGATGGAATAAACCCCAATGCTGTCGTGGCCTCGGTTGGACACATAAAGGAATTTGCCATTCGGGTGCACAAAGACTTCTGCGCAGTTGTTGGATCCGTGGAAATCACTGGGCGCGGCCGGGAAGGTTTCGAGCTGATGCAGTAGGCCGCCGGCAGCATCATAGGAGAAGACCGTGACAATGCCGCCAAACTCCTGGACTAGATACGCAAACCTGCCGCGCGGATCGAACGCCAAATGGCGCGGGCCGGTGCCGAGGGCTACTGTGACAAAAGGCGGGTCGTTGGGCGCAAGCGTTCCCTGGGTAGCGTCGAAGCGATAAACGTACACTTGATCGGTTCCCAGGTCAGGTGAAACCACAAAGCGATTGTCCGGCGAAACATAGATCGAATGAGCGTGCGGCCCGACCTGGCGCCTCGGCTTTATGCTGTGTCCCGAGTGCGGCAGGTGGGCCGTGGCCTTGCCCAAACTGCCGTCGGCGAGAATCGGAAATACCGCCACGCTGCCCACTCCGTAATTTGCCACCAGCAGGTACTTGCCGGTGTGGTCGACCATAAGATGGACGGCGCCAGGATCGCCCGAGGCAACCACATTCAAGGGAGCCAACTTGCCTGTCCGGCGGTCAATGGAGAAGGCACTGACGCTGCCGCTTTTCTGCCCCTCGTAGTCGCCAATTTCATTCACCGCGTAAAGATACCGGTGGGTGGGGTCAAGGGCCAGGAAGGAGGGGTCTTTTGACTCCGCCGCCAAGCCCAGCGGCGTCAGCTTTCCCGTGGCCGCGGCAAGTTTGTAGACGTAGATCCCCTGGCTTTTCGCCCTCGTATAGGTGCCGATGTAGACGAAGTAGTCGCTCGTGGTACGGGGACGTGCGTCGCCCCGCGCGCCCAGCAGGCAGGCGCACGCGGCTAAGAGTGTGGTGAATAAAAGTGCATAGTGGGTCAGGTTTTTCATGGCGGTATGAAAGCTCATTGCTATCACTTGTCCTTCCGTTGTTCTCCGCTCTCAGCTTCCTTCAGAAATTCGATCATTGCGGCGGGAGTAATAATCCGGGTGGATTTGTGCTGTTTCAGGGAGAGGAGTTCATGGTCGCCGGTCACGAGGAAGTCGGCTTGGCTTGCTTGAGCCATCGCCAGCAGGTAACTGTCCTTGGGGTCCGGCGCGATGGGTCCGGAGGGCAGGTTCCCGCAATAGAAAGAAAAGTCCCGAAGGCCCGCCGCGAGCAACTCGACCGCGCTGGCGCGGAGTCTCGCGCGGAAAAACGGCCGGCTGGCGACCTCGCGAAATTCCTCAATGAGCGCCTCGGAGGTGACGAGCGTCCCGGTCTTGCGTTCCCATGCGTCGAGAAGCTTTGCCGGCGCGCCCAGCGGCGAGACGAGGGCGGAGAGCAGGATGTTGGTGTCGAGGATGAGGCGCATCAGGGCCGTGTGGCGCCTTCCCGGTAGCGTTTCGCCCGGACGTCGTCGACGGCTTCGTCGATCATCTCCTGAAGTTCGTCCGGGGGAACGTCTGCGAAAGCATCGCGGGCTTCGCCGACGGTCTGGTGGAAGATGCGCCAGCGGACGGCTTCCTCAATGAATTTCGAAATATCGCCTTTCTTCATGCCCTGGGCGCCCAGGAAGGAGCGCAAAGCAAGGTCAGCTTGCTTGGACCAGGTAATGGTCAGGCGAGTGGTTTCTGGCTCGGACATGGCATATTTTGTCATATAAGCATATATCCGCTTATGAGTTTAAGTGATTCTAGGACTTCTGTCAACACTCTCAACACGGAAATGGTGGCTGCGCTCGCGGTCGTGGGGCTTTAGATGCCTTTGCGTTCTTGCACTTATGCACTCCCTTCGCGTATATTCAATGTAGAAACGGCAAGAGAGGACAGAAATGGGAAATACACACCTTGCGAAATGGGGCAACAGTCTCGCGGTCCGCATCCCCAAAGCAATGGCGGAGGACGCTCGCTTGCGGGTGGGTGAACCCGTTACAGTTACAATGGCTCGGGAGGGCAGTCTGGTGATTAAGCGGGGCCGTCGTAAGTACCGCCTTAGCTAGCTTGTCTCCCGCATTAGCACCAAGAACCGGCACGAGGAAACCAACTGTGGTAAGCGGCAAGGTAAGGAGATCTGGAGTTACCCCCAGGTTTGCCAGTGACCGGTGCGATTCTTGCCGACCACATCAAAAGTCTCGACTGGCGAGCGCGGCTCGCCGAACCCGCCGGCCGTCTTCCCAAAGATGTCCTTCACGACGTGCTCGATCGACTTGCTGCGTTGCTTGGGTATTGAGAGACTGAGGCGAAAGAAGCCCCTATACGTCGCGATATCCTACCCCGACACCTTGACGCTCACCTTGCGCAGCACCAAATCCGCCAGAGCGGTGATGAAGGCGGGTGAATCGTTCAGGCCTTCCATGGTTTCAAATTGCTGAATGCCCAGCGCCTCCGCCTGTTCACGCGCTTCGATGTTGATTTCGTGCAGGGTCTCGACGTGGTCGGAGACGAAGGCGATGGGCACCACCAGCACGCGCTCGGCCCCGCTCGCGGCGATTTCTTGAAGGGTTTCGTGAATAAACGGTTGTAGCCAGCGGCCGGGGCCGGAGCGGCTCTGGTAGCACAGGGAGTGCGGGTTGGCCCAGCGTCCGCGCTCCATCACCGCCTTCACCGTGGCTTCGATCTGTGCCTGGTAGGGATCACCGCCGTGGATTACGCTGACCGGGATGCTGTGCGCGCTGAAAAGCAGGTGAACGTCCGTGGGCACGCGCGCGGCGTGGCCGTTGGAGCGCCGAAAGCGTCCGAGGCCCTGCTCGATGCGCTCCACCAGTGCGTCGAGATAGAGGGGTTGATCGTGGAATTCGCGCACCACATGCACCGTGGCGGCCTGCTGGCGCGGAAACTGCCGCTGCCACTCGTTCAGGCTGCTGCCTGTGGTGGTGGAGGAATACTGCGGATAGAGCGGCAGCAGCACAATCTCCTCGGGGGCGAAAGCCGCAAGGTCGCGAATTGCCGCTTCCGTCAGCGGATGCCAATAGCGCATCGCCACCACCACGCGCGCCGTGAAAGATTTGCTGAGTTCCGCTTCCAGCGCGCGCGCCTGCCGCGCCGTCACCTCGCCGATGGGCGACTTGCCGCCGATTTCCTGATAGTGCTTGCGGACCTTGCCCGCGCGGCGCGAGGAAATCAGCCGGGCCAGGGGCTCGCGCGCGAGGCGCGCAAAGGGGAAGTCGATGATGTCCGGGTCGCAAAACAGGTTATAGAGAAAGGGTTCGATGGCGTCGAGCGAGTCGGGCCCGCCCAACTGAAAGAGCACCACCCCGACGCGCGTGTCGAGATTGGAGTTCGTGCTGGTCACTCCTTGGCAACCTCTCGGAAATTTAGGGAGCGTGGAATATCGCCCTGTCACGCCGGGCGCAGCCAAGCGGGACTGCGCCCCAGAAATCATCCTACACAGCGCGGAGCAAAAACCGCAAGAAAATCGGTAGTGCTCCTATTTGGTTTTTTTGTAGCGGCGGTCTCTGACCTCCGGACTGTAGAGTCGATCTCCGATCGACGATTCGGCGGTCAGAGACCGCCGATACAGTACATTGACCCATCACCAGAAAATCTGTTTAGGCACGCAGCGCCTCACGGCATCTGGTGGTAGGCCTGGCGAACAATCCCCACGGCCGCGCTGTAGGCGGGATTCGGCCTGAAATCGGGCGGAGTTCCCCACGCATAGCCAAAGAAATCGCAACCTGCCTCGTACCACCTCTTCCACGTCGTTGGATCACTCACCCCATCCTGCCTCCCCACCACAGTGGTCATCACGCGCTGATGCGGCTTGCGAATTTCGAGGAGCCAGGACACAACCGCATCGGAGGACTCGGCGAACAGCATGTCACTTTCATTCAGCATCGGGTGGTCCACCCAGAGCGCTTCCGCCGGCTTGCGGTAAGGCACGTTGAAGTAGACTTTCGTTTCGCGGCTGGCGACATGAACGGCCTCGCGAATGCGGTGGAATTGCCGCGCCAGAACTTCTCTTTTGTATTGGAGGCTTTCCTCGGGGGTGATTTTCGTGGCATCGTCCGGCATATCGCGGCCGATGATTTCCTTGAACGGGCCCTTGACGAACCAGGCGGGCTGGACGGGGAACTCGTTGGGATGCAGGTTTCCATACACGAACCAGTCGAAAACAATCCACTCCACCGGATAAAGGCGCAGGAACTCGGATACCCGGGCGCAGAGCAGATCCGTCCAGGGACTCTCCGGCGCGAGGTAGCCCCAATAGCTGGAGTTACGGCTGGTGGGAACCACCCATGAGTTCCGCATGTTGCTCGTGATCAGGTCCGCCCCCACACAGAAGTATGAGTGGAAGGGCATGTGCGCCTTGCGGGCTAATTTGAAAAGCGCGGGAAATAAATCCCGCCCGGGCCCCGGCGCTACCGGCCCCAGCCTGGTGGGATAGAAGGCGTATCCGCCAAAGGTGTAGGCCTGGCAAAACATGACATTAACTCCAAAGGTTTTATGCCATTCGAAATAGTCGTTAGGGTTAATAAAGGCCCAGTCTTGCGGCGCCGCGGGCGGAGTTCCACGAACCGGTTGATCTAGGCGGACCCAATTCAAATCGCAGCAAAATAGTTTGATGGGCTTGCCCCCCGATGGCAGGTCCTGGGCCCCAACCGAACTGCTGGCGGCCCGGGGACCCATGGCGGGGGGCGGCATGGCTACCGCCGATGCCAGGGCGCCTACCGAGCCCGCCGCACCGAGCGATGCAAGGGAGGTGCGCCGGAGGAATTCTCTTCGACTCAAATCGGGGCGAATGATATTTTCCGGAAGAAAGGGTGTCATCGGATCCTCCACAGACTTGGTAAGAAGTGTTGAGATGAGTTCAGCATGTCATGCCGCGAACACAATAACACGATCAGGAAGGGTATGCGCATTTGGCAGCCATCCCTTCAAAACAAGGTTGCCGAAATGTGGGCATTCTGTCATTTGGCGGAACCGTTGGGGGGAACGCGCTGATCGATACATGAAGAAAGTCTCGGAGGTTAATTGATGATAACAAAGGGTGACAGAAATTGTCCAACGACATGAAATTATTGTGCCACCAAACACGAGGTCAGATTCTGGCCAGAGGACCGTCAGATGGCTCGCGATACGATGTATTATATTGAAAAGAAATAAGATAATTATAATTTTGACGCTAGCGATGGCCAAGTGTTTATCCACTACAAGGCGTTGGGTTTGGTGTGGGGATTGCAGAATTAGGGGGCATGACCTCACCTGAACTCGCCCAAGAAGGGCAGGGGGGGCTCCTGATGGTTGGCATCAGAACACTCTCCCCCCTGCCCTTCCAGCCTCTTATTGAAACCCTCTCGGCGCGTTGAGGGATGCCCGTCAGAAAAGAGGCGTGACCTAGGAACGATGGCGCCCGAGGTCGGGATGTTCCACGTGAAACATCGCGGGCCGAGAGAAATGAGAAAGCCAAACCTCCACGCCTCGGGGGTGAGACGCATTCCCAATCCCTATTCCGCGGCTCATGGCGGCGTATGTTTCACGTGAAACATCGCGAGCCGAGAGAAATGAAAAAGCCAAACCTCCACGCCTCGGGGGTGAGACGCATTCCCAATCGCTGTTCCACGGCTCATGGCGGCGTATGTTTCACGTGAAACATCCCCTTGCCCCCCGCAGATGTGGCGATGTCTGAGCTTGCGCCGCGCCGAGGAACTATCTACAATCCCTTCCGTGGTCGATGAAACGCGTCTTCGACAACTCCTCGAACCCTTTGGCTTGGACCTCTCATCCACCCAGGCGGACCAAATCCTCGCTTACCTTCACCTGCTTCTCCTCTGGAATCGGAAAATCAACCTTACGGCGATCCGCGAGCCGGAAGAGTGTGTGACGCGCCATTTCGGTGAGAGCCTTTTCCTTGTCCGGCACACGCAACTTCGAGGCAACCTGCTCGACATCGGCAGCGGCGCCGGCTTCCCCGGCTTGGCCCTCAAAATTGCTTGCCCTGGGATCTCCGTGACCCTGCTCGAGCCGATCGCCAAGAAACGAGCTTTCCTCAAGGAAGCTGCCCGCGCCTGTGGATTCAGCCAAGTGGAGGTGCGCGCCGAACGTCTGGAAGATTGGGTTCGCGCCACCCCGGCACCGGCGTTCGACTTCGCCACCATGCGGGCCGTCGGCAATCTGGAGGTGCTTGTCCCCCTGGCCGCGCAGTGCCTTAAACCAAATGGGAACCTCTTCCTTTGGCTAACCCAGGATCAAGCCGCCGGGCTCTCCAGCATCGAGTCCGGCCTGACCTGGGGTGAACCCCTGCCCATCCCACTTTCCCGCACAGGAGTCATCTACCGGGGGACCAAAATGGCGTAAGCAGCCCAGCGTTACTCCTCATCGACGTCGGAGTCTTCCTCAATCTCTTCATCAAGATCAAGATCTCCGATATCTTCGATATCGGGAAGTCCGTCCAGGCCTACGCGCAGCACGTTGAAAACATAGAAGAGTTCGTCATCAAAATCCACCGATAGAATACCTTCGAATAGTCGCTCGGCATCAACTCGGTCTTGTTCGGTTATGGGGAGCTTTGGATCACGCAATTCTATGTAGTCGTACCTGGCCCCGGGCCGGGTTAAATTCAAGCAGCAGTAACTGGGTCCCCCCGCGATCCCCACCCACGAATTCGAGATTTCCTTCACCCCTCCCGTAATTTTAAAGATAAACGAATCGGGATTACTGGGATCACCATCTGAGACGGCAACGACTATCAACTTCTTGTCCGCTTTCCACTTATTGAGGAGTGAAAGTACTTCGTCCAGCGAGGATTTCATAGTTTTAGCCTTGTAGGACAGCTTTGGAGTCAAATTGGGGCCGGAACTTCGCGGCCGATCTCAAAGAGAAGTTGGATGCCGGATCAATGCTGACCCCGGCCCGGGTTCCCCCCTCAGCATTTCGCCCTGCCTCCAGACATGATCGGCGCTAGAATCTGGGATATGCGTCTCAGCGCCTGCGAACCCCGCACGAATCTATATGAAACGAATTGCAAAGGCAAGGCGGCTTTCTGCTCGATACTAATAGCCTATTTATATTGCCTTCGCAGGCCGGGGGGGGCGGGGCGGAGCATCAGGCGTTACGGGGCGGACGGCCCTGGCCCTCGCCGGAACCCTCCCTCCCTGGCGCGCATCACATGATGGCGGCAGGCGGGAAATCGAAGCAGTGGAAAAAGCGCCGCCGACGGCATATGATTTCGATATGCCCAGAGAATTCAACAAGGAGGATCATGCTTGTGGCAACAGAAAAAGCGACTTTCGGGGCCGGGTGTTTCTGGGGAGTGGAGGCGGCGTTCCGCCAGATTCCCGGGGTCACCGCCACCGCGGTGGGTTACATGGGCGGGCATCTGAAGAATCCCACCTATCAAGACGTCTGCACGGACCAGACCGGACACGCGGAGGTTGTGGAGGTTACCTTCGACCCCGCACAGGTTTCCTATGCGGACCTCTTGCAGGTCTTCTGGGAGAACCACGACCCCACGCAGTTCAACCGCCAGGGGCCCGACTACGGCAAACAATATCGCACTGTGATATTCTTTCACTCGCCTGAACAGGAAGCCGCAGCCCGCGCGTCGAAGGAAGCGCTCGACAAGTCGGAGACGTACAAAAGGCGGATTGTCACGGAAATCACTCCGGCGTCGGAGTTCTGGCGGGCGGAGGAATACCACCAGCAGTATCTGGAAAAGCGCGGCCAGGCGAGTTGCCACATCTAAGTAAGATATGAACCCCATGCCTTGGAACCCTAACCTCAACCGGCGAGAGTTTCTTCGCCGCAACGTGACCGCCCTGGCGGCGTTGAACATCGCCCGCGGCCTTGGCCCCGGCGAAACTTCGCCTCTTGCGCCGCCCGTCGTTCCGATCCCCGACAAGACCGTGGTCTTGACTCTCGACGACGCCGTCAAGTCCCACCGCACGTTCGTCGCCCCGCTGCTCAATGATCTGGGATTTCGCGCCACCTTCTTTGTGACGCACTGCTGGATGGGCGACCCGCAGAATTTCATGACTTGGCAGGAGATTGCCGAGCTCCACCAGATGGGGTTCGAGATTGGCAACCACACGTGGACGCACGGCAACTTCGCCTCCCCCCGCAGCGCCGCGCATTTGCACGGCGAGCTTGCCCTGGTGGAACGCGAACTGAAGCAGGTGGGAGTGCCGCGCCCCTCGGCTTTCGCTTACCCGGGAGATGGTTTTGGCCCCGAGGCGGTGGATATTTTGATGAAGCAAGGCTACCTCCTGGCGCGCCGAGGCATGCAGCCGGAGGTGAAATATGGCGCCATGGAGCCCGGTCCCGCCTTCGACCCCGCGCGCCACCACCCCCTGCTGATTCCCACGGCCGGTGATGCCTATCCGGGCTGGAATTTGGAATACTTCCAGAAGGTGGTGAGCAACGCGCGCGGCGGGAAGGCCGTGGTCCTGCAATTCCACGGCGTCCCTGACCGGGCGCATCCCTGGGTCTACACGCCGCCGGAGAATTTCCGCCAGTACATGGCATTCCTCAAAGAGAATGGTTTTCGCGTTCTGGCGCTGGGCGATTTGCGGCCTTACGTCAATTTCGCCAACCCCCCTGATGACCCTAAGTTGCTAGCGCGATACCCTGAGCCGAAGTCCGGCATTCTGGATCTTCCCACTGAGGTGGCGGCCACGCGCGCCGACCTGCGTTATTGGCTGGAGAACATGCTCCGCGACCACCGGTACTCCTGGGCGGAGGCTGCCACGGTGTGCGGCATGACCGAGGAGGAGGTTCGAAAGCAGGCGAAGAAGTTCGGCCTTCATCGCCCTGCCCCGCCGGTGGTTTCAGGGAAAATGGTTCGAGTGCTGCCCTACCCTGGCGGCCGTTACCCGCGCATCGGCTTCGCGGATGGCGCCATCGATCCCATGCGCGGCACCAAGGCCAGCGTTTTTCTGCCCTGGGACCCGGCAAGCTACGTGGTGCTGGATCTGCCCGAGGCGATCTTTTCGAACCTGGGCCTGATATTTCTCGCGCACACCGACATTCCCACGCTGTGGAACGACAAGAATGTAGTTATGGAAAACGTTGACTGGGAGCGGGGCGCGGACGGGAGCTTGAGTTCGCAATGGACGCTCCCCAATTTTGTCACCTTCGGCGCAAACCTTCAGCCAGGGGAAGGCAGCGTGGACATGGAATTGTGGCTGCGCAACTTCAGTGGTGTGGACTTGACCGGCCAGAACGCCTCAGCCGGACTGCGTCACCAGGTCTGCGTGATGCTGAAGGGTGCGCCGGAGTTCAATGCCCAGACCAACGACAACAAGATTCTGCGCAAGCCTGTTGCCGCCGTCCACTCCGCGGGAGGCAATCGCTGGATCATAACCTCCTGGCAGAATCCCGGCCGTTCCTGGGGGAACCCGCTTGTTCCCTGTATGCACGTGGACCCAAAGCTGCCCGACTGCCCTTTTCGCCAAACCGTGCGCGCCCGGGGACGCCTCTGGTTCTACGAGGGGACCGACATTGAGCGGGAAATCCAGCGGCGCGTCGCGGAGCTTTCCGCCGCAGGCTGATTTCCTCCCCGCCGGCCAGAGCGTGCGTCTTCCATTTCACCAAGGTTTAATCTTGTTTTTTCACCAACGCCCATATAATGTTTCGCGTTCAACCAAACCGTTCACGACCAGGGAGAAGAAATCATCATGGAACCACTAGAACCTGCGCTGCTCGAGCGTTTGCGGACCTTCAACACCCCCACGGTGGCCAACGCCATCGAAGTCTTTGACGTACGTCCGCGCAACGAGGGATTCATGCGCCCGGAGATTCGCTGCGTATTTCCCCGCCTGGGCGTTATGGTGGGTTACGCCGTGACGCTGAAGATTCAGTCGGTAACGCCGGGCGCGAAGGGCGCCGCGCTTCCGGCCAGCGTGCACTGGCAGGACATCATGAAGGTGCCTGCGCCGCGCGTGATTGTGGTGGAGGACCTTGACGATCCGCCCGGCCTGGGTTCCCTTTGGGGAGAAGTCAACGCCAACATGCACAAGGCCATGGGATGCGTGGGCTGCGTCACCAACGGTTCGGTGCGCGACCTCGACGAAGTTGAGCCGCTGGGCTTCCATTTTTTCGCCAGCCACATTGCGGTTTCGCACGCTTACGTGCACATGGTGGAAGTGGGAACTCCCGTGCGCGTGGGCGGGCTCACCGTGCGGCCCGGCGACCTGCTGCACGGTGACCGCCATGGCGTGACGAACATCCCACTCGACCTGGCCGCCAGGATTCCCGAGGGTGTAAAAGTGGTGGACACGATGGAGCGGCAGATCATCAACTATTCCCAATCGCCGGAATTTACGGTCGAAGGGCTCACCGCCCTCTGGAACCGTTTGCGGCCTTGAAAAAACAACCATCACCTGCCCGGCATTGCGGGGTACAATAGCGCCGCTCGGGCGAACTGACCGCAGCAATATATTTGAAGGGAGAAGCGACTATGCGTAAGGCACTTTTGTTAGTGGGAAGCTGTGTGGCGATTGCCATGGTTTTGGCCTTGGCGATCACCACGCAGCCATGGGCTTGGGCCCAGGATGATTTGCAAAAATGGGGGCCCAACGATCGCAACCGTCCGGAGCCGGTGATCATCACGCCGGGGACGGAGAGCTCGCAGGCGCAACCGGGACGTCCACCCTCGGACGCCATCGTGCTTTTCAACGGCAAGGATCTGTCGAACTGGGAAGAGGTCAAAGGCGGCCCGGCAAAGTGGACGGTGGGCAAAGGTTATTTCGCCACCGTGCCCCAGACCGGTGACATCCAGACCAAAACCGGCTATGGCGATTGCCAGTTGCACGTGGAATGGTCCACGCCCGACCCGCCCCACGGC